>Ga0307968_1002776_pt1 | contig 14616 bp, 17 predicted proteins | sample OrgLakmetagen650_FD_201834 | JGI IMG/M metagenome (GOLD analysis project Ga0307968, IMG submission 201834) | Saline water microbial communities from Organic Lake, Antarctica - #650 | ecosystem: Environmental > Aquatic > Non-marine Saline and Alkaline > Saline | place: Antarctica: Organic Lake... | reverse complement strand
GGCATCAGACTGATTGATGAAGTCTCTCAGGCGAGCAGTGCTACCTGCTGGTATGGCATCAAACAGGTGCTGGAATTGATTGCGCAAGCTGACCAGCTGAGCATCAGGGCAATCCAGAATAACGTGCTTCATCCTGGACATTATTAAGAGCACATCTGTCACAGACTCTTTGTTCATAAGGGAGCTGAGGAAACACTTTTCCTTCCTGTTTACACCTTTTTTTGAGGACTTTTCAGCAACCCAACCCTTTTTGCTGCAACAGGTCAACAACCAACTTGTTCATGATTTCTTTTCTCAGCAGAACAATAGACTTTTTCTTTTTCTTTCTGAGCTTATGGATTTATTTGTGGCTGGCCGAGACCAGTCAGCAGCTGATCAGCCAAACAACCTGGCTGAAGGTCACCCCCCATTGTAACCATTGTAACCCCTTGTAACCCCTTTGTATGTGGTGATCAATGTCCTGGTGAAGATGAACATGTTCAGAACGAGGTGCATGCTCTTTTATTTTGCCAAGATGATCGAGTTTGTGAGCTAAGGAAACGTTTTCCCTTTCTGTTTACACCTTTTTTGACAATTTTTCAGCAGCCGATCAGCCAAACAACCTGGCTGAAGGTCACCTCCATTGTAACCATGTATCCATTGAAAAAGGCCCTGATTGATTTCAATCACACCCTGATTGCACTATTGATTGAAATGCCCCTGATTGAATTCAATCACATTCAATCAACGTCAACCACTGCACGAATTTTCTGACGGAACACAAAACAACCTTTTTTCCTTTTTCCTTTCCCGATCCATGCCGGTAGAAATTAAACTATCAGCATTCAGAGACTCCGCTTGTCATCAACTGATGACACCCAGCCACAACAAAAGCCCTTACTTATTCCCTCAAGTGTTCTTACATCTTTAGTCTGTACCGTAAGAAACTGGAATAAAAAGTGAAAATTGAACGTTAGGATCTCGAGTACCGCGTGCGCAAAGCAAAAGTTGCAAATTGAAATTGCAAAATAAAATCAGTGCGAACATCTCACGCCTTACAGTATGCTGAACATAACAAAGGCTATGGCTGCCGGACAGACTGGACGTAAATGTCAACCAGATAATAGATACAGTGCAGCTTTGGGAAGTCCAAGGGTTGATCAAATGTCGGAGGGCTTGCACTATGGCAGGCCACATGCAAACGAGGATAGTACAAGGGTCCTTTAATCACGCTGACGACACGACTTCAGGCCAAAAGGAAAAACTCTACTGATAGGAAAGACACAGCCTTTCTTCCCGTGTCTTTAGGGTTAGCATTTTCCAGTTGCGTCACAGCCCTTTTTTACTTGGTTTGTTTTGAGGTTTACCTCGTTCTCATAGGTTGAGCAGCCATTCCAGGTTGAATGCCTTTGTAATATAAACTAAACTAAAGACACAGCCAGCACGATGAATGCCACCTAGAGGAAACAATACATACTCGCAAGAAGACAAGCTCTCAGCACACTTGTACACGCACTCCCCTTAACATACATCTCCTAGGCTACTACTGCTAGACCTTCACCTTCCAATGGTTCTAATTAGGGTGACGCTATAACCAGCACATCCACGCAGTCATATAAGGCTACTAACTGCTAGACTAAAGGATCAAGACCTAGGAATTAGTGTTTGGGGCTTTGCGGGTACGGCTGCGCAGATTGCTAGCAGGCACATCTATTTGGCTGCTCTGGTTCTGGCCTGCAAGCACACTCACCCAGTGGATATTAACATTGATGCGTGCATATTAACATTGATGCGTGCGCATTGGCAAGAAGCATGCATTCTCGCTCTTACTTTGCCCCCTGAGGCCTTCTCTTTGTAAATTCCAACAAACCTCGAAAAACGCAAATAAATGGGCTGTCATGTTTTACTCTAAGGGGCACCGCTTAAAGAGCACACGCACTTGCAGGCAAGATGGGTCAAACAAAGGGTAGCCACGTAACAAACAGCAGAGGGCTGGACCTCTCTGCAATTTATTGGTGCGGGCCTCAAAAACGTCGAATGTCACACCCAGGAATGTCACCCAAAAATGCATCTCAAAGCGCAAACGCTCAGCGGCACTACCTTATAGATATGTGCACAAAACCTTGAGCAAGCACAGACGCGCGATCCAACATGCACACAAAGAACACACACACACACACACACGAAATGGAGGAGGCCTCACAGCCGGCACGTTAGGATAGTGACCGCTACACTTTCTTCAGGTGGTAGCCGCCTAGAAATCGCGGCTGCCTCGCCAGACGAGGGAGAAGCCTTACAGCACATCCAGTGGGTCCACCACTCTGCGTTTGCTTCACCTGTAAATTATGCCAGAGCAGTCAAGGCAGGGGCAGGCACCCCTCCCTCTATTGACCCTTCCCCACCCGCACCTGCAGGACTCGGTTTACCAAGTGCTGCCGCTGCTCCTTTTAAAGAAGAAGCCGTGGCGCCTGCCAAGGGGGGTGCTGCAGTGCTGATTGTGGCATGTGCGTGGCAGGCTTCCCCCGCATCTGGCAATACCTCGTCCTCACCTTGAGCCTGCTGCTGGAGTACTCCAGCTTGGTGGCTGCTGGAGGCTTGCTGCTCCTGTTGTTGCTGCTGCTGCTGTTGCTCTTGCAGCCTGATGGGGGCAAAGTATGGGTGCTCCATAGCCTCTGCAATGCGTGGCGTGGCGTGCATGGGTGTGATGCATGGAGTGAGCACACATGCAGTGATGCATGGGTGTGATGCATGGAGTGAGCACACATGCGTGCCTCAGTCAAACTTGTGTGGTGGATATCATGGATGGTAGTGGGGATGCCATGCGTTGTGGACGCCAGCCAGAAATTGCGCCTATTTGTTTAATGTATGCTCTTGCACATGATGTGTACTGGTGTCAAGGGGATCACGGGGGGGGGGGGCAGAATGTCAGTGGAATAACAAATTGTCTTTGTTTTATATGCCTCAATTACAAAGTTGTGAAAGCAAGTTAAGCTAGTGGAACATAAATGCTCTTGCTAGTTGCCAACACAGAAGATAATAATCGCCTATGAATTTAATTACTAGGCTTAACAACTAGTCAGCGCTTTTGCAAAACAGCTTGAGTGTAGGGTTTGGCCAGAACCACACAATCATGCGCATATACTGTGTACATACGACATTGTAGCAGGGAAAGTACCATGCATATGGTCGTACTAGGTGTGTGCATACTTACGGTTCTGGCCATCCCTAAGCCCTGAGCTAAAGGTTACAGCTGCTTTCCAGTATGCGAGCTAAAAAAAAAGCAAGCATCCAGAGATTCAAGATCTCTCGCGAACAAGGTCCTAAACTGCCCCCCCTCCTACCAAGAAATGCTCAAGCTGCATCGTGACTGCATATAGCCAAAAGTGTCTGAGCTGCTCACCTGCGCACGTCATCCTACTATGGTGGTCGTAGCAGAGCAAGTTGTCAAGCAGGTCAAAAGCCTGGAGGTGAGAGGCACATTGACAGTTCTTGTACCAAGCAGTTAAAAAATAATGCATGGTTGTACTCGTCCAATATGTGCCAAAAGACTTTAGCACGCTCAAAAACACACGCTCTCGGCATGTAGAAGCACATTGCACACGCGCGGTTGCGCTTGTGTGCATGAAAAGTACGTGCCAATGGACAGCTAAACGGCAGAACAGTCAGTTAGACAGTTGCTGTTCAAGTAAGGCAAGTGAACTGCCACAAGTAGAGAATTCTAAACCGCTGCATCACACTAGGCCCTTCCCTTCTCGGCATCAAGAAGCACGTCACGCTTTCACTCCCAAATACATATTTGCCTGCAGTAGTTCCTTTCCTTTTTTATTCCTCTCACCCTCCTCACAGCCATAACAATAACACAGCATTTCACATCCCCTTCGCACCTCGCTGTTGCATAAGTGCATGTTCTCGGCAGTGGAAAACTTTCTCCAGTGCACCTGAGGCCTGATGCCTATTAATCGCTCTAACCGCGGATCCAGATCTATCCCGTACTTGTCACAGTACCTGCACGCACGCACCCATTGGTGAAGCAGAACAGGATATCACAGCTTTGTAGCATTGTGCTGCAATACGAGTTACCTCTACTACATCAATATTATGTGACAGTCACGCAGAAGAGAGGAATTCTTCTCCCAACGTGTGTATTTGTTTATGAGTTTTATTGAGGTGCGTATGTGCTAGTGCTAGCGTGTGTGTGTGTGTGTGTGTGTGTGTGTGTGTGTGTGTGTGTGTGTGTGTGTGTGTGTGTGTGTGTGTGTGTGTGTGTGTGTGTGTGTGTGTGTGTGCGTGTGTGTTTGAAAGGGGGAGGGGAGGTCTACTGCAGCCGAATACTTCAGCAACGCCCTACACCCATCCACACACCTATGCAAGTTCTCGCTGCCCAGCACTTTGGTAATTTTGACCAGCTGGTCAAACTCGTCCTCGCCCCTGAAAAACACGGGCTTCTTGAAGATCAGGGCTGCCATCATGCAGCCCACCCCCCACACATCAAGCGAGTAGTCATAGTCACGGATGTCCACCAGCAGCTCAGGGCCCTGTGTGTGTTTATGAGTGCAAGAAGAGGATGCTGTGGCCGGTCAAGTGCGCACGCACGCCTGTGGATATCCGGGCAACAGCACGCACTTGGCGCACAGAGAGGAGTCAGGCAGGCAGACTGAAGCTTCAATTGTGCCTCATGCAGCTGCAATCCTCCTCGCCCCTTTGCTTGCCTTGTAAAACCTGGTGGCCACCCGCACGGGGTACTCCTTGCCCGGGTGGTAGAAGTCCGCCAGTCCCCAGTCTATGAGCCTCAGCTGCTTGGTGTTGTGGTCCATGAGCACGTTGCCTGGCTTGACATCCCTGTGCATGATGCCCTTGGAGTGGGTGTAGTTTAGGGCACGCAGGAGCTGGTACATGTAGCAGCGCACTTCCAGGTCCGTCACGCTGGCCTGCAGCTCGCGGAAGCCGATGGCATCCACGTACTCAAACACAAAGCTGGGCGTCTTGGTGTCCGGGTCGCGGACCACCTCGTGCATCGTGACGATGTTGGGCCCGTCTCGGACGTGCGCCAGGATCTTGATCTCGCGCCGGAGCCGGTGCTCCTTGACGGGCCGCATGATTTTTATGACGCAGCGCTCGTCGCTGGACAGCTTGCGGCCCTCGTACACCTCCCCGTACTTGCCCTTCCCAATCTGCTTCATGACCTGGTAGTCATCCTGTTTGCCCCTGTGTTTGTTTGTATACGTGGTGGCAAGTTGTGTGATGTATTAAAGGGGTAGAAAGAGGGGAGGGGAGGGGAGGGAAAGGAGGGACAGGTGCCTGCAATGCAAGCATGTAAGCAGCTTAATCCTGTGTCAAGACACACTGACAGCCTTTCTGCGCCTACCCTTAACCCACCAGGTCACGACGCAGGTGTCATCAAAGTAGCTGGGGGGCTTTTTCAGGTTGGCTGCGCTGTGCTGACGTGCCACCAGGCGTTGTGCGTTACTCTGCCTGTGGTGGCGTTTGTTGGCAGGGCAACAGACTTACGAACAATTGCTGTAGCAAGGCTGTGAACTGGCCATAGAGCAAGGTGTAGGAGGCTTTTTTTTGTTGGGGTGCTTGTATCCTTGGAGGGCAGCTCGTGCAAGAGCATGCGCAGCCAAGGCATGTCTGCACACTTGGTCAGCTGAACTGCATCACCTGTGTGCACTTACCGAGTACTGCGCGGATACCGCTTGGTCGTCATCAGCTGGTGAGTTCCTCTACAGAAGCATTGATTGGGAGGGGGCGCACACCGGGCAGGCTACCTCGTTTGTCTGACTATCCTTGGAATGCTGTTGCAAACTTGCAGGCCTTATACTGTAATTATTCAAAGTATAGGGTTGTCTTTCAGAGTGTCATTAAACAAGTTATTCACTTATTCACTTTATTTCACCCTTGGGCAATTAATAAAACGTGTTCAGGTGGCCCTACTCATATTGCCCGTTAATGAACCCGGTAATGGATATTTTAATGAAACCACAAAGGAACATAAAACCAGGCTGGTGTGGACGCTGCAATCCTGTTGTGAAAGTGTGGCTCTGGGGCCGTAGGAGTTTTGCTCCCTGATTATAAATTAAGACCGCGTGCACTGTTTCAATGCTCTTACAAATCTCTACTTTATCAGAGACAATGCTGGTTAATTTGAACTTCTGTGCTTGTGCAGAGCCAGCAGTACCTGCCAACGTTTCGCTTCTACGTACATCCTACTGCAGCAGCTCTTTCGCAAAAAATTTGTTGCACTACGTCGCCCTGGCTTTGTTCTTATATGCTTTCCTTATGCTTTGAACTCACATACAAACATTTTAGGGGTTGGCCAACATTTATACTGCCGTATTTAATTGTATATATGGTGCTTTACCTGCCAAAAATAACGTACACACACCTTATGTATATGGTTCTGGCCTATCTCAGAGATTTCGTATTGTTGCCGTTAATGGTTCTGGCTTACCTTAGAGATTTTGTATTATTGCACACATAGAATTCTGGCCTACACACCCTAGAGAATTTGTTTTGTTGCACATGTATGGTCTGGTCCACCCTGTAGATTTTGTATTGTTGCACATATACAGTGCTGGCCTACCCTACCTATTTTGCATTGTTGCCCAAGGTTTATTGGTGCTATGTTTGCGTAAAAATGACCAGGTTCATGCATCACAACCTTGATTTTTGCTTGTCGCTAATGCTTGCAGAGAGGCGAATAAATTCAGATGACTTTTAAAGTCTCAATTAGAATTGCTTGTCATCATAATCAAAAGCGTAGTAGCATCACGTCGTCATTCCCTGAACACTATCAGCAAACAAACAGCAGCTCCATGGCGACATTCAATAAAAACTCCCTAATTGAATAGATACATCTTGAGAAGTGATCTATCTGTTCTGCAAGTTTGTATCTAATGAAGAGTGCGAGAACGAATCGTTCATGACAAACCCTCGGGAGTCACAATTAGGGCAAATCTGAGTAATTCACGCAATCACGTTTCACAAACTGATGACCTAAGAAACAGTTGTCTTTGCACTGTTTTCTCTGTTTCCAGGATCTTACAGGACCAGGGGGGGTTGAGCCCAGTTGCTCTTACGCTGTGCCAGGACGTGTTTGAGCATCAACCTGCAGAGGGTGTTCACAGGTTTGTGTGTTGAGCATCAACCTGCACAGGTTTGAGTGTTGAGCATCGACCTGCACAGGTTTGAGTGTTGAGCATCGACCTGCACAGGTTTGAGTGTTGAGCATCGACCTGCACAGGTTTGAGTGTTGAGCATCAACATGCACAGGTTTGAGTGTTGAGCATCGACCTGCACAGGTTTGTGTGTTGAGCATCAACCTGCAGAGGGTGTGCACAGGTTTGTGTGATATTGTATTGATTGACCAAGCAAACCGCCCTGTGCCTGTCGGGAACGTCGGGAAAGTGCGGCGGATCTACGGCTAGGGGAGCGTTTGGACCTGATTTTGAATGCTTTTGAAGCAGACCCCGGTGTTAAATAGGACTACAGATCACCCACACTAAAAGGTCACAGGCTTTGATGGCTGTGTTGGCTTGATCTGACTTCTCTTATCTGAGTGAATTGAGGGAAGATGTATAGCCCATCCCTTACCACTGCCTGTCACTCAATAGCTGGCCTTTGCCCCTCGTCTCTCGTGCTTCTAGCTGCATGTGCTGAAGGCGCTGGAAGGACACAGTCAAGGCACCTGCCAGCTCAGGGGACTCTGTTGCTTCCAACTGTGAACAAGGAAACAGGGAACAACACAAGTGTGATTGCGTCCTGGTATATATTTTTGGACGACGCAAAGGCGTATCATCAACATTTTGAGAACAAGAATGAGGCAAGTAGCTGGGTTGGCCACGGTGTATCCGGTGTATATACGGTATTTTTGGCAGGGGCATCACCAAATATACGGTCATATACGGTGTATATATACGGTTCTGGCCAACCCTACAAATAAACGGCAAGGCAAAGTCATCGCGACCAAAGATCACGAGTCATTGCTGCCAACCTGTTCGCAATGCTTTACATCTGAAGCTGTGCAACAAAAGCCCATGGACTGGCTGCTGGAACCTTTTGCAAAGCTTAGACATCATCCGCAGTGCGTGCGTGCAGTGCTTAGCACTACTATCTATTGCCTGACAAGCTTGTTGGTCATTCGGTTGGCCAGTTCAGTTAGGGCCTTGCAGCTCGTGGTCTAGATGAAGTCAAGTGTTCACCTGTTTTCCAGCCACATCCAGAACTCGCAGCAGCGCGCTCAGACCATCCGTCGGGCCAACCTTCTCCATCTCCCTCTCCAACAGTGTGATGCAACGATGGAGGGTCCTGGAGCAGAGGGCAGAGCATTGAGTTACGCCTTGTATCCTTTGCTGGGTTGGATGTATAATGATGGCACGTGCAGCAGAACAGTAAGACATGAAGCAGAACTAATAGTTAGACATCAAGCAGAACTAAGCAACAGCGGAGGATCCTGTATCAAGCATGTATCATTGCATTCATTTGTGCTTTCTATGTGGCGGTACATGAATGAAAAATTGCATTGTCTAATTAATATTGTTTGGGTTTTCAAGCCAGTTTAAAGTGCAACTCACGTCTCCGACACCAGATGGTGATTGAAGAGGTGCGCCATGAACCAGATGTTGCGCAGCATTCTCTCCCTGCCTTGTAGCTCAGCGTCAGAGGCGGCTGCATCCCGGGGAAAAAATAAAGAAAGGTGTCTCAGCGTAGTGAGCTGTACGTGTGTCCTGTGTGCTGTAAATGTGTTGCAACCATTGGTCCTCCTTCCTGATTCTCTTTGTGTGTGTATGTGTGTGTGTGTGTTTGTGTGTGTATTTGTGTGTGTGTCTGTGTGTGTATGTGCTTGTTGTAGAGGTGAAAAGGTATTACTCAGATGTTGGAGGTTTTTTTTCTCTAAAGGAAGCTTTTTTCTAAAGCGATTTAAAACTTCTGTCCAGTGCGTTAAGCTCAGCTTGCCAGCTTGTATGGTACACACTCAGGAATTCTTTAGCACTCCAACACTATAGATGGGGGGGCACCTGAGCCAAGTTCCTGAAATGAGTTTTATCCTGCATTCAAGGGGCAACCACTCATACGTTACATCAAACTGTGTGTGTGTGTGTGTGTTTGTCTGGGATTAATTAGCTTTAAACTGAAGTTATAGGCAACCGAAAACTCTCAAATCAAGATGAGCCACCCTTCATATCGATTGGAAACACTACATGCAGAAGCTACCTATACCCTAGACGGATGCTTTTCATGGGAAAAAGGCTTGCGGATTTGCACATCTCACCAACCACCTAGTCCTTCCACTCTGTCCATCTTTGCTGTTGATGTTGTTTAGTACAGATGAAATTTGGCAGTTGATCTGTTGTAAAGATTGGTAAAAAAATTGAGGGAAATTGTTATGCGGCAGGTTACACATGTGCCCTGTAACCGGCAGATTAAAAACAGCTGAGTTTGGAAAATGCTAGCTTCGGCATACACAACATTTAAAAGCATATACATGTTAAGCCTTATTGAGATATTCCACCGTTTTCCTGCAACGTTGCTAAAAGGATAATCCAACCACTTCTATTTTAAACACGATACATATATCCACATAACATTTCCTGTACATGACATCAAGCATATTTCTTCCACCTGTCGTTCTGAAAGCGCCTGCTGTTTCTGGACCGGCTGGCGCTGCAGCTGCACTCCCGGCACCGGCGCGCGTTTTCTCCAGCACACTTTCGAAGGCCTGACCGGCAGGAGGAGAAAGCACAAATTAAGCCAGGCCTATAATGGCTGCAAGTGAATTTACGAACGAATTTAGCCGGAAGGTAACCAAATGCTTCTGGTTTCATTTACAGGGCAAGGCTTTTAAGTAACTACTGCTTAAAATTAAAGCTAATAGCCGCGTGTATCAAGCACCGACCTGGACCCCCAACTCATACTCCTCTTGCACTTTGTTCAGAAGCAGACGGCGCAAACCGTAGGAGGTTCCCGGCAAGCCAAGAACGGTGGGAAACTGTAGAGTAAGGACAGTTGCAAATGGAGAGAAGGAAGTGAAGGCAAAGCTTAACTGTGCCTGAACGCATGGTAATCTGGAGATTGCAAGCATGTTAATTTGGAGATTCCAAAATCCTGAGCCCGAAAGAAGGACAGCACCATGTTATAATTGTGCAAGCAAGCAGATAGTAGCGGGCGAAAGGAAAGCATAACTTCTTTCCTTGCCTCTGGTGTCTTAGGATGGGCAATGAGCGCATGTGCAAGGCATGCGAGGGCCGCCTGCTGCTCCACGTTTCTCAGGCCTTGCTCATACAACATGTTGATAAATGTTTGCGCTTGTGGGGAGTCTTTCAGGCCCAGCTTTTCAAACAGCTGTGTTTGCAGGGAAATACAGTACTGTGACGTTGAGAGAGCGAGAGAGAGATCACGTATTGCGTGTTTACAGCTGCACACCTCGTTTGCCAAAAAATCTGAATTGGTTTCTGAGGCCTGGTCCAAAATGTTCTGCCACTCAATCATCTGAACATCTGAAACGATACGCGGGGGCTGGCCTGCAGGGGGGGGCGACTGAACTCCCTGATGAACGGCAAATAAATGGCAGGCACATGATAGCGTCAGATGCTTGAAAATACCTTACTGCGAGTTGCTGGTGTGCTCATTTTGTCTTGACAATTGTGATCTGATACGCAGTCCTGCCTTTCCCGTTTCCTTATTTAACAACCAACCTTTTTCAATACAGGGTTCTGCGTAGCTGGCAAGCCTTCCGCAACTGCTAGGTCCACGTCCAACTCTTCGTGCATGTTCGAAATGTGAAAATCAAATCGTTTTCGGCGTATCGAAATTCAAATTATTTTTATACGCTCCGAAATAAAACTGAATTTAAACTGATTTTGTAACCGTGTTTATTTATGCCACATTGGCACAGAACTTTGCTAGAAGCTGGTCAAAAAGTACGAGTGAAAATATGAAAGCCTTGATTTCAGCCTTTTTTCTGCCAAGGCGAGTTGCTGTGTGGCCCGCTGTCTTTTGATGTTTCTACCACAAATGGTTTCCAACATGCAACCATAAATGTCGCTGCCGCTGAGTTTGTATGAAATAGTACTTATCTCGTGGTGATTACGGTTGAGGCGGTCGAGGCCTGCTACCAAAAGAAAACAAAAGAAAGGGTGTGCAGGCAAGACCTGAAACCGGCTCCTGAGGGTTGATATTAGTACTGGAAATTGGACACCTGGACAAGTTTGGCAGTGGAGGACTACCAAAAGTTGGTCAGTAGACACCTTTTCCGTACGGATCTGAGACACAACCAAAAGCACAAGCAGATGTAGGGAGTCGTGCTTCAGCGGTACAAAAAGGCACTGTGCGCCCTTCCAATGCAAGGAGAACAGATGTAATCTTAGTTACTCCGACCCAGCAAAAACACCCCAAACAATAAAGAAAAAAAAGACTCCGCTGGCTCCGACCCAGCAACCACGCCCCAAATGACTCCCAACAAACGCGTATCAAACTAGGTCTACCAACAGCGCAAGATGAGTTGCCCATAATAACATAGCAGATGACCCTGCCAACCCACACCCTCTGGCTATGAAACCAAGAGACATACAACCAAACAAACGCAATAAACATGTGATTTAAAGTACTGTTAAAACACTTCCCAACCCGAGCCCAACAAGCAGAAAGGCCACGAGAACAGCAAATACTGCTATTTTGCTGTGTCCGAGTGAGTGAGGTAATAATGCCACAAAAAATTTCGGAACATCCTGCTAGGAGCAACAGGAACCATATACAGCAGCCACACAAAGAACCCACTGCACAGCCTCGGAGTTACTGGCCTAGCCTGGGTCAACTGCTGTGCACCCTCGCAGACAACAACGCACAAGCAAGGGACCACAACTCAGAAAGCTCGCTCGGCTCCTCTGCTTTTTTTTGTTGGCTTCTGGATTAGACATTGAACCTAACAAGAACTATTGAGATGTCCTGGGTAAACTTGTTATGCACACAGTGCCCTCCCAGTCACAGACTGCAAGAATTGGGGTTGCAAGCACTGGCCCTCCTCGTACATCTGCAGTCGAGACTGCAAGCACAACGAGAGGGGAGAAAAACCTACAATAATTGAAAAAAGAAAAGAAAAAAAGAAAAAACTACGCAGGCAGTGAAAGCCACTCCCCACATAGATTAAGGAAAAAGAGCCACTTTGGTACCGAGTACCGTAAAGCTCCTCCAGCGTGAAACGGAAAGGAAAAGCCAACGGGGATCAAGAGGGTTGCAGGCTTGGCTTAAAACCGGCTCCTGATGAGAGTTGATAACAGTACTGGAAAGGGCACATCTAGTATGGACAAGTTTAGCAGCAAAGTTAACGGAGTGCACATGGAGCTTGGAGGCAAGCTTCTTAACTCTTTGAGAATCAAGACCCAGTCCCTTGAAAGGCTTCAGAGTGTGAGTGTTGTAGATGGTGCCACCCACACCCAACAGGATGATGTAGAGAGTAACGGAGGCTCCTTGGAGAATGTTGCAGAGGTCTTTGTGCTGTTCCTTTGCGGCGTTCAGCTGGTTCTGAGGTCTGGTGTCCTCACAATACTTGATCTCGACGAGGTGGATGTCACGCCGAGGTTTGCTGAGGTCTTTAGGTTGGTGCTGTCTGGGGCTGGTGGCTCTACTGGTGGCTGGCGGTGCTGCTGGGGTGCTCCCAGTCTCCCTCAATTGCCCCCTGCCACTCCGAAGAACCCACCCCCCTTCATTAGTTTGTTGTTTTTGTGTTTTTGCAGCGCTGGGAGTAACCAGCACAAAATCTGGGCGGCTGGAGGTAAATCTGTCTTGATCTGGGAAGCGGGGTGGGAAGAGCCATTTGGGAACAATTCTACTTTCAGCTATTTTAGGAATCTGGAGGTTTTGCATGGTCATCCATTCGTTGCTGCCTATATCTATGGAGACAACGCATGATCCTAAGGAGCCTGTTTTCCTGAGCCTTAAAGATCATGCGGCATGCTAAGTTGTGTCTTTCGGTGATCATGTTTCTTATTTGCGTGTGCTGCCACTCAGAAAGGATGTGCAGGGCACTGTCTACTTGTGGGCAGAGGGGGCAAGTTTGACTTGTTGAAAGTTTGAACAATATTGAATGTTTTTGATTATATAGGGTGCCTGTTCTGTATTCTATAATGATACATTTGGTCTTAAAGGGGACATTGGATGATGTTAGGTAAGCATTGCTAGTGGCTCCATTGGCAGTGCCGTCCTTGACGAGGGTCTGGTAGTACGCGTGGTAGTTCGCTTCAGTTTTGGCATTTCCCAGTTTATGGAGAAGATGCATATGTGCTTGAAGGGCGTCACAGTGGTTTGGTAGGTACCAGAGCTTTGGGGTAGGAAAATGGGCCATGTTTGTTGTATGGGTATGATAATGGGTTTGTGTTTGGTTTTCTATGTCTTCTTTTGCAAGCCAGTGGATGTTGTAGAAGGGATTCCCCTCAGGGCCTGCTGTTTTGATGGAGGTGTCAGCATTGTCGGCGTAGGTGGTGGCTGACTTTTCAGCAAGGACGTCGGCATATTCATTACCGATAATACCGGCATGGGACTTTACTTTGAAAAAGTGGATGGGCGATGGTGATTGGCGGATTGCTTTAGCAATGGATTGAAGGACATCTTCTTAGATGTGGTGGCGATGGAGATTCGGGTGTGACAGCTGCTTTTTGATTTGGTGCAGTAATGTAAGGCCGTCTGTGGCTATATGTGAGTAGCCGTGTATGACTGCAGCTGCTATAGCTGCTAGCTCTGTACGTGAGATGCTGTTGGTTATACCCATGCCTTTTGGTTATACAGAGTGGGAAACACTTAAGTGAGGGTGGTATACGCCTGATCTGGTGTCTTGCCCTTCTTGATTCTTTTGGAGGCTGCCATCAGTGTAAGTCCAATCCCGCCAATATTTTACCTTACGGGTTAGGTTTTTACTGGAGCTCTTTTGGGGTGCTTCGTCGATATTACAATAATTATGAGGTTTGGTCAGTGCTAATCAGCAGAGCACTTGTTTTATCTGGGCCTTCTGTGGCTTGAGGGTGGTCATTGGGTAGCTTATTAAATTTGTTGAGTCCTGAGTGTTGTCCAGAACCTAAGGCTGTTTGGTAGGGATGGTTATGTATGTTTTGAATTTCCCACTTCGCCTCAGGGATTTCTTTGGCAAGTTCTTTTAGCCAGTCTTTGTTGTGAGCATTGAGGCAGACCCTGCCCTTGGCGACCATATGGCAATGATCTGCAGTTCCCACGAGTGTTTCTTGGAAAGTGGTATTTGTATGTTGTTCCAGAAGGGCACTTTCGCGTATTGGAGTTGGTCTAATGGGATGGTGCCCAGGAATTTACATATGTGTGGGTATTTGCAGCAGAGTGATGGTCAGCTGTCAAGCTTTTCAATAGTATGCTTAATACCAATAGTGACATTTTGCGGAGGGTAGTCCAGGCTGATTTCAATTTACAGCCTCGTTCAAGTGCCTGCCGGACAGCTCAAGTGCCTGCTGGAAAAGCCGCTCAAGCCGCTCAAGCCGCTCAAGTGCCTGCTGGAAAAATAAAAAAATAGAGCCACTGTACTCGTTGCAGTGGCTCTCTCAATTTTTGTCGGGTCTGGCGACCTGTGTTGGTTATGCATGGTTATCAGGAGACCAGCCTCGCCGTCTCCTCTTCACGTGG
>Ga0307968_1002775_pt1 | contig 14617 bp, 12 predicted proteins | sample OrgLakmetagen650_FD_201834 | JGI IMG/M metagenome (GOLD analysis project Ga0307968, IMG submission 201834) | Saline water microbial communities from Organic Lake, Antarctica - #650 | ecosystem: Environmental > Aquatic > Non-marine Saline and Alkaline > Saline | place: Antarctica: Organic Lake... | reverse complement strand
TGGGCTCTCTCTCTCTCTTTCTCTCTCTCTCTCTCTCTCTCTCTCTCTCTCTCTCTCTCTCTCTCTCTTGCAACCAGCCTAGCGCACAGCGCCTTCTGTGATAAAAAGGTCTCAACAGCGAGTTGAGTAAGCATAGAAAGGCACCAAAGCTCTACCATCTACTGTCCTTGTGTAAAGCCTCGAGAGCTAGTAGCTTGTAAGTAGGGTTAGCCAAGACCATACATACTTATACGGTACTTCAGCGGGAAGATGACCATGCATACGGTCGTATATGGTGTGCAGGTTTGCAATTCTGGCCAACTCTAGTTGCAAGATCTTGAGAGCTAGAGCCCACGTTGCTTCCGTAATAGACTATCCAAGCTTCCTAGAACCAACTCGCAGAAACCAACCTGCGCAGTTTCTGGCGAACAAGAGTCACTCGCTTCTTGTGTGGCGGCCACCTCAGCTGCTCGCTCCATTTCCACCATGGCAAGGGTGCGCGTAATGAACTCATCCAGCTCAGGGCAGTTCGCCATGTTTGCTGGCCCCCCTGTCGATGAAAGAAAAAGACTATGTTTGCACCAGGTGCAGTGGTAGACCCTTGGCTTGCTCTAGGCAATATGTCATGATTGCTGGCCCCCCTGTTGAGGTAGGAAATTGCCTTTTGTGTATGCAACAAACTAGAAGTATGATAGATTTGAAGGAGATCAAGACATGTTTGCTGGGCCTCCTGCCGCACTTGGAAAGATGTCAATTATAAGTCGTCAAATTGGTAGAAAGGGTGTGAGACTGGATGGAACGACCTATGCGGGGAGGCAGGGCCAAATGCCGGCTTACGTTCCCCTTTTTGAACATTGAAATGAGACGGATTAAACTTGAAGTGTGCAACATGTTTGACACCTTACAAAATAAATTCATATTACCAATTTGCCTTTGAGGGGGCAGCAGTTTGTTGCTCTTACGAGTTTTCTATGACTGCTGTAGTTTGTGATACAGTAGGAAAAAAGAACAAAAGTTTGTGGGCAACGGAAAAAATCATTTCCCACATTACCTAGAACAAAGAGTTACTTGTGGGCCACTGCTGGCTAGAAGCACCCAATTTTCATGCAAAAAAAGACGAGTGAGGGAGCGTCACAAGCGACGCTGAAAAGTTGGCGAAGCCCATCACGCGCTCGGCAGTGAATCATTTCATGCACTGATCGCGGCCGACTCTTTCTCTTACTGTCAGTTAGAGCAGCATTGTGCACTCACTGACCTTACCGTCACTTAGTGCTGCAGCGTTTCAAGACACCTCCGTTCCTACCCGCTCGTCGTCCCCTACAAATCGTAACTGTGCGGCGTACATGCTCTGTTTATAGCACTCATGTTTATTGCCAAAACATGCTACAGGTGAAGGAAGAACAAGAGCGCTCCACCTGTATGGGCGGAGGCTCCGTTTCTGGCTGCCCCTTTGTTTTGGCTTGAGCCCTGCGTTTTCTTTGAGGCGTGGGCAAGTGGAATCTGCACAAAGTATCCGCCAGTGTCCTGCAGAGAAAAAGGTGGAGGAAGGCAGTCAGTCGATACCAATGCAGGTGTTTCTAATCAGACAGGTATACATGTCACGGTGAGATTATATTCATCAAGCAAAACTTAGATCATGCTGCATGAAGAGCACAGGCCATATTGTTGATACAAAGTATTGCGCTTGAAACCTTGATGTTTACCTTGCGGTGGAATAGGTGGCGAGGGTTTAAGGTAATAGGTCCACACACCATCCAGATGACAAAATTGCTCTCTGGTAATAGACAGAAGCTTAAGAAAAGGGGTGTCACACCAACTATGAACACGCACCTCAAGGCCTAAGTGCGTGGCCAGCAAGTCACAAAGCTCTTGGTCTGACAGGGGAGGGAGATTAGAAAGGTCCACCTGCGAGACAAGAGGTTGTACATAACCAGGAGGCACGTTGCAATCCACAGAATGCCATAGATTCGTGCTCGTGACCTTTTCATTGGCGCCACCAACACTTGTAGAGAACATGAACATGGCCATGGAGGTGTGTGTGAACTTGTGTGTGTGAACATGGCCATGGAGGTGTGTATGAACTTGAGTGTCATATGAACGGCAAAAAAACTTAAAATACAGCGTGGCCACATAGCGTATGTGAAGCAGAAAGGAGGGCGTGCATGCTGATCTCTCCAAACGCTCGTCGTTTACGCTCTTACAAGTCTCCACCTTTTTTCCATCTGCACATCCCAGGCAGATGTGGCGTGCCTCTGCGTCCCCTTCACTGGTGTGAGACAGGTGGTGTGCCTCGCCCACAGCATGTAACACTGCACGCTGGCGTGGAGTGAGGCTGGGGGGGAGCACGAGGAGCTGCTGTGAATCAGGGGAGGGCAACTTATTGCTCTGACTATACACGAGTGATATGATTAAGGTGTATGTGTCAATGCATTCCGCGGGCCAGTTTGCGAGCACGTACACACTAGATCCATGCACATGTGTGTGGGTGTTGCATACACCTGAAACCAGCATGCGTGTGCGTGTGCATCAGCGTCAGCAGGTTTGCGTGCGTGTGTGTATATGTGTGTGAGTGTGAGTGTTAGAGAGCGTGCTCGTGTGCTTGTTCGTGTGCGTTTGCTTGTGCGTGTGTGTGTCTGTGTGTGTGTGTGTGTGTGTGTGTGTGTGTGTGTGTGTGTGTGTGTGTGTGAGAGCTATGTGTGTGCGTGCGTGTGCGTGTGTGTGTGCGTGTGCATGTGCGTGTGGGTGTGCGTGTGCGCGTGTGTGTGCAATATGCGTGTGCGTGTGCGTGTGTGTGTGTGCGCGTGCGCGCGTGCATGTGCGTGTGGGTGTGGGTGTGGGTGTGGGTGTGCGTGTGCATTATGCGTGTGCGTGTGCGTGTGCGCGTGTGCGCGTGCATGTGCATGTGCGTGTGCGTGTGTGCGCGCGTGTGTGTGTGTGCGTGTGTGTGTGTATGTGTAAGTGTGTGGTGTGTGTGTGTGTGTGTGTTACCATTTGTTTTACCGAAATAAACTATTACTTTAAGCAATATTTCTATATGCGAATTGAATAATGCGATCTGCAACAGCCAAGCTTTTGAGACCAGGTGGGACACACACACACACACATACACACACACACACACACACACACACACACGCACAACACACACACACACACACACACACACACACACGCACAACACACACACACACACACACACACAACACACACACACACACACGCACACACACACACATACACACACATACACACACACACATACATACATACTCAGATACACACGCTCACAAAACACACACACACACATGAGTGCAGACACACACAGACACACGCATGCACACACTTGAGTGCAGGCACACACATACACACTCTCTCACCCAAGCACGCACATACGCACATACGCACACACGCACACATACACACATTTACTGTGACATGCGTACACACTAACGCACACACACTCATGCACAAGCACGCGCTCACACATGTACACTCACTTACACAGGCACACGCTCACACAACACACAAACACACACAAACACAGGCATATTCCCATCACTAAGCGATGGTGTCGAAAGGATTCTAGCTGGTTCCAGCACTTCATTAACCCTTCAACAGCTACCCAGCAGCACCTCATCCAGCCATGCTACCTTCAGCTCACACACCTCCCCCCCTCCTCACCAAACCAGCCGCAGCCCCAAACCTTTATGTAGCCTACAGGGACCTGGGTTTCTCAATTTGCACCGACCACCACTGTCCCAGTCCTCTCCATTCCTCACAAGCTCCCATTTCAATACATCACGTCACTTCTTCGATGTTTCTCAAGCCATCAAAAACCTGCAGTACGACTTCCAGGTCTGTTGTGGGTGCACTTCGCTCTCAGAGACTGTGGAATCACCTCTTCACTCAGGTTGATTAACGCCTTGTTGTTTGATCTAGACTGTACTAAACTGACCATGCTTGCTGCATCAGGATCCTCGGAGGGCCGACACGAATACCATTATCATGTGAGTCATGGCCCTCTCACTCTTATCTATCATTCTAGGCGTACTGGATCATGCTGCCTAGATCTCTAGAACCACTGCAAAGGGATATCCCTGAAGACTGTCTGTCTAGTTGTACGACTGCACACCACGTGTGTCTTTTTTGTACGTACAGCAACCAATAGAATAGAAGCTACCAGTTCATGCAAGCTTCTCTTTTTAAACCGCTTTTCCTTTCACGCCTGAGCTGCTCCCATTCTTGAATCCGTGCATAGCGCAAAGCATTGCCACAGTATTACAGGCTCGAGGTTCTCCCTTAACCTAAAAAGAATTGTTACCATCGGTTTAGTCTGATTGTGACAGCAAGACAAATCCCTTACCCCTTAGAAGGGGCCGGAAACTACATTCACCCAATTCATCTTATATAAAGTGCCTTACCCTTTGATCCTAAGGCTCAATCTGGCTGCGTATGTGGCAACCCTCATAAGTCCGTCCTTGCTTGGCCGCTTTGTGCAAGATGGCTACGCACTTCAAAAGGTGAGCAGTTGAGGGGCATGAATGACCGTGTTATGTAAATGAATTGTAAGAACAAAGAGCATGGACAGAATGGAAGGCTGAGCACTTACAACTTTAAACAGGGCATCTACTAGTCTAAAGCCCGGAAGATATTGACAAACAAAGCTCTCCTTGAAGTCTTCGGCAGGCAAAGCCGGTCAGAATATTTCTTTTAATTTTGGTTTGAGGGTTTCCTAGTTTAGCATTTCCAGTTCAGCGAGCTCCAATTTTGTTCGATTTCCAATTTCAAATTGAGTTCAGTTCAGCGTGCGCTGACGGTGAAACCAGAGACTGGCTAACGCAAAAGGCTAAATTAGTCTCTTTGCCTCTAGTTTTGCTTGTTTGAGCATTGGCTGATGACAATTAAAACGTGTCTGCTTGGCCCCTCGCCGCTCGCTAGAGCTGTGATGGAATAAGGTGATGCCCTCCTGGCAGTGCTCGCTTATTCAGTGATTTAGCTGAGCTGGAAGATCGCACAGCTCCCTTGTAATACAAGATCTGTCGTGTGTTTCATGAAGCAAGCCCTGAAAAATTGGTTTGCACCTCACTCTGGATGGACCTTGCAAGGATCGTACTTTGTTTAACTTATTTACAGCATTTATACCAAGTGTTTTGGCACATGGAAAATGACCGAGCTTTGTGTTCCATGCACTGCGTTACCTCCCTACGTGCATTCAGGGTGAGTGGTGGCGGCTGCTGACTGCGGTCTTCCTGCATGGAGGCTTCACGCACCTGGCCCTCAACATGCTAGCTGTGCACCTGTTGGCTCCTCAAGTAGAGATGGTGAGTGTGCGTATTAATGTGCGTGACATAGGAAGTGCGTGCAGGGTCTATTTTTTTGCATCTCACCTGATCCGCAACGTGCTAGCCATGCAACTGTTGGCTTCCCAAGTACAGATGGTGTGTGTGTATGTGTGTGTGCGTGCGTGCGTGTGTGTGTAGTATAGTGAGTACAAAAGTTTCACTTGGCATGTGACTTAACAGATGGTGTGTATGTGGATTTTTGTGGTTGTGGTGTGTGAGTGCATGTGCTCGTGTGCCCTGAAATGCTGACTTGGCTAAATTGGCTTGGCTTACCTTGCTCAAACGGAAGTCGTTGGTCTTAATGTCAGGTCATGGAAGCCTGTCTGTATTGCCAGCACATATCTATCGTGCAGCATGCTTTTTGTGGAAGCTATGTCTTTGCCACGCAGGTTCTACCATGCCCCCCCCCGTCCATGTCTGGTGTCCAACCGACGAACCAGTCATGCGTTTTGATGCATAAGTAGCTGATAGATAACCACGAAATGAAACAAATTGTAGCACATCGCTCACGCACCAGGTGCTGACAACTTATGTCCACAGCCAAGCTGTCACTCTTAGGTTGTTTGGGGCTGGTGCCAACTGCTGTGTGGCGATCAGGTAGCGAGGGAGCAGTGCAAGGAGCCAAAAGGAGCCCCTGATTTGTTGTTCATGGATATATGCTGGAAAAGGGTTGACCGCACTTGCTGGTTGAGCCTCACTTCCCCAATCAAAGTACCCCTGACCCCCACCCCAATCAAAGTACCCCTCACCCCCACCCCAATCGAGGTACCCTTTATCCCTTTGTGTTATTTCCGCAGGTGTGTGGGCGCACAGTGTTTGCTCTGGTGTACCTTTCCGGGGGGCTTGGGGGCGGCCTAGCACACCATTTCTGCGGGGGTGGGGCTCAAGTGCTGGGGGCTTCAGGTTTGTGTTTATGTGTACGTGTATGTAATAATGTAAATACGTGCTTCCATCATTACTTTCACCAATACTGTCTGCCCTTGGTAAGGAACGTTTGGTATATCTGGGTTCAATACAGCATGCATCAGACATTGGAGGGATTTTCTGCAAAAATACAACACTCCCTAGCGCTTATGGGAGCTTTGTAGGTGCTGCCAATAAGCACTCTCGTTGATCTTGGTAGCAATTACACTGATGTTCCAAATGACCTTTTCTGTACCGGGGAGTGAATCCGCAATGCCTGTAAAATATTCCTCTTTTCCTTTTTGTTTTAAGAAGCCTTTCTCACTTATCGCACGCATCTGCAGCGCAACTGAGTGCTGGCACATTTTCCTGGATGCCATTACCTTTATCAAGGCTCTCTTAACAGCTTCACGTTATGCGCTGCAAAACATGAATATTGTGTACGCTTGGCCAAAGCTGTATATGTGCACCGTATATGGCCATATGTATGGTAATTTTCCTGCTAGAAATACCGTATATATACCGTATAGGTACACGTATGTATGTATGGTTTTGGCCAATCCTTATGATGTGCCCTCACACCTTGCTCCATCCATTGACCCCCATAAGCTTTAGCAAGCCTGCAACCCCTTCCTACCAGGGCAGCCAAGTTCAAACTCACTGCCGCCTCATCCTTCTCTTTCCGCCGTCACCTCATCTTTCGATCTCACGTGCAGGCTGCATCGCTGGGCTCTTCACAGCGTACGTGGTGTACAAACTCCGCAACCGAGACCACGTCGGTTTCACAGATCAGGTGTGCCTAACAAAGGAAAGAAGGAGCTCCTCACAAGCATCAGGGAGTAGGAGCAACTTACTGTGTACGGCAAAGCTCTTCCATTGCATCTGTGGTACCTCAGGCAACAATCCTCTATGCTCTGCACGCTACACTCTACACTTAGCACTTAACACTCTACACTCTACGCTCTACGATCTAGACTCTACTCTCTACGCTACGCTAAGCGCTCTGCACTCTACACGCTACACTCTTTGCAATTGCTCCGTACACTACTCTCTATACATTCTAAACTCTACACCCTAAGCACCAAATGGTTTGCTGGCCTAGCTATGACATGTTGCCAAACACTGAAGCAGCACTGTTTGCAGTGTCAAAGAGAATTGCCCTTGAACATCATCATTTCCAAGCTTCAGGGCCAGGAGGCTTTGCGAGCGCTGTTTGGTACAACACTCAGTGCGACTTGTGTATGCCGTTCTGCCACGCAGGATAAGATGTGGGTGGTGCAGATGGTGGGCCTGAACCTGCTTCTTTCCGGCATGTACAGTAGCTCGCTCGCCCATTTTGGTCACCTTGGTGGCGGTGAGTCAGCAGGGAGTTGTAAGTCTAGCTCCTAATACATAATACCGTAGGCCCTCGATTGTGACACCAAAACATTAAAATAAATTACATTTCCGTTTTTAGTGGAAGGGGGTATTAATTTTTGAGTTCGAAGGGACTTTGTGAGGGTCCTGTTGGGAATTAATTTATGAATTCAAGAGCCCCCCACTGGCGGCTGCTGCTGCTGCCCCTGCTGATGCTGCTGTTGCTGTGCAAACTGCCCATTGGCTGCATGGGGAGAATGACAGCTGTGAGGCGTATGATGCGCTTAGGCCCTCGAGCCTTCCCTTGAGACCGTCAGGTGGATGTGTTGTGTTTTTAGTTTAGGTTCATTGTTAGCTGCACTCCTAGGTATGCAAAAGGCTCATTAGACCGGATAAATTGTGTCGCTTGTCCTTTGACGACAATTTTACCTTTGTGTTGCTTCTTAGCAAATCTTCTTTGTTTGTAGTGCTTGCACGTGTGCTTCCCTCAATCAGAGAAGCAACCCTCTCTTACCCACTTGCCGTCTTCACCAGCTCTGTGTGGATGCCCCAGAGAAAGGGTCAGAAGGGGCTGTGAGAGAAGGAGGCAATCCTCTTGCTTCCTCTGCCAGCTCCTGAGCTGCCTCTTCCTCTGCAGCTTCTCATGGTCTCTCTGCTGAGCAGCTAGCCTCTCAGCTGGGGACTGGGGCTTGAAGAACAGGGCCAGGGGGTAACACTGGCATGTTAGGAAGCTGTTTTAAAGCACCTGAAAATATTAAATTCTTCACTTCGAATTCAGTTCGGAAAGAGCTCCGAGAATAATAATGGATTTTACTGCATACCGCCCGGGGGTATACACCCTTCATCACACCATATGTGGGATGGTCAATCACTCATGCAAATTCATAGATATTGTTTATTTTATGAAAGTTGTAACTCAGAGACGTTACATGTCCTCCAACCTGGACAAAACCCGTCTCTGGGTAGTGTGGCTCTATTCATTCATCATTCTCAGTGGATATCAGGAAATTGTCATACATGATTAATGCTAGACTGATCAGCTCTTTAGAAGGTCTTTCTGTAAGTCAATTTAGGAGTTTAAAGCAGGGTCGCTCAGTTTAAGGCCATAAGTCCGGGTTCGCGAACTTTCTCGCATTTTAACAAATTTGAAAAGTGCTGTTCGGAGTTTGGTCAAAGTTTGACAAACTTTAAAGAGTTTGTCGAACTTTACAGCATGCGGCTGTCAAAATTGCAAGGAACAGCAGCCCCCCCCAGTTCAGTCCCACTCTTTCCTTGCAGTATAAGTAACATGTTTAATGATTTATATATGAGATATGATCTGTAATCTGTATCAGCGCAGGAAATTCCTTATTTTTAAGGCCAAACTTGTCACATATTTCTGAAATGCTGAGGACTTGTACAACTCGGCACTTGCACTGCACCTGAATGTTCTCCATTCTCTGCTTTACATTGATGACATGGTCCCATCCCGGCCCCCTTTTCCCCCCTATAATTATTGATTAACATACACAACTATTTGGGAAGATTTGAAGGTTGGGGGAGGAGCCCAAAGGCCCGTTTCCCAAAATTGCACATTGAACCCTTTAAGCAATGCAAGGGTTTTAGAACTTTCACGAACTTTATCAAACCCTTGCTCTTCAAAAAGGAACTGAACAACCCGGTTTGAAGTATATGCAGTGAACCTTCAAGCAGCGAACTTGACAAGTTCGTTTTAACTCACTTCTTGCAACAATGCGAAAGTAATAATAAAACGTAGGGGCCAGACGATTTTCTTGGACTTAATAACTTGGGGAATGGTTTCGATGAGCCCAGTAATCTTTGAGAGCGTCAGCTTTTGCCACCGCAGTAGCAGGCTCCCTGGAGTGTGATCATCAGATTAAGCTTGCCGTATGACGTAGTATTCTTTTTGTTATAAAATTCTTTGGCTTGTACTTGTTGCACGGTTTACAGTGACTTGAAGACCACGGTGGTTTAGAGTTTGTTCCACATAAAAGCATTCCATCGCCATCACTACAATTGGTAGTGGGGTGGTTGTACTTTGAATTCTCTTTAGTATGGCTTGAGTAAAGACACATGGAAAGCGTTATACATGTAACTGTTTTCCGGGAGGTCCAGCGAGGAGGTGAGCTAGCAGGGAGTTTTAGGCCTAGCTCCTGAGAAGTGCAAGTGTAAATGATGAACTGGCTGGTATGACAACTTGCTTGAGCGCCATTCAGCAAGCCAATAATTGTTTACACCCATCACACTTGCCTGTTCTGCAGCTGCTGGTGGCGCGCTGGCAATGTATTGCTTTGGACCTCGGTATGTCAGGGGACCACGCGGAACATTGGTGAACAGACCGCTAGTTTCTTTGCCGGACTCTTTACCTTAGTGTTCATATAAATATGGCTGTCGGCTGAATCTCAGGCCTGACATAGTGCAATTCAATCAGATTCCTTGAACCCAAACAGCATTATGCGCGTGACCTTTTTAACTGATTACTGGTGTTTATTTTGTTACCTTTGGTAATAATAGCAGTCAATTTGGGTATTAAGCAGTCGATTTCCTGCAGTTCCACAAAAAATAAAGTTCTCTGTAATTACAAAGGCCGATGGCAAAAGCTTGTTCGTAAACCCTTCTACGAAAATAATTTAAATATTTTAGAATAATGACAAATTCGGATTAAGAGGGCGCTTTGAAAAAAGTATGCTGGCTTGTTGGCTAAAGATTTGGAAATGAGGGCGCTCAAGCAATTCTATTACGCTGGCCGAACAGCCAGACCTTATCCCTACACTATACTCCTCATCTGCCTTATCGCCCTCCCGTTTATAAGCGCTGTTGTTGTGCTTGTACTGTATCACAGGTATCGCATGCTCTTTGCGCTCAAGTTGAAGTAAGCACACACACACACTTCACCCCTCCTCCCTCACCCAACTGCAGATTCTGGACACCGGGTGTAACTCGCTTGTTTCAGAAGCTGAAGCAAAGGCTGAGCTCTGCCAGCAGGTGAAGGGTGAAGCGCCACATATATATGTAGATACGGCGGCTCGTCACTGGTATCCTTTCGCCGCTTATATATAATTTTCATAACAAAATTTTCTTCATTTCCTTCTGGACAAATTTACCAGGCTCTTAGTGAGGCGCCGTCCTGATGGGAGCCCTGCCCCAGAGGTCCCCCCCCGGGCAGAACCTTCCCCTCCAGATGAGCAAATGCATCATGATCAGCAGCTGACAGACATCGATTTCATTCGACAACTTCGCCAGCAGCAGCTCCGGCAACAGCAGCAACAGGGTAACGCCCTGGATGCTGTTCCTTATGTGCCACAACAGCAAGGCTTGAGGCTGAGTCCGTTACCCACAGTTGCATCAGCCATTTTCCCTTGGGGAGCTGTGCTGCAGCAACCGCGCAGCAGTGGCCCTCCTCACGGGCATCAGTTTCTCAGGTTGTACGACTGTGCCAAGTACTTAATCACATACTAAATGAATACATTTAGTGCTATGAGCGCAAGGGTGTATGCATCTTGCGTGCCAGGTCTCAAAACTTCCAACATGTAGATAGTACCTGCAATTCGTGAAGACCAAATGTCTCCCTGGATTGTGTCTTCAAGCTGCTGCCCATTCTTACTGAGTGCTTCATATGGTATAATGGTCAGTCCGCTCAAAAACCAGGGTCTATCGTACAGACCTAGATCTTTGACACAGCTTACACACGTATAACACGTATGCACACACACATACACACATACACACATAAAGCACACACACTCACACAAACACACGCATGCACAAGTAGTATGCACTACACTGTGCATCTCCATGCAGCTGGCAATCCGTTGCGCTTGCGATCATCACGCTGGAAGCTCTAGAGGTAAGTCTTTGGCTGACGGTCCAAGAATTCGTTCTGCTGCACCTTTATCAAGAGACTGTGAATGTGCAATTTGAGGACATTTTCAAGTTGTAGGCAATAAATTTTCTCGTCAAGATATAAGAGGCTCCCAACAACCTCTTATTCAAATCAACTTTTTGATCTGCTTCCTATCACATACTGCTCTTAAGCCCTAAAGATTGTATGTACAAGCTTGACCTGCAAGTGCCTACAAAATTTAGAGGCTGCACACGCTAGCGGATGCACGTGCCAACGTAAACCGCACTTCCACAACAGGCACATGGCGGTTCAGAGGCTGCACTCATGCAGATCAATAAGGGATACAGCCCAGACAAATTCATTGCATTAGCCATTAGCCCACAAACCATATGTGTCTTTACAGGCAAGATCAGGAGCGAGGCCGAGGCCGACAGAGAGGCCTGTCATCCCCGGCCTGTCACGTAACCTTGTTGACGACCTTCCTCTGTCTGTGCTCCCTGAGAATTGGAGGGAGATCCTGCAGCAGCACCAAGCAGCACAGCACGGGACAAAAGAGGGAGAGAAGGTAGATGAGCATGCGGCACAGCAAGTACCAGCTTCCTGCTCTGGGCCTCCTCTCAGAGAAACAGATGGTCCTGCATCTGCAGCAAGGGTGAGGAACAAAGCCTACATTTGTACACATCAAAAAGCTGTGCATAGGTAATCAATTAGGAACTTGCTCTTTGTAGAGGCTAATTTTCCATACTGACCCCGTGAATTTGGTCTATATCACATCGTTGAACTCTGTCTTGTAAGTGAGTATGACTGTTTCTGTTGCCGCTTGCTGACTCAACCAACAAGCAGCCAAATATGTGCTGACCCTGCAGATCAAATGCAGCGCGCCTTCAAATTGTTCGTACCCTACACTTACAAATTTGAGATGAACAATGTACGCTGATTTTTGCCGCTGTCTTTTAAATATCTTGATGCCTTCTGTGCCTGAAATGAGTGGCTTCTTCTAAGGATGCTTGTGTTTTTACTTTCCTGAAAGGCGATGGGACTTCATCTTTCTTTTTTCTACATGCTGCGCTATAGCTCTCTTATGAAAAAGACACTTTACTATAAAAGAGCACAGCTGCTTCTCATACGCTGCAGGTGTTGTACGTACCAGTTTTCTGTGGGCTGAACAGTTCTAGGTTTGCAGGCATCTCATGGTTCTTACCCAATACCTATTTAGAACATGCTTCATACATCATAGAGTAGCTAAGAATAGCGTCAAAAAAGCTCTTGTATCAGGTTATGGCCAAGCAAACACGTTTACATTCTGTCTTCGTAACAGGAAAACTCGTTTAGAGTCATGCACGTTGTACAGGTATAAAGGACGGTTTATTTCATTTTTCACGCAGGACCGGGACAATGGACTTTTGCGTGTCACGGTAGAGCTTGCACCTGCAGAGGAGCCACCGCAGCAGCAAGAAGAGTTGCCGGCGCAGCAAGAAGAACTGCCGCGGCAGCAAGGAGAGACGCCACAGCAGCAGCAGCAGCAGCAGCAGCAGCAACAAAGTACAGGGTAGGTCTACTCCTCAGCTATGGGTAGGCGTCGGTCGTTTCTCCAATTCTCTTTTGCTGTTACCCAATAGCAATCATCCATGGAAATACTATCTATTTTACCTGCAGGACGCCAACACAAGGAGCATCGTGCAACCTCGGACCCCAACTGCTCAACGCTCTTCTTGCTTCAGACGTTTGTGCCGTATGTCTGGATACATTTAGGGCAAAGCAAGAAATTCGGCTGCTCCCAAGCTGTGGTCACATATTTCACCGTGAGTTGATTGGTATGCGATTCAAGGATAAGATTAACGTCAGTAAAATTACCAAACTAAGCAGGTCAAGCCAGGTGGATAAGCTTTATTACCACAGTGTTGCCGACCTTAACGGGTTCTCACTTGTCCGTATGGCAACCAGAAATGCTACTTTCTTTATTTATGCTTGCAGGGGAGTGTGTCGATCCGTGGCTCCTTTCGAGCGACACGTGCCCTTTGGATCGAACAGTAAGTCAGTAGAATAGCTTGTCATCAGCCGCCTGCCTATAAATCTAGAGAAAAATTATGGCCGCTCCCATGCTGCTTGTCTGTGTCTCAGCATTGACAACTTCTAGGCAGTAGCAGTGTTTCAATTTTTTTGCGGCCTGGATTTAAGTTGTCAATTGGAGAAAATTGGGGGCTGTACCAACAGCAACTTGTTTGCCTCCTTAACCTTGAATAGTGCAAAGAAATGGTCACGTTGTATTACTTCACATATAAAGAAGTCAGAGGAAATCAGGATTAAAAATAAAAGCACAAACGACAAAAATATATTTACCGTTTCACCTTGCTTACGTCCAGGTTGTTGTGCCCCACTGGTTATCAGAGGCGTTGAGATAAGCCGGTGATACACGACAGAAACTGCTGATAGATCCTAGAAGGCAATTTTAGATTTGCGCAAATGTCAAATGAATTGTTATAAGGTCAAACATGATTTGTTGGTCTGTAGCAATTCTATATCACACAGGGGTCATTCAAGTTCAATTATTGTCCTGGCAGGACTTTGGAGTGTGGGCGGACTGAAGTGGACAACCGCTTAAAGCAAATCTATAATCTAACCTAATTATTTTCGCAAACTGCTATCGTTGTCTAATGCCTAAAATCGAGCAATAATAATGGAGTGCAATGAAGCCCAGACATCGCAAAAGCTCATCACAACCTCATTTGTCCAGTTCCACGTAGAAAATAAAATTGCATTTGAACAAATCATTAGTACGGTAAACCGTGATGCTATTTTTTGGCATAGAACTCTCCAATTCGATATAAATATATTTTTCTTTTTGCTCGCTGGGTAGGTAGGAGGTCCAGATAAATATCGGCACCTGTGTAGCATGGGCGCATGTCTGGTAGAGTGCCTCGATCGTTGTTTAAGGTGAGCCATTATTTCTCCTGTTCAAATTGCAGGGGGGACAGATCAGTCGAAGGCACATGTAATCAGAATACTTATATATATATACACACACACACACACACACACACACACACACACACACACAAACACACAAACACACACACACACACACACGCACACACACAAACACACACACACACACACACAAACACACACATACACATACACACAACATTAAAACGCACATATACACAAGCCTGCACACAGAGACACAAGCATA
>Ga0307968_1002774_pt1 | contig 14630 bp, 11 predicted proteins | sample OrgLakmetagen650_FD_201834 | JGI IMG/M metagenome (GOLD analysis project Ga0307968, IMG submission 201834) | Saline water microbial communities from Organic Lake, Antarctica - #650 | ecosystem: Environmental > Aquatic > Non-marine Saline and Alkaline > Saline | place: Antarctica: Organic Lake... | reverse complement strand
GTGTTGCCTCTTTTGTAGCTAAGTGCCTAGCCCTATTCCCTTGATTTTCTAGCGTTTTTGGTTTGGTTACAGGCTTTTTTCCAAGCTTCCGCTCAGATGCCCACCAGAGGCATATATAGCGATGTAAACTTACCTTACCTTACCTTATCTGTTCAAGAGTAAGTAAGCCATAGCGGTGACTGGCGCGCCAATGCAAGCTCCCAATCAACATGCACCCACTCTAACAAAAACATCTTAAAAGAAATGAATCCATATGGCTCAAAGCAAGCAACGACCTTATTGACTAAGACCCAAACCCAAATTAATAATACATGGTGAATAGCTTGTCACTGCCTGCAGAGGTTTATCTTAGTAGGTCACTAGGTAAGTCCTCGTCCTTATATACGAGAAGCAATCATGCCAGGCTGAATGCCATTGTTATCCATACTTAAGTATTAGCAGGTAAATACGACATGTCCTCTATAAATACAGCCTTCTACGTTTTTACTAGCAAGTGACATCTCTTACATTATGGAACCATTACCGTAACATCCTGAAAACGTCTTGAAGTCCTATCGCGTCCAAACGATGGGAGAAAACTGAACACCTTAAATACCACTGTACACCTAAACATGAATTGACCAGTGTCTGGCACTCCATCCTGACTAATAATCGTTACTTGGGGTTGCTAAAAGTGGCATCACCTGCAACCTTGCGCATGCAGTGCAGGTGTACAGGAAGGAATGCAGTGGCCACAGCCATATAGCTGCCGTACGCCGCAGGCGGGATATCTAGAGCGAGTTCAGAGGGCTTGCGACAGGCTAGCAGGTTGGCCTCCATCATTGCAAGCAAGGCCTTCTCTCCCACGGAATCATCATCCACCAGCTTTTCCCAGCTGACGGCACCCGACTTGCTCTCCAACAAGCCCTTCATCACGATTCTGAACTGGGTTGCACTGAATCCGTGCATGTCTCCACCCCCCTCGAGATGAGCATTCAAGATATCCTCAAGCACCAAACTTTCAAGACTTGCCAGTGCTGCAGAAAGAAGCAAAGAAGTATATACACAGAAGTTGTGTTGAGATTTGCACCCAATAACAATTCCTTGCCAAACATGGCTTTCTGCTCCCACAGTCAGGCCAGCCATCCCTGTAAAGGTTCTTGCCACAAATCAGAAAATTAAATTTGAGTATGCAGGAACCTTAGATGTATCTAAGCACCCCTGCACACTCGGTTTGTGGCGGGGACTTTTTGGTCCGAGGGTCTGGGATGAAGGTCCGGTTTCGGACTTCCTTTTGGCAGGGAAGTTTTGAGATGCTAAGGCTTTTACTACACTTAACGACGTCCAGGCGCGTTATTTGCAATGAGTTTGACAGATGTGGCCACCCAGGTGAATCAGAGTTCAATTTCTTTTGCATGTTGTTCATGAGAGTTGTTAATTGTGTATCTGGAAGGGGTCGACTGCAAAAGTTGAGAGCAGATGGCTTTTGAAAATCTCAGCTGTCGCTGCCCACCACGGCCCAACCCAGAATTCCAGACCATAATACTAGACACGGCATGCCTTAGGAGCATGATGAAGGGCCCTTGACACTCAAGTGGTGGCAAGACAGCATGCTTCCAGAATTCCTAGAGATGCACCATTTTTGCCCAGCAAGTAAATAGGCCCATGCGCAAAGTCCTTCAGGGGAACATTTATAACCCCTTTTTCCCGCTTAAATGGGTATGGTTGAAGCCTAAAAACATCTGGGAACAAAATGATTTGGACCAAACCCCGCATTCTACACCCATGCCACCTTTTGGCACGGAATGGCACAAATCCAGCCCCAACTCACCACTCACACCCTTGGCCCCAAAACCATTAATGTTAATGCAGAAGTGTTACATTTATGTATTGGGACCATTGTATGACTTTAGATGTGCATTTCAGGAAAAGGGCATTATGCATTTCAGGAAAGGGGCATTAATCCCCTCTTTTGGGGTGGGGCTTGGCTGGGCTGACCCACAGAAAAAAAGGGAGCAAAATTGCAATACCGAACATAAATGGTACTCGGCAATGCAACAGTTAGTAGCCCTAGGAAGTAGAGGTCAGTGAAAGGAGCAGGTTGTGTGAGCATTACCACGGTTAGAAAAGCACAAATATGCTAACTGCTTAATGTAAGGGTGTTCAAAATGCTTAAAACATTCCGGTGTACAACAAAGGGACGACAAAAGGTTTATACATAATTACGGCAGACTGCAGGGGTGCAATCACGTGGAGGCTCTCCCCCCAAATCCTCAGCACGCTAGAAAAAGATATCAGTCACGACCTACTGCCTTGGCTTACACTACTTGCACCATTTCATGCCAGCTATAGCTGTATGGACATCCTGGACGAACGCTCTTTCCCAGCTGAGGCACCATTTCCTGAAGCAAGCTCACATTTCATAAAAGTGCATGCTCAACTGCTTTGGCTGGTTACAGTTAAGATTGCTCCCAACCTCATAACAAGAACGTTTTGATGACCATGGATCAGAAAGATCCTCGACAATTAGACTACAACAGTTGTGCAGTTGTATAAGTGCATGTCCAATGGTTACCACGCCTGGATCAGCCTGTTGCCATCTTTGTAAACTACCTGCATTGCTTTTCCCACAACAGCTTATTTCCGGACAGGCCCTAATCAGACCTCTCACCTTTATCCAGACCTTGGAGCACATACTCCCCTGAAAAGCGTCTAAGTAAGCCTGCATTCCCTCCACAGACCTGCATTGCAGCACACACCTTGAGTTCTCAGCTGCTATGTACAATTGAGGTTGCAAGACTGTCAGCGTTGCAACAAAGGGAGGCAGCCATAAGAGTCATGCCAGCTAAGCAATGCCAGAGATGAGCTCCGGCCCGCAAAAATGAGTCGGCAGTTAAAGCATACATGGCAGCTCAGCACAAAAGTTATGCTTAGTGAATTATTGCAAGGTAAGAGGCCATGTCCAAGCTTGCTAAAGTATAGCACACATTTCTCATAGTAGCTAACCCACAGCTGTTTTTACATGTGTCTTCTTTTCAAAACCTTGTTCGTATGCACCTTCCGTCCCTCCCTCTCTTATTTATTCTTAAACTTGCAACAGTGGATCTTTGGCCTCCTTGGGTCCTTTGGAAAGAATTATATTGAGAAGGCAGGTCTTCCTTCTGCCTACCATTATGCTTTTCAGTCCTTGGTAAAGCAAGCCAGTGGTACTGAACAGATGTAATTGCCTCGGGGACTGACATAATGGCACATTGAGATAGAAGAACAGAATAACGTACCTCAAACACTTGGCTCCACTGATCCTCTGTAAGGGGGAAGGAGGGCACACCGTCATTTTTGAGCTGTACGACCAAGAACTCCTTAGCATCGTCCCTAGAAAAATCACCAAGCATCAAAAGCTTAAGAAACTCCGGCCCAAGTTCTGTGTGCACGCACATGGTGTGAAAGGCAATATTTATTTTTGTGCATTGATAGCAAACGGAGGATTGTGTGAACTGGTAGGGCTACAAAATATAAGAAGGTTCCCTTATTCAGCATGGGTATGCTCAGCAATTGTTAGGAAGAACAAATAGGAGGGCTTCCTTATTAGCAAACTAGGTACACCTCAGCAGGATTCAGACTCCACACATTTGCACTCAAGGTGCCAAGACAGAAATATTTCACAATGGCACTTTCCTGTCAACATATTGAGCATGAATGCTTTAGAAAGGTTCCCCTTTTACAGCTATTCGGGAAGTGCACCATTCGTTGTAAAGCCCTCAAAACAACCTGGTACCTTGAAAGGCTGCCCGGGTAGCATGAACATTGTTTTATTATGATGAGAGGCGGTCTATTCTACATGGTATTGTTTTATTAAAGCAATTAAGTACAACATTTCGATCAGATGAGCACTGCGGCACACATCTACGCAAGGCCACTAAACAAAGAGCGAGCACCAAAGCACACACCCTTGCGGATCCAATTTATGAAGCCATAGTCACTGGTGGCCATAATGACGTGAGAATCACTGTCCTCCTTTGTCACCTGCAGTAAAATAATGTGCAGATCACGCACGTCTTGTCAAGAGGTCTGTAAAAGCAATGCCTTAGGTGCAACCATATGCAGATCACCTACATCTTGTCAAGGGCTATCTAAAAGCAATGCCTTGGGTGACCAAACAGAGCTAGGTGCTTTTGTGGCTGAGAAGGACGACCTTGTTAGACCTTTGCACAAGCGCGTGACGAGCTGCAGTGCTTATCCATGCTTTACAACACCATCTTATACCACCATGTGCAATAAGCTGTTGGAGCTGCCGGTTTAAACATCCATTTGCCTATTCAGCTTAACAGAGTAGAACTGTTTGCTTGTTTAATATTTGCCTATTCAGCTTAACAGAGTATAACTGTTTGCTTGTTTGATTTCTGTCCAGCTGTAACTGTCAAAAGTGTTGCCAAAATGTCGGCTATTCGTGACAAAAACATACGTTCCGCATAATCACCTGCACAAAGAACTTCAGTAGGGACTTGCGCTCAGAAATGGCATCGCCAGTAAACTCGGACCATGTTCTCAGCTCTTGTGCCTGTGCAGAGCACCAAAGGCAGTAAACATGCTCTGATGAAACGCTTTTCAATATGCTGCAAATCCACCTACGCCGTTTGCTCTACTGGCGCTCAGTTGCACCTGCTGCGCAACTACCAAATTAAGAAATAGTCAAGAAACAGGCACAGAGACTTGAGATGGAAAACTTTTCACAGGACTTAATTGGTAAGGTGCAGAAAATCCAACATTCATTTATTCAATGCCCTTAGAGGCACACGATGAAGGCAGCCAGGCTTCCCCCCCCTCTCCTTAATCATGATGGCCATGTTATCACTACCAGCTTAAATTCCCTTCCCTTTTCATCCACTCCTGCACAAAAACTTTCTCAAAGGTCAGTGTAAGGGCAAAAATGATTGAGCCATACAAGCAACAGCAAACGATAAGCACAGAGAGCCTCAGAAGACAAGCCCCAAAACAAGTAAGAAGCCTGGATGAAGAGGGAGCAGCTGCTAGAAGTGTCAGGACAGGGAGCAGCTGCGAGAAGTGTCAGGACAGTAAAAAGTTGAAACCAGCGATGGAGGTACTGTCAGACAAGCAAAAATAAAGAATCTGACTTTAGGTCACTCCTATTGTTAACAAGTAGGGGGAAGCATCGCAAGCGATGCTGAGAAGTCGGCGAAGCCTTTTGCGCTGTGAACTGGCAACTTGTGTGTGCTTTGTGCACGCTTATACATGTGTGTGTATGTTTGTGTGTGCGTGTGTGTGTGTGTGTGTGTGTGTGTGTGCGTGCGTATGTGCGTGCGTGCATGCCTGCGTGTGTGCGTGTGTATGTGTGTGTGTGCGTGTGTGTGTGTGTGTGCGTGTGTGTGTGTGCGTGCGTGTGTGTGTGTATGCGCGTGTGCGCGTGCATGCATGCCTTAAACCTGCTCACATCTGTCAGTCAAACATGTAGACTTGCATCCTCAGAACAAGCTCCCATCGTCATCGCGTCATTAAACATAAATTTTTAAGTCCCTTGCATTTTGAATTGTGGAAATCCGTGCACCCAGTCGTGTGCTTGCATGGAGCAGCGAACTTTCCGTCCGCGCCTCTATTTGCCCCGGACCCAGCAGGAACACTCAAAAACGTTTCCTGTCGACGCCTGTGCTTTCAGATGCTGTCCGGGGGGCATGGGCTGGGCTGAGCGCCGGGCAGCTTCCTCCAGCTACCAAACATTCAGTTCTTTCCACAGCACTGCTCACTGCACCCCTGTTCACCAAAACTTGTATGCCCCGACAGCATGGCCCCGACAAAAAATTTTGCTTGGCCTGTCTGCCAAGCTTCAGACCTGGACGTTGGCTGCGTGGCTCTGGCCAGGCCCTGATTCTCAACTTTCCAAACTTTCGTTCCGGGGTGCGCCCAGCAGCACCACCCCCTGCCCCTCCCCATCCCCTGACACCGCAGGGCTGCCTGGTTAGTCAGTCTAAGGTGCCTTGCAAAGTTTGGAGACAGGGGGTGCGCTGGGCGGGCCTGCACACCCTGGTGTGAACTTTGGTGGGAAGAAGACAAACCTAGGGGCTGCGCCCCATGACTGGGGCTTCGCCAAAAATTACCATTGTAACCAGAAACACTTGCACATCAAGACTTGAAGGCCAAACAATCAGGAGACTGCGTCTGTATCAAATGTATTAACCATTGCTGAACAAGACATGTTTGCATTTCTTGGGAAGACATGCAAATGAACACTTCAATCACCTACCCTTACACATCAGGCATCAGCGCCATATTGGCTATGCTAAGTAATGCACAGCGCTCAATCATGGTTAAGGTAGCAAACTAAGATGCATGTAAGAGATCTGTTTTTCCCTCACTTCAATTTGCGCTTGTAACATGTCCTTCTCGCTCAAGTGCTGTAAAGCCCTCCTTAGAATTTACGCAATTAAGTCATTGAAAGGTGCTGATGGTCCACAATATCCACTTTTACTGACTGGGTACTTGTGTGCACTGAATAAACAATGCAGTACAAGGTCTTAGGCGCTTGCCTCACATACAAAGCGTCTTTCTTCTCAGAAGGACGAAATAAAAAAGAATCAATGCTGCACACAGCAGTTTAACCACTCTGAATTGAGGAGAAAGAGCCATTACAGCATCGAGCACTGTAAAACTACTGAGCACTCTGGAGCTGCAGAAGTAATCGAGTATATGGAGGCGAGTGTGACCGATTGTCAGTTAGAAATGTCTTGGCTCAGCTTGCGCTGTGCAAACCATCCTTTCATGCTTGGGCCCTAGTCAGCGTTAAATTTTAGTGTCTCCCTATTGCTGCTCCTGTGCCCCTCGACTCCAGCAACTCTCTCTGTTAGCATTCTCTGTATGAGTGTCAACAGCCCACCTGCTTTTCCCCCCGTTCTTTTATTCCAAGGAGGTCTTAGTTTAAGTCACTTCATTATTCTTCTCTGTTAACTATTCAGTCAGAGTTCCCCTATGGTTTTCTTACAGTGTGTTCTTCATGCTGCGTGTTTTTGAGTCATTTTTTTGGGTGTTGGCCTCTAGTGTAAACCCCCCTATAAATGATGGAATCAAGCAGGAATAGCACTCTTTCACATTGTAAAGCGCTATATACACTGAGGGCTGAGGGCAGCTAGCAAAGCTTGTGGCGTTTATTACGGAAAGAGATCCCCTTTCACAACCCTTGATAACTTGTTGCTTGACATGAATTTGTGAAAAAGCGGCATTCTGTCCTGCCTGAAGGCAGTTGCACCTTTTATAACGTGCAGCATTTCAGCGCACCTCATCAAGAACCAAAACAGGGAACGGTTGAACGCTTGGGGACTGTAAGGCTTTCTTAAGCGGCTCCAGGACAGCTTGTAACCCTGACGGAGCAGGAGAAGCCTTGGGCTGAAGGAGCTTCAAAAGCCCAATGATGGTCGTGAAAGGGACATCCTTGCTGATTCCTTCCATTGCAGGTACGTTGCTCTGAAGGCTGGCAAGGAGGTCAGAAGCTGTTTACGTGCAACAAATTTGCTTCTTGTAAAAGGGGGTAAAAGGGATGCATGCTACGTCATGCATGTACATGCCCTCCAAGCGTGCACAAACAAGTGTGCGTGCATGCGTGCGTGCCCACGTCCTATGTGTAGGTGTGTGCGTGCGTGTGTACGTGCGTGTGTGTGTTGTGTGTGTGTATGTGTGTGTGTGTGTGTGCGTGTGTGTGTTGTGTGTGTGTGTGTGCGTGTGTGTATGTGTGGGTGTGTGCGTCTGTGTGTATGTGTGTATATGTGTGTGCGTGTGCGTGTGCGCGTGCATGCGTACGTGTATGTGTGTGTGTATGTGTGTGCGTGCGTGTGTGTCAAAAAGAGAGCAAGTGCTTGCAAGATGCACTGCGCACCTGATGGGAAGGCGTTTGCAGCACCCAAGGCCAGAGCTCTTGTCAGGTCCTCGGGCGTCCTTAATGAACCAAGCCTGCCATTCAAAGAAACACAGCTGCGTCCCTCCTCCTTCAGTTCATCTATGACGTGCTGGAGAAGCCTGCACAGTAGAGGGGAAATAGGTATATTATGGCGGGTGTGGCGAGTAACTGCAAATGAGTACAATCCATTCCCTGACAGCAACCCGTGCAAATGCTGTTTAGGTGCGAGTGTATGTTGTGTGCGGATGCGTGCATGCGTCGTGTAATTGGTGTGCACATACGTATCAGGATATGCATGCGCAAACCAAGTAACTACCTTACATGACCGAGGGCCCACCAGCACGTGCACAGCTCTGGGACTTGCCACCAGTATGCTTTTGAGGGCCGTGGCTTCTTTCTCGCGGTTCAAGAGTGGTGGTTTTGGACGAGATGTTGCTTGGCAGTTGAGGCTGCTCCTGAGCAAACAAGGTCTTGTTGTGTATCTTGAGGCGAGGGCCCTGGAGGAAGTGAGTTTGCCATTAATCATCATGATGATTTAGATTTAGTATGGGTTGGTTGCGAGTTTCAGCCCGTGGGGTGGCCTGTGTGAAGCGTGGTGGGAATCCGACAACGCTACGGGCTCATGCCCCCACGAGGGGGGCATCGCCAAAAAAGAAAAGAAAAAGAACACAGGTAGTGAAACGCCACCAACATGAATAGGTCGACGTTGTTTTGTGTTCTGCACCGCCACCAATGGATGCAGAGACAAACACAACGAACAGGAGAATAAAAGTAGAGAAGCTTTTTAGTGGGGATCAGTTGGTTGGGAGGAGCCATACCACCAGGAGTGTTGCTCAGCTATTTTGGGGGTTGTTTTCAATTATAATCGGTCTCGTCTCATCTGCTGTATGTATGTATGAGTTTTATTGGACTGACTGGTTTGATTTTTCATGAGTACTGTGGCACATAGATACATTTGAGGCTGTGGAGTGGGTCCTTGTGTGGCTGCTGCTGTACATGGTGCGTGCGTGCTTGTTGGTTCTAGCAGGATGGTAGTGTTAAGGATTTTACGGTGTCCGAGTAAGTGAGGCATTAGCGATGTTGTTCTCGTGCTTTTTCTGCTTGTTGAGTAGGAAAGTGTCTACACAATACTTTATCCCGAATAAATTTATTTGGTGTTTGTTTGGTGAATGTGGTCTCGTGAACTCATCATAGCCAGGGGGCATGGATTGGCAGCGCCATCTACTAAGTTACCACGGGCAGCTCTTCTTGCATTATTGGCAGGTCTGCCTAGTTTGGTATGTGTTTGTTGAATTTCGTTTGGGGCGTGGTTGTTGGGTCAGATTAATATGATCGCATCTGGCTTGCTAGATCTCTGCCGCTGTTGCGCATTGTGATTAGAAGGTAAGAGCCAGATTAGAATCATTTTTATCTTTCTCCTCAAAAGGGTCCATAGTGCCTTGTTGTATCATTGTTGCACGGCTGCCTAATTGCTTGTGCTAGCATGCGAGCACCCTGAACCTTGTTGAATTGCTTCTGAATACACTGTTCAGCGACATTACGTCTTTTTGATAATATAAATATTAATTTATTTATAATGGGATGGCTGCAGCCTGACAGCATGAGGTAGGTGCCGTCTAGCTCTTGGCAGATGGGGCAGATTGGTGGGCCTTCTATATGGTTGCACTGAGCGGCACGCTTTTTGCTATATATTAAATGTGAGCGGCAGAGCATGACACTTTTCTCTTCTCCAGAGGTGACACTTGCACTTTTTCGAAATGTGTCATGTCTTTCTCAATAATGCCTTCATTGATCAGTTCTTGGTACTATGTGTAGCATTTTGTGGACTGATGGTTTGGAACCTTTTTTTATTTAGGACCTATTTTGTGTTGGACGTGCATGTGTGCTTTAACAGCATCAGAGTTTGTGCTGTACCCATAACGGGCTCACGCAGCCATGTCCCGCTACCGTGCCAAGCGCAGCTGTTGCCGACCTCCTGAGGCGGGTGGCCAAGGTGCGTTTCTAGTTACACAAAAGAGGGTGATTAAGCATGCGTTTTCTTTTAAACTTTCCAGCACGGCTGCCAACCTCTTGAGGCAGATGGCCAAGGTATGTTTTGGAAAAGCAAATGATCAGGCATGTGCGTTCTATAATGCTTTAGGTCTAGCCGTCTGGGGGTTTCATGGTCTGTCATGCCACTGTCCCTACGGGCCGCACTTTAATTGGCATTTTAGCTGCTAGAGCGTTTTGTGCGCCACAGGCCCTTCACCGAAATCTTCCTGGAATGCTTTCAAATTTGCAGCTGCAGGACCCTAAAGGTCCAAAGGCCCTGTGCCAAGCATCAGTGCCCCAAAAACGCTGACGTTTTCTGTGTACTGCTGTGCTGCTCCTCTGGACGTGCTTGGAGGGACCTAAAGTGCGCCTAAATGGCGTCAAGTGTGACCGCTAAAGCGCACTCTGCAATTACAAAAAAATAGTTTTTATATCTTAAGCCACCAGAACCCAGAGAGGGTCGCCAGCGTCTGTGCTAACGACCTGAGAGACACGGTTTGGTCACGATTTGCGTCCATGCGCCTTAAGGATTGATGAGGTTGATGCCCAACTAGCGGGGTGCTTCCAACACATTGCCAAGCGTTACACTTCTGAGCTCGGCAAGAAATCCTCAGCTGTGGTCAGAAGATCCCCATTTGACTTTTGGAGCTGTGAACAAAGCTGACAAGTTTGTGAAGGCATTTTAATCTTAAAGCAAAAGAAGGTCATTGCATTGCTTGCTTGCTAAGGTGAATAGTGCGCACGGAATTTGTGTTACACTATGATGCCAACTGCCTACCACCTTATCAAAATTTTCACCTGTGTCCTTGTGTAGGCCAAGATTGTGATGGAAGGCGAGGACTTGGGGCCGATGCCCGGGGCACGAACCCAAAAGAAGGCAGGAAAAAGGCCAGCATCTACGCAAGACTATGTTGGGATCAGTATAAAGCGTCAACGCTCGCCTTCACCGATAAGAGGATGAACACTATCTATATTGAAGGCACACCAGCTTGGAGGAATTATTCAATTAATTCAATTGAATTAAAGCGTTGCAAGCTGACCAGCTCACTTCCTAACCCTAAAAAGATAAATAGAAACGAAAGAAGAGCTACGCTAGTAGTGATAACACAGTAGTGATAACATGCCACAAAAGATTGACAATGCAAGTGTGTTTTGCGAGGGGCGGAAACTTTGATGCAGAGGTCAGCACACCCTTTACGCTCCAGTACGGCAAAGGACGTAATCCTAAGGATGAGCGGCAGCTTTAAACGCTGCTTTTAAGACAGGGACAGAGGACATCATGCCACTCTGTCGCGAGTTGCAACGATGGACACCGAGGTATGGCACGTGTTTTTATCTGCTTGATCACTGCTGCACTTGTGGTACGGTCTTTACACACTCCCTACTCTCGCTCCTCATTGTCAGCGATTTCAGAGTACTGGTTGCAATAGGGAGGACTCTCAGCCTTGTTTGCCTTCCTGATCTTGATTCACCACCGATAACTAGGTAACAAACAAATACAGTTGTTTTACGATCAGATTTAGCAAAGTAGGTCACAGACATTAAAAAGGTGCACTCCAATTAGTCATTTCTTTGCAGCAAAGCTCACAAACATGGTAATGTTAAAAACTTAGAGCGACCACGTGCAGCGTAGGGGACGAGTGCCATATATTTGCTAGCGTACACCTTGTTCTATACACTTCCATCTTTGCCTGGACACTAATTATAAACATAGAAACTACCATGCTGCGACTTTTGCGCGCACACTGGGACTTGCTGACATTTTCTATAGCTATAAAATGTGTATGCTTAGTTTGAGCAGGCACGTTTTTATATTTCAGGATGACCCGGATCGCGTCTGCTCGTTTTTACCTTCTAAATTTGTTGTGCAGATCCACATGCGCTTGATTAACCCTTGCCATGGCCAAATTTGGGTCCAAGCTTTTTACCTCTTTACGGAGATGTTGTTACACAGCGACGACCAGCCTGCCTTGTTCCATGTGAACAGCAACTGCACCATTGTCTTGACAGACACGTGCAAAAATTCTGTGTTGATGCACTTAAAGACCGCAAACGTCCAGCTCACAACCTATCCCTGGGCCTTAGCATGGTTCCAGCTGGATGAGGGCAGACAAAAGAGCTTCCAGTCCCTTGTAAGTCTGCCGCTAATTTTAGTGTAGCTTTTTGAGCACGCTTTTGCTAATCAAGCAGTTGCTCATTGAACTGCGCAATGATTTGCACATGTTCGCACATGCTCTGTGAATGTATGCTAATTATAGGGTGCATTTATCATTTCATTGCATCAATCACAATTTATTCCTATTTGTAAGTGGCTAAAACGATCTGACTGATTGGCGTACTGCAAATGGTCAAAATGGTTATGGATATTTCATTAATATTGCTCTTTTCCTAGCAAACGTTCTTTGCTGCATTTACGCTCACCTCAAAAATGCACACAGCAGAGAGCCATGGGCCACGTATCACACACGGGCACGTGTCTCGCTCATGAACAGACGTCACACACTGAGCCATGTGCTCATTCTGAGGTGTTCTACGCTGGCTCATGCACGTACTTGCTCAAGTCCTTGGACTAAAGTGTCTCCGCTGCAAGTATGGGCTACTGTTCATGGATGTGGCAGGTCCTACACACGCACTCCTTGCCTCTGCTCAAAAAAAGGGGCCCAAGCAGCGTTGGGATCAGCCTGCAGGTGGAACCAGGAAATGAAAATGTGTGGGAAACCTCTTTAAGAGGAGGGGGGAGGGTGAGCCTTTGGGCACAAGTCAACAGTGCAGCAAACATAAGCAAAGAAGCAAAATTAGCCCCACAAAGATTAACTCAGGGATTATCAGATTTTTTCAGTTTGTGAGCCTGCACTACAGGCTCTCTACTAACTTCAGTTGACTTAAAATTTAAAGTTTCTACCAATTCCTCCTTTTAGGACTCTGGTCTATGTATATCTGAGCGAGAAAGAGGCGCTGGCTCACCTGGCGCGACCGACAGCAGCATTTCCAATGCTCCTCTCACAGGCAAGAGATCAGGGTTGCCATTGGCAAGCTCCCAGCGGAGTTGTGGGGCAGAGAACGGATGTGCAGCCACATCTCGCAGCTTCTTCATTTCAAGCAAATGCGGCCACTGCAGCATGCTCCCCAAGCTGCCATGGTGCTGCTCTGCAAAAGCAGTGAGCAGCTGCTCCAGCTGCACAGCTTCTGCAGCTGCAGCTCGCTTGCGTCTCAGCTGCAGAAGGGAGAATACTGCATCTGAGACGTATGCGAAGGGCCCAAACTCGCTGGCCTCCAAAAAGCTGTTCAGATGCTTGCACAGTGTGGGCTCTAAGCAGTAGATAGCATCCACAGCTAGGAACTGGGTGTCGGTGCTTGCTCTTGCTGTGGTGTCGTGAAGCAGGTGGGGTATGCTGGCGTCTGGGAGTAGAGCGGTGCCTTGGATGCTTATGTGGGAGCGATTGCGCCTCAGCTCCTCGCCCGGCAGCATCTGCTCAAACACACCACGGAAGGGGGAAGGTGGCTGCTACTGCTGCTGCTGCTGCTGCTGCTGCTGCCACTGAAGGTGGTTCAGTGGATGCTCACTCGGTGCTACATGTTGGAATGTGCCCCAAAAGGATACTGGTCTCCACGCCATAGCCTGCATGACACAATACAAAGAAAATTGTTTTGTGAAAACTTACACTAAATTAAAACTTACACATTTATTACTGGCTTTAGGCCCAAAGCAGATGCAGGTGCAGCAGATACAGAGTAGATGCAGATGCTGAGTAGGCCATGAATGTGCAGCAGGAGTGCACACACAAGAGCAGACACAGAAGCAGATGCCGAACATGAGCAGGCCATGCATCTGCATGCGCACATGCGCGCGTGCGTAGTGCAGACCCAGAAGCAGACCCAGAAGCAGATTCAGAGGCAGATGCAGAAACTAAGAAGCCACGCATGTTCAGCGTGTGCACAAGCACGCACAAGTGCAGACACAGAAGCAGGTACAGATGCTGATGCGGATGCAGACAGAGAAGCAGTGCAGAAGCTGAGTAGGCCACGCACCGGCTCCGCTCCTGCTACGGCCTCCGTCTTTTGATAAAAAATATTTGACAAATGGCTGTGGTTGGCGGTTGTAACTACCCAACGATTAAAAACCACACAACAAACAATGCCATTGAAGTATATGAATGAATTTTTTCTATTTTGAATGCATAGGGTCTGGCAAGGGAAAGAATTCTTCAAAGAGTGGAAGTGTAGAGGATGCCATCAGGACTGATGGACATGTCCTGTACCTAAGCTCAGGGCCCACATCCTTAAGGTGCAAGGGAAAGATATCAGGCTATGTACACAGTCTTACTCCTCACAAGAAGTGGAGACCATGCAGCTGCTGGAGCAGAAGAAGCAGCGCGTGGAGGACTAGAGTGACCCTCTGCTTGACCCTGGAACCTCTACATAGGCTGCACCTGCCTCACAGCGGTCTGGCACTTCACAACAGCCACGCACCCCTGCCTCCGCACTTGCACGCACGCACACCTCTCTGCCTGCGCAAAGGCAGCTCACCCTTTCTGGCTCTCTGCTTCCGCAAAGGCAGCTCACCCTTCCTAGCATGGCCATTGCAGAACGACACAAAAAGCAAACTTGCAGCTTGGCATGCTTTTCTATGGCTGCGGCATCCCCTTCAACGTGTCACGCAGTCCTTTGTTTAAGCGTGCACTGCAGAGCGTGGCTGAGGCTGGGCCTGGCTTCAAGCCTG
>Ga0307968_1002773_pt1 | contig 14633 bp, 18 predicted proteins | sample OrgLakmetagen650_FD_201834 | JGI IMG/M metagenome (GOLD analysis project Ga0307968, IMG submission 201834) | Saline water microbial communities from Organic Lake, Antarctica - #650 | ecosystem: Environmental > Aquatic > Non-marine Saline and Alkaline > Saline | place: Antarctica: Organic Lake... | reverse complement strand
CTGGTTTCTGTGCTCAACAAATGTACCCCCTCTGCTGCAGCTACAGTAGCTGCTTTCGTAGCTGGTTTCTGTGCTCAACAAATGTACCCCCTCTGCTGCAGCTACAGTAGCTGCTTTCGTAGCTGGTTTCTGTGCTCAACAAATGTACCCCCTCTGCTGCAGCTACAGTAGCTGCTTTCGTAGCTGGTCTCTGTGCTCAACAAATGTACCCCCTCTGCTGAAGCTACAGTAGCTGCTTTCGTAGCTGGTCTCTGTGCTCAACAAATGTACGCCCTCTGCTGCAGCTACAGTAGCTGCAGTAACACTTCTGTGTTTCACATTCCCTGTCGCCCTTTGACACTCGCAGGTGGTCTCTGTACTCAACAACTGTGCGGAGGGCACCTCTGCTGCTGCAGCGGTGCTGCTACGCCAACGAGGGCCAGGTATTCCGGGGACTCCAGGAGCTGCTCGGGCAGTGGGCTTCCAACCTGATGCTGCTCTTGTGCAGGTGCGTGTGGCGAGGGCTGTGCGTTAGCACCTTTGCACGACATGCGTGTCATGTGTGTGAGCATGCGTGTGCTCGTTTGTGTGTGTATGTGTGTGTGTGTGTATGTGTGTGTGTTTGTGTTTATGCTCATGTGAGATTTTGTGTGTGTTGGTTTGTTTGTTAGTGTGCGTTGCTTGTGTGTAAGGAGCGGTCAGGGCTGCATGCTTCCTGCTCAGTGCGCTGCACTCTAGGAGCGTGCTACGCGTTGTCTGAGCGTCTGCACCTTAACATTACGCACTTGTTCCTTGCGTGTGATAGGAGCAGCAAAAGGGGTTGGTCTCCAGCTTGGTGAATGTGTGTGTGTGTGTTTGTGTGTGTGTGTGTGTGTGTGTGTATGTGTGTGTGTGCGTGAGTGTGTGTGTGCGTTATGTGCTCCTTGTGTCTGCGCTTGTGCACTGCTTGTGGTTTGCATGGTCAGGAGCAGCAAGGGCGGTTGGACTCCAGCTTACTAAATGTGTGTATGTGTTATGTGCGCGGCGTGTCTGCGCTTGTGCACTGCTTTTGTTTTGCTTGGTCAGGAGCAGCAAGTGCAATGAGCTTCCTAGACGCTGCTATTGTGCAGGTGTATTGCCTTGATGGTTGTGGGCCCACACAGCATTATTAGACGCTGCTATTGTGCAAGGTGTATTGCCTTGATGGTTGTGGGCCCACACAGCATTATTAGACGCTGCTATTGTGCATTTGTATTGCCTTGATGCTTGTGAGCCTACACAGCATTATAAGACGCTGCTATTGTGCAGGTGTATTGCCTTGATGCTTGTGAGCCTACACAGCATTGTAAGACGCTGCTATTGTGCAGGTGTATTGCCTTGATGCTTGTAAGCCCACACAGCATTATAAGACGCTGCTATTGTGCAGGTGTATTGCCTTGATGCTTGTAAGCCCACACAGCATTGCCGCAACTCACCTGCACAGGAGACGAAGGGCAGCAAACTCTGCGCCTGACACATGGCATGTGCATGCTTGCACACACACACACACACACACACACACACACACACGTAAACACACACACACACGTAAACACACACACATAACAAAAGCCTATAGATACACGTTCTCCATCGCACACATGCGCACACACTTGTACACACACACACACGCACACACACATACACACATACAGGTTATGGTTGACATGGGCTTCCCTCGCAACCGAGTGGAGCTGGCCCTGCGGCGCGTGGGTGTGAACAGCATTGAGGTCGCCACAGAATGGTTGTTGGCACACCCAGCAGCAGAAGAGCCTCCTGCTGCTGCATCCGCTGCTGCAAGTGCAACTGCCCCAAGTGCGTCTGACTGTGTAATTTGTGTAAATGTGTGCATGTATGTATGTGTACGTGTGTGTGTGTTAATTACAACACGGCGAATTGTATGAATACGCTGTATGACACATCCCTTGTATTTTGTATTGTACGCGTGTACAATTGAACCATATTAGACGTCCCAAAAGTACGTACAACTTATCCTTGTTAGGAACGCAAGCAGTGTTCTCTATTTTGGTCTTTGAAGTCAAGCAATGGCTCCCCTCTTGTCAACCTCGTAGGGTTGGGCAGAACCATATGTATCCCGTACAGACCGTTGACCAAAACGAAGTCCGAAAAAAAACAAATAACAAACCCCAATGCAAGCTTCGCGAGGCCCTTGTCACTTGGTTTATTTAATTGCTCCCGACACACCGCGAGGGGGTCTGAAACGTTTGCGGACCGTGGTGATATATGGTATGTACGGTATATATATTACGGTGTACATACGGTATTTTTAGCATGGAAATCACCAAATATACGTTCATGTACGGTGTTCTCTGGCCAGCCCTACACTATCGGAATGCATACACCCTTGGTCCTGCCTACAATCGATAGTGAAAAGCGAGCAGAAATTTCTTGGGGCCAATGCCTGCGGAGACCTCTCCCAAATTCTGAGAAGCTGATCTCTAACATGCACTTATCCCTTGCGCATATAGGTGCAAGCTGCGTCATCTCCCGCAAAATATGACTTCACCTGACTCATCCTTGCAACACGTACCCTCACTTTTCGTGCAGGTGTCAAGCCTGCCGCCCGCTTACTTGCTCAAAGGACAAACACCTGATCACACACACACACGAACGCACACACACACACACACACACACACACACACACACCTGATCAAACGTTGCACACCTTCAAGATATTTTCAGTACCGATGGCACTGCCTGTCTTTGCACACTTGCTCGCCCAACGGACAGACACCTGATCACACACACACACACGCACACACACATACATTTATGCCTGTTGCGCATTTCCTTTTGCACAGGCGCCACGCCTGCGGCTCCACCTGCTCGCTCAGAAGACGAAGAGCTGGACCTTGCACTGAGTGCCCTGTTAGGTGCGGACACACACACGCACGCACATACATTTACACACACGCATACACACTCCAACACACACACTCCGACACACACACACATACATACACACATACACACACACACGCACACACACATGCATTCACGCCAATTGTTGGGTCATGCTGATTTTCATTTCGACAGCGTCAGTAAGATTGTGAATGATGCATCTGTTGCAAGCAGAGACTCAGACACACTCGACCGTTTCAGAGGAAAAAGGGCTCGGTTCAGCTCTTCTGGTTCTGGACCGAGGTCCTGTGCTTGCTTCTAAACTTGCTCGGGCATTGTGCCCGGCACTGCATCCATGTTTTGCCATACTTTTTCTTCTCACCAACAGAGGTGCACACAGTATCTATATGAAATAAATACGGTCTTACATGTTTTTTTATATTTCTGCTGCATAGGTGCCATCGGTCTGGGACAAGAGCAGCTGCAGGAAGCTGTGTCCCAACCCACTTCTGTCGGCCCCGCTGCCTTGGCAACGACAGCTGGTACAGCTGGTGTGTGAGCGTGTGTGTGTCCGTGTGTGTGCGCGTGTGTGTGTGCGCGTGTTATGTGTGTGTGTGTCCGTGTGCGTGTGCGTGTGTGTGCGCGTGTGTGTTTGCGTGTGCGTGTGTGTGTGTGTGTTGTGTGCGTGTGTGTGTGAGTGTGTGTGCGTGTGTGTGTATGAGTGTGTGTGCGTGTGTGCGTGTTTGCGTGTGTGTGTGTGTGCATCCTAGGGAGGGGCATGCACTGCACTAGCCAGTGTTTATCGTATCTACGCATTCATAATCATGTTCGTCATGTGTATGTACAGACCTATTTTGTTTAGAAAGCACGCGCCTTGCAGAGAGTGCTTATTACCCACAGCTTATCTCGCCTCTGCAAGCAACAAGCAACGGATCAAGCTATATTGCCTGCGAGTCAAAGTTGTATCGCCAGCCTCTACACATTTGGTTACCGACTTGGCTTTTGTACTAACTCTCAGCAAACGTCGTTTTGCAGCAGATCCAGGGACAGCTAGAGCACCGGGGACAACGGAAGGGGGTGCGGCTGGCCCGTCTGCCTTGACCAGCCTCATGGGTGAGTTGTGTGTTATTGTGTGTGTATGTTTGTGTTTGTGTGGAAGTGATTGGTATACAAGGTCTTGATAGCAATCACAGCAGAAGAATGCTACCTTTATTTTTATACATTTAAATGTACATTTGAATGTTTTTCCGTTGACCAAGTTGTGCTTCAGTGTTTTAACTCTTCAGTGCTTTGCTCTTCAGACTTCATTTTTTTTGTCTAGACTCGGTTATAAGACGCTTGACCTTCTTCGGTGTCACATTCCACTTCCCACAACCTTGACCTCTCTACTCCTCATTTTCCTTGTTGCCTCATGTTTTGCCAGTCTTTGCACTGAGTTGCTTCAATTAACACCTCTTTCTTAGTGAAATTTGGAAATTTAACAGAGTAGAAAGTTTGTATGTTTGACCTACTGCCCTCTGCTGAAGCTGCCATCTCCAATGCCTTGTCATGCTCCACTTCAGCAGCCACCGTCTTCCAAGCACATTTGTGAAGGCGTCCATCGTCTTTTAAATCTTACCGCACACACATTAATGCATGCGCATGTATTTTGATCACACACACACACACACACACACACACACACACACACAAACACACACACACAGGGACCACTGCCACTGTGGAGGGTGCTGTCTCCATCATGTCGCGCTCCACTTCATCTGCCACCGCCTTTTCCATGGGCGACCTGCTGTTCACGCTGGCTGTGAAAGAGAAAGACGAGGGCCAGCAGGGGGGCACCGTGGTGGGCGAGCTGATGCGCCTGTACAGGTGTGTTTGTATGTGTGTGTGTGTGCGCGTGTGTGAATGTGTGTGAGTGTGTGTGAGTGTGTGAGTGTGTGTGCGTGTGTGCGTGTGTGCGTGTGTGTGTGTGTGTATGTGGGTGTTTGTGTGTGTGTGTGTGTGTGTGTGAGAGAGAGAGAGAGAGAGAGAGAGAGAGAGAGAGAGAGAGAGAGAGATAAATAGATAGAGAGAGAGAATGTGTGTGTGTGTCAAGGTGGTACGGGGGGTATATGTATTTGCTACATATTTGTTATTGTATGCGGTTGTGACGAAACGGGTGAGTGAGTATTTTTTGCTGAAGGAGGTCCATTGAGCTGTATATGTGCAGGTGACGTATTGCCCAAGGCTGTGGGTGTAAGTAGTGAGCCTAGGCTACTATTTGCTTCTGCGGCGAGCCAGCACAGGGTTTTTGGGATCCAGGGACCTTTCAGATCCCTACACAAACTGTGTGAATTCTCTTATTGCCTCTCTCACTGCCCTGCATTCTTTTGTGTGTGCATGGGCACTGCTCGCAAGCCCCTGAGCAGGCCTTCCCACGCACGCAGTGATAGTTCACACACACAGTGATGGTTCACACACACAGTGATGGTTCATGCACGCAGTGATGGTTCACACACGCAGTGATGGTTCACACACGCAGTGATGGTTCACGCACACAGTGATGGTTCACGCACACAGTGATGGTTCACGCACGCAGTGATGGTTCACGCACGCAGTGATAGTTCACACACACAGTGATGGTTTACACACACAGTGATGGTTCACGCACACAGTGATGGTTCACGCACGCAGTGATGGTTCACGCACGCAGTGATGGTTCACGCACACAGTGATGGTTCACACACAGTGATGGTTCATGCACACAGTGATGGTGAGGTCAGTGCAGACGTGCGATCTCAGAGCCTCCTGAACCATTTAGTAACTCTGCTGATGATCCTTTAGTCATCCCACGCACACACTGATGACGGGTTTGTAGAAAGTAAAAGCACAGGCTTGAGCTTGAGATTGAGCATGCAGTGCAGTGCGTGTGGTGATGATGGGTTTGTGCGGAGAGTACGGACGTTTGTGTAAACATGACGCGCATGTTGCCATGATGGTCTTCCTCACAGACTTATCAGGACCACACATCTTGTATATACACACACTTTGTTCACACACACACACACACACACACACCTCCTCCTCGCTGACCTGCTGTCATTACAAGCACTACATGCTCTCTCGCACAGCCTTTCTTCCCTCATAAAACCATCGCTACTGCACTTCATGTCCACACAAGCACACCCAGATGCACACATACTCACACGCACACACACACACACATTGCATGTTACTTCTAGGGGCACTGGCAGCGCTGCTGAGCAGATCACCTCACACTCCTCCTTCATGCTCACTGCTGCACGCTTGATGCTCATCGTGCTCCACCGAGACTTGCCCTCCAGAGAGGCAGCAGCCGTTCAGGTCCGTGTGTCTGTGTGTGTGTGTGTGTATGCGTGTGTGTGTGTGTGTGCGGGTGTGTGCATACTTGCGTGTTTGCATGCGTGCGTGTCACTAGAGATGCTGCAAGCGTGTTGTAGGCAGTGCCTCACAACATTCCGTCACCGTAATAATAATAATTCTTGCCACAGGGGCTCGTCCCAAAAACGCTTGAGCTGCTGGAAGCGTGGCACGAGCAGTACAAAGTAGCAGCACGCGCAATCACTCCTGACACCCCGCAAGACCAAGCAGCACGCACACTGCAGGTATGTGTGTGTGCATGCGTGCTCGTGTGTGTTTGTTGGAATGTGTGTAAGCAAGAGGGGGGTACTCAGGCTGTGTGTGTATTAGGAGGGGGGGTATGCGTGTGTATGTGATTGATGGTGGTACTCAGGCTGTGTGTATTATGAGGAGAGGGGTATGCGTGTGTATGTGATTGATGGTGGTGATGGTGGTGGTGACGGGTTTGTGTGAGCACAATTGGTGTACTTGAGTGTGGCATTACAAACCAGAAGTAGGAATGGGTAACCTGTGAAATCAGTCAGAGTATTGCCCTCCTCTCCAACGGCCTTGTATGCCGAGACAATTGATGAACAGGGCAGTACTGACACTGATCTGACAGATCGACCATTCCTAGACTCTGCCTGGCACTTACCTGTGGCAACCCATATTGTAATGCAACTCCTTTGTATGCATGCACACACACATTCACAAACACCTACATACATACGTACATACATACATACACACACACATTCACACACACAGGTCACATCCACTCACACAATTACACTCACATTACCTGCACACACATTCACACACAATTACACACAAACACACACAATTACACACACACACACACATACAGGTGCCTGTTTGGGTGGAGGCTGCCCTGCTCCTCCTAGACTGCCTTGCCAGCACCATCCCCAAGCGGACACCCGACACCACCTCCACCGCTCCAGATCCAGGCACAGCTGCAACAACAACAACAGCACCAACATCACAGACACAAGCACCCCCACCACCAACAACCACAGCCGGCCAACCCACACCGTCCGCAGCTGCACCCCCCTCATCATCATCAGCAGCAGCACCCCCACCACCAGGTGCTCCCCCTGCCTCTGCAGCCGGAGCTGCTGGTGCAGCAGGCTCTGCTGCCCAGCCCAGCAGTGGCGGCGGCGGTGGTGATCTCTCCACCCCTGCGCAAGCAGCAGCAGCTCCAGCGGAAAATACAGCAGCCGCAGGCACAGCAGCAGCAACAGCTACACCAGCAGCAGCTGCAGGAGCAGCAGCAGCACCTGCAGACAAGACTGCGGCTGTGCTGCAGGCTGCGCTGGCGGAAGCTCACAAGCTGTGGCGTGCGTGTGGTATGCTGGACGATGCAGATCAGGTGTGTATAGCTCTACGAATGTGTTTGTGTGTGTGTGTGTGTGTGTGTGCGCGTGCTTACGGCTTTTGCTTTGTTTCATTTGTTCTGCGCAACAAAAACAGTTCTGCTTCATTCAAGCCCGTGCCATTTCGACCACCAATATCCTGCGCCGTACGTGTGCCTGTAATCGAGCCTATATTTAAAACCTCACACATACACACACATACACACACAGGCCCGTGCCCTGTCCATGTCCATCAGTCTGCTGCGCTCTCTGCATTTACATGCGGACCGTTGGGCGCCCAGCCCCTCCATCCCCCTCAAGGACCTCTTGGCGCAGGTGTGCTTTTATGCCTGTGTGGACCCGCTTCCGATTTGTGGTGCTGTATGTTTTAGACGCTCTTGCTGTGTTTAACGCGTGGGTTTGTGTATGTGTGTATGTGTGCATACTTACAACACATTTGAAAGTAATAATATTTTAGCAGGGGATCATTTTATGCCCTCACATTTGCAGACATGCTTGTTTGCCTTGGTCCTCTTTTCTCTCGCATTCCGCACTGGATAGAAAGAGAGGACACTTTGATGTGTGTGCGTGTGTGTATGTGTGTGTGTGTGTGTGTGTGTGTGTGTGTGTGTGTGCGTGTGTGCGCGCGTGCATGTGTGTGCGTACGTGCGTGCGTGTGTGTGTGTGTGCTTGTGTGTTTATGTTTGTGTGTGTGCGTGTGCGTGTGCCTGTGTGTGTATGTGTGTGTGTGTGCTTGTGTGTTTATGTTTGTGTGTGTGCGTGTGCGTGTGCCTGCGTGTGTGTGTTCGTGTGTAGTCGCAGACTTGAGCAAGTCCTTGCAATTTGTTTGGTCACAATTATATTATATGGGGTATTTATGTGAAGAGACGGACGCTTGGTGCGTGAATCCTGCTCATCACACAAATACACTCAAAAGCAAACGTACTATGCGTGCGGCATGCAGACACACACACACACAAACACACACACAAACAAACACACACACACACGCGCACACACACACACATCGCTTGCATGCACGCTTGTGTGCACACTTGTACTGCCGCAGGATGGCAATGCTGTCCCTAACCCAGCCTCCAGCACTCAAGCAGTGCTGCAGCTTCTGACTCGGCTGACCAAGAAGCATGCAAATGCACAGGTATGTGAGAGAAGGCTTACACATGCAGTTGTTTCAGGAGGCAGAACATCATCATCATCAGAGGTAAATTTTAATTAAATGTAGGGTGGCCCAAACGTACCATGGGAATTCCGTAGGCTACTTTAATGTTTTGGCAAACTTAAGATACTTGGGTGAAGGACCTACGTGATTATGTGTAGGAAGGTACTTGTTATTAGTGTGTAGGAAGATACTTGTCATTGTGTGTAGAAGATACTTGCTATTGTGTGTAGAAGAAACTTGTTATTATGTGCAGGAAGATACCTGCAATTGTATGTAGGAAGATAATTGTGTGAAGATACTCGTGTGATGGACTTGCGTGATAAGAGGGCAATGCGCGCAGTGGACTAAAGTGTACACGAGTGTGTTTAGCGCATGCATCGTTATATGCTGCAGCGAATGGCAAGCACGTCCACGTAAAGGTGTGCACAATGAATGAGGGTGTGCCAGAACAACACCAGGGTTCATGGTAAGCAGGTGGGGACCAAAGATGTGGCCGTTATTGCATGCTGCTCTCCCTCCCTGCCGCCTGCTGCATGCCCTCCTTTCTGCTCATTGCGCCCTCTCCGCATTCGCCGCTCAATACAATGTTTGACTGTTTGTTACTACTGCAACACAGGTGGCCCTGAACCGTGGCTGCCATCGTATGCTGCTCTCCCTCCCTGCTGCCTGCTGCATGCCCTCCTTCGTGCTCATCAAGCCTCACGTGTGTGCTGTGCTGTATATGCCATGTTGCTCAGTACAATGTGAACAATCATTTGCTACTGCAACACAGGTGGCCCTAAACCGTGGCTGCCATCGCATGCTGCTCTCCCTCCCTGCTGCCTGCTGCATGCCGTCCTTCGTGCTCATCGAGCCTCACGTGTGTGCTGTGCTGAGACACATGATGGAGGACCCTGCCACCCTGGAGGCCTGGATGGAGTCAGAGATACGCAACTTCTTTGCAAACAAGGCCAGGTTTGTGTGTGTACGTGTGTGCACGTGTGTACGTTTGTTTGTGTGTTAAGAGCACCTGGTTTCATTTAGTTGGCAAGCGACAAGCGTCTGCCTAAAGATGCCTGTATGGGTTGGCAGCGACTGCTACAGTTATTGCGCTGTAGGCAACAGACTGGTACTTTCTTAATCTGGGGTAAACATCAAGGGAACAATTTGATGTTCAGATGAAAGGATACCTGTTTGCACTTTGGTGGTTATTGTTTCAGCAAGCTAAGCCTGCACACAACAAGTGATTCCTTAACACGTACCTGTGCTGTGGCTGACATGCAATTAATCCTCAAACATGCATTATCCTCAGAAATGCATCAATCATCCTTGGTTGACTTGCAAAAAGTGTTTAAATTGTTGAAGTTGGGATGCGGAGGAAGCTTGTTAACCCGTTTTCAAGAACGTGCGCGGTAGGGACATGCTTTGATATCACATGACCCAACTAACCCAGCTGTTCAATTGCACATCAACTTTCCTTGAAGGCTGCGCTTCGGGGACGTGCGTGGCAGACATGGGTAAAACAAATTTTAATTTTACGTGCATCGCAACGCAACCCGCTCCTCAATTAATGCACCTACTTCCTTTGTAGGCCACGCTATTGGGATGTGTACGGTAAAGACAGGCATCGCATGCTTTGCTTGTCCATATTCCGCGGTGCAACTAACTGTTCAAAACACGCGCCTACTTCCTTTGTAGGCCACGCTGTTGGGATGTGTACGGTAGAGACACGCATCGCATGCTTTGCTTGTCCATAATCCGCGATGTAACTAACTGCTCAAAACACGCGCCTACTTCCTTTGTAGGCCACGCTCTTGGGACGTGTACAGCAGAGACAGGCACAACGCTAGCAGTCGCACCGCCAGCCTCCCTGCTTTTATTTCTGGCATGTCTCGCGTACTGGCCAGGGAGCCAGCCATTTTCGTGGAGGCAGTGGCGCACAGCTGCGCGCTGGAGGCAAGTGTCTGTGTTGTGTTTTGTACAGAGCTGCCCAAGTGTGCATGTGCATGTTTCATTGTGTGTATGTGCAAGTGTGTTGGTGTGGGTGCGTGCGTGCGCGTCTGTGAGGGTGTGTGTGTGTCACACACACACACACACACGCACACACACAGGGCAGCGGCATGGAGCGCACGCTGCGTCTGCGCCGCCCCAATGAGGCCATAGGCGGCAGCAGTCCAACCAACCGCCTGCAGCAACAACAACACACTGACAGGGATCAGCAGCAGCAGCAGCAGGGTGCATCTTGCCCTCAAGGTCAGGTCGAAGCCTCCAGAGGACCGGGTCCCAGCACCAGTACTGCTTCAGCAGCAGCAGCAGCTGCAGCCACCACGTCGCTCATGCCCCCCCCTCCCCCCCCAGGCACCTCATCTGACCCCGCCACAATCACTCATACCAACACGCAAGCCAATGCGGGCACCAACAGCAGGAGGGCAGAGGCGCGCAATCAGGCCCGTGCAGAACAGCAGCAGCAGCAACAGCAGCAGCAACAGCAGAACCAGCAGCAGCAAAACCAGCAGCAGAACCAGAACCAGCAGCACGGCAGCGGGCGTGTGCGCACGCGCGTGGTTCCCCCCAGCTTTGTGGATGTGGTGGACACGCTGATTGAGGTGGTAATGGCAGAGCCTAAGCAGCAGCAGCAGCAGCAGGCAGGCCTGTCAGGTGTGAGTGACATGGACGTGGAAGCTGCGCAGGTGCAAGGAGCCTCTGTGCAGCAGCGGCAGCAACAACAGCAGCAGCAGCAGCAGCAAAGCCAGCCGCAAGAACAGGGCCAGCAGCAGCAGCAGCAGCAGCAGCAGGCGCGTGTAATTTTATAACGTTGTGGATGAGTCTGGCTTCCTTCACAGCAGGACAATTGGCAGCAAGCGCTTAGCATGTGCATGCTTCTGTGCTAAATCCGAGCTTCCTCTGCTACGGCATAGCAGCCACAGCAGCCACACATCTTGACGAGCGCTGCCTAATAGAGCCCAACAGTTTTCCAAGTCAAACGTTGCTGAAATGTGTATCTGAAATGTGTGCCTGACCGACGCCAAGCCTGTCGTTTGTGCATGAAACATATCTCTGCTTAACACTCCACCCGCTGATATTAACACCAGTAGCACCTGCTTTGGGAAAACACCCCTAACCATCATATTACTCATCTCAGTTTCATTCTAAGCTCGATCCTTCGGCTTAAATGCAGCTTACTTGTCAGCTTAATTCTTCAGCTGAAACACAGCATTACCCTTGGCTCAATCCATCCTTTGGCTGAAACACGCAGGGGCAGGAGGGCAGGGGTCTTCCCCAGCAGCATGCCCTGCTAGAAGCCCTGAAGAGCTCTGACGCTCTGGTCAACTACCTGCGTGCGTACCCCCCTCAAGCAGCTGCACAGGTGCGCACTGTGACCAGAGTTCAAGTGTGTGTGTGTGTCTGTGTGTCTGTGTGTGTGTGTGTGTCATCGTCAAATGTTTTGGTTTAGTATTTATTATGCACGTGCTCATTCCAAAAAAGCACACGTACCCCCCTCAGGCAGCAGTGTGAATTGTAGCGTGTGTTGGTAGAGTTTAATTTTAAAGGGTCTGTTTGGGTTCAGAATGGAGTCTGCATATTATGCATGCCTCTGTGCGTGCCTTCCATGCTGATGGTGCTGCTGTTTGGCCGAAGCTGCTGTCGACGTGTAGTGCCTTGACTGGTCCGTACAGCATTGTGCTCTGAGGATCACCTCACACACACACATACACACACACACGCACGCACGCGCACACACACACATGCACACATACACACACACACACACACACACACACACACACGCACGCGCACACACACATGCACACATACACACACAAACAAACACAATCACACACACATACACATGCACACACACAAGCACACACGCGCGCACACACACACACTCTGTGCAATGCGAATGACTGGCCTGCTGATAGATGGCGTGCCACGGCTCCTGGTGAAGTGATGCCTGCCCACCGAAACATGCATGCTCATCACATCACACCCTTTGATGACTATCTGTGCAGGCCATGGCACTGCGGATGCTGACGGATGCAGTGCTGCTGTTTGGCTCCAGTGCGGGGCTGCTTATGAAACGGGACGTGGAGCTGTGGCTCAAGGAGCACGGTGGGTGTGGCTGTTGGGGTGTGAGGGTTGGGTGGGCATGTGTGTGTGTGTACGGTTGTGGGTGTGAGTGTGTGTATGTGTGTGTTTGTGCAGCAGGTGTGGGTGCGTGTGTGCAGGTGTAGGTGGGTGTGCAGGTGTGGGTGCAGGTACTGAGTCGGCATAAGTTTGCATGATCTTATGCGTGTGTATGCTCATGGGTGCATGCAAAATAAAAAATAAGCGCGCAACAATATGAATTGTAGATGCTGAAGATTGAAGACTCTTCATTGCCGCCGTAAACATATCCGCAATTCGCACTGTTGCGTCTTTTGCACACGTATGCACCACACATACACACAAGTATACACACACACGCGTATACACTCATACACACACACACACACACACACACACACACACACACACACACACACACACACACACACACACACACACACACACACACACACAATCCAATCACGCAGGCGCCGCCCCTGACACCACCTCAACAACCCCCGGCACAAGCGTGAAGGCCGCCAAAAACCACGCAGGCCAATCTCCCTCAGGACAACAACAACAGCACACACACCACCACCACCACGAACAACAACAACAACAGCCGCAGCAGCCGCAGCAACAGCAGCAGCACCACCACCACCAAGAGCGGCAACACGCGCGGGCAGGGGCGATTGTGAAGGCGCTGCTGCACAGGCATTTGGTGTCGTCTGATGCGCCCTTGGTGACCACCGGCATAGCAGAGCGCGCGGCTCACCTGTTGCAGGTGGGAGCTGTGCGTGTGTGTGTGTGTGTGTGTTTGTGTGTGTATGTGTGTGTGTGTGAGTGAGTGTGTTTGTGTGTGTGTGTGTGTGTGCTTGTGCGAGTGTATGCTTATGGGGATGGGTGTGGACTTTCGAATGATGAGTTGGGTGTGTGTGCTTGTGTGTGTATGTAAAATGTGTATATGTGTCAGTGCTTTTGTGTCGTTGTGCACAAGACCACGCTTCAGAACCTTCCACGGCGGACACTCTAGTTTGTCACGCACAGCCTACCTGTATCTCAAACGTAGAGCCAGCATGCCGCTACGTTAAAGCCCCCCTGCAATGCAGCTTTTGACAACGCAGGGCTGTAGCTGCAGCCTTGGAGTCCTTTCGCACCCTAGTGGACGTGCAGCGCAACGATCAGTGCAATGATCTGTATCTCTCTTTCAATGTGTCTGTCAGTGCAATGATCTCTTACGTGTCTCCCTCTTTCAACGTGTCTGTCAGTGCAATGATTTCTTACGTGTCTCTCTCTCTTTCAACGTGTCTATCAGTGCAATGATCTCTTACGTGTCTCTTTCTTTCAACGTGTCTGTCAGTGCAATGATCTCTTACATGTCTCTCTCTTTCAACGTGTCTGCCAGTGCAATGATCTCTTACGTGTCTCTCTCTTTCAAAGTGTCTGTCAGTGCAATGATCTCTTACGTGTCTCTCTCTTTCAAAGTGTCTGTCAGTGCAATGATCTCTTACGTGTCTCTCTCTTTCAACGTGTTTGTACATGCACACACGTACACACACGCACACACACGCTCTGCAGGCCATATGTGTGCGCTCCGTTGAGGGCCGCCGCCGCATCATCAGTGAAGTGGCGACCACACTCACATAAACACACACGTACACACACGCACATACGCACACACGCTCTGCAGGCCATATGTGTGCGCTCCGTTGAGGGCCGCCGCCGCATCATCAGTGAAGTGGCGACCACACTCACATAAACACACACGTACACACACGCACACACGCACACACG
>Ga0307968_1002770_pt1 | contig 14639 bp, 18 predicted proteins | sample OrgLakmetagen650_FD_201834 | JGI IMG/M metagenome (GOLD analysis project Ga0307968, IMG submission 201834) | Saline water microbial communities from Organic Lake, Antarctica - #650 | ecosystem: Environmental > Aquatic > Non-marine Saline and Alkaline > Saline | place: Antarctica: Organic Lake... | reverse complement strand
CTCTCTCTCTCTCTCTCTCTCTCTCTCTCTCTCTCTCTCTCTCTCTCTCTCTCTCTCTCTCTCTCTCTCTCTCTCTCTCTCTCTCTCTCTCTCTCTCTCTCTCTCACACACACAGACACACACACACACACAGACACATATACATACACACACAGGCGTACACACACACGCGAACACAAACACACTTACACAAACAATACACACAGGATGGCATATACTTTAAGGGTCATTATTTCTACCGTGCCGAAGAAACAGTGATGGCAAACACAGTGCTGGATGCCAAAAACAGCAAGGGAGATGTGGTTGTCAAGTTCCTGTCAGACAATGTCGCAGACAGTTATAAACTGATTGAGGTGCCACAGGTAGGAATATTATGTCTGTGTTGGGCTGTTCATCTTGAATCGGACGCCAGAGTTGGGGAGCTGCATATAAATTAAAAATTAGCCAGCAGCAATTTAGAAGGCGATGATGGGCTGCTTGTCAATGCGTGATCAACAGGTCAAGCACTCCTGACGTACTGTGAAGTTATTCTTGAATGCATGATCAACAGGTCAAGCACTCCTGACGTACTGTGAAGTTATTCTTGAATGCATGATCAATAGGTCAAGCACTCCTGACGTACTGTGAAATTATGGGCCGCTGAGGGGCTAGTAGATGAAGGCACTGAACACTGCTCCTTGTGCTGCGTGTAGGGTTGGCCAAAACCGTATATACACACCGTATATGACCATATGCATGGTGATTTACATGCTAAAAATACCATATTTACACTATATGTATATGTACAAATGCTGTAAAACTAGCGGCGCAGCCCTGTTCCTTTTTCGTCAGTGCTTACAATTATCTCTGACGTCTTCAAACATTTTAGGATTCTACTCATGCAAGCTGCTTAAGAAACCCCAAAGCACAGTGAATACAAATGTATTGTGTCATGAAGGCCAAAGTGCACTCAAATATTAAAAGCTACGTGAAAAGGGCTCCCTTCATCAAGAAAAGCTTGGTGCAAATTTAATTCCTGGCACGACACAATTCCTCACCATCATCTGTTATCACCAACTATTATCACCATCATCTGTTATCACCATCTTCTGTTATCACCACCATCTGTTATCACCACCATCTGTTATCACCATCATTTGTTATCAGCTGCTGTGCAGCATGCTTGCCCTTTCTAAACGCAAATAAAGAGCAAATAGTCACTGCTTGTTGCCGATCATTTGTATGTAGTTTTGTTTTCTTGATGTAAACTGCGCAGGACCCACGTCGGCTGTACTGGGCCACCGACGAAGACAACGCCAAGTACCGCACAGTGCAGAGTATCACCGCTATCGACAGGTGGGCTTCTGGTTTCGGTGTGCGCTTGGGTGCATGTGCGTATGGGTGTGTCTGTGGGTGTGCACTTTGCAACGTGCCTACTTGCGTTGGCAGGTGGCTTGCTGCCTCTGTCTGCTGCAATTTGGTGAAAGTTCTTTCTCTGTACTGATACAATTTGGTGAAAGTTCTTTCTCTGTACTGATACAAGCCATCAGTACTGATACAAGCCATCAGTCGCCCGAACATCCCTTTTAACCAAGCCATCCATCGCAACATCTTTTAAACAAGCCATCGATTGCAATTGCAGGCCAGCAATGGACACTACGCTTCAGACATTTGAGCACAACTCATGAGTATGTGTGCCTGTGCATCCTGCACGTGCGGCTTGCTTTTCGCTACACTTGATCGTGTGGCAAGTGGCATGCATCATGTGCCTGCTTTGTTTTTCGGTTTGTGAATCACAACTTGCGATTCTCCAGAAATTCTGTCGTGATCACATCTTTCACTGTTTGCACGTTTGCAGACTGGGGTCGCAGTTTGTGCGGAACTGTTTGCACGTTGTTTTACTGCTTGCACATTTGTAGTTTGGGGTCGCAGTTTGTGCGGAACTGTTTGCACGTTTTGTTTTGCTGCTGCAGTTTGTGCAAATCTGGATGTATAGTCTATTGGATGTATATTGGAGGTATAGTCTATTGGATGTATATTGGATGTATAGTCTATTGGATGTATATTGGATGTACAGTCTATCGGACATATATCGGATGTATAGTCTATTGGATGTATAGTCTATTAGAATTATATTGGATGTATATTGGATGATAGTCCATACGCAAGTGGAAGCCGCACCCTAATCAGCATTGGTCAATCAAATAGGGATTGTTGCTGCTGGGCAGCCGAGTACCCAACGCAGGTTGACCCCGCACCCCCTAGAGCCTGGTCTGGCCATAGACCACTGTGTTTGTTTTATGCTTGGGCAGCTACCTGTTCGTGTGTACCTCACTGTGCGATTTAGCTTTCAAGCTACCCGAGCAGGTTTAGTGCAGGTCCTTTCGGGATATATGCATACCTTTTTCTGGATATAAGCATACCTTTTGCTCCAAACATGTTCAGCCAAGGCTGTCTTAACGCCCCCTCTCCACTCGCAACCCAAATGTTCCGCATCTAACAGCACAAGCTGCCGTAACCACATGTACCGCATCTGAGTGCACAAGCTGCTGTAACCACATGTACCACATCTAGTTGCACAAGCTGCCGGAACCACATGCATTGCATCTAAGTGCACAAGCTGCCGTAAGCACACGTACCGCATCTAAGTGCACAAGCTGCCGGAACCACATGCATCGCATCTAAGTGCACAAGCTGCCGTAACCACACGTACCACATCTAAGAGCACAAGCTGCCGGAACCAACCCTGGAAGAAACTTTTTACTGAACCCCCTATATCCAACTAACCTGAAGCACTCCATACCGATTATTATTCCGCCTGAAAACATTAATCTGCAGCACTCACACATACTTGATACTTGGGACTCGTGTATCCACAACACACACACACAAACGCACACAAACACACACAAAACACACAGACAAACACACACACACACTTTTGCTTCTCTTCCCCGTCATCAGGGTTCTACCGCACATTAAGCCGACCGATACCCCTCCTGCTGCCGGCACACACACACACACAGTCATACACACACGCAAACACACACTTGCTCCTTTTCCCCATCATCAGGGTCGTACGGGTGCTGCGCATTGAGCCGACCGATCCCCCTCCTGCTGCCGGCACCTGCAAATTTTGGTTTGACCAGAGCCACTGCAGGGAGTACTTCACCTTCAGGTATGCTCAGGTTTGTCTGCAACAGTGCCACTTGCGAGTTTCGGTTTGACCAGAGCCACTACAGGGAGTACCTCACCTTCAGGTATGCTCAGGCCTGTCTGCAACAGTGGACATGCGTGTGCCACTCGTTCACTGTGGATGCGTAAGGAAATGGTGAACGTCAAGCCTTGTTTGCTGTTCTTGGCATTTACATGGAGATGCCGCACACAATCCATACAATGCATAGCTGCATGCTTGTAGCAGACGTTGCGCTCAAGGCAGACCTTTGCGGCCGATAGTGGAGAGGTGCGGCATGCTCACACATTGGAGACAGGAAAGTGTTTGCATGCTCACACATTGGAGACAGGAGAGGTGTTCCATGCTCATACATTGGAGACAGGAAAGTCTTTGCATGCTCATACATTGGAGACAGGAGAGGTGTTGCATGCTCATACATTGGAGACAGGAAAGTCTTTGCATGCTCACACATTGGAGGCAGGAATGTTTTTGAAAGCTTACACATTGGAAACAGGAGAGGTGTTGCATGCTCATACATTGGAGACAGGGAAGTTTTTGCATGCTTACACATTGGAGGCAGGAGAGGTGTTGCGTGCTCACACATTGGAGACAGAAGAGGTGTTGCATGCTCACAAAAGGAGGCTGAAGAGGTGTCGCACACTCACACAATGAAGACTGGAAAGGTGTTGCATGCTCTTAAAATGAAGACTGTTGGCACAGAACCAGTCACAGGACATAAGAGCGACACAACCCCCACATTCTTTTACACACGCAATCATACTGTGCACATGTTTACTGATGCTCCTGCTGCTGCTTGGTGCAGATCTTTGCCGGAGGGTGGTGATTTAAACGGCACGGCCGAAGCGCCGGCCAACCCAAACCGCAGCAGCAATAACAGCAGCAGAAAGGGAGCAACACGGGGAAGGGGCGTGCAGCAGCAGCAGCAGCAGCAGCAACAGCAACAGCAGCAACAGCAGCAGGCGCAAGAGCAAGAACAAGGGTTGGGACCTGGTGCTGCTGCGGTCGAAAATGGCTCAGGAGAGGGGGCCCCGCTGCAGAAAATTAGGGTCATGGAGATGTGCGCAGGTGCGTGCTTTGCTGTGCGTATGTATTTGAGGATGAAGGGGTGGCAATAATATGGCATGATGAGGTGATGGAGATGTGCACAGATGCGTACCTTGCTGTTTGACGAGGGGAAGAGGGGAGGGGAATAGGGAGGTAATTGGACAAGTGGGTGTGATCCTGCGGATCATCAAAATGGGGCGGAGCGTGCTGCTCCTTTTTTTGTAGTCTTCGGCATGTATGCATCTCTGCCAACATGTAAGTACATGTGTGTGTGTGCGTGTGTTTGTGTGCGTATATGTGTGTGCGTGTGTGTATATGTATGTGTGTGTGTGTGTACGCTTGTGCACATGTACATGTGTGCGTCTGCGCTTGTGTGCGTGTGCGTCTGCGCATGAGTGCATGTATGTGTGCATGCATGTGTGTGCCTGTGTTCACCCAAGTGCTTGCCTGCATTGCTTGTGCCAGCGTGTGCATGTATGTGTGTGTGTGCGTGCATGCGTGCATCGCACGTGCGTGAATGCATGTGTGTGTATTAGTGTATATGTGCACGCGTGTGTGTAAGTGCATGTGTGTGCTGCATTGTGCCAGTGCGTGCATGTGTGTGTGTGTATATGTGTGAGTGCATGCGTACGTCTGGCCCTGATTGAAGGTCAACTTCATTGTGCCAGTACGTGCATGTGTGTGTGTATATATGTGTGAGTGCATGCGTACGTCTGGCCCTGATTGAAGGTCAACTTCGCTTGCATTCACGCCAGAGCAGCTCTTCCAACTGCAATTGAGCCTCTCATTCATCCTTGTATTATATATAGTAGTTTATTATGTTTGACTGGTTGAATCAGCGGCAATTACAACTTTCCAACACTTGTTGCAATTCACACGTTGTACCAAACCTTAATTCGATCATGCAGACGTGCTTAAAGTGACATCAATTGTATCATGTCTCCTCGACAAATGATTTGCTGTGCACGACTTCGACAGTCAAAATCCCGCCAGACAGTTACAATTCCGCTGCTGCACCACTCGAGCAGCTGATAGCACCATTCTGATAAGGAAGAAATCAGCTTTCAGGCAGTGCTTTCAGCGTGTGCTGGGACGGCCTACAAAGCTCAAAGCTTAATTCTTTCAGCGTGGTGACTCAGCAACCTGTATAAACTATAGGGGGACTACGCCCTGGGGGGCTCCGCCCCAAAAATGCTGTGGCTCAAACGAAGGGGAAAGAAAGGAAGACATCTGCAAAAGATACAGACCGCGCAGGAGTACGCTTGTGTTGCACATCTGTGAAAGAGAGATGGACACGTGTTGGGGTGGGCTGCCGATGCTAGTATCATGCTTGTTCGCGTACACAATTCATGCCGATCATGGCTAAAAAAGACCTTTGTTGCCAAGCTGCAGTGTGGTTAAACAAGAAGATGTCCATGTAGTATTTGAGTGTATGAGTGCTAAGCCATTGAGTGTTGTCAGCTCAACCGTGTGGTGAATTGGTAGAGTTGGTGTTTCAGGTTTTGCGTTGCTGTTGACATTAGTTTTTTTGAAGAGTTTAGGGTTGGGTTTAGGTTTAAAATTTTAGGGTTTTTCTGAAGAGTTTAGGGTTGGGTTTAGATTTAAAATTTAGGGTTTAGGGTCTAGTTCTTTTGTAGGTGTTGCTTGTGATAGCATTGGCATGTGCACATAGGCTGCTGCGCTGGACTGCTTCGGATGCAAGATGTTACGTGGATATATATCGCACGAAGCACAGAAATGGCATCTGTCGGATTACCCTTTTCAGCAACGTTTCACAAGAAGCTAATTGTTGAAATCATGCATCAATAATAATGTATTGCTCGCTGCGCTGACCCTGAGTGTATCTGTCATTGCTTTAGGGATATGTGTGCAGGTCAGAACTACCACACATATCCATGGTCAGCAAGAATTTGTGATTGGTGAAATTTCAACTACGGTCCTTACATGGTGCATGTAAGAACAAGTGTAATGTTCTTGTCATCTGTGCCACCATGCCTTGCCAGTAATGCTATGTCTGTGTCATAAGAGGCAGCAATTTTGTGCGTGCACTGCATGCAGTGCATTTTCTATGGCAGCCTGCGCTTTGTGAGAGTAGGAAGTATTTTGTTTCTATGCAAAAAGGGATTGGGAATTTATGCATACACAGTATGTGTACACAACCATGCTGGGCCTTTCCTGTGATACCCTGCGCCTTCATTTTGTTTGTGCAAAAAGGGGTTTGGAGTTTGTATGTACACAAATATAGGTGCGACCAATACAATTATCGGTGCAACCTTGCTGGGCCTTTCCTGTGATACCCTGCGCCTTCATTTTGTTTGTGCAAAAAGGGGTCGGGAGTTTGTATGTACACAAATATAGGTGCGACCAATACAATTATCGGTGCAACCTTGCTGGGCCTTTCCTGTGATACCCTGCGCCTTCATTTTGTTTGTGCAAAAAGGGGTCGGGAGTTTATGTGTGCACAAATATAGGTGCAACTATTTCAAATATCGGTGCAACCTTGCTGGGCCTTTCCTGTGATACCCTGCGTCTTCCAGGGGTGGGAGGCCTTTCGTTCCTGTGCCAAAAAGGGCTGGGATTTGACGTGGAGGCCACTTGGGCGGTGGACATCGACGATCCTGCAGCCACAGCATACCAGATCAACCACACGCACACCCATGTAAGTCTTTAAGGGCTATGGTTTCAGAAAAGGGGCTAGATTTTTGCTACGGCTTAGTCACAGCCTGCTTCACGTATTGACACAGCCTGCTTCACGTCTTGACACAGTCTTGACACAGCCTTGACACAGCTTGCTTCATGTCTTGACACAGTCTTGACACAGTCTTGACACAGTCTTGACACAGTCTTGGCACAGCCTGCTTCATGTCTTGACACAGTCTTGACACAGCCTTGACACAGCCTTGACACAGCCTTGACACAGTCTTGACACAGTCTTGACACACTCTTGACACAGTATTGACACAGCCTTGACACAGACAAGACACAGTCTTGACACAGCCTTGACACAGCGTTGACACAGTCTAGACACAGTCTTGACACAGTCTTGACACAGCCTGCTTCATGTCTTGACACAGTCTTGACACAGCCTTGACACAGCCTTGACACAGCCTTGACACAGTCTTGACACAGCCTTGACACAGCCTTGACACAGCCTTGACACAGCCTTGACACAGTCTTGACACAATCTTGACACAGCCTTGACACGGTCTTGACACAGTCTCGACACAGACAAGACGCACTTAAAACAAGACTAGTGTAGTGGCTAGGAGATTCTCGTACTTCAATTGTTCACTTGACACAGACAAGACGTACTTGGGGCAAGACTGATTTAGTGGCTAGGAGATTCTCGTACTTCAATTCTTCATTCCAAGTTGCAAGCTGCAGATTATAGTTGAGAGGACGCACGTCAAAAGCCAACGTGAGGGTTTTTCCGTGTCTGGCTCAGGAAGTTGAGAGCATTTCCTCCTATAATGTGCACACCCAGTAAAGCAGCACGAAGTCAGGTACATTCCAAAGAGGACAAAACATTTTGTCGGCGGTGGTACCCCCCAGGAAAAATGCTGCGTAGAAAATCCTGCCTCCTCATTCGCTGGCGCTGGGTCACATACCCACTCCGGTGTGTGTGTGTGTGTGTGTGTGTGTGTGTGTGTGTGTGTGTGTCACTGTGCTTGTGTCCTCCGCTGACCTGTGTGCTGCCTCATGGCATCGGGGACAGATTTGATGAGTCACCCCTCTCTTGACCTGTGTGCTGCCTGTGGCATCAAAGTGGCATCAAAGTGGCAGCAAAGTGGCATCGATGTGGCATTGACCTGTGTGCTGCCTCATGGCATCGGGGACAGGTTTAATGAGTCACCCCTCTCTTGACCTGTGTGCTGCCTCATGGCATCGGGGACAGGTTTAAGGAGTCACCCCTCTCTTGACCTGTGTGCTGCCTGTGGCATCAAAGTGGCAGCAAAGTGGCATCGATGTGGCATTGACCTGTTTGCTGCCTGTGGCATTGACCTGTGTGCTGCCTTGTGGCATCAAAGGCAGTACGTAAGAGGCACCCTGCGTCACTCATTATGCAGCATGCCTTATTATGGTATCAGGGATAGGTCTAAAATGTCACCCTGTGCAACTCATGCTTTAGCAATAGGCATGTCAAGCTCCAGTACATCAAATCTCTTTCAAAAAAGAGCCCTGTTGTATGCAGTTCTCGCACTAAACAGTTGAGCAGGAGGACAAGGTTAGGGCTTGGGCACGCGCGTTTTTCCCTTAATGTTGAAGTGACAAGGAAAGCAACAAAGCTGGCTGCGAACATCAGTCTTTGTAACAAATAAAGAAGTGGAAAGGAATGGCTGTGGAAAGAAATGGAGGGAAGTGGAAATGGAAAGAAATGGAAAAAGAAATGGAAATGGGAAAGAATGGAAACGGAGAGAATTGGAAAGAAATGGCTGTGAACATCAGTCCTTGTCACAAATAAATAGGGTTGGCCAGAACCGTATATATACACCGTATATGACCGTAGATTTTGTGATTTCCCTGTAAAAAATACCGTATATAAACCGTATATATATTATATATGGTTCTGGCCAACCCTACAAATAAAGAAATGGAGTGACTCACGCGGGTCATGCAATTCGTAAAACTACTCCACCATCATTCTTATTTTCCTGTGCCTAGGTCCTGCGCTATGGCATTGATGAGGTGCTCATGATGAGCCGCATCTGGACAAACTGTGTCCTGCCTGCCAATGAGGCATACCAGCAGCAGCAACGACAGCAGCAGCAGCAGCAGCAGCAGGCGTCGCAACAAAGCAACCCGGTGGGTGCAAAGAATGGCCATGCACTGTTATATGTTATATGGATGTCTGCTTATTATACTGAATGTGCAGCTGCTTATTGTATTGAACTAGAAGCCTGAACACTAGAAGCCTGAACATTAGAAGCCTAGAGAAGCCTGAACGCTAGAAGCCTGAACACTAGAAGCCTAGAGAAGCCTGAACACTAGAAGCCTGAACACTAGAAGCCTAGAGAAGCCTGAACACTAGAAGCCTGAACACTAGAAGCCTGAACATACTGAACTGTATTGGCGGCTACGTGCTGTACTGTCCAGGCGGACGTGTCGCATTAGTAGCTGGTCACACTAATGCTGTGCTGTAAGCTCTAAGTTGGTAGCTGGTCACACTAATGCTGTGCTGTTAGCTCTTAGTTGGTAGCTGGTCACACTAATGCTGTGCTGTTAGCTCTAAGTTGGTAGCTGGTCATAATAAATGCTGTGCTGTTAGCTCTATGTTGTACTGATTATGCAGCTGGTGTACACACTGCAAGCAAGCTGCTAGTTTGCAGCTGATGTTTACACTGCAAGCACACCGTTAATTTGCAGCTGATGTTTACACTGCAAGCAAGCCGCTAGTTTGCAGCATATATATTCACCGCAAGCAAACCGCTCGTTTGCAGCTGATATTTACGCCAGGGTTGTTCAGTTCGATTTTTTGGGAGCAAGGGTTCGATAAAGTTTGTGAAAGTTATAGAACCCTCAAACTGTTCGAGCAGTTCGATGTGCAATTTCGAAAATGGAGAAATTGGCTGGTTCCTGTGGTCATACTCGTCCAAAACATGCTTGAATTGCCTTAAATACATGTGATATATTATATAATCAGTACACAAAAAATCAGAATGTTTGACGGCCATCTAAGCTAAGGCCCTTTCCTGCATTTTTGACTACAATTTTTGAATTCGAAAAAAGGGCATAAAGTTCGACGAACTTTTAGTGGCTCTCGAACGGCATTTTTAGGGTTCGTTAAAATGCGTGAAAATTTGCGAACCCGGATTTTTAACCGAACTTTGAACTGAACAACCCTGATTTACACTGCAAGCAAACCGCTCGTTTGCAATTGAATTTACACTGCAAGCACACAGCCAGTCTGCAGCAGCTCCCTGCCATTTACAGGCAACTGTGTCCTGCTGTTTACTGCCCTTTAATAACCGTGTCCTGCTGTTCATGTTGCCATGTAGTAATTGTGTCCTGCTGCCTGTTCATGCTGCCATGTAGTAACTGCGTCCTGCTGCCTGTCCATGTGGCCATGTAGTAACTGTGTCCTGCTGTTCATGCTGCCATGTAGTAACTGTGTCCTGCTCTTCATGTTGCCATGTAACTGTGTCCTGCCATTCATGCTGCCATGTAGTAACTGTGTCTTGCTGCCTGTTCATGTTGCCATGGTTTGTACAGAAGAGTGCAGCTGGGCGTCAACTAGACCCCGAAAGTCTGAAACTACGTTGCACTGGACCCGTGTGTGTGTGTGTATGTGTGTGTTGTGAACAGGTCATTGAGGATTAGGTTTGCAGACTCACGTCGCCGATAACCTGACGCGTGACGACCGGAGAATGTTGATCCCCCCAAAATCACATGTTTTGTTTTGCTGGCCACTCACTTCTTACTTTTGCCTTGCCTGTCGGTTGTTATGAAAAGCTTTGTGGTGTCAACCATCTATCTCTATACCTCCTGTATGTCTTGATTGCGGAGGGTTTGTTTTCACAGCCGGATTCTCTGTTGGTTTCACAGCTGCTGTTAATTTAATGCTTTGGTGCGGGAGACTCACGGCACTTCGGGCCAATGTGTCTCCTTTTCCTTAATTCATGCAGGGAGTGTTTTGCTGCTTGCGTAGTTTTTCTTTTCTTTTCTCTTTTTTTCTTTCTAATGCAAAGACGGGGTGAGCCCAAAACTGCTTTTACCGCGCATCGTTGTGTGTACAATGTGGTCATGAAACCAGGGTTTGATCCTGTAGTCAAGTGCTGGTGGTGCAGCAACTGACAGTGCTGCACCACCAGCACGCTAGTGGCATGCAGCTGCACCACCAGCACTGTGGTGCCACCACCAGCACTGTGGCATGCTGCTGCACCACCAGCATGCAGCTGCACCACCAGCACTGTGGCATGCAGCTGCACCACCAGCACTGTGGTGACACCACCAGCATGCAGCTGCACCACTAGCATGCAGCGGCACCACCAGCACGCTAGTGGCATGCAGCTGCAGCAGATGTGTGCAATTGCAAAGCGCAACTGGCTTTGAAGTCAGACTCGTCTGTTTTGTGTCTCATTCATCCCATTTCGTCTCATTCATCTTAGTTGTATGGTGTGCGTCTTGGGGGTCACTGTGGTGACCGTGCAGAGCGTTTGTGTGTTTATGTGTGTGTATTGTAATGAGGGGGCCCAGCTCACTGCTTGATTCACACTCTACACACTCTCTCACCGTAGTACGTGGCGCTTGTCATGGAAGTCACTGTGCGTGATCGTGCAGAGCGTTTGTGTGTTTATGTGTGTGTATTGTAATGAGGGGGCCCAGCTCACTGCTTGATTCACACTCTACACTCTCTCACCGCAGTACGTGGCGCTCGTCATGGAAGTCACTGTGCAGAGCGTTTGTGTGTTTTATGTGTGTGTTTTGTAATGAGGGGGCCCAGCTCAATGCTTGATTCACACTCTACACACTCTCTCACCGTAGTACGTGGCGCTCGTCATGGAAGTCACTGTGCGTGATCGTGCAGAGCGCGGTGTGTCTGGCCAAGCCAAAGGCCACCTGCTCAAGGGCCTCAACAGGGAAGTGTGCTGGCTGGAGTACCACACGCTGTTGAGGTAAGGGAGCACTTGGATGGTGAACATACCTGCCTGCCTGTGTGCTGGGGAGGTGTGTTGCAGGGGTTTGCACACAGAGTTGTGCTGGTTGGAGTAGCACACCCTGCTGAGGTGAGGGAGCACTTTGGTGTGTGGAATCAGGATGGTGAAAATGTCTGCTTTTGTGTGCTAGGGAGGTGTGTTGCAGGGGTTTGCACACAGAGTTGTGCTGGTTGGAATAGCACATGCTGCTGAGGTACGGAAGAGCTTGAACTTGTGGAAAATGAGGAGAATAGGAAGTTGTACGCGTACCATTGGAAGTCATTACACATACACATACACACACGCAGACGGGGCAGCCCAGCAGTAGAGGCAGCGCTGCAGCATGCCGCTGCACGGTATGGCCTGCGCCGCAAACGCAAGGTCAAAGCTGTGCGCATGACAGCTCCCGACAGCTCACATTGCCCATTGGCACTATCAGCAGCAGCAGGAGCAGCAGCAGCAGGAGCCGCAGCAGGTAGCAGCGCAGCATGTGGTGGTAAGGGCGGTGGTGGCATGGATGGTACTGCAAGAGGGCAGGAACGAAAAGTGGGGGGCAGCAAGACCGCAAAAGCGGCTGCAGTCGCGGCTGCACGGCAGTTCAGTGCAGCAGTGCGTGTGTGCCCGCTGCTGTGTGGTGGAAGTGTGGATGAGGAGCTGCTGGCGTTGGTGGAGAGGGAGCGGGAGGAGCAGTTTTTGCAGCAGGAAATGCCACGGCAGCAGCAGCAGCAGCGGCAGCAGCAGCAACAGCGGCAGCATCAGCAGAAGAGCGTTAAGGGAAGTGAGAGGGCAGGAAAAGTCAATGGAGAGGAGGGGGCAGAGGCAAGAGAGGGAGGTGAGGAAGAGGAGGAGGAAGAGGGGGAGGAGGAGGAAGGAGAGAGGATACAGCGTACATCTGGTGGGGGGAAGCCTGCTGTCAGTGTGGGCAGCAAAAGGTGCGTGGAATGAATCTACGTCTTTGCTGCATGCGAGTGTGTGAGATTGGGCTAAGATTAAATACCCGTCTTTGCTGCATGGGAGTATGTAAGAAGAGGTGTGGGGGGACAGGTGTGCGTAGAGGTGTGTGGAGGATTGGAAATATATGTATGCCTGCTGTCAGTGTGGGCAGCAAGGTGTGCGTGCGTTGAATGTCCGTTTCTTGGAGTGTGCGAAGCTAAAAGTTGTCTGGAGGGTGAGGCACGCCTGCTGTTAACGTGAATAACAAGAGGTGCGTGTGTTGAATGTCCGCCTTTGTTGCATGGGAGTGTGTAGTTAGGAGAGGTGCGTGAGGCGGCGAGGAGTGCGTTGTGCATACATGCATACTCAAATTTCACACAACAAGAGTTACGTAGCGCTTTAATTGGTTGGCTGGGATGCAGGAGCCGCAAGGATAGAGACAGCTCACAGCAAGACGACCACACGGTGTGCTGCTGGCTGACAGAGCCCGAGATTGTGGCCCTTGGAGCTGCACCACAGGTAGGGTGCTGTCTAACGACATGGCCGTGCGGTCCTTCTGTTGCTGATTTGGGCACCAAGATCACAGCACGGTGTGCTGCTGGCTGGTGGAGCCTGAGACCATGGCCTCGGGAGCTGCACCACAGGTAGCATGTTGTCTAACGACATGGTCGTGCGGTCCTTCTGTTGCTGTTTTGGGCACCAAGATCACAGCACGGTGTGCTGCTAGATGATGGAGCCTGAGATTGTGGCCCTTGGAGCTGTACCACAGGTAGGATGTTGTCTAACTACATGGTCGTGCGGTCCTTCTGTTGCTGTTTTGGGCACCAAGATCACAGCACGGTGTGCTGCTGGCTGATGGAGCCTGAGACCATGGCCCCAGGAGCTGCACCACAGGCGTGAGATCGTTTAAAGCAATTCTAGCGTAGCGCACGAACCCTAAATGTAACTGCTGTTTGTATTATGCACGTTTCTATGATGCACTCACTTGTGTGGGGCGAACACTGTGAGCTTAAAATACCAGCGCATTAGGCAATTGTGCAAGCGTGTAAATTGCTGATGTACGCACACCCCTTGCTCACACACGCACGCTCATACCCTTGCAAAGACTTGATGCTGACTCACGCACACCCATGTTTGCTGCTGACATATGCACACGCCCTTTATTTCAAAATTTGTTATCTTGCGCAGCTTGCAACCTTCATTGAGCGAGCACAGGCACTGCACTTTGTGCCTACGAGAGGCAGCGTGGATGTGCTGATCGGAGGGCCTCCATGCCAAGGGGTGCGTGTGTGTGTGTCTCTGTGTGTGTGTGTGTGTGTGTGTATGCATGCTGATTGGTGATGCATGGCGAAAAGGTATGCATGCTGATGCAAGAATGATGTGTGTGTGTGTGTGTGCGTGCGTGTGTGCGTGTGTTGAGTCTGCTGCTGCTGCTGCTGCTGCTGTGCAATTGGGTTATGTTTTTAATAGTGTATCTCTGTTATGCTGATCTGGGGGTCTCCGTGCCAAGAGGTGCATGTGTGATTACGCATGTTAGCTGCTGCTACTGCTGCTGCTGCTGCTGCTGCAATTGGGGTTTGAAGTCCCCTGTGTTGCGGTCGTTGTGATTAAGCTGACTGGGGCTACTGTTATTCAGTGTTTCTTTTGTATGTATTGTTCTGTGTACTATGCTTTGTTTTGGATTCTAACTTGTGTGTGTGTGTGTGTGTGTGTGTGTGTGTGTGTGTGTGTGTGGTGTGTGTGTGTGTGCGTGTGTGTGTGTGTTGTGTGTGTTGTGTGTGTGTATGTGTGTGTGTGTGTTTTTGTGCACATGGGGTTTTGAAGGTGGACGAGCTGATGGGCCATGCGTGGGG
>Ga0307968_1002769_pt1:0-5000 | contig 14643 bp, 17 predicted proteins | sample OrgLakmetagen650_FD_201834 | JGI IMG/M metagenome (GOLD analysis project Ga0307968, IMG submission 201834) | Saline water microbial communities from Organic Lake, Antarctica - #650 | ecosystem: Environmental > Aquatic > Non-marine Saline and Alkaline > Saline | place: Antarctica: Organic... | reverse complement strand
CGGTGCACACACATCTTAAAGCATCCACGCATCCTGACGCAAGTCTAGAAAGGGCACAAACCAGCCTGTATGTTCTTGTCCAGCATGTTCTTGTCCAGCGTGTTCTTGATCAACAAGGGCGTGCCTTTGCCAGGAGTACTCAGGCACGCATGGACACAGGCAAGCGCGTGCGCGTGCACACACACACGCACATACATACACATGTACGTGCGCGCGCACACACACACACACACAGAGCTACATGCCCAGGCAGGCAACACCCCTACTACACACACACACACAATTTACAAGGCACATTGATCTAGTTCTTTTGACGATGCACCCTCCGAATTACGCACCTCAACCATAATGCATGCTGAGCATTGCATCCTGATACAAGTGCATCCTAGCCACATAATGAAGCGAAGATCACAGACAAGTCCTTTGCTGTCCAACACCAACATCTCCGTTTGAACCCTAATCCACGCTTCCGTTTAAACCCTAATCCATGCTTCCGTTTAAACCCTAATCCATGCTTCCGTTTAAACCCTAATCCATGCTTATGGTGTAATCACCCCGTGCGTACATTTGTTCATGTACTTTTTGTCGCAGGCACCCACCCCCTTTGCTGCTCCACCGCACATGTCCTCACGCGTGTATGTGAAAGAGCGAGCTTGGGCTGTGTGCTTCAGATTACCCGGGGATGAGCCCCAGCGAACTAAAGGAGCACCAGGGTCTCTGGTCACCCACTGCACGAGCATCTCGCTGCGCGTGCAAACAAAACGTGTGTGTGTGTGCGTGTGTGTGTGTGTATGTGTGTGTGTATGTGTGTGTGTGTGTGTGTGTGTGTGTGTGTGAAGCTGGCACAGCAGTCACAGGTGCAGATGATGTTACAAAAGAGTGCCACGCAGCTGGAGGCACTGCTGACATGCGCATCACGCATGCTCATTGTGCAACCAGCACTGCACAAAACATTTAAAACTACGCAGGCAGTAATGACCACTCCCCACATTGATCAAGAAAAAGGAGCCGTTTCAATGCCAAGCAAAATTGCTCCACCAATGACTTGTACAAAGGTGCACCCAGTGCAAAATCATACAGTGTGTGTGTGTGTGTGTGTGTGTGTGTGCAGCACACGCAAAATGCACACTGCATACTGCATGCCAGAAACACTTCATGAGCAATCAACAAAGAAGTCAGGGCTCTTCCTCCTTCATTTATGTGGAAAGTGGTTCTTGTTGCCTGCGGAGCTTTTTCTTACCCTTTTCTCTTCTTGTGGAATCAGCAAGAACAAGCAACTTAGCAGACGCAGCACACTTAAAGCATATGCTGTGCACGTAGGGTTGGCCAAAACCATATAAATTACACCCAGGGATGTGTCATACGGCGTATTCGTATAATACGTTGTATCGTATTTAACGCGTGTTTTACCGTATTGAACAAATTGGGCCGTGCAAAACTTGCCGTTTTTAGCCGTTTTTTGCCGTTTTTAGGCAATTTCCGCCCCAGAAACGGCCTTTCAGTGAGCTTCCAATGCTATTATATAATTAATAACATATATATTGGAAAAGAATTGGGAACGTTTGGGTGATTTTAAGGCGAATCGGGTCTATTTTGGGTCAAAAATTGGCACTCCCGAAGTTGCTTTAAAATACGATTGTATTATACGTGTATTTACTGTATTGAACATCCCAAAAGACCGTATGACACATTCCTGTATACACCGTATATGGCCGTATATTTGATGATTTCCCTGCCAAAAATACCGTAAATACACCGTATATACATATGGTTCTGGCCAACCCTATGTGCACAGTGCACGCAATACAAGCTCTTGGCTGCACACGTACAGTGCACACGCTGCACAAGCTCTTCCCTGCACACGCTGCACACAAGCTCTTCGCTGCACACGCTGCACGCAAGCTCTTCGCTGCACATGCTGCACAAGAGCTCTTTGCTGCACATGCTGCACAAGAGCTCTTTGCCGCACAAGAGCTCTTCGCTGCACACGCTGCACACAAGCTCTTCGCTGCACATGCTGCACAAGAGCTCTTTGCTGCACAAGAGCTCTTCGCTGCACAAGAGCTCTTCGCTGCACAAGAGCTCTTTGCTGCACAAGCTCTTTGCCGCACAAGCTCTTTGCTGCACAAGAGCTCTTCGCTGCACACGCTGCACGCAAGCTCTTCGCTGCACACACACGGTGGCGAGATTAAACATTGCCAGCGCTTTTGGTCACAAGTTCCCTGTTCAAAGTCCAACTCAATAACTTACACGCAGACTAGCATATTGTGATAGGCATTGTGATTGGCTTTGCACAACAGCGTTGCTCCTTCTCCATTATCAATGAGGGAAGCGTGATCTCATTGCCTGCGTAACTTTATTTGCTCCCTCCTTGCTCACATGAAGTCAGATAGAGCACATCCAGCCAGAGCACCTTCCAGTAAGACAGCACATCCAGCCAGAACACCTTCCAGTCAGATAGAGCACATCCAGCCAGAACACCTTCCAGTCAGATAGAGCACAAGTGTAATTAACGACTTGTAGACGCTTAAAGCGCTCAGCTACTGCCTCACCCGACTCAAACTTAAAAGTCCACACCAAAAAAAAGACGTGCACCAGCTCAGAGGTGCCTACTCAGTAATGCCACATCTCAGTTTCTCACCTGCTTGGCGATGAAGTCAGTGCCAAGAGTCAATGCCAAAAAAAAGACGTGCAGCAGCTCAGAGGTGCCTATTCAGGAATGTAATGTCAGTTTCTCACCCGCTTATCGATGAAGTCAGTGCCAAGCGGAAACGGGCTTGCAGCAGCTTACGAGGTAGTGTCACCACGCACCTTGCTTGCGGCTGGAGTATCTGTTTGACGTGACCACCAATGTGCCACTGATACAAATAAATATCAACACACGTAAATTTGCACGCACACACATGGACACGCACACACACACAAATACACACACTCGTACGCACGCACGCACGGACACACACGCACACATACGCGCACGCACACACACACTCACACACTCACACACACACACACACACACACACACACACACACACACACACACACACGCACACACACGCACACACACGCACACACACGCACACGCACACACACACGCACACGCACGTACACATCGCTTATGAAAGCCTGTTACCTTAAACCGCACCCGCCAATTCCTCACCTGCTTGCCGACGTCAGTGCCAGATGGATTTGCAGTGGCTCATTCGGCTGCACCAGTTTGATGACCTCGCTGACAGCTGCCAACGATGGGGCGACAAGGCCTCCTCTGATGAGGGCAAACACCATGTCCTGGCGGTAGCTGATGAGCTTGAACCTGGTGGGTGGGCACGACAGCTTGTTAAATTCTGTTTGGGTAAACTTCGGTGAAGTTGTAAAATGTGTCCAGGTGTAGCAACTTGACCCGTCCTAACAGACCCATCCTGCAAGCTTGATGACAGTTTTCTTTTCCTGGAAGCCAGGAATTGGAGATGGCAATACTCTGACAGACACAAAACAATCCCTTTTCTTTACGCGCAAGTCCCTTGCTCCTGCGAGGAGGGCATCTCGTGGTCATATCACATTACAAATGCATTCATGCAGCACGCCATGTATACCCACATACCCACATGCATTACATATGCATTCATGCAGCACGCCGTGTATACCCACATACCCACATGCAACATACCCCAACTTGCGCCCCATAGCTAGCAACAACCTGCGCCCCATAGCTAGCAGCAACTTGCGCCCCATAACTATCTAGCTAGCGCCCCATAGCTAGCTAGTGAGAAAGCAAGTGCCCCATAGCTAGCAACAACTTGCGCCCCATAACTAGTGACAACTTGCGCCCCATAACTATCTAGCTAGCGCCCCATAGCTAGCTAGTGAGAAAGCAAGTGCCCCATAGCTAGCACCAACTTGCGCCCCATAGCTAGCACCAACTTGCGCCCCATAGCTAGCAACAACTTGCGCCCCATAGCTAGCAACAAATTTGCGATCCATAGCTAGATAGCAAGGAGGAAGATGCAGAGTCCAGCTTTGCACCTGAACACCTAGTAAGAGCAACTGAGCGTGCCGAGGCGCGCTGCATTTAAGCGCACACCTAGCAGCTTAATTGGGTGCTGTCGTGTTAACAACCAAATTAAGCCACCTCCCAACTAAGAGATACTCCTATCATACATTGCCTGCCAGAAAGCATAACATACCAAGTTAACAAACCTGAATCTTCCTTTGCCCTCCAGGATGTGAGTGGGAGAGGTAAAGGCATATTTGAACTTGACAGGTGCGATGGTGGTAATGTTCAAGAGAGCCGCACTCGGATAGAGTGCGATCCAGTCATCATACTGCGCATTGCAAGAGACGTGTTCACATATTGACCACGTACTGTAAGCCCTGGGGGTACGTGCCCACACAAGCTCTACGTGCAAGAGGTTTGTTTGAATGTTTGGGCATGCCTGCTCACATTGATAACACATGCATGCACATCACAAATGTGTATGTGTGTGTATGCGTTTCATACAATGTGTGTGTGTGTGTGCGTGTGTGCGTGTGTGTGCGTGTGTGTGCGTGCGTGCGTGTGTGTGTGTGTGTGTGTGTGTGTGTGTGTGTGTGTGTGTGTGTGTGTGTGTGAGTGTGTGTGTGTGTGTGTGTGTGTGTGTGTGTGTTTGTCCACATAAGAGTGATTGCGTGAGCATATGTGCACAGACCCGTGCTGAGCAAAGTAAATTAGGTTGCATTGCACTAAGATGAACACACTCATGAGAGCACAAGTGGATTTCAGGTTCCACTGCTCTTCACAAATTACCTTTCCAGGAGGGTACGGAAATACGCCTGGCTTCAGGTTCCATGAAACATCTACCCAGGTGCCTCTGCCACTGCGTGTTCGTGAATGTGAATGTGAATGTGTATGTTTGGGTGTGTGTGTGTGTGTGTGTGTGTGTGTGTGTGTGTGTGTGTGTGTGTGTGTGTGTGTGTGTGCGCGCGAGAGTGTGTGTATGTGTGTGTGTGTGTGTGTGAATG
>Ga0307968_1002767_pt1 | contig 14651 bp, 13 predicted proteins | sample OrgLakmetagen650_FD_201834 | JGI IMG/M metagenome (GOLD analysis project Ga0307968, IMG submission 201834) | Saline water microbial communities from Organic Lake, Antarctica - #650 | ecosystem: Environmental > Aquatic > Non-marine Saline and Alkaline > Saline | place: Antarctica: Organic Lake... | reverse complement strand
TCTCTCTCTCTCTCTCTCTCTCTCTCTCTCTCCCTCTCTCTCTCTCTCTCTCTCTCTCTCTCTCTCTCTCTCTCTCTCTCTCTCTCTCTCTCTCTCTCTCTCTCTCTCTCTCTCTCTCTTGCACAGTGTGCTGCAACAAACTTTGCTCCTTCCACGCCTTTCCTTTGCAGGATAGTATAGGGGAAGCCACAGACCTCCCAGTGCTTAAATTGTTTGAATTCCTGGTTGCATCCATCTGCCTATTCATGATAGAGGTAAGGGTGAGGAAAGGCACATTGGTGCCTTTGTTCTGAGCTTTTGCCTTGTTTAGCACTGTTTGCAACATATGTTGAAGATCAAACCCAGCAGGAAAAAACAGGGATAAATTGTAGTCGTTAATGTGTAACAATTGCTCGTTGTTGTCGTTGTTGTGAGTTTGATTGTGGTCATGTGCACATTTTGCATTGAACTTTCCTGTTCCTTTCCATAGGATGATGTCCCTCTGGAGCCTCGTCAGCTGGACCTGTTCAAGTTGACAGGCCCCAGCACATTACAAAAAGCCTCGAGGTGTGCTTTGACCCCATTCACAAAGGGCTTCTTTGCTGTCTGATTTACCTGCTAATGCAACACCCCTTGCACACATAGCATATCACTGACAGTACATCCACTCAAAGCATCAAATCTCGCTCTTGCCTTGCTCTCATCAATCAGGCTTGGTCATGCAAGTGTGCTAATAGCATGTACCTTCTTGTTACACAGGCACACCTGGTGGACTGTGGATGCACGGGCCCCCGAACCAACTCCTGACGTGGAGAGCCAACTGGAGCGTGCCCTTGCCATCCTGACCAAGCTCATTGGCATGAAGCTTTTAGTGGTGAGCTGCTAGGCTGTAAGCTGCAAGAGCTTCAAATCAAGAGTATTTATAGTACGGTAGCACAGAGGGAAATTGTCATGCATGGGGAAAGATGGGTGATTGAGTATGCTGTCAATATTTGGGCAAGATGATTTAAACAGTACGTGTACAGATGCAAATTGTACGCACACACACATATGCAAATGCACGTATGCATGAACAAATACATATCTACACATATACATACCTTTCATACATGTACTCACCATCGCCGCTGGAAAATTACAGATTTTCCCAAAAAAATGCTGTCTAATTTGCACCCTCCCCCTCCCTGCAATTATTTATTTTGAGCAACGCCCCCCTCTCCAATGGCGCATGAGCCCCAAAGGCTGCGTGTGGCCACTCTCATCTCCACAATCTTAAAGGAGGAAAAAAACACCAAAGTTTAGGGACACAAAGGTCGGTTGGTAGTTTTTGACTTGCTAACTTGTGTTGTTGTACTCCTCTAATCTAAATTAAGAGTCCCTAATTTCTCTGCACGTCTGCCTCCCTTCACTACTGCTCCACCCTCTAATCAGTCATGCTGTCATTATTGTCGCTCTCGCCTCTGGTGCTGTCTCTGCTGTGTGTGTTAGTGTATTATATGCAATGAGGCATGCTTGCATCCCCAACATGACATGTGGGCATGCCCCTCTACTGCAGGCAATCACACAATGCAAAGCCAGCAATGCAATCACACAGAGCAAAGCCTGCCGGGCTTCTCTGAGGTCTCATGATGCAGCTGGGGTTGACGGGGCTGGGGCTGGGGGGGGAAGCTTCCTGGCCACCCACCACTGGAAAACGTTAATTTGGCTACTGCCCCACACACCGCCCCCCATACAAATAAATGTATAATAAATGACTGCTTTTCACGGTTTGATCACCCCTCCCCCCAAAGTCAATAAGGGGCGGCAATTCTTTTTGTACGGCAACTTACATACACACACTCAGATTCACACATGCACCCAAACTCACACACACACACACACACGCACACACATAACACACAACGCAGGCCTGGAAGTCGCTGCAGCTAGCAGTGACCACTCTGTGGAACGCATGCGCCCGCAGCGGCAACATGGAACGGCATGTGGTGGAACACCATGTGTGTGAGCGCCTCATTGACATTGTGGCCTCTCCTCTGTGGCCTCCCTCCCTACGTGACACGGCAGGCGGGTGCTTGGAGTTCTTCATGGAGAGGTGGGTCCCAAGGTGGTCCTTGCTTGTTGGATTTGCTGTTGTGTTTAAACAGAGGGAGGAGGACTAGGGGTTACATGGCTGAAACCATTGTAAATGGGGGTCAAACGCATGAGCCTGGGCATCTTACAATCTATAATCTATGCTGCCCGGTCAGCATGCCAGGCCCTCCGCTCCAATCACTCACACCCTGGACCGCTTGACATCTGAGCCAAAGTTTGTCACTGTCTTTACTTTCACTTGTACCTGCAGGCACAGCAGCTTGTCTTTCATGCCCTCTGTGCCTCTGCCAGAGAACTGTCAGTGGCCAAAGCCAACCCCCCCAAGCGATGGCCTAGTAGCATCACTGCTGGCCTACATCACCCTTATCAACAGCAGGTAAGCAGTTCTAGATATCCCTCGCTGCTTATCCTTTTGTACAAGCTCGTTTTTTCATATATCGATAGTTCCAACACCACATGCTATAACCAGGTGCACGGTGCCATGAAGTGACGCGCAGTGTAGTAAAAATGCGCTTACTAATAATGCTAACAGTTGAGGTGCAGCAAGTGATTAAGTATGCATGGTATAAAGGCACAGTTCTATTTCAACATGCAACCTCTCTACCTTCCTCTGCTCAGGATCCCTCTCCTTGAGTATCGTGGGTGCCATGGCATTGCCCGCATCTGTTTTGCTGCACCTTATGGAGCCACACCAGAGGTGCAGATATGTGCTGCAAATTAATAGCACTGGTATATCTGTTCATACATGCCGCTATTCAGAGTATGTCATTAAACCAGGCAGTGCTGTGTAGGTATGTAATAAGAGTGGTGGACGTTAATTGTGCTAGCAAGCAGGGTTGGCCTTTCTGCTGTGGGTGTCTCAGAACAGCTGACAGGGTCCAGGAACTTCCCCGTATAAATTTACTTGCTTTCAGCATATACAAACAAAACTAGTAAACATATATCTGCAGGGTGGGCGTGAGTATTTACGTGAAGCCAAGGCCGCGGCAGCAATCCTGGGGGGGGTGGATGCCATGATAGCCCTGGTGCGCCGCATTAATAGGCGCTACCAGGATCTGGTGAGTTCAGGATGTTGATGCATTTCATAATGCGCTCAAGAGCATCATTTGTCTTGGTCCTCCTACTGCAAGCAGATATTTCACACTACTTTGTCCTGCCTATGCACACTTGCTCAAAGCTCAAAGTACGCGTACAAGCTGGCACTGCTGTATGCGTGTTCAGGCTGGAACTATGTAGAACTTATATTTCCTTTTGCTCACTTGCTTTTCGCACTCTATCCTCTGTTACAGACAACTGGCAAGCGACCTGGAATTAAACGAATGAGCAGCGCTGTCAGCTGCAAATCCTTCCATGCCCACATGCATGCAAGTGCACAAGAGGACCTAGAGGACTCCGCAGCGTAGGTTTGCTGGTGCCTGCACTTAATCATTCGAAGTAGAAAAGGAACAGCCTTATTTATTTTGTAAAAGGTTGTTTGTAAACAAGAAGCGTAAACATAGGGTACAAAAACACATATGCCCTGCGTGCTGTGCTTGAGGAGGCAAATCACACAGGCTGCAAATGAGCAGCGTGCCTCCCAATAAACTCCTTATCCAACTTGCGAGCAGCAAGATTTGCACTTGATATGGTGGTTGAACTTGGAAACCCATACGCATTGATTTACACATGCTCAAACAGCCTCACATTATCACTGTCTTATCATGATGCAGCTTTGAGCGTGACATGGCCACCGTGGAGGCGCAGCAGGATCTGTATTTTATGGTGTTCTCTGCACTGATGAATATCAGTGTACTGCGAAGTGCACAGCCGATGGTGGCAAAGAAAGGTCTGCTGGTGCTGCTGGGAACCAGCACGCTGCTGTATAACCGGCTGTCCTCGGCAAAGTGAGTCATTTGTGATGCAGTTTAGGGAGTCAGTTAACAGGCAGTTTGATGGCATATCATGTAGTGCAGCAATTAAATGTTCACAGCCATATGCACTGTGAAAGGGGAAACAAGGAATCATAGGAAGCTTTGCGTCTAAAAGCCAAGGTAATGCAGCTTTTACTGCTATCCACATAATATTTTGTTTGTTTTGTTGTAAAAGGGCTGCTATTTAACGTAACCACATGCAAAGGATATCAGATAGCAGCCCCACATACTTACATGCGCAGGGTCCCTTGTGAGAATGAGGCAAAACTGCTTCACGTTGTCAGTGGTATTACGCAAAATCTGGCGCAGCACCCCGCTAACCGCACACGTCTGTACAAAGCTGAGCTGCATGGATCTCTGGCCTTGGACAAGCTGGTCGAGCATGTGAGTGTGTTGTCCACACACTTGCAAGCACACCTCCTCTGCCATTTCCCTGTTTGGTGACCTTTCTCTGTTTAAACTGTGGTGTATGGTTGTGTTTACCCCAGACCCTTTGGTGATGTTCCTCATGTACTTGGTGGTGGGCACTACTTTTCTGCAGGCCATGGAGGGTGAAGGCTCGCTAGCTGCCACAGGGGTGGTCAAGTCCCAAGGAAGTTCTGGCTCCCTTCCCCCTTTAGTAGTTCACCCTTCCACCTTCCGCAACCGGACTGGAAGTCCAGGTGTGCTTCAATGTTGTGCACACAAGAAAGGGCAGCGTGACAATGATGTACAGCAAAGCGTGAGGCAGGAGCGATACAGCAATTGCAGTCCCAAACTGATATACCAGGCGCACACAATTCCTGTTAGTTACTTGCGTGTATACACACTCGTACGCATTTAATTGCCGACAACCTGCAAACCCAAAAAAATCAATGCTGTTTTGCCTGCTTAGGAACTGCTGCCAGCCAGCCCGTGCCGCATTGGAAGGCCACCAACCCTGACCCCTTTTCTCGCACCAGCCCTGGCTCTACTCTAAATGTCAGCATAGACACTGCACTGCATGCACAACAAATACGACCCAAGGTGAGTGGCCTTTTTAAAAAGGGAGGTTGAGGTGATGCTAGCACCACTGCGGCCTAATGCACCCGTAAGACTGGCTTGAGCTCAGCTGACACTGTGACGTTGGAGCAGTTCTGAGTTTGATAGCTTTAATAAGTTAACAGGACAGAGCGTTCATCCTTTTTGGCCTTCATCAATGTCGTCAGTCAGCATTTGCACAATGAAAACATTTGCCTGAATGATATTTGCCTGAATCTCTGTCAACCGCCTCCCCCCAGGTGGTGTTCCCACCCATTATGGAGAACAAAGAAGACGTCTGGATGACCCGCAATAAGGATGCAGCACGCTTGGCCTTGCCCTCACGAGCAGGCAGTGCGTATCATGGCAACGCAAGCTCTCGAGCCTTGAGTCGGCCTGGTGAGTGACACAGCACAGAGGTTGATGTTTTACCTATGTGCGCCTTGGTTGTGCTGTGCAAGTTAAATAAGCCGCGCCATTGGAATCTGCAGCAATGAGCACATTCAGCTCCATTGGGAATTTGCCAACTATTCTGAGCATGCAAAGCAGGGAAGTATTGCTGGTGATTGTACAATGTATATGCTTGAGTCAGTGTGCATGGATGGCCAAATGCTCTCTTGTACATACGGCTGCCACCCCCAGGTCAGCCGGGTGTGTCGTTCCAAGACAAGGGACACCAACGAGTCAGCAGTACAGAAGGAGCAAGTGATCAGAGATCTAATTTAGACAGTCTGTCCGCTTCAGGCATGATGACAGACCGACAGCCAGCTGATTCACGCTCGCGCTTTATGAGCTGGGTAAGCAAGTGATGCTTTTTAAAGTGCATCTGTTTATGAGTTTGAGCACCTTGCCTGTACATGTGCTGATGGCTAAATTGTTTTGCTGTTAGCGGCTTACATCTGCTCCTGCCAGACGACATTTGTTAAGTATGGGGTTTGTGTACCTCTTTTGGCCTCTGCTGTCAGTGCCGCCAGAACACACGTGCCAAACAATTGGATGTACGGGAAAGTCTGCTCTTGCATTTCAGAGCTCATTATTGTGGAAATTTTGATTACCTGCATCGACAGGTGGACAACACGTTTTCCGGGGAGGGCTTAGATGGTGTGGGCAGTATGCCTGGCCTGTTTACAAACACTGTCGACCCAGGAAAACAGACCTGCCGCAAGGTAGGGCAGGTTACATGCAAAATAGCAATCTCATACTTTAAAAAAGGTTCACCTGTGCACAGTCAACATAATATAGACGTGATAACAAATTGGTGCAGCATTTCTCACGTTTGGACGCTGTGGAATTGCTCCATTCTGTTGAATGCTGGATACTTCATGTGCAGGCTATGTGGGACGAAAATGGAGACTGGCTTGATGCTGAGCCGGAATCCAGTAAGCTTTTAAACAAGCTGCTGTGTCGGCCTTTGAACCATCTGTGGAATGTGAGTGCCAACATTCTGCGGTTTGTTTGCCCACATCTGCTTTGCTTACTCAGCATGATAATCGTATTGGCCAAACAAATGAATATCTGGTGTTAATGCATCACTATGTTAAAAAAAAGCAAAGAGGTCTTCAGATGATGTTGGACGCATTTCACTCATGCTGAACAACACGTGGTGAGCTTTCCTCTTCTTGGGGAGCACAAAAGCACACAATTTACTCGCATACACGTTCTCATGCACATATTTACACTTGCAAACACGCAAGCAGGACTCTCCAGAGGCGCGTGGGCGGCAAGGCCAGAAGAGGTGGGAGCCGGCCATCAGTGAATATAGGGAGAGCGCCATGGGGGCTGGCATGGTACGCAGTGCAGCCAGGCTCATGCAGACAACTCCCCCCAAGGACGAGGAATCCCTCATGGCAGCTGCTACGCAGGTGTGGGGAAAGGGTTTGCTTTCAGGCATGATGAATCAGAATTATGTTGCTGATTCTCACTGTGCTCTTATGCTGTTAGAGACCTGGCTTGAAATGACCCTTGTGCATCCTATGAGTTGCAAATGGTGAACTCTTCAGGTGCAAAGTACTGTGCATTTAAGCCATACTTATTCCTATATTCAAAATCTGCGCAGCAATAAATGAGCAAAGAGATTGTCATTGCAATCCAACTCTATCCATTCATCTTCCCATAAAGGTAGTGTGCTCCTCAATCCCATCTTGTTCCTTTCCTTGCAGATGATGGCAGGAGGCGCATATGACCACTTGGTCGCAAGCCAGCAGTTGGGTGACATTGCTCACGAGCGTCCAGACACTGCATTCAGGCAGCGGGGAAAGGTGGCTCTCACAGTGCTAGACCCCAACCCAGAGGTAAAAGAGTTATGCCCTTTGCATCAAGCTTATTTCATGTGAGGAACACGTTTCCTAATGCCGCTGCTAGGGAATGAAAAGGCTTTGTGAGTGAGATTGCTTGTTCCAGTGCTGCCTAAACTCACTATTTGCAAGTGTTGCTTGAGTGCATCATAAACCAGCTATCCACACATGTGGCGTCTACATGTGTGTCTGTATGTCCTTTATAAACGTACTTGTTCAACGGTGTCCAACTTCTTTGCTGTCTTTCTACAGAGCCTCTTATCTGGCCAAACAGGCATGGAGATGCAGTACAGCAGCACAGACCCTTCCCAGACTGCGTCTCAGAGCAATGCTGCTCAAGAGAAGCAGCGACCCCTTAAGGTATTTGCTAGCAAGCTTCTCAGTTTCTTGCAAGGTAGCTCAAACTATGGTTTGTATCATTTTAGATTTAGAAGCAAGCTTTTTTCACGCATTTTGAACCCTAAAAATGCCGTCTGCAAACTGATCGATGTTTGTGTCACCTTGTTGTTTTACAGTTCAAAATTGCAGCCCCAAATGCACATCCTTTCTACATGCTATATAAACTAGTATTTTGTACAAGCAAGAAATTGAGTATTGTTGCAGTTGTTGTTTTGGTGGAGCGTTTCCTCAAAAAGAAGACCAAACCTTCTCACCACATTGTGCGTCTGAATTGTTTAATGAGTTCAAACTCCATCGCATTCATCAAACCTTCTTTGCACTAATACATACTGAACAGCCCTGATGATTTGCTCACTGGCCCATTGTGCCAACATATATTATACAGACAGCTGCCTACTCTCTCTCTCCCTCTTGCTCTCTTGCACGTACGTATATATGCATCAGGTGTACACCCCTACTTGTACACACAGATCATTTTAGGACCCCAGCGCTGCCGCCAAGTGATCAGCTTTGAGGATCGCATCATCACAGATGAAGACTCACGTCCCACACTGACTCTCTTCGAGCACGTACATGGCTCTAGGGTGTGTGAGGGCATGTTTCCCTCCTACCAGCTTCCAAATGGCAAGATGGCTTACATGTGAGTGTTCCGCTCACCTGCCATTATATCCAGACTGACAAATGGGGGGTTGCAGGGGTCCTAGCCGGCAAACAGGGTGTGGCACTTGCCGCTCTTTGTAGGCAAAAGACTGCCTGCCACCACTGCTTTCCTGCTTAGAACCTATTGGCTTGGTCAGCCTTCTCAGATGCGATGGATTACAGACCTTCATGTTCCTTGGTTGCAAAACAGTATCTTTTGAGATTGGTTTGGTCACATGGTCAGCACATTTGTGTTCTTGCCTCCAGGTATTACAACGGAGGAGTGTTGTTGGATGAAGTGGCAGTTGATGCTGTGCAGCCTCCACCTCGACCATCAACAGTGCCCCAGGCTTTACAGCAGACCATGCCCCTTGCAGACGTGCTCAACCTCATTGCCAAACCACCCGGCAGTGCACCGCCCTTCATTCCCTACAAGCCGGTGCGCGTGTGCAAAAGTTTGTGTATGTACATGTGTGAATGCATCATGCATCATATACCGTACATGTATATACCAAAAAAGAATTAGTAAAAGAATTACTCCAAAATTATGGGAAATCCCTGCAAGATCTGGGAGATTACGTAAAATCAGGGATGTGTCATACGGCGTATTGGTATAATACGCCTTATCGTATAATACGCCGTATCGTATGAAACACGTATTTTGCCGTATTGAACGTCCCAAAAGACCGTACGACACATCTCTGTGTAAAATAGGTATTTCAAAAGTAATTTGACCACTGCCACCCCCAAAGCACATTAATTAGGGGAGGGGCAGTGATATTCTTTTTGTACGGCAGCAATCAGCTGTGACCGTCTCAGACATGCACCTTATACAGTTCAAGGTTGCACAAGTCATACACCTGTGTTGTAACCTTACCTAGCTTTGCTTAGTGAGCGCTTTCTGGACTGACCTCGCACATTTCGCTTAACCTTATTTTTGCTACCTGTGACGCTTCCCTGAGGCACGTAACGAACATCTTGATTGATTTTTAATCACCCTACAGGTGCCTTACTTGGTGCCCCTTCCCAAGACACACACTCTGCCTGTCAAAGCCCCCTTCAAGCACAGTGCCTCCACCTTTGGAGATTTAAGAGACGACAACCTGCAGCTCATTATCTTGGTACGTGATTTCCATGCAATTGCTCATATCGTGTTGTGGATGAACATGTGAGTAAGAATCATGATGAGGGCAAGGTCTCAAAGCAGTATTTCCAGCCTACCTTCTGTCTCACATCTCACATTTTGTAACCACGGTAAAGCTAGCCAGCCGTACCTGGAAAATTACCCCAAACAATATTGCCAACACCCTGCTTACGTGACAATTTTTGTCCACATTTGCTGCTTTGCAGGCAAAGAAGATCATCAAGACGCAGACTCAGAAGCGAGTGGAGGACATTGAAGTGAAGGTGGTGGAGGAAAGAGACCCCTGGACGTTGCCAGTATCCATTTTCAAGCCACGTCTTAAAGAGTCTGACTCACGCAACTTTTTTGACACGCCGGCGGTGAGTCTGAAGGCTCTATATTTAACATTGTGCACATAGCTGAAAAGTGGAAGCAAAAGCAAAAGCATATGCTAATACTTCAATTTTTCTGACCTTGCAGGCACTCGAAAAAATGTTTGAGCGAGACTGGCAGCGAGTGTGCTCAAAGGAGAAGTTCACATCCATGATGAATAGGGAGCACAAGGTGTGGATGCTTTCAGCAATTTCAACTTATTGGCTGAACGTGGCCCAAATTTCAATTCAAAAATATGTTCAAGCATAGAATGAAGTTTGTCCTCGTGATGTACCCTGGTATAAAAACTACCTTTCTTTTATACCATTTTAAATAGGCTGGGTGTGAGGTGCCCGCAGCAGATTTTGTGTATTCGTGTCTTAGCAAAACCTACTGTGCTTTACAGGGATGGGTCATACGGACTTCTGAGACGTCCCATACGGTATAGTACGCTATAAATACGCAATACGCGTATAATACGAAAACGTATTTATGCTATTTTGGGGGGTACCCGTGGGCTTGCACCAACCACCCTCCAACCACCACGAATTGTCCCCCCAGCCTCCAGAACATTATTATGCCTCCTGGTAAAGACCCTGAGTGTCATCGTGTTGTTGTTATGGGACAGAAGGGGCAAATTTACGAGATGCCAGATTTCCGAGATTTCGGTGCCCCCCGCATCCGCGAGCACTTCATGAGGCAGAATCCCAGCGTAGGTGTAGCAGCATGCAAAACTGACCCGGCAGGAATCCTCAGGGCGTAGTCGCGGCGCTTGCTAGCAATGGGAGAAATTGCCGACGCTAGTGCTCAGAGGGAGGAGCATGCAGGAAAAGAGAGGCACCTGCACAGGACTACAGCAAGCACATCAGCAGCAATCAGCAGCAGCATCTACACAGTCATTGGACACCTGCAGCAAGAGGGCAGTGACTTAGGCTTGTGTGGATGCAGCTGTTGCACAATTTATTAACGCTACAGGCACCACCTTCTAGGTTGTGGTAGCAATAAGCAAGTGATCATGCTACGTTCTGAGGGGCTGGGAGTTCCTCTGGGGGGCTCTAGAGGGCTTGGAAGTGCCTCTGGGGGGCTCTAGAGGGCCTGGGAGTGCTTCTGGGGGGCTCTGGGGGGCTTGTGGCTGCAAAATTCGTGTGGCTGCAAAATTAGTGCCCAAAATCGTATTGTACGGAGCAATTTGAGAAATACGGTTAATTACGTGATAATAATACGATACGACGTATAATACGCCTACGCCGTATGACCCATCCCTAGTGCTTTATAATGGCTGGATGCTGACACATCAGGCTGCCAAGTACTCCGCCTGACACTGCATCTGGAGTACCACAGATCACGCCTCTCTTTGAAGAAGGCTTCATGGTAGCTTGTTCGTTAGCTACAGTTGTGGGGCTTGCAAGTGGCAGAGCCCACCATGCACACGTTTTGCTTCAAACCTTACACAAAGGAAGAAACGCACATGCAACTACGCAGAACAACAAGACTAATGAGCACAAAGATGAGGCCACCATGCTGAAAGAGGTACACGACGTCCTGCTGGAGTACTACCAGATCTGGTACAGTGCCTTCATGTACTTTGCTGCTGGAGGATCAGGGGACCCCTACCACATGTCACTCAACTCTTTCACTACGTACCTGGTAAGTGCCTTCCAACCTCTGGGTAGGAACTAAACCTTGACCACTTATGTAAGGCTGGAAATTCCCATCTAAAGTATCTGAAGGCCCTAACAGGCAATGATATTGACTTCATGGGGTGTTTTTTGCTTGCCGGTTATAAGTCAAACACACAGTCACAAGTACACCCGAATTTTCCCAATTGTGCAGGATGAGTGTGAGGTAGCAGACCCAGATCCGGCATCAGCAATCAAGCGGTCCGACTGTGATACCATTTTCATTGTTTGCAACTTTCAGCCCGACAAAAAGAGTCAAGAGGCACAGGTGGGGCATTTGCTTGATCTGTGTTACAACTGAAATTTGTGTGAAGGCCTGGGTAAGGCAGCGTAATCTGTTGACAATTTGCGCTCCTGGACCGGCATTCTAATCAACACCTTATCACACAATCCTCCTTCACCATATCTCTGCTTTCTTACACTAATGAGTTCAATATTTGCTCACGGAAACTTTGAACCTGTCTTAGTTTTGATGCATGCCCTCCCTCGCTTCTAATGCATGCCCTTTTTTTCCCGCTGACATCAGGTGAACATAGAGAATGCAATGATGCGGTATGAGTTTTTGGAGTCCATTGTGCGAGCTGGAATTGCAAAGTACGGCAGGGGGGTAGCCACAGATGACGTGGCTGAGGCAGTGCGCATGATCTTGTCCAAAAACATCCTGCCCAATCTCACACCAGGTGCGACGACCTAATATGCACACAGGCTCTTGCACTAAATCTCAAGTGCTAATTGAGGAATGTCGTCTCCTCTCTTTCTATTGCTTTACGTATCAAAAATAGACTCGTATGCTCGTATGAGCTCACAATACTTTTGGATGGTTTGCAGCTCCAGAAGCCACTTGAAGCTTCTCCGCAGACCCACGTGATAAATTTCTACCTCCACCACGACCAAACAACCCTATCCACTACACTCTTTTTTCCCAAGAACGACCAAGGGTGTGTGATCCTTGTACTCGCAGCTGGAAAGCACGTTGCCAATGACTTCCGTACCGAGCGCCTGTACACCGAGGAAGTGGACATTGTTTTCAAGCGGCACCAGGTACTACTAAAGGCCATCTACAGCCGTTACCGCCTCAAGCCCCCTGGAGGTGGTCTGCGCACTAAGCAGCTAAAGCTGGAGGGTTGGAACCAGCTCATGCAGGACACCCGCTTTTTGGACAGCCATTATACTATCCAGGTATGTCTACGAGTGTTTGTTCCACAGAAAAGGACGTGCGCTATCACCTTGAACAGCGGGCGTACACAAGTTTCCATCTGCCATTATTAGCCAGCCAGCACCCATAACGTACCATTAAAGGAAATTACTGCATCTTTAAACCTACTTACTTCCTATTACTGAAGCCGTCTCATGCTCATAATTGTCTTGTCCCTTGCCATTGCATTTGCACTATGCTCTGCTGCCTTTGCTATATGCCTTGCAGGATGCCATTCTTACATTCCAGTGGTCTCGCATGTTTGTGCTGGACGAGGTCAAAGAGTATTCTCGCTACACCTCGCTCACCATGATTGATTTTCTGGAGGCCCTGGGTCGCTGCGCTGACATGAAGTCGCTGCCAAGCCCTGACGATATTGAGGCAGCAGGTAGGCTTCAAACAGCTTTGTACTTTAATTGAAAGGCGTTGAATCTAATGCTCCTTAGGAAAGCTAGACCAATTGCTTGATGGCTAGAGGCACAAACAAGAAGCACACTAATTAGGCATTTTTTATATGAAAGGCAATTTTTTGGGCGATAAAATAATGAAATGAAATTAGCTCCTCTAATCAAGATACTTGTAACAGCTTTTTGATTATGTTGTGTGGCGATACCGATACAAAAGCAATCACACATACACACAGGCTACAGCAATATCATGGACTGGGCAATTGACAAAGAGCGCCTGGAGGGCAATCCAGACAATTCAGGTTTGCAGCTCGATAAGACTGTTGAGATTGAAGCTTTTCGGGCCAGACAAGCTTTTTAGCCTTTTCTTGACAACATCAGCTTTTTTAGAGTGGTTGACACCCAACTTGTCACTTGCAATTACATCTTATGCGCAGCGTCTTTGAGCCCTATTGGTTAGCTCATAATCTGATGCTGATACTTGCTTGTGAAACAAATCACCTGCAGATGCGCCAGACATTTTCCGTACGCGTGAGAGTTGTGAAATGGAGGTGCCGAAGACCCGTCCCTTGTACGTCAAACTGGAGCAGATGCTTGACCTCTTGTTCAGGTATGTTGGCAGCTCCGCACCCGCATCATTCTGTTAGGGTAAGTTCTTAGGGGCTTTTAATGGTCATACCCACTATAGCTCCGCACCCGCCATTGAGCGCGCGCGAAGATATTAAACCCACAATATAGACAAACAACTTAGTTCCTGGTCAGTCAAGTTTGTTCTTAATTCCTGCACAAACACAAATTTCCTTTATATTGTACCAGAGGGGGTCATCTGAGCAAAAGTCCTGGTGTGTGACTTTTTTGATGCAAACCATGCTCAAATAATATAACTAGATGGTTCACAAAGTTGAAGACAATATGGCCCTCCCTATTGGCCTGGGCAGAATCTTAGTTCAAAGTTTGGCACTGAGATTTCACGTTTTGGGCCACAGCACCCTAGGCTTCTTTTCACCTCAAAACACGACAGGAATACTTCTTACATGATGAAGGCGTCGTTTTAAATGCTTAAATCGAGATTTGGTGGAACTTGGTTTTCCACCCTTTTTGGCATCCATTTTGCTTTTTTTTTCAAGGAAATGGGCCCAAATGGGGTATCTGGCCAAGTACTGCTCCGTTTTGCCCCATTTTTGTTGCGATGGTACTCTTTATTAAAATGTAGACGATTTATATAAAAATGACATAAATTAGGTCAGTGGGTGGTGAGATATGAGAGAATGGTGGTGAAAAATAGGGTTCACGCTGCGGGCAATTAGACGTGTGCGCCGGAGCTGGCTTGTTTCAAGTTCAGGTTTTATCAGCTACCTCTGGGTCCTAAGCTTGAAAATAGCCAGTTCCGGCGCAAATACTCTAGCCACATTCCTAAAGTACCCCTGTTTGGGGCCTCAGATGACCACCTCTGATATTGTACGCCGACTCTCCCCTTCGGCCACCGCCCTCTTCACTATCCCTCCTCCTCCTCCTCCTCCTCCTCCTCCTCCTCCTCCTCCTCCTCCTCCTCCTCCTCCTCCTC
>Ga0307968_1002763_pt1:10000-14654 | contig 14654 bp, 24 predicted proteins | sample OrgLakmetagen650_FD_201834 | JGI IMG/M metagenome (GOLD analysis project Ga0307968, IMG submission 201834) | Saline water microbial communities from Organic Lake, Antarctica - #650 | ecosystem: Environmental > Aquatic > Non-marine Saline and Alkaline > Saline | place: Antarctica... | reverse complement strand
GTCTGTGACTCGTCCATCATCCAGGATTTGGAGCAGCACGTTGAACACATAAAAACACACATACACACACACGCACCTGTGAGTCTGTGACTCGTCCATCATCCAGGATTTGGAGCAGCACGTTGAACACATAAAAACACACATACACACACACACGCACCTGTGAGTCTGTGACTCGTCCATCATCCAGGATTTGGAGCAGCACGTTGAACACATAAAAACACACATACACACACACGCACCTGTGAGTCTGTGACTCGTCCATCATCCAGGATTTGGAGCAGCACGTTGAAGACATCCCCGTGAGCCTTCTCCATTTCGTCAAATAGGATGACACTGTAAGGCCTGCGCCTCACGGCCTCTGTCAACTGCCCACCCTGCGAGAACACACAGGCACACACACACATACACCATGAGCAAGCGTATATCGCACACCAGGTCAGTGTGACACTCAGGAAGGCTTGCGCCTCACAGCTTCTGTCAACTGCCCACCCTAAGGACGCATGCATTAGGATTCACACACACACACACACACACACACACACACACACACACACACACACACACGCGCATAAACCAGAAGTGCACGCATAAATGCACATCTTCTCAGACAGGGTAGTGCTCGGTATGGCCTGCGCCTCACAGTCTCTGTCAAATGCCTCTTCGGCACGTGCAACAAGACACGAAGGCTTTGCAAAGCCATCACAGGCAACATGATGCACCACCAACTTCAAATGCAACTTCAAATGCACCACCAACTCCAAATGGGATGGGGACTTCAAATGCATCAACTTCAAATGCAACTTCAAATGCACCACCAACTCCAAATGGGATGGGGACTTCAAATGCACCAACTTCAAATGCACCAACTACAAATGCAGCAACTTTAAATGCACCAACTTCAAGTGGGATGGAGACTTCAAATGCACCAACTTCAAGTGGGATGGAGACTTCAAATGCACCAGCTTCAAATGGGATGGGGACTTCAAAATGCAGCAACTTCAAATGCACTTCAAATGCACCACCAACTTTAAATGCACTTAAAATGCACCACCAACTTCAAATGCAGCAACTTCAAATGCACCAACTACAAATGCAGCAACTTCAAATGCACCACCAACTTCAGATGCAGCAACTTCAAATGCACCAACTACAAATGCACCAACTTCAAATGCACCAACTTTAAATGGGACAGGGACTTCAAATGCACCAACTTCAAGTGGGATGGAGACTTCAAATGCACCAACTTAAAATGGGACGGGGACTTCAAATGCATCAACTTCAAGCGCACCAACTTCAAATGCACCAACTCCAAATGCACCAACTTCAAATGGGATGGGGACTTCAAATGCACCAACTCCAAATGCACCAACTTCAAATGGGATGGGGACTTCAAATGCACCAACTTCAAGTGCACCAAATGCACCAACTTTAAATGTAGCAAATGTGTAGGGTGTGCCAGAATCGTATGTATATTTATTTAAGCACCGCATGTGACCGTATATTTATATTTATGCACCGCATGTGACCGTATATTTATTTATGCACCGCATGTGACCGTATATTTATTTATGCACCGCATGTGACCGTATATTTGGTGGGTTCCCTGCCAAAACTACAGTATAAACACCGTATATGGTTCCGGCCGACCTTAAACATGAGTCAGTCCAACCTCTGCCAATGTTGCCCAGCCTCACAAATTTGCATGGAGCTGAGACTATTAATAATAACAGGACTGGCCAAAACCATACACATATATAGAGTTGACCAGGACCGTATAGATATATGATCTCACGTACACTTAGCAAAGTTCTTGCATGAAATATTGTATGGATACCACGTATGTATGGTTCTGGCCGTGACCCTAGGCGTGTATGTAGGAACGGTGTTCGTACAGTATTTTAGGAGGGAGGTCACCACGCGCACACAGTTATATACATTGTATTGTACAATTATGGCCAACCTGATCAACCCACTGTGTTGTATGGCTAGCTTTAGTAATGTACACTACAATTATGGCTAACCATATGGCCAACCTTATGGACAACCTTTTGGACAACCATATTAAATAGCAATGCATTGTACAATTATGGCAAACCTTATGGCCAACCAAATGGCCAACCTTATTAGTAATGTATTGTACAATTATGGCCAACCATATGGACAACCTCATTAGTAATGTATTGTACAACTATGGCCAACCTTATGGCCAACCATATGGCCAACCTTATGGCCAACCATATGGCCAGCCTTATGGCCAACCTTATTAGTAATGTATTGTGCAATTATGGCCAACCTTTTGGCCGACCTTGAGACCATGCCAGTGTTTCTACACACGCAAACAGGGAATTAAGAATTGTGCGGGGTCGAAAAAACTTCTAACGCATCTAACGTGCCCAAGGGTCAAACACAGGAAGCACAGCCATTTATATATATATATATATATAAATATATTTTCTATAATTTTTATCTATGCCCTAAAGCCACGTGGGTCTAATTACGGGCCTTTTGGTGGTGGCCACAACCTCGCAAAACCTCGCAACACCTCGCCTTGCAACACCTCACAACACCTCGCAGTCTTGCACACAACCAAAACAAGAGAAGAAGCACCTACCTCGTCGTAGCCCACGTATCCTGGGGGGGCCCCAATTAGGCGGCTCACACTGTGCTTCTCCATATACTCGCTCATATCAATGCGCACCTACGCACGTAATGAACAAAACGGGAAAAGAAGGAAGCTCACGACTTGAACCATGCGTGTTCATTCTTCCATGGTTGTGGGAGGCGGTCACGCCGCGCTTCTCTATGTACTTGTACTCAATCTTGAGTGTCGGGTTGATGTGAAGTAAATTGATAAACATGATTGACATGTGTGAGTGCGTTTAAAAGGGGAGGCTGTTGTATTTTTGGGTGGCCTTCATGATGGCAAAATGTGTGTGCGTGTGTGTGTGTGTGCGTGTGCACGCATGCGTGTACGTCAGTGCACACCCCTGCTGTGCTGAAGAATGCGGTTGCCATTAGGTACCGTCTTATTTTCCTGTCAAATAATCATAGCCTTTGTCCCGGTCAAAGTTTATTTTGCCATCGCAATGACAGCTTTCCTTAAATCGTGCCTCTTCATTACAGCGCAAGCCATGCAGCCCTGTTTACTTTATTGTTACACTGTGTGCAAAACATGCACGACACATCCTGACCAGTTTGAATGCAGTACTACGTGCAAACATGTGTGATGCAGCCTGACGTATTTAATCACACAGCACACAGCTGATTGGTGCGCTGTGTGCTGGGTTTCTGAAGCGCTCTGATCAGTTTGAATGCAACTAGGTGCAAACATGTGATCCAGCCTGACCTATTGATTATAAATTATGAAGCACACAATACGCTGATTGGTACGCTGTGTGCTAGATCACCAAAGCGCTCTGACCAGTTTGAATGCAATACTAAGTGCGAACATGTGTGATGCAGCCTGACGTATTAAATCACACAGCACACAGTTGAGCGTACTAAAGTACGCTGCGTGCTAGATCAACAAAGCGCTCTGACCAGTTTGAATGCAACTAGTTGCAAACATATTAAACGCAGCCTGACCATTCTGGACAGTAGTACAATGTGCTAATCAACTAAAGCAAACAAAGCACACATTTGTGCTAAATTCATGCTGCAGCCTGACCATCCCGAATGGTAAACTGTAAGCTAAATAGTAACCAGAGCATTCTGACCAATTTGAAGGCAACATATGTGCTGACTTCATGCTGCAGCCTGACCAAGTTGGATGCATTATGGTGTACAAATTGTGCAATGCATTATGATGTGCAAATTGTGCAATGCATTATGCAGCCCTATCTGCTATACTGTGTGAACCCTCCCTTGCAAGCATACTAACTACAATTTATAATTTGCTATACTGCATGTGCAGCATACTAACTACAATTTATAATTTGCTATACCGCATGTGCAGCATACTAACAATTTATAATTTGCTATACCGCGTTATACCGCGTTATTACGCATGTGCAGCATACTAACTACAATTTATAATATGCTATACTGCGTAAATACTCCCTTGCAAGCCCTGACGCATGTGCAGCATACTAACTACAATTTATGATATGCTATACTGCGTAAATACTCCCTTGCAAGCCCTGACGCATGTGCAGCATAATAACTACAATTTATAATTTGCTATACTGCGTAAATCCTCCCTTGCAAGCCCTGACGCATGTGCAGCATACTAACTACAATATATAATATGCTATACTGCGTAAATCTTCCCTTGCAAGCCCTGACGCATGTGCAGCATACTAACTACAATTTATAATTTGCTATACCGCGTAAATCCTCCCTTGCAATCCCTGACGCATGTGCAGCATACTAACTACAATTTACAACTTGCTATACCGCGTAAATCTTCCCTTGCAAGCCCTGACGCATGCAAAGCAAAAATGCACACTAACTATATTTTATAGTTTGCATAGTTTGCTACACTGTGTGAACCCTCCCCTAAATTTCCTCAAAACAACTGTGACGCATGTACAGCACACTTGCTATATTTTGTCAAAACTTTATGCTATACTGTGTAAACCCTTCCTCGAAGAAACTGTGACGCATGTACAGCACACTTGCTATATTTTGGCAAAACATTTATGCTATACTG
>Ga0307968_1002763_pt1:0-7500 | contig 14654 bp, 24 predicted proteins | sample OrgLakmetagen650_FD_201834 | JGI IMG/M metagenome (GOLD analysis project Ga0307968, IMG submission 201834) | Saline water microbial communities from Organic Lake, Antarctica - #650 | ecosystem: Environmental > Aquatic > Non-marine Saline and Alkaline > Saline | place: Antarctica: Organic... | reverse complement strand
CACACACGGAAAATACTGAATCGTTCTGCCCTATGACACGCCTGCGGTGCAATGGTTTCAATGAAATTGCATCGCACACAGAAATAAATGTGTGTGTGTATGTGTGTGTGCGTCGTTCTTCCCTATGACACGCCTGCGGTGCAATGGTTTCAATGAAATGGCATCACACACGGAAAGTACTGAATCGTTCTGCCCTATGACACGCCTGCGGTGCAATGGTTTCAATGAAATGGCATTGCACACGGAAATTACTGCGTGTGTGTGTGTGTGTGTGTGTGTGTGTGTGTGTGTCTGCGCCGTTCTGCCCTATGACACGCCTGCAATGCACAGGTCTCAATGAATTGGCATCAAACACGGAAATTACTGTGTGTGTGTCTGCGTCGTTCTGCCCTATGACACGCCTGCAATGCACAGGTTTCATGCAAATGGCAAATGGAAAAGGTATCAGGCACAATAAACAATGCTACGTTTGGCCCGATAACACACACGCTTGCAGCATAGTACATATGTATACACACACACGCAACCAAAATACAACCACACAATAGTTCAATCTTACAGATCCTCTGGTACAGCAGCTTTACATACTCCCCCTCCAAACTTCACCATCACGCTGCCAAACTTGATTTCTTAATGCAGGTAGACCTGTTCTCCTACCACACCCATGGGCATATTCGCACACACGTAAGCATTTCCACACCCATGGACACTTACGCACTCACATGAGCAATCACACACATACACGTCTGTCATCTGCTCTGTACTTCCAGACATTGCAGCAGCTTCACACCCGTTCCTTCACCAGCTTGGACACACACACACACACACACACTCAATAATGCACATGCACATGCACATTCACACACATACATAAACATACGCACCAGCACAAATGCTGGTACTCACGCCCACACTCAAACACACATACACAAGCACACACATATACACACGCACTTGTGCAGCTCCTCTGGCAGGTACAGAAGCTTCTCCCGCTCCCCCTCTACTAGCTTCACCACTGGAATGCCTGTCCACTTTGAGATGATCTCTGCAATGTCCGCCTCCGTCACCTCCTCCTTCAGCAGCTTGGATCCACTTTGGGCACGCGCTTTCTGCGCCAAGGCCTCCTCCGCAGCCTGTGCGTGTATGTGTGTGTGTGTGTGTGTGTGTGTGTGTGTGCGTGTGTGTGGCGCGGGTTATCTGCGTTAAGGCCTCCTCCGCAGTCTATGCATGTGTGTGTGTGTGTGTTTTGGGCACAGACTTTCTGCGCCAAGGCCTCCTCTGCAGCCTGTGCATGTGTGTGTACGTGTATGTGTGTGTTCATGTTATAAGATGTTTGACGTGTTTCGACACGGTTCAGTGAGTGAGTAATGCTTGTCAGGATGAATAATGTTGGAATAATGTATAATTGGTAGAGTTGGCCAGAACCGTATATATTCACTGAATATGACCGTATGTCTGGTGATTTTCTGCCAAAAAGATTGTGTGTTTTAGCCAACCCTTATAGTTAGTACCCAGAGGCCAACCTAATTTATTTTCCTCTGAGCCCAGTGACTGAGCTTGCAGAATAACACACTTGATTTATATAACCTGTATAATATTACAGTTTGATTATGTTAATTATAATAGAATGGGAAGCAAGCGGCCGGACTGTCCAGTTTTGACGTAGCATTGATCACCCAAGCGGCTGTACTGGAGAGTACGGGTTAGTATACGCGTGTGTTTGAACTTAAGATGAAGCACTGCAGCTCCTGATTTATTAGAAGCGAGCTGCGCTTTTAAAGTTAACGCTGCTCAGCTCAGGAGCGGTGCATAAGAGTGTTTACATGCATTGAGGTTTCATAAGAGTAAGAGTATTTACGTGCTCAGCTCAAGAGCGGTGCTCAGCTCAAGAGGCAACGTTGCTCAGCTCAAGAGCGGTGCATACTTCAACTTTGGAAGCAAAAGAGCGGTGCATTTTCCAACGTTGCTGAGCTCAAGAGCGGTGCATATTTCAACGCTGCTCAGCTCAAAAGCCGTGCATACTTCAACGTTGCTCAGCTCGATAGCGGTGCATATTTCAACGCTGCTCAGCTCAAAAGCAGTGCATACTTCAACGTTGCTCAGCTCGATAGCGGTGCATATTTCAACGCTGCTCAGCTCAAAAGCAGTGCATACTTCAACGTTGCTCAGCTCAAGAGCGGTGCATATTCCAAAATTGCTCAGCTCAATAGCGGTGCATATTCCAACTTTAAGGGAAAAGAGCGGTGCATATTCCAACATTGCTCAGCTCAAGAGCGGTGCATATTTCAACGTTGCTCAGCTCAAGAGCGGTGCATATTCCAAAATTGCTGAGCTCAAGAGCGGTGCATATTCCAACTTTGGAAGCAAGAAGTCCAGAAGGTGCATTTTATGGGTTTGGAAGCAAGGAGTTCAGAAAAGTGCATTTTACACGTTTGGAAGCAAGAAGTCCAGAGAGTGCGTTTTATGCGTTTGGAAGCAAGAAGTTCAGAAAGTGCATGTTCTTCCTTTGGAAGCAAAGAGTTCAGAAGGTGCATATTTTGCCATTAAAAGCAAGAAGTCCAGAAGGTGCGTTTGGAAGCAAGAAGTTCAGAAAGTGCATACTTTGCCTTTGGAAGCAAAGAGTTCAGAAGGTGCATATTTTGCATTTGGAAGCATGAAGTTCAGGAAGTGCATGTTCCGCCTTTGAAAGGAAGCTCAGACACCAAATTTCCTCCTTGCTTGTGCAAAGATATAACAATATCGTAAAAAAAGGACAGAACTATCCTGCCGCACTTGACACCTCTCTTGTTGTCATGGCATTCAGATATTTTACATGTGCGTCAGGAGTGCGTGGTTTAGAAAAGGATGGTTTATAAAAGGACAATTTATGAAAGGAGAAGCACAGAGGTTGCAAATATAATTTGCAAGGGTCCAGTTTGGTGGCTTGGGACGAGACAATTTTGTGGACGTAAATGGGCCCTTAAGCCAGGCTAAGGCCAGGGTAACCTGGCCCCAATACCAAGGCCACAGGTAAGTACCTTGGCGGTATTCATACGTGGCCTTAAGGACAGCCTTAAAACCACATACAAACAGTGCGCATGAGCACCATCTTTGTCCGCCCTGATCATCAGCATCCAGTTCATATATATATATGCATTTTTTTTTCATATCAAGGAGCTGACAGAGACAAGACCTGCAGTCACTCATGCGTACGGCTGTCCAGAACAATATATATACAGTGCGTATACGGTATTCATGGCAGGGAAATCACCATCATATACGGTGCATATATACGGTTCTGGCCAACCCTACTAATGTGTGATCTTTATCAGCATGCAGTCATGCGTGATTTTCATCAGCAGCTTCTTCAACCTTGAAGATTGCCTTTGAATTACCCACTATCCCTGAATTGTTACTCATAAAATATACTGTTACTCACTAACCCTGAGTTGTTCCTACAGATCTGTTCATCGTGTCCACCAACGCGAAACACAGCCCAACCCATGCAACACTCCCCAGCAAACTTGCAGCTGCTTCCTCAAAGCTAGAACAACTAGCAGACAAGAACAGCTGCGCAGCCAAACAACCCAAACAATCAGCTCTTTTTCTGCCGAACTCCAACTACGTGTCTGGTCCCAAAGGTTCCCTTTCCTGACACTAAAAGCAGCTCATCTGTACGTGCAAACCGCACACCCCATCCACAAAACATTTTGATCAGAGCCATGGTCTGCTCAAACCGCGTTGATTCCTGTCAGAGAGCAACGCATTCACGCACATCCGTCTGTGAGAACCGCACACCCTATCCACCTTCAGCTGCTTATTCAAATCTAAGGAGGTGCCATACTACCCACCTTCAGCTGCTTGTTCAAATCTAAGGAGGTGCCATACTACCCACCTTCAGCTGCTTGTTCAAATCTAAGGAGGTGCCGTACTTCAGCTCCGCCGCCCGGTTCAGGTCGTATTCACGCTCCGCTTGCGCGACCTCTAAGTTCACACGCTCGATCTCCTCTTTCAGGTCCTATAAGGGTGAATTGGCATTTGTGTGTGTGATTGTGGGAGTGTAGTGTGCTCATGTAAGCGTGCGTGCGTGCTTGCGCAGGTAGTGTAAGTATTTGTGTGCGTGATTGTGGGAGTGTCAGTGCTTGGGTGCGTGCGTGCGTGCTTGCGCAGGTAGTGTAAGTATTTGTGTGCGTGATTGTGGGAGTGTCAGTGCTTGTGTGCGTGCGTGCTTGCGCAGGTAGTGTATGTATTTGTGCGTGTGCTTGTGGGAGTGTCAGTGCTCGTGTGCGTGCGTGCGTGCTTGCGCAGGTAGTGTAAGTATTTGTGTGCGTGATTGTGGGAGTATAAGTGCTTGTGTGCGTGCGTGCGTGGTTGCGCAGGTAGTGTAAGTATTAGTGGGCGTGATTGTGGGAGTGTCAGTGCTTGTGTGCGTGCGTGCATGCTTGCGCAGGTAGTGTATGTATTTGTGTGCGTGATTGTGGGAGTGTAAGTGCTCGTGTGCGTGCGTGCTTGTGCAGGTAAATTGTGTGCGTGTTTGTGTGCTACACAGGCTAACACAGTGTTTGTGTCCTACACAGTGTTTGTGTCCTAAACAGATTAACACAGTGTTTGTGTCCTACACAGGCTAACACAGGCTGACACAGGTCAACAAAGGCTAACGCAGGTAGCACAGGTTAACACTGCAATTGGTTTCTAAAGGTAGAGTGCGTGCTTGTGTATGCGTGCATCTTTGTGTGTATCTAGGCACTGTGTGTTCCTAGGCACTGTGTGTATCTAGACTGTGTGTATCTAGACACTGTGTGTATCCAGACACTGTGTGTATCTAGACACTGTGTGTATCTAAACACTGTGTGTATCCAGACACTGTGTGTATCTAGACACTGTGTGCATCCAGACACTGTGTGTATCTAGACACTGTGTGTATCTAGACACTGTGTGTACCTAGACACTGTGTGTATCTAGACACTTTTTGTATCAAGACACTGTGTGTATCTCTACACTGTGTGTATCTAGACACTGTGTGTATCTAGACACTGTGTGTATCCAGACACTGTGTGTATCCAGACACTGTGTGTATCTAGACACTGTGTGTATCGAGACACTGTGTGTATGTAGACACTTGTGTATCCAGACACTGTGTGTATCCAGACACTGCATGCACAGTATAGGCCGGTGAACAGGTCCAGTAGGTGCACATTAAACACTCACCTACAAACGAGCACATCCACAAATACACAACACAACGCGCACTTTTGCACCCCCCCCCCCCCTTTTCAGCACACACCTGCACCCTGCTCATCTCCCGCTTCTCTGCCTGCCACTTGTCGGTGATCTCCTTTTGGTCCTTCTTCAGCTGCGACAGCTCCATGTCTAGCAGGGACAACCGTGACTTTGCGTTCTTGTCGTTCGGTGCGGCCTTATTCAGTGACAAACGCTCCATCTCCAGTTGCAGCACCTGCATAGGTGGAGCGAGAGGAAGTTATGTTTTGTGAGCACGTATCGTTGGACAAGCGTGACTACACATGCAAAGAGAGGGACGTTTCACGAGCACGTTCTACAAACCAGCACCTGCACAGGTGGAGAGAAGGGAAGTGTTATGTATGTTTTGTGAGCACGTATCATCAGATCAGCGTGACTACACACGCAAAGAGAGGGATGTTTTATATAACACATTCTACAAACCAGCAGCACCTGCACAGGTGGAGAGAAAGGAAGTGTTATGTTTTGTGAGCACGTATCATCAGACCAGCGTGACTACACACGCAAAGAGAGGGACGTTTTATATAACACATTCTACAAACCAGCAGCACCTGCACAGGTGGAGAGAAAGGAAGTGTTATGTTTTGTGAGCACGTATCATCGGACCAGCGTGGCTACACACGCAAAGAGAGGGACGTTTTATATAACACATTCTACAAACCAGCAGCACCTGCACAGGTGCAAAAAACGGAAGTTGTGTTTTGTGAGCACGTACAGTTGGACAAGCGTGACTGCACTCACAAAAAGAGAGACGTTCTACGAACGCATTCTACAAATCAGCAGACACTCCATGATGCCTACACGGTCATAACCTTTTTGATAACGTCTCAAATTACGTCCTTCAGGCATGTTTCATCATATCGGAAGGCACGTTTCATCATATCGGAAGGCATGTTTCATCATATTGGAAGGCATGTTTCATCAGATTGGAAGGCATGTTTCATCAGATTGGAAGACATGTTTCAACATATTGGAAGGCTTGCACTGACTCATTCCCTGAGCATGCCCACCTGAACATGACACCCTCGAGTCCCTCAATTGGTCTGATCTTACAAGCATCCGCATTTGAAGGACCAAAGGTTTACCTCAGCCCAGAACATACCCACCTTTCTGTCCACCTCATCCAGGACCTCTGGCTTGCTGGTGATCTCCATTTTGAGTTTTGCTGCGGCCTCATCAACGAGGTCGATGGCCTTGTCAGGAAGGAACCTGTGTATGGCGTGTTTTCATCGTGTATATGTATGTGTGTGAATGTGAGTGTTTGTGGCGTGTTTTCATCGTGTATATGTATGTGTGTGTGTGTGAATGTGAGTGTGTATGACGTGTTTTGATCATGTAATGTTTGTGTGTGAATATATATGTGTGTGTGTGTGCATGTATGCATGTGTGCGTGGGTGCATGCATTCTTGTGATTGGGCACACGTGTCAAACTTGTGTGTGTGCTTCATTTCGACCTGCTTTTTGCATATCTGTTTGCAGGCATACAACACTTAGATGCTTCACACTTCATAAAAGCAAACTTCATAGACGCCTCACACTTCATAGAAGCAAACTTCATAGGAGCTTCACACTTCACAGAAACAAACTTCATAGAAGCTTCACACTTCATGAAAGCAAACTTCATAGAAGCTTCAAACTTCATAGATGCTTCACACTTCATAGAAGCAAACTTCATAGAAGCTTCACACTACATAGAAGCAAACTTCATAGAAGCTTCACACTTCATAGATGCTTCACACTTCATGGAAGCAAACTTCATAGAAGCTTCACACTTCATAGATGCTTCACACTTCATAGAAGCAAAATTCATCGCTCAGGAGCAACCACACACAGCCACTGGCAAAGATGCCGACCTGAAGGTACAACATCACCCCTTTACACACAAAACACACACACATGCACACACACATGCACACACACACACACACACATACACACACACATGCATACACTAATCAACGTGGGGAGTGGCTTTCACTGCCTACTTCTTCTTTTCGACACACACTACAAACATAACGACATAATCACGCACCTGTCTGCGATGTAACGATCACTCAGCACGGCAGCTTCCACCAGCGCACTGTCGTTAATGCGCACACCATGATGTAGCTCGTATCGCTCACGCAGCCCTCTCAGGATGGACACTGTCTGAGACACGGAAGGCTGGTCCACAAATACCTATGCAGAGGTAGCATGTTTGGTGTGTGTGTGGACATTGAGAGAGAACATGGCTGGTGCTTGTGTGGAAATTGAAGGGGAGAG
>Ga0307968_1002756_pt1 | contig 14677 bp, 16 predicted proteins | sample OrgLakmetagen650_FD_201834 | JGI IMG/M metagenome (GOLD analysis project Ga0307968, IMG submission 201834) | Saline water microbial communities from Organic Lake, Antarctica - #650 | ecosystem: Environmental > Aquatic > Non-marine Saline and Alkaline > Saline | place: Antarctica: Organic Lake... | reverse complement strand
TGCTCCAAAATGTCCTCCTCTCCCTGCGGCCCCTAGGCCACCAACAGATGCACCTACAAGTTTGCACGATGTGGGCGTATGTGTGCGTGTGTGTGTGTGTGTGTTTGTGTGTGTGTGTGTGTGTGTGTGCTCTGTGCGTGTACGCATCGTGTACCAAAGTACCTTGCGTACGTGGAGTGTGTGTGTGCTGTGTGCACACACATGTGAGTATGCATGTGTGTGCATACGAGTGTGTGTACGCTTTGTGTGCACCTGCACGTGTATGATGTGGGCGTGAAGCGTGTGTGTGTGTGTGCTGTGCGTGTATGCATATGTGTGCAAACGAGAGTGTGTGCGTACGCATTGTGTGCACCTGCACGTGTGTGATGTGGGCGTGAAGCGTGTGTGTGTGTGTGCTGTGCGTGTATGCATATGTGTGCATACGAGTGTGTGTGTATGCATTGTGTGCACCTGCACGTGTGTGATGTGGGCGTGAAGCGTGTGTGTGGGTGTGTGTGTGCTGTGCGTGTATGCATCGTGGGCACCTACAAGCAGACGAGTGGGCATGGAGCGTATATGTGTGTTTGTGTCTGTGTTTGTGTGTGTGTGCGCTGGGTATATGCAATTACTGTATGCGTGTGCATATGTGTGTGTAAGGTTTGTGCGGTGTGTATGTATGTGTGTGCAGTGCGTACGTATGTGTGTGCAGTGTGCATGTAAGTGTGCAGTGTGTGTGCATGTGTATGTGTGTACAGTGTGTATGTGTGTGTGCGGTGTGTTTATGTGTGCAGTGTGTGTATGTGTGTAAGTTGTGTGCATTGTGCAACATGTTAAGCTGCAAGTGTCTAATGTGGGCTTGGCGTGTGAGTGTATGCATGTGTGAGCATACACATGCATGTGCGTGCGCACCAACACACATTTGTACAATAACACACACATGATCACTCAACACTCAACACACATAACACACATACGTTGACACATCCATCCACATGCATACACACACATCTATATATATATACACACACACACACGCACGCATACAGCACACACACACTTACACACACACACATACACACACACACCTGGTCGCACAGGCACTAAGGGGGCCAAAGAGGCACGTGCAGGCTCCTCGGGTGCTGGCCCCCCAACCAACGCCTCCTCTTGGATACGGCGCTGGATGCGCTGGGCCTGTGTTTGAGTATGGATGTGTTAGGCGTGTGTGTTGTTGTGTGCATGTGCGTGTGTGTGTGGTTGTTGTTGTGTGTATGTGTGTGTGTGTGTGTGAGGCGTGTGTGCGTGCTTGTGTGTGCATGTCTGATTGTTTGCATGTGTGTTAATTGCGTTAGCCTGCACAGATGAAGAAGACAGAGCGTGTGTGTTGCTTAGCGAACATCAGCTAGGGGTGGATGTGGGTGTGCACTCATTATGATGAGAGCAAAGCAGGTCTTGCCGGATGCAAGAGGGTGCACAAGTGTGTGTGTGTGCATGTGTGCACAAGTGTGTGTGTATGTGTGTGTGTATGTGTGTATGTATGTGTGTATGTGTATGTGTGTGTATGTGTGCTACTTGTCCAATGACAACTAGCAGAAGTGCAGGTCTACACTCGACGGAGCAGCAGACGTCAGATCAGTACACAGACTGCAATACACTGACTGTCATAAACGTCTGTCTGTCTGTGTGCACATCCAGCGTGTGTTATCTGAGACTGTGCATGAGATGGCGCAAGTACGTTTAAACCTGTGCATGCACTCACAGGCAAGCACAGACATAAATAATAACAAAATGGCAGCATCCGGAATTTATACACATACACGCACGCACACACACACATTGTTTGTGTGCACATACAACCACGCGTGGATCACACATGCCAGCATCCAGAATTCATACACGCACACGCACACGCACACGCACACGCACACACACACACACGCACGCACGCACGCACGCACACACACACACACACACACACACAGGCGTACAAGCATGCCGGCAAACACACCATTCGGTTTTGAAAAGCCAGCAGCTTTTGTTTGAGGCGGTCCAATGGGCGAGCGTTCCTGAGCGTGCATGCAATGCAACATCAGGTCGGAGCTTTGATTTGACACTTGAGCAACTGCTGCTGCAATTGCGTATGGAGTGCTTGATGGACACACACACACTTTACACACGTCTATGCCCACCGCACATTTTAAATGGGGCTGCTGCATACTTCTTATAGAAAGCGTGACGATGATCATACGAGTAATGTTCACCGATCTGACAGTTCACACTTATTATAGAAAGAAGGGACGGGTGCCTGCTTTGACAACATATAGGTATATATATAGGTTGGCCAGAGCCGTATATATACGCCGTATATGACCGTATATTTGGTGATGTCCCTGCCAAAAAGACCGTATATGCACCGTATATGCCTAGGGTTGGCCAGAACCGTATATATACGCCGTATATGACCGTATATTTGGTGATGTCCCTGCCAAAAAAAACGTACGTACACCGTGTATACATGGCTCTGGTCAGCCCTACATACACACAATGTGTGTTTATAGACACGCGTGAGCACACCTGTTGATGCCATCCTGGAACACGGCATCAGCTGCAGAGCAGTTGCCCCTGAGCTCATGGAAGGTTGCGTACGCCTCGTAGTAAAGAGCAAACTCAAGGCCGATCTGCTGCTCCTGTAGGCGCAATTGTGTGGTCAGGCAATGTATAGGCGTGGTGTGTGTGTGTTTGTTGTGTGTGTGTGTGCGTGTGTGTGTGTGTGTTTGTGTGTGTGTGTGTGTGCATGTGTGTGTGTACAGGTAATGGTAAACGAGAGAATGCATGAGATCAGGCTACATGAGTTGCAAGGGCTGCTCCCGTAAGTAAAACTGCCTAACGCAAAGAAAAGGTTGGTGTGTTTAATTTTTAGAGATGTAATCTTGGTCAGCACAAGCCAGGATCGGTGTACAACAAAGGGGAGCTGGGCCTTTCTTACCTTTAAGAAAAGGAAGACGTCATTTGGATCAGGCAAACAGTCGGCCTGTGGGAAAGGACAAAACATATGGATAAGTGTGTATGTGTGTGTGTGTGTGTGTGTGTGTGTGTGCACTTACGTGCTTGTGTGTGTGTGCGTGTGTGTGTGTGTGTCTGTGTGTGTGTGTGCCCTGGTGCTCCTGCGTGAAACATGAAAGCACATTTACCATGCTCCATCAGGCAGGCAGGCAGGCATGCAAGCAAAACACACTGTCTGTACATATTTGTGCGTGCTTGGGTGCGCGTGTGTGGTTGTGTGTGTTACTTCACGTGTGTGTGCGCACGCACGTGCACGCTACACAGGCGGCAAAAAGAGCAAGAGAGGATCATGTTTGGCTGGTAGATTTCTACTGCAGCCGCGCAAGCGGGTAAAAGGGCCAAGAGATTGACAAGGGGAAAGTTCTAGGAGATTGCTTTCAGGTGGTGGCAGATGGGTGTGTGACAAACGTAGGCATTGTGGGGAGTAAGGCATTGCAGGTAATAGCAGGGGGCGAGCAAGGATTAGAAATCAGCAGCTGCCAGCTCTCACGTATTGTATCCACAGGCGTAGGTAGCGCTGGTCGCTTTTGTAGCGTGCGACCTTCATCAGCTCACTGGTGCAGGACTCCAGGAGGGACTGCAGCTCCGTCTTGCCTCCTGTGGAGTGCTCCAGCGTCCACTTGATGATCCTGTAAGAGACGTACAGACGTACAGGCGTGCGTGGTTTCAAGTTTGGTGGGCACAGGACAATGTGATGGGCACAGAGAGCACACTGTGAACTGCAGCAGCCCATGTGCCGCTCGTGATGTTGCTCCAACGTCCATCCAATGATCCTGTAACAGGGAGAGACACACACACAAGCACACATAGGCGTGCGTGGTGTCAAGTTTGGTGGGCACAGGCCACGGGCACTGTAACCGAAAGACAGCACAGCACACTAAAGACTGCAACTGCGCTTGGCCTCCTGTGTGGAATTTGTCCAGCTTCCCTTACATGAGGGTGCATGAGTGGGCAAAATGGACTCGGCAAGCAAAATGGACTTGGGAAGGCATGCTGCACATGCACAGCCAGGTGCATGCGTGGACATGGAGGTGCGCATGTATTGCACATATGCACATACGTGCTGCGCAGAACACGACAGAGAAAATCAACCTGGCCCAGCCCATTCATTTACAGTGGTACTGGAGCAGAATCACCGCTCGTCATGGATAGCTGTCACTCACTTGAGCCAAGGCTCCAGAGGGTCATCTCCAGCATAATCCTGAACGCCCCTCCAAAGCTCCCTGTGTTTTTAAAACAGAAGTCAGCCTCGTTTGCCATGTGAAGTGTTTGTGCGGCATGTGTGCTGTACACGGTGCTCAAAAGGGTGCCCAATCTGGTACTTGCAGGCGTGTAGGTACACAAGTCACGCAAAGCACAACAGCAGAAAAACTTTTGAAACCTTCGCACCTCCGCTTCTGTTCTAGGGCCTGCTTGTTGGCACTGTCTGCAGGGTCTGTGAGCTCAGATAATGCAGCCTTCTTACGCCCTGTTCTGACAGGCACATAGTTTTCCTTGGACAGCTCCCAGGACTCTTCAGCCTGCAGCAACGATTGTGCTAGTTGAGGGTCAAAGCCCTTTGCTGACGGGCAGCACAGCCATACTAGCCTCTGAAGCACGGTCTGTTGCGGTTAAGGAAGCTTTCCAATCAGTGTTTGGAAGCCTTCTGAAGGCCAGGAAGGGCACAGCAAGGCATGCGGAACGGTCAAAGGTGCACTGTCCAGGTCTGAGAGCCCTCTCGAGACACACAGCACAGGAGGACGAAACATATGTCAGAAATACCTGTTGTGGTCTCTTTATGTTCACGGGGGTGGCAGGCTCCGCCATTTTGTCAAAGCGAGGTCAAAGCGCGAAGCGGTTACAACATAATAAACAATAGCAATTTAAATCAAATTAATTCTCAACATGTTACACCGAAACCACAATCAGACACGCTTTCGATGACCTTTTTTGCTGGTTGCTACCTGCTGCACTCCAAGCATCCACAAAGCCGTGGAAGGTCCTATATTGGGTGCGTGGCGTGCGTTTTTGCGTGGGTCTTGGTTTTGCTTGTGTGTCCGTGTGTGCGTGTGTGTGCATGTGTGCTGTGTGTCTATCTCTTTCTCTCTCTGTGTGTGTGTGTGTGTGTGTGTGTGTGTGTGTGTCCTTGTACGTGTGCGTGTATGTGTGCGCGTACGTGCGTGTGCGTGTATGTGTGTGTGCGCGATCGTGCGTGTGTGTATGTGTGTGTGCACGCGCGTATATGGTAAATGTGTTATGTTTTGCGCATATATATGTTCACGTACGTGTGTTTACGTTTGCGCCTCATCTAATTGTGTCCTATTGTAAAAGGATAATCAATTGTGGTCAAACCACAACGCGTCATGGCCCTTGTTATTACTCACAGTTTCACGGTCAACCCACGGAGGCGCATCAAGCAGCACAATGGGGTCATTAGTAATGGTGCCTGGAAAACTTCGAAGTAAGTGCGCTCTGCCGTTCTTGCTGCAAGCCCCTTGTCCTTGCAGGACAAGACCCAGGAACGCCAGCACTATTTGTTGTAATCCAGATGCAGCATGTATTTTTGTGTGTTTGTGTGTCAGCGTGTGTATTTGTGTGTATGTGTGTGTGTGTTTGTGTGTCAGCGTGTGTATTTGTGTGTGTGTGTGTGTGTGTGTGGTGTCGTGGCGTATGCAGCTGCTCAGTAATCAAACCTCACAACTCGTGATTGTGCACAGGTGGAGGCCGTGGGAAATGACCTTGGTGGTGCATGGCTTCACAACACAGGTGCGTTTTAAACGCCCCTCAGGTGTGCACTCGTAAATCAACCGGATTCTATAAGTATGTTAAGTTCTTGTATGTTAAAATCGTGTGTCAATGCGTAGCCATGTCAGGGTTTGTGCTTGCAAGCAGGGCGGGGTCAACCACGGCTTCTGTGGATACATTGACGAGGTGTGTTATGGTTGTGGCTTTTGCCTGGTGATACGGTGACGTGATGTGTGCAGGGCTGGCCAGAACCATGTATACACGGTGTATATACGGTATTTTCGGCAGGGAAACCACCAAATATACATTGTTTTGCGGTGAATATATACGGTTCTGGCCAACCCTATGTATTTATGGTGTCGTATACCGACTGGGGGAATACTGCACCCTCGGTCATCATACCATGTATTTGTTATATGTTTGTTTGGCCAGAACCGTGTATATACACCGTATATGACCGTATTTTCGGTGATTTCCCTGCCAAAAAATTTGTACATACTCGGTATATATATGGTTCTGGCCAACCCTGGTTATATGTGGTACCCCAATATACCACAATCTTGTATTCACTGCCTCACTCTTCCACGGACAAATTGGCCGACAAAAAACACAATACACACACAACACACATACACACGCACACGCACCTTGCTGCCTTAACGACGACGACTATATCTTCAATTGCCGGTGCAAGATTCCATTGCAGTCTGATTAGGCATGGCAGCATTCTACCCCATAGCAAGCGAGGTCACCCCTCTAGTGCTGCCTTGCCTAGCAATGCAAACCTCAGATCACATTTTTCACGACAGTGTCACAACCTATTTTCTAACCTGCAACCTAGGTGCAAGCTCTGCAAACCTCAGATCACATTTTTCTCGACATAGTTCCACAACCTATTTTCTAACCTGCAACCTAGGTGCAAGCTCTGCAAACCTCAGATCACATTTTTCACGACATAGTTCCACGACCTATTTTCCAACCTGCAACCTAGGTGCAAGCTCTGCAGTTTGAGTGGGCCTGGCAACACCCCACCAAGAGTAAAGCAGTGCGGGCAGTGGCAGCAGAACTGGGGGCAAAAAAGATGCAGGGCCTGAAAGGAAAAGTGAGTTGTGGGAAGTGGAGGTGGAGGAGATGAGCAGTTTTGAGGAACAAAAACAAAAGTGGAAATTCAAGGAAGGGCATGCTAGGCAAAGTACATGCATCTTTACTGGTTATTCTTACTAGTAACATAATACATAATAGCTAATAGCATCAAGTGTGTAGATCACGCCGCTGTATGCCGTGCTTGCACCGCCACTCAGGTGCTTCTTCCTGCTCATTCTAATCACTCAACACGTGATCTTGCCACCTTGGTGGTCCACAGCACCACATCTGTTTGTATGATTTTTGTCCGCACATATTGCCACCTTGGTGGTCCTCAGCACCACATCTGTTTGTATAAATCTTGTCCGCACATATTGTATTGGTGCAGTCCGTGCTGGCACTGCCGCCGTGGTGCTTCTTCTGCTGACTCCTCATTTCAATTACCCAATACACGATCTTGCTTCCAATCCCCCAGCACATTTGTTTGTCAATATTTGTGCACGCGCAGATCGTGTTAGTGCAGTTTGTGTTGGTGCCACTGCTGCCGTGGTGCCACTAATCTCTCAGAACATCTGTTTGCATGTATTTTGTCCGCACATATCGTATTGGTGCAGTCCGTGCTGGCACTGCTGTCGTGGTGCTTCTCCTGCTGACTCCTCATTTCAATTACCCAATACACGATCTTGCCACAAATCCCCCAGCACATCTGTTTGCATATATTTTGTCCACACGTATTGTGTTGGTGCAGTCCGTGCTGGCACTGCCGCCGTGGTGCTTCTCCTGCTGACTCCTCATTTCAATTACCCAATACACGATCTTGCCACAAATCCCCCAGCACATCTGTTTGTAAATATTTTGTGCACGCGCAGAACGTGTTAGTGCAGTTTGTGTTGGTGCCACTGCCGCCGTGGTGCTTTTCCTGCTGATCCTCATTTCAATTACCCAACACGTGATCTTGTCACAAATCCTCAGCACATCTGTGTGTGTATTTTCTGTACGCGCAGATCACGTTGCTGCAGTCCATGCTGGCACTGCAGCCATGGTGCTTCTTCCCACTCACCCTCCAGTACCTCAGCACTGCATACGCAGACATTGGCGCACGTGAGTGCTGTTTTTTGCATGCTGTTATGCTGTTAAAAGTGTGTAGGCATGCAGGGCAGACTGATCACTTGTTGTGCGTTTTTGCTCAGCTAGCAGCTGCGGTGAAAGGCTTTTCGTGTGCAGATGCACCAGGGTTGGTATGCAGATGTATCAGGGCTGGCTGATAAATGCTAAGCCGGTTTGCAAATTACTTGGTGGGATGGCTACAATGAAAAATGAGTTGCAGATTGTTCAGTTCCCAACTCAGCATTCCAAATGCGATACAGCAGCATAAGCGCCCTGGAGGGTATTCGTTGCATTTAATTTCTTTTATTGCAAAAAGAATGAGAAAGTAAGAAACAGATAGCATGCGAGCTCATGTAACGCTTGCTTTTCTACCCGCATAGCTAGTCCTCGGGTACAAGAGTTTTCCATCTTTCCCAAAAATGGAGGTACACCAGCTGTGGTATTTCAGTATTCAGTCATATCAGTTGCCTCAAGTTCACTGGCTGAGCAGTATGGCACCCATTGAATGTGACCGGTTCCTACTAGGTTTGTGTGTGTGTGTGTGTGTGTGTGTGTGTGTGTGTGTGACCGGTTCCTACTAGGTACAAACAACACACGGTGCCCTGATAGACCTGTATGCATGGTTTATAGGCACAGGCACAGGCACGACCCATTCGACCCAGCTTAAGTCATAGTACCTACAGTCGTGGTTATGAACGATAATGTGAAGATATGAAGCATTTACACCCTGTTGAGTATCTACAGGCACAGGCACTGCCCACCCGCCCCACCTGAGTGTTGTAGCAGCTTTGTAGAAGACCTGTAGTCATGCCCTTAATTTTGCACAGTGATATTTTGCACAGTGATATGAAGCATTTACACCCTGTTGCGTATCTATAGGCACGGGCGTAGCGCACCCGCCCCACCTGAAAGTCATAGTGGCTCCTATGGAGGACCTTCCTCCCCCCGCCTCCAACGCTGCTGGCACAGCGGCAGCTGCTGCAGAAGAATTAGAAGAAGAAGGAGAAGGAGAGGAACGAGGGGAAGGAGACGAGGAAGCTGACCCTGATGAAGAAGGGGGAGATGGTGCTGAAGTGGCAGGTGAGGGTGGGGTGGTGTTGTGATGAGGCCGTCGTTTGATTGGCTTCGTTCAAAAAGAGGCGACCTTGGTGTAGATGCAAAAGATGATGCAAAAGTTGGGATGAGAGGTCCTTTTCTTTGCCTTAAAAGCGAGGGTGGTGTGAGGATTTTGTAGCGAGGCTGCCGTGTCTTTGTTCTGACAAAAGAGGGAATACAAGAGGCAGAGGGGAAAGAGGATGCTGCCTTTTTTTTGACGTCCTGGGTGTCCACGTATACAAGAAAGAGATGTTTCTTGCAGGTTCTTGCAGGAAAGAGTTGCGGTAGCAGGCAGGAGCGGTTTCTGATTGGGCTGCGCTTCCATGAGCAGTTCAGAACACCTTCAGTGAGAAGACCTTCAGAACACCTTCGATAAGCAGTTCAGAACACCTTCAGAACACCTCCAATGAGCAGTACAGAACACCTTCAGAACACCTTCAATGAACAGTTCAAAACACCTTCAGAACACCTTCAATGACCAGTTCAAAACACCTTCAAAACACCTCCAATGAGCAGTACAGAACACCTACTCAGAAATTGCACCCTTAGTCAAAGCGCAGGATCAATACAGTAAGAGGGCCATGCAGACATTTGCTGACATCATCGCATATGAATCCACTTTTGAGGTGCACGCTTGATCAGTTCAGTGCAACCCTTATGTGGCGCGCACTCTTCGTCCCACACACTGGATCACATGAAGAGGGCCGTGCAGACATCATCTGAACAGTTTTGTGATTTGTGTTAAAGTGCATGCCTGATCAGTTCAGTGCAACCCTTATGTGGCACGCACTCTTTGTCCCACACACTAAATTACACGAAGAGGGCCGTGCAGACAACTGCAGAAATCACCTACGCATTATTTTGGAACACATGAAGAGGGCTGTGTAAGCAACTGCAGACAGCACCAGCGCACTCTTGTGCTTTAGTCTGAAAGCATGTCTACTCATTCGATGTACCCTTTCCATCTTTCCGTATGCTCTTACTCCACGCACGCAGAACCACATGAGGAGGGCTGTGTAGGCAACTGCAGACATCACCTACTCGATTTTGTGATTCGTTCCCCAAAAAGCTTGTCTTATCAATTCAGTCTGCCCATTCCACGTGCTTTTGCTACACGCACACAGTACCACACAAAGAGGGCCGTGCAGGCAGTTGCGATGGGGGCAGCAGTGACGGAAGTGGCATTGAGGAGCAGCAGGGGGTGGCTGATGGTGATGGGCAGCAGGAGGCACAGCAGGTGTGTGTGTGTGTGTGTGTGTTTGTGTGTATGTGTGTGTGTGAGAGAGGGGTGGCTGGTGGTGATGGGCAGCAGGAGGCACAGCAGGTGTGTGTATGTGTGTGTGTGAGGGGTGGCTGATGATGATGGGCAGCAGGAGTTATGGCAGGTGCATGTTAATTAGTGTGTGTGTGAGAGGGGGGTGATCATGAGCATGTTGTAAGGGGAATAAAAATGAGTATGTGCAGCAGGAGTCTTAGCAGGTAACATTGGTAGGTGCAGGAGTAGCACCGAACAGCTTGAGTGTGTTGAAGCTGTGCGTGTGGGAGGGCAGGCATGTGTGTTACATGTTTCACACCAAAGTCTTTGTGTGGGCTGCTGTTTTTGCAGGCAAGAAGTGTGAACTAGTGGTGGTAAAGTTTTACGGTACCCGGTACCAAAATGTCTCCTTTTCCTTCATTAATGTCGGGAGTTGTTTTCACTGCCGGTGCAGTTTTTTTCTTGCAAAATACAATGCGTCTCGTGCAATTTAACCTTCGTCAAAGCATTTGTGAGTGTTGCCATAATTGCAGGCAAGCAGTTGCGCTTCCCAAACTGTGGGGCCTGCAGTGCAACCTGTGCATGCTCTTTCCTTTTATCTTTGCCAGAGCATGTGTGTGTGTGTGTGCGCAAGCACATGCGCTTCCCAAACTGTGGGGCCTGCAGTGCAACCTGTGCATGCTCTTTCCTTTTATCTTTGCCAGAGCATGTGTGTGTGTGTGTGTGTGTGTGTGCGTACGCAAGCACATGCGCTTCCCAAACTGTGGGGCCTGCATTGCAACCTGTGCATGCTCTTTCCTTTCATCTTTGACAGAGCATGTGTGTGTGTGCTGATGTGGCTGCAGGCAATCGCACGCCCTCCCAGGAATCGTGGCCTGCAGTGCGATCTGTGTGACAAGGCCATTGAGCGAAATGTGATGCGATGTGGGGCTTGCAAGCGCTCTTTCCACTTGGAGTGCCTAGCTGCAGACTGGGCGTTGCAGGTAGGAGGTTCAGCTGTCAGCTGTCATCCGTCTGTCCACTGATTTTGAACATCACGTGGTGTGGATTCGTGTGTCATCTGACATCCGTCTGTCCACTGATATGTAACATCATGCGGTGTGGGGTCGTATGCCATCTGACAGCTGTCTGTCCACTGATTTTTAACATCATGCGGTGTGGGGTTTTCAAGCAAGCCACCTTATTGTGTCTAGCAGCAGACTGGGCTTTGCAGGTAAGAGGGTCATCCGTCATCTGTGTGTGTGTGTGTGTGCTAATTGTTGACGTCATGCAGTGTGGGGTTTGCAAGCAAGCGCTTTTTATTAGGAGTGCCCAGCTGTTGCATGTTAGCGTATATGCGCACACACACACACATGCGCACACACACACATGCACACACACACACAGAATCAACCACACACAGACACACACAAAGACACACATGCACAGATAATGCACATGAATATGTGGCACACAAAACTTGCATGTGGGCAGGAGGTAAGAGCTGTCAGATAACATGAGCTACAGCATATAGCGTAACACACATAAAGTACGCTGTACGCAAAATGAAGTATGTTGCAGCTGGTCTTTTCCTCTTTACAGCAAGTACGTGACTTGCCCTTACATGCACACACATACACATGTGACTTGCCCTTACATGCACACACATACACACGTGACTTGCCCTTACATGCACACACATACACACGTGACTTGCCCTTACATGCACAAACATACACATATGTACTTGCACTTACATGCACAAACATACACACGTGACTTGCCCTTACATGCACACACATACACATATGTACTTGCTCTTACATGCACACACATACACACGTGACTTGCCCTTACATGCACACACATACACACGTACATAATGTTGCGTGCTTACCCCTACACACATGCACGCACACATACACATATGTACTTGCCATTACATACACACACATATGCACGCACACACACATACGCACGTACATAAAGTTGCGCACTCACCCCTACACATACACATGTACACATACATAAATTTGTGCACTCACTCCTACTCACCCCACACACACACACACATACATACATACATACATACATACATACATACATACATACATACATACATACATACATACATACATACATACATACATACATACATACATACATACATACATACATACATACATACATACATCACATACACACGCATCACTCACACACAGCAGCATGCACACATATACACATGCAGAGGTACATAAAGATGCGCGCTCTTATGCGCACACTCATATACCCGCACACCCACATACACACATATTTACACACTCATACGCTCACACACACAGCAGCATGCAAACATGCACCCAACCTCCCTTGCAGGCAAGTTTTGACCCCCTGACAGGAAGTAAGGAGCCCCCCCAGAGCAACGCCATGGCTCCAATAACGCATGGCTCCTCCGTCACGGTGCCACAGCAAGGCTGCTGCCCAGCGTGTTTCCACCAGCACAGGTGTGCGTCTATGCTTGTGTGTGTGCGTGCGTGTGTGTGTGTGTGTGTGCGTGTGTGTGCGTGTGTATGCGTGTGTGCGTGTGTGTGTGTGTGTGTGTGTGTGAGAGAGAGAGAGAGAGAGAGAGAGAGAGAGAGAGAGAGAGAGAGAGAGAGAGAGAGAGAGAGAGAGAGTGTGTGTGTATGTGTGTGTGTGTGTGCAAGTGTGAGTGTGTGGGAATTTGTTTGAAAGCCTGTGCCATGTTAAGCGTGTGTGTGTGTGTGTGTGTGTCATGTGCAGCTGGACTGCTGTCAAGTGTTGCCATTTTTAATATCGCGGTCACTGCCCCATGCCCTCATTTTGTGTGTGTGCGTGTGTGTATTTGTTAACAACACGCAGTTGCGGCTGGGCCTTCTGTCAAGTATTGCCCTGTGAATAAAGCTGAAGGGCTTTGACGCAGCAATCACTGCCCCTGCTTCATGCGTCCCTATTTTTAATGACCTACCTATATGTTGCACGCTGCTGCTTTTTGTGTCCCTATTGTTTTGTGTTTTATGTTGCACGCAGCTGCTTTTTGTGTCCCCACTGTTTTGTGTTGTATGTTGCACGCAGCTGCTTTTTGTGTCCCTATTGTTTTGTGTTTTATGTTGCACGCAGCTGGCTGGACCTCCTGTCGAGCATGCTGCCCTTTGGAAAGGAGCAGAAGCCCCGTACAAGGCGCAAGGCTGTGCGGGCTAAGTGAGTGCTGTGCTTTGGGTTGTGAATAGGGTTGGCCAGAACCATATATATACGGTATATATACAGTATTCTTGGCAGGGAAATCATCAAATATACGGTTATATACGGTGTATATATACGGTTCTGGTCAACCCTAGTTGTGAAGCTTGAAGCTGTGTATGCTACGCAAATGCTGTTTGAGTGCTGTAGGCTGTGAAGTTTGAAACTGAAGACTGTGGTTACTAAGCGAGTACCGTTTGACTCGATTAGGCTGTGAAGCTGTAAGCTGTGTATGCTACGCAAATGCCGTTTGAGTGCTTTAGGCTGTGAAGTTTGAAACTGAAGACTGTGGTTACTAAGCGAGTGCTGTTTGATAGCTTTGGGATGTGACGCTTGAAACTGAAGGCTTAAGCGTGCTGCGTGAGTGCCCTTTTATTGCTTTGGACTTTCAAGCTCCTAGCTGAAATCTAGGTGCTTAGGCACAAGTGCTGCTAGAGTGTCACTTGCTGAATGTGTGGTGCGCTGCTTCTCACTTAGAACCCAGCTGAATGCCTGCGCAAAATCCTATTATGTGTCAGCAAGGCCATCCTGCGCGAAATCCTATTATGTGTCAGCGAGGCCATCCTGCGCGAAATCCTATTATGTGTCAGCGAGGCCATCCTGCGCAAAATCCTGTTATGTGTCAGCGAGGCCATCCATGCTGAGTGAGCAACTGTTAGGTTGCTTTAGGGTGTATCTAGAGCTTTGCAATGTAGTGAATCTAGAGCTTTGCAATGTAGTGTATCTAGTAGAGCTTTGCAATGTAGTGTATCTAGAGCTTTGCAATGTAGTGTATTTAGAGGTTTGCAATGTAGTGAATCTAGAGCTTTGCAATGTAGTGTATCTAGAGTTTTGCAATGTAGTGTGCAGTCCTACCTTTGCTGCTCAAATGTGCTTGTTCTGCCCGTGCATGCACACACGCACGCACACACATGCACATACATACACACACACACACGTAGACCGGTGAAGGCCAGCGTCCCCTCATCTGCAGCACCACCCCCACAGCCGTCTGCAACTCATGAAGGTTTAGTGGGGACTGGTGCCCCCAACAACCAAGAGGGGAGTGTAGGGCACGGCTCCAAAAGCAGGGGCCTGGGTCTGGGCGTGCGAGGGCGGGGTGGAAGGGGTGGAAGGGGTAGAGGGAGAAAGGATGGG
>Ga0307968_1002755_pt1 | contig 14677 bp, 17 predicted proteins | sample OrgLakmetagen650_FD_201834 | JGI IMG/M metagenome (GOLD analysis project Ga0307968, IMG submission 201834) | Saline water microbial communities from Organic Lake, Antarctica - #650 | ecosystem: Environmental > Aquatic > Non-marine Saline and Alkaline > Saline | place: Antarctica: Organic Lake... | reverse complement strand
TGAAGCTCACCATTCCAGCAGAATTATGAGGACATATCACACACATTTCGGTGTACCTTTGGGGAATACTTCTGGATGGTGGGATGACAGAAAAAGAAATCAAAAGCCTGTGTTGCCTCTCTACCTTTGCTTGGACATTCCCAGCAACCTCAGCCGCGCACTTTCTTGCCTTCGCCTTTCTGGCCACAACTTTCTGGTCCAAAGAATGCGTCATGACAGGAATAGAAGGCCTTATGAGCTCAGGATCTGTGACAGATGTGACTGGCACACTATTCAGGATGAGGAACACACTTTGTTGGACTGTCCGCATGAACATCTGGTCAGACTTCGCACACAGCAACAGCTTATCTTCCCACCTCAGTTTGAGGATGGCCCAGCTCGTTTAAGGAAATTAATGAATTAACCTGATATTTTTGGTGTTGCCTCTTTTGTAGCTAAGTGCCTAGCCCTGTTCCCTTGATTTTTCTAGCGTTTTTTGGTTTGGTCACAGGCTCTTTTCCAAGCTTCCGCTCAGATGCCCACCAGAGGCATATATAGCGATGTAACCTTACCTTACCTTTTTAGTGGGGGTCAGGTGGTTGGGAGGCATAAGCCTGCCCACCACCAGAAGTATTGCTCAGATATTTTTGGGGGTTCTGTTCAATGTCTCGTCTCATCTGCATGACTTTTGTTGTGGATATGATTGCATGTAGGCTTTATTTTTTCATGCGTGCTGTGGCATGTAGACCAGTAACTCTGAGGCTGTGGAGTGAATTCCTTGCGCGGCTGCTGTAGATGGTGCCTGATGCTCCTAGCAGGCTCGCTGGCGTAAAGAGTTTTGCGGTGTCCGAGTAAGCAATCAGTATGTAGCTAGGGATTGTATGGTGTTTAATGTCTGCACAGCCTGTGTTATTGTCTGAGACCCTCAAGATTTGCCGAATCCAATTACAACAATGTTTATTCCAAATTCTCTACAAGGCAGCAACTAAAATGCCCACAGCAACTTGTTGAGTATTGCCCTCAAGCCTACTCATACATGTATGCAAACAGGATGTGTTCTCTCCACCCTACCTACAAGATTCAGATACGCAAAACCTAAACGTCTGTCACCATAAACACCATGCATACAAAGGAATTAGTCAAGTCAGAAGGTCCAAACATCTTAACGACTTAGCTCATCACTTGGACAGCTCCTTCACCAAAGCCTCGGGATCCAACTGAAATAAAGCAGTGATGATGGCAACGTGAGTATCAAATTAGGTTCCCAAGCAACAGCAGCGGAGCCAATCAAAAAGCCCCACACCAGTCAAGAAATTGTAAAAGCATCCAAGCACGCTGTGTGGGCTCGGATACTCTGGAAAGTTCTGCGCATTCTGTGCACCTTATGCAGAATAATGAATAATGCAGCACAGCACGCAAGGCAATGCAAGATGACAAAGCAGCACTGATTGGAGAGGCCGTGGCAATCTGACTTCAGCCATACCTCCTTCTCTCCCTTTTTATTTCTCCTCTTCAAAGTGCGTGCGTAACGCTTTGCGCTCTCCAGCCTCTTCTCGTAGGGCCTTGATGTGTCAGCAATGTTCTTCTGAAGGCCAAAAGGCGTGATGAAAAGGAAATTAATTTGCCAGTGATTAATGTGAGAAATTTCTTCAGGGCAGAAAGTTATGCTGCATGCTGTGCGTGGCGTGGACCGCATGCTGTGCTGAGCTTAGTACGTGTCATCAAGAGTATTGCAAGCACGATGATATATAATGCTGCGATTCCCCAGGCGCATCGCCCAGCACTTCCCCTCTCCCCAGAAGAAGAGGCTGATCATTCTTGCAATATCGTCAACAGGGCACACATGTTGTCAACTGTTTGTGAGAAATAATAAGGGAAGGGAGCTCGAGGCGGAGGGTTCCAACCCCAAATTTGGCACTTCCCCCTCATCATCCCTCGTGTGCCTGCCCCTGTGCCTGTCCTGTTGCAGTTGTTGCAGGTGCTGGGAAGGGGCAATGAAAGGGGAAATGAAGGGGGCAATGAAGGGGCGAAGATGTGAAACTTCCTAGGTAGTTCCTGATGTTTGACGGGTCCCTCCTCCTGCTCCTACACAGGCCCCCAGAGATGTATGGACACACATAAGTGGACTGCACGCTGCTGAGGAGGGGGGCCCGGCAGGGGAGCGTGGAGGGAAGGAGGTCGCAGTACACTAGTGCAGAATTCACATGGCCTCTCCGCCTTCTCTCTCTCCCTTTCTAATCGTACACGACGCAGCACCCCTACTCACCTGCAAGCTGTCCAGGCTCTTCTGGAGCGAGGAGTTGGGCTTGGTCGTCCCGTCTGCGTTCTTCTTGACCTCCTTGTTATTATTGCCGCGGCTGGTTCTGGCCATTGTCGCAAGCTGCTTGGCGAGCTTGAAGAGTGGGTATTTATATTTCTTTACTGTTTTTGCTGGTCGGTAGATCTAATCCCGAGGAGAGCGAGCAAATACAAATTTATAATAAATTCTGATTATCATATACACGTTGTGTTGCGTGGATATATGTATCGTACGAACTTAAAGGGATGGTCTGGCCTCCACCAAATTTGACAAGCCTTTTTTCTAATGGAGGCAAGAAGCCTTTTAAATACGGAGAACAAATCCTCTTCTTGAGCTGATGCAAGGATTCTCGGTGCATCTTCACTACTGCTAATGATGCTACCTCCAACATATAGCTTTTCCGCCCAAACATACCAAAACAGGCGGAAGCATAATAGAATCCTGGACTTAGCGGGCAACATCATTTTCTACCCCCATTCTCCTTTTTTTAAGCAAGCCGGTAATATTTACTAGGTATCTGCGTTTTTCACCATTTCTATCCCCTTTTTCCTCATATTAAACACACCAACCAGTGATGTACAAGGCAGAGCACTCGTTTGGTAGCTTGCTCGTCTTACAGGTAAAAATAAGGCAGCCATGTGAGCATGCATGCAGCGCTTTTAATCAGGAGGGCGAGTAATGTCTCTGGATTTTTTAGTCTGCTGGAATTCGCGGCGAGCAATGTTAAGACGCTGTGATTCTCAAAGAATTCAGAAACTTGCTTCCAAGCTTCGTGTACATTCTGTCGATTATGCTGCCAAACCCGTCCATACAAGACGTGCCCTTTCCAGTACTATTACCAACTCGCATCAGGAGCCAGTTCCAGGTCAAGCCTGCAACCCTCCTGATTCCCACCTTTCTTTTTCTTTTGGTGGAGGAGTTTTACGGTACCCGGTATCAAAAGGTGACTATTTTTTATTAATGTGGGGAGTAGTTTTCACTATGGTTACTTGTATTTTCCCCCTTAAGACGCATCTGCTTGCCAACTCATCAGGCTTAAAATTGTGCTCTTTCTAAAAAGTACTGGTCCACAAAGATATTGTCCACACTACTTTTTCCACTTTTTAGTGTTTGCATTGAAAATTAAGAACCCAAGCAATAACCCGGTCTTCTGGTGTCATGACCAGATTGCAAGTGCTTTTGAGGTAAGAGCAAAGGTTTGCCTGCCAAGACATCCCAATAAGCAAACCCCTGCGTTCCAGACAAACCTGCAAAAAATGGCTACGCATTCGGGATGCGAAAACCAACGCTCGGCGGCTTGAATCCTGTTCCAAGGCACCTGCACAAACGAGACAAACACTTGTAAAGAGATGTTACACTGAGGGACACGGCGGACCCCAAAAAATGCATTGGTGGGATGTCCCTTCTTCTCATTCCCCGCCCTTACCTCCCACACTTTTCCAAACCCGAGCCTTTGCAGCACTTGCACCACTCCGGGAAGACAGATTTTGGGAGAAGAACGCCAATGTGATTGGTCCGGCCTTGTCCAAGGCACATGTGACTGTTAAAACATGTTAAAATGAAATGGACGAAGCTCAATGACCACGTGCGAACCAGTACATACGATGAACAAACAGACATACGATGAATTAGCTACAAAAAAGCATTGCCGGACTTACCACGCTGTCCGCTTTGCTCCGCCGCACCCTTTACAGGGAACGCGCTCATGGGGTGCTGTGTCGACCTTTTCCTGCTGATTCTCATTCACTGCATTTTGCTGCTGCTGCTGCTGCTGCTGCTGCTGAACCACTGCATAAGTGCGCTTTGCGTCACTGATTTTGCTGCTGAGAATGTCCTCCAGCGGAGCGCGCTGCGTCACGCTTGCTGTTTGTTCCTCATCGAATAGCAAGTTACTCCAACCAGGCTTTCCTTGTGATGAATGCGCTCCCACCTGCCTACGTGAATGCTTGCTGAGAAGACGTAAGGGCTGCGTTGTAGCCAGTGGGTTCGGCTGCTTCCTCAGTGCATGGGACTGACACCTACTACTGGTAAGCATTCACTAGACTACTTCTGCTAAGATTCCAGATTGATATTAGTTTCCCTTGCAGTATGAAGAAAAATATTATTTGTTAAAATCAAATGTCATGGCGTTGAGCTCGCAGCGGAAGCAGTAACCCAATCAGCATGGGCAACAAGGATCAGGGACCAGGGCTAAAATACCAGCATGGGTTTGGTCAGTGCAGTATGCTGCAACACGTTTACAGCATTGGCTCTTTCATTTTTACCGCTAGGGTTCTTCGTGCGCTGACAGTGTTATTTCTCATTATTCACACAGGCAATGAGTTCCAGAGTGAGGCCATTCCTGGAGCTCTTCCTGCTCAGAACAGCCCGAAAGTAGGTACCAAAAGGAATACGAAGACGGAAAGTTCTGTTCCTGCCAAACTGGTAAACACACAGTTTTCGCAAACCTACGATGGCTCCGCACGCTCACACAGGTCTGCCCATATGGCCTATACGCTGAGCAGCTGTCAGGCACTGCTTTCACCGTGCCCAGAAAGTGAGCGACACTGCAATGTAAAGCACGTGCGGACGAAAGGAAGGAGGACTTGCAGTGATACCCCTGTGTCTAATTTACCTTGTTGTGAGTGTATGCCTCTTTCCTTTTTTCTGTAACCCACTGTCTGCTATGTTTTTAATACGGTGAATATGCAGGGAGCAGCGACGCTCGTGGCTCTACCGCATCATGCCTTCAGTAACACACGGTGCGCGACAGGCCATGCACTAGTTTGTGCGGTCATTTACATGTGTAACATTGTCATCTCTCCAGGTTTGAGCTGATTTTCAGAAGCGCTTGGTCCCTGCCAACAGCTGTACCTTACTAAATATCGATTGCAGAACCGTTTCACCCCCACTCCTTCCCTAACGAAAGCTTGACTGCGGATTTTAGTGGCGGCGTTGTTACCCCCAACCAGCTGCGCTGGAGGTATGTTGCTTTTCAGTCCTTCCTATGAATTTGCAAGTAGAACAATACAGGAGGACCTGTATGCTGTATGCCGGTCGCTTTACCACGCCAATGCCCTAAAAAAGTACACCAGGGCTGTGCCTCCAAAAGTTTACCCTCTCCTTGAACTGCAAAGGCCATTCCCTATCCCTGGCGAGCCTGGCGTGGACTTTGTGCGTGGGACCACTACGCTGTGTGGAGCTGGCAGGTTGGTCCAAAGTCATGCATTTTTGCAAGGTCCCTAAGTAATGCGCGAAATCAACCGTTGCTGGTTTTTGGCCGCTGTTTTGGTGCGCTGTTCTCTGGTCTGATCGCATTCGCAAATATCACATCTATTCATCGGCGGTGCCAGGAGTTATTTTTGGAAGGCATATATACTTTTTGGGGTGGACCCTCCTGCCCCCCCCCCCCCCCTAAACCCCCCTTCCGGTGCCCCCACCCAGACAAAAAGGGTACCAATTTGCTCCTTTTTCAAGCAGGCATTTATCTGCATACTCATCAAGACCTGAAATTGAAGTGTTGCAGAGTTATGGGGCAAAAACTGAGATACGGACGCCCATGCACACGTGACCTACCAGGCACCCATAACTGGCTTGCACAGTCCCACATTGCTTCCATTTCTTCAGAATTCCACTGACTATCTCATGCTGGCACAATCCTGTAAGTTTGGGGTAACTTGCTGCTTCATCGGCTTGACTCACCCCGCAGCCTGCACCCGAGCGCGTGTGCCTCTGACTTTTGGACATGTCCACAGACCCCCCTTCAACCCAAATTGCTCAAAAAGGGTGACAATCGACTGGGCTGGAGCTGAGGATTCAGATGATAAATTTAAAATTTCGTAGGAGTGGCCCTAAATTTTTGGAGGGGGGGTCCAAAAAACTCTGACCCCCCCCAGACCCCCCCCTCCGATTGGACCCATACATATACAAATTGAAAGCTCTCGACGTGAGGATTCCAATTATATAATTTTTATCGGGATTTGTACTTGCCGTCCAAAAGTTATGCTTCCTGCACCCTCCTGGGCGGTGCATTGAAAAAAACTCATCGATAAATCTTAGATCTGCTTTGCGGCTGTCGTCCATTGTATGACCAGGATTGGAAATACACCCAGACAAAGCATGAATTAGCATGTTTGATGTATGAACCTTACGTGTTGTCTGGCAGGTTCTTTTTGGAAGGTATTGTCAGGTATTGTCTGTACGCACCGTCCTGGTCACCCCTGGTCACATCTGAAATGACACATCTTGATGTTTTTTGTAGGTGTTAACTGTATCACTTTATTCAGTAACAATTTAACCTTTCTCTCGTTAAGGTTGTCTCTGGTGGTGCATTTGACAGCAATAAAATCTGGACGCCCTGTAAGACATGCCTGCGGCTCCGTATAAGCCCTATTTTCTTCTATGCTTGATCATGCAGTGCTGCCAAAAAAGACGGTTATGCCATCCATGTGTATGCATGCAACACCTCCATGAAAGATGCCTCGTTCACCAACGCAGACGGAGACTACCTCATAGTACCTCAGCAAGGTGAGCATGTGAGACAGGGGTTGGGTCTATATTTGCATGTGTGGGTGTGTATCATTGTGGTTTAAAAGCGTCTCCTCATTTCTAACAAATACTTCATGCATTCATACGGAACTCAGACCTTGTGTACAACGTACATCTTGTGACCTCCAGTTCTTGTCATAAGCAAACAATTTGATGGCAACAGTCTTGCATATCAAGAACACCTGCACTCACTCCCCAGGTACCCTGCGGATTATGACCGAGTTTGGTCTTTTGGATGTGAGTCCCTGCGAGGTTGCTGTGATTGGGCGGGGCATGCGTTTTGCAGTGGAGCTGCTTCCCCCTAGGTGCGCGTTTCAAGAGAAGAAACGCGCAAAAGAAAACGCAGCCAGCGTTAACAACCCCGCACGTTTATCAAGTGGAAAAAGTAGCCACCTGGGTACTGTGTGTGTATAGCATAGAGGCTGTGAAACGGTATTCCTTGGTTGGAGTGGGGAGGAGTGGTCCCAGTGACCTGCTAAGTTTTCTAGGATTTACGCAAAGGATGGCGAGGACTTGACCTGCTTGCTGTTTTTCCGTTAGCGCTCGAGCTTCAGCCACATGAGATAACTTTGCCGCATGTAAGCGCTGTATGTAATCGTGTGTTTAAGGACTTCTGCTCAATGTTTTACATGTAAAGGTAAATAATTACGGTTGATCCTGTTTACGTTGCATGTGACTGTCCATCTGTACAGTCAAGGGATTTGGCTCAAATCTCCATTTTTACATGAATGATTACATATGCACCTGGCCTTCCCTAAATGACGCAGTTTATAAGTAGATCCTCAAGCCTGGAGGAATTTTCAAAAAGCTTGTTGGTCTATTAAGTCTGTACATGTGTGGGTTTTTTTGGATCCTGTATGCACAGTCTGGTACTGTTTTGGCCACGAAGGTTACATTTCATTTGCTGCCCTCACAGCTGCAGCAGCTTCAGCATCATAATTGTTTCCACATCTCAACATTTATAAATCGCGTTACCCTTACACATTCTTGCAACAACACAGTGAGCCAAGCCCCTCATCTCCCAGCAGGCCCAATTCCATGGACTCAGTTGCCTCATCCCAGCAATCTATATCCTTGCACAGCCAACAAGCAGGTGTGTGAATGTTTTTACGTGCATGTGTGCGTGTGTGTATATGCTTGTGTGTGCGTGTGCGTGTGTGCAAGCAAATACGCTTGCAAGTTTACGCATACATGCACACATGTTGTAACTTGTGTTGCCCTCCCTTGCAGATCCACCCCTTGCTGCACGAGGCTACATTTTGGAGGTGTTTGCGGGCCATTTCCAGCTGCCAGATCTGGGTCCGATTGGTGCGTGTTTGCTTCACACATTCTCTGGCCAGTCTGGTTGCAAGAGTCGAGAAATAGATGTGTTTATTTTACTTGCAACTCTAAAACCGGTAAGTATAATTAGGCGGGTGCTTTCGTCACACCGTGTAGCTGTTGCACCTGGAGGTCTGTGTGATTGTAAATGTGCCAATCGACTGGTACCGGTATATTGTGTATCCTGGTGCGTGTCATGAGAAATAGGACGATGCAAAAACAGCGTCCGATGATCAGATGTGTATCGCAGTCAGGCATTTGTATGGCCCGGTGTGAGTCTTGCAGCAGACTCCAGCGCTAGTCCAGTCATACATAGCAAGTTGCAAGTGTGAGCAGAGCCCCTTTCTTAGTCCAGTCATAGTCCAGTCATAGTCCATAGTCATAGTCCATAGTCATAGTCCATAGTCCAGTCATACATAGCAAGTTGGAAGTGTGAGCAGAGCCCCTTTCCATTCCATACCAAAAAAATATGTTGTAACTTTTATTAATTATGCAGGCGCAAATGGACTCGCAGCTGCTAGGGACTTTCAGTGTCCTGTGGCATGGTACGAGGATAGGCCTGTGAACTTCACAACCCACCACAAGGTATCCTTTGTTTCAACAGACTCTTCCGGTTGGTGTAGGGCCCATTTGTCGCAATTGAGTGGCTGCTAGCACAACAAGCGTTTGTCAGTGATTGAGCGGCATAGGCATGTAGCTGCGTTTAGCTGAAAGTCACGCATTTCAGCCTGTGCATTGTTCCTCTCACGCCGCCTCGCACCTTTGACCACCACGTGTAGCTCTGTCTTACAAAGATGCATGCCTCACATTGCATTATGAGTGCGTCAGTATTAGCTCTGCCCTCATGCACGCTGCACCCTGCAGTATAACAGCACCAGTAACAACATGCACGCACTTCACACTGCAGTAAGACGGCATTGAGCATAGCTCCACTATCATGCTCACTTGCTCACACTCCACTCTGCAGCATAAAAGCACCAGTGACAGCTCTGCTCTCGTGCACACACTTCATACTGCAGTACGAGGGCCAGCTGTTCAGTGCCTCCCAACCCTTCTCCCCCTTCAATGTCGTTGCATGGCACGGTAACTACGTTCCTTTCAAGTATGACCTGCGCAAGTTCTGCCCAGTCAACGCTGTCTCCTTTGATCACCCGGATCCGAGCATTTTCACAGTAAGTAGCTTGGATGGGGCTCTGACCGGTGTCATAACTACTTTGCAGTACCTGTGGTAATATAGCATTGCACGCTGATCATTTTGCTGACATCAGCGAGCTAGTGTATCACTTTGGAGACAGGAAGTGGTGTGAGAATTCGTTGTTACAGATCCTGCATCACATTCACAAATCTGGTGTCACAGGAACTATGGGGTTGTGGGCGCTTGACTGCAAGAAAGTACTTTGCTGTGTGATAGAAGAAAATAACAACGCAGTGTTGGGAGGATGGGGAGCTTGCAAAATGGAATACCACCATCAGGATGCGGTTGGTGAGATGGTTCCAATTATAATGCAGTCCTCAATTGTCTCCCTATCTCGTGCTTTTGATTGGGGGCTCAACTAAAGGCCAATGCACGTTCTTTGTGCTCCTTGCAGGTACTCACAGTGCCAAGCAGCGTCCCTGGTAAGTCTAAGTAGCCTCTTGCTGTTAACGGCAATCAGCCAAGCCAAGCCAAGCCCTGCCGATAATTGTTGTTCTGATTGAATCAGACATCAATTTCTGTCCGTTGGATCCTAAACTTACCTAAGCATGCGTAGGCACCCATTGTTTGTGCTGGTCACTGCATTTTTGCCCATTCACGTTGAAGCTCTGTCACCTTACTTTGAGAGTGCTGACAACCTGCTAGGTCTGCTTTCCAAGAGCTGCCCCCACTTCCACCTCAGGTGTGGCTGTTGCCGATTTTGTCATCTTTCCACCTCGCTGGACTGTAGCCAAACACACCTTCAGACCGCCGTACTAGTAAGTTTTGTTAGAGTTCTTTCATTTAAACGCTTGTGAGTGCTGTGTGGGTAGTAAAGGGGGGGAAGCCCAGGTGTCAGGGATGAAGACTTTCGTGACCATCACACTTTGCTGGAGACAAACAATGGCTAAAGGAAGAGACGTGCGGAGCAATTGCATTTTAGCCTGCGTTCTATATAAGTGCAAATTGTATGTGCATCCTTGTATCACTGGAGCTGCAATGCATTGCCTATTCTGCAGCGGAAATGTGCTCGAAGCTGTTCCGTGCTTTGACCACGTATTGACTGTTTACAGAGAGTATTTTTGGTTGCCAGCTTTTCAAACATCCAGGCTCATGGTAAAATCACATGAATGAAATGCCTCCTTTTACAGCCACCACAATCAAATCACATGAAATGCTTGTTCCCCCATTTACAGCCACCGCAATCAAATCACATAAATGAAATGCTTGCCTCCCCATTTACAGCCACCACAATCACATCAATGAAATGCTTGTTCCCCCATTTACAGCCACCGCAATCAAATCACACAAATGAAATGCTTGCTCCCCCATTTACAGCCACCACAATTAAATCACATTTATGAAATGCTTGTTCCCCCATTTACAGCCACCGCAATCAAATCACATGAATGAAATGCTTGTTCCCCCATTTACAGCCACCACAATCAAATCACATGAATGAAATGCTTGTTCCCCCATTTACAGCCACCACAATCAAATCACATGAATGAAATGCTTGTTCCCCCATTTACAGCCAACACAATCAAATCACACTTATGAAATGCTTGCTCCCCCATTTACAGCCACCGCAACTCGATGAGCGAGTTCATGGGCCTGATCCAAGGACAATATGAGGCTAAGCGTGATGGTGAGTGGTCCTTAGTCCCCCTCCCCATTTGTGGCTTTTGCGCTTCCTCTGGACCTACGCTGCAATTCGTGAATTACTTGATGTTGATTGTAACAATGGCTTCTGTTTGGGATTCGAACAGTGTGAGCTTACACTTTTCCGTGTACGTTTCCTGTCGACAGGAGGCTTCATGCCTGGCGGAGCTTCCCTACATGCTTGCATGACCCCCCACGGACCCGACACGCAGACCTTTGAGACTGCAATTGCTGATGATCAGGAATCACCGGCCGAGATCAAGGGCTCCTTGGCATTCATGTGAGCAGTTTCTTCTTGCATTGGCATGCACCTGTTAATCTGCAATTGCTGATGAGCAGGAATCACCGGCCGAGATCAGGATCTCCCTGGCATTCATGTGAGCAGTCTCCTCTTGCATTGACATGCATCTGTGAATCTGCAATTGCTGATGAGCAGCAGGAATTACCGGCCCAGATCAGGGGCTCCCTGGCATTCATATGAGCAGTTGCCTCTTGCATTGGCGTGCACCTGTGGATTTGCACTTGAAAGTCAGCTGTGATCAAGATCACTGTGGCAAATCCATTCAAAACTTTTTGCTCTGATGTATGCACGTGTCCCTGTTCATGCCTGCACATGTCAGCATGTGTAATACCTGTCACCTGTACGTGCCCCTTTAATTCTCAACATGAATCTTGTTGTCTTGTGACTGCACTTAATCTCTGCAATGGTGCCAGCATTGCTTATTCAGGCTCACAGCAAGCCTGTTTTTGCTCGTGCAAAGCCTCTTCTGAGTACTGAACTGCTTTCCAAGCCCATACTGGCCTCTTGTCCTAGGCTCATTTTGTGTGGATATCTGCAAGTGTGAGAGGAAATTTTGCCTTCTTCCTTGGTAAAGACTGGTTTTGATACTTAATCAAACCCTTGTATGTTTACAATGCTCTAGGTTTGAGACCAACTACATGCCCCGGCTTACATCTGCTGCGCTGAGCTCAAAATGCGTTGACCGAGACTACTACAAGTGCTGGATGGGTCTGAAAAGCCATTTTTGTCCTCCGGCTGAATTTTTACCAGGGCAGACAGTTACAGAGAAAACAAGTGGACAGTAAAATAGAACTCGTGTGCCAAGCTGCTTTGTATATATATTACTGATGCTTAACATGTGTGGTGTACATAACGTAAAGAGCCTTGCACTTATAAAGGCTATTTCTTGCTTTAACTGTTGGGAATGGCTTGCCCACATTGTTTTTTTGCTTTTCCCCGGAATTGACACTGAGAGGGAGGTGGTAGTTGTGTGCATGTATGCGTATGTATGCGTTCTTGATGTTTGAGGCTGACTGATGCCTAATGTGTTGAACTTTTTAATTTGGAAGATTGAAACAACTGAGCAAGTTGTAAAAACAATTACTTTACTGGTCAAGATGTCCTGGAGCCTGGTCAATTGCTTTCAGTGAATGTCAGTCACAAGTAATGCACAAACAAGTTTGCAGATGGGAAAGAAAGTCTGAGAGAATGCCTCACAACACAATCATACATCCTATGATAGGACCGGCTGGGTCATCACTGAAGTCATCATGAAAGATTTACAAGATTTACAAAAAAAGGCCTTCAGTCAATAAGTGCGACTGCTTGCCTGAAGTTATCATGAAAGGTGAGAGACGAAAAGCTAGAGTAATATTTAAAGCATCGAACCTTTTCCTTAATTAATGCGGGGAGTGTTTTGCTGCCTGCGTAGTTTTTCTTTTCTTTTCTTTTCAATCGCACCTGAAAATTAGGAAAGGATATAGTCACGGGGTGCACGATACACTGCACATTTCCATCAAGACACTGGGGCCACCGTGGCTGTGATGCTGTTTAAAGGGTCACTCTCAAAAATTTTGCAAAATGGCTGAATAGCTGTCAATTGCAGCCAATATGTAAGATCAAATCACCGCCACTGCAAAGTATAAAACTCAGCAAAACATAAATTACTGAGTTTTATTCCGCCTCGACTCCACCGAATGTAGGAGGGGAATTTACACAACTTGTGAAGCAAGGCCAACCATCTAAAGACCAGGTGTAAAAATATGTTTTTTACAGCGCAAGCTGTGGCAAGACAGTTCCAACTGACATTCGGTTGCACTTGCCTCCAAGAACGTGAGTACTTCTGCAGCAGGCTGCAGAGTACTCTGCAGTTTTGTTGATAAAAAGTAGCACTTTTGGACTAAGATAGGCTTCTGTGGTGGGAAGTTCATCCTACAGACGACATCCTCGGTCTCATCGTGTTACACAATAATATAATTTGGTGAACAAGTATAATCAGCACTTCACGCGGTCAAGATATCTTGAGGATCCCCTCTCATGCTACCCTTAAAATGCTCACATGTTTTCAATTGATCACCAATCCAGAAGAAAAGAAAAGAAAAGAAAAGAAAAGAAAAGACTTCGCTGGTAGTGATGACAAAGCCAGCATGATTAGGGGAGTTGGTTACGAAGATGCCCGCTTAGGGTTCGGGTTTAGAATTTATCCAGCAGATAAAGGTTATCAATAAGACTGGCAAATCCAGCTTTTTAAATAAGACACACAGAAACTCTCAACTGCCAACCAACTAACTGTTTGTCACACAATTTGTTGCTGCCACTGATTGGGCGTGGTAAATCACAGGTCAACATGCTAAATGTCACAAACATACTAGAAGTAGGGGTGGCAATGTGCATTACCGTGCGCAATCCCCACGCAATGCAATCAAATAGTTGCTTAAGCATTGGGGCGCGCAATGGTAATGCGGCTGTACGGTATTACAAGTAGGGTTGGCTGACAGGGGCCTGCTGAGAAACATCTCTCAACGCACCTTGAATTGCAATAAAGAAACAAGTTGACGGTGGCCTGCCGTACTCTAAAGCTTTTGCAATGGTCAGTGCAATAACATACATGCCCTGCATCCATGTTCTAGACGTATCTGCCGACAAAAATTAAACAATGACAGAATTCTTTTGGTATCAAGCAAACATGCCAACAAACAAGACGATACAACCCTTTTGAGTGACAACATAATAGAGACAGTCATCATGCGTAATCAAAAGTCCTGGCTGTGTTCTAGCTTGCCTCCAGCTAAAATCTCCGTGTCTGCGCTATACTTGCTTGTCCATACCAAACGCGCACTTTACAGTGCCATTGCCAACTCTTATCAGGAGGCGGTTATCAGGTCAAGCCTACAACCCTCCCCATCCCCATCCACATTGCCCTTTTTACTTGTTTCTGGAGGAAAAGTTTTACCGTACCAGGTTCCAAAGTGGCTCCTTATCCTTTGCTTGTTGATGTGGGGAGTCGTTTTTACAGCCTGTGTACTTTTTTCCTGAACAGGAAATCTTAGTCTTAGCCTCTCAATTTACTAAGCTTGCTGCTAGGATTGCAGGTGTAATTAAGCCTGCAGCTAATACTGACATAACAGGACCTCTTCAAGAGTTAAACGTCTGATGAGAGCTCAGTGAACACTACTTGATCAAATGTGCCTCCGCACTCATCCACACGCTCTACATAAAATCCTTGCCTACAGATAAAGTGTGGGTATATTTTTTTTTGGTGATGTTACAGCTACGGCCCCCAGGGACCTGACAGACAACAAAAAAAAAGAGGGAGGGCTCAAGCAGAGGAGAAAGCAAGAGGAAGCTGCTCAAGGAGACCCAGAACCAGGGAAAGGAAACCAGGAAAAAGAAAAGGACCCAAGTAGAGTACAGAGTTGAGGGAGCGCAGGACAGA
>Ga0307968_1002754_pt1 | contig 14678 bp, 16 predicted proteins | sample OrgLakmetagen650_FD_201834 | JGI IMG/M metagenome (GOLD analysis project Ga0307968, IMG submission 201834) | Saline water microbial communities from Organic Lake, Antarctica - #650 | ecosystem: Environmental > Aquatic > Non-marine Saline and Alkaline > Saline | place: Antarctica: Organic Lake... | reverse complement strand
CAGACCGGTCTTTCAAAAAGTTCAGACAAGTTGAGGGACAGCCTCAGAAGCGAAAGAAAAAGTGCACCTGGAAAACTCCGCACCACCCGAGCAGGTTTTCAGTAATTTCAAGACCAATGTATGGGAAGCAGAGTCCTCAATCTCCACATCGTGCCCCTCATACACCCCTGGCAGGGGTGCGGCTGCGCGCACTGCCACTGGTAGCAACACTGGCTACCTGCTGCAGGTGCTCCTGCGCGTGTAGCTCCCCTGCTGCGTGCACAAACGCTTGCAAAGAGCCATTCTGGCTCTCCCTAGCCTGGCTGCCCTCTACCACAAAATCAAAGAGCCTCAGCCCTTTACAGGACACAGGTGCCTCTATGCATTGGGCACCACCTGCCTGCTCCTGCTTGCCTCCTCTCTGCTTGCATTTAGACTTGGCAGGAGCTTGAGGGGAGCCGCCCTTGGAGTCCTTAGAAAACATAAACACCCCGACTATTACAACACAAAATTCATAATTTCAAGTGATTTTTTGATATATTTTGTATGTTTTAAGACCAGTTTAACATGTGGGACCAGTTTCCAACTTTTTGGGGGGAGGTCTCAAACAAAAAAATTACTGAAAGCCGGTTGCACCCTGTTTCTGGCATTTGACGAAAATATTTTTCCTCATGTGAAAACAGTTATGGGTTCTTACGTGTGACCACAAAATTCTTTGTCAAAAGTGGATTTATTTTCCCCAAGAAATAAGTAGGAAAGAAGTAGGAAAAAAGTTTACGTGTAACCACCACCTAACACTCTGCTTTATGGCCCGGATTTAATATATAGTAGTTCTATGCTACAGTTCGCTGTAGGCTTCGTCATTACACCAAGCTGCCGTGGAGGGAGATCAAAACCAAAAATGGGCTGCAGGCCCTCACAAAAGCAAAACAGCTCAAAGAAGCAAGTGCCAAGTCCGTAAGGCCAGCAAGACCCTTACAACTGATCAGCCAGCAAGGCCTCTACAACACCCGGCCACCAAGGCTACAACCAAAAATGGACTGCAGGCCCTCAAAAAAGCAACACAACGCAAAGAAGCAAGCGGCAATTCCATAAGTCAGATCCAAGCGAGCTCAGATGGGAACACCCACAAGTCAAAACACAAGCTGAGGGGGGGGGGGCGGGAAAAACAACCCGAGCAAAAGCAAGGCATAAAAGAATGCCTAAATCGAGAGTACACAGCACTTTATGCAAAGTGCCTGCCAGATCTCAGCCTACGCTCACTACGCAAGAACTCTAGTTCTACAGCTGAAGCAGAGAACTGATGATGTACTAAAAACACTGGAGTTGAGGTGACTAACCATCAGATATTTTGATTTCTGGCAAGGATTTTGAACATTGAGCTCCATAAAGTCAATCTACAGTTCATATATTCAAGCTTGCGTTCCGCAACCCAAGCATTACCACTGTTTAGTGAACAAATCCTTCTTTAATAGAAGAACGACCGTTTAAGGCCCTACCCTATTGTGTTATCACCGGGCAAAATATGTAATCACCTGTTGAGTTTTACCCTCAATGTGTTTTGCAATGGCCTGTCTCATTTCTCATTTGTGTGTGAAAGTGTTTTATTATTACACCTGAAGTAGCAGGTAGTGATCTGGTAGGGGCTGTGGTCAGTCTGGCCTGCAGATTATTCTACACACAGCAAATCAATCATGTGTGTTTGTCTTCCCTTCTGGCAAGCCCCTAGTCGATTACTCACTAGACACCTATTTACAGAGCACATCAAACAACAGTTGGCCAATCAGAAGGGCACACATCAGTGTACAGTGGACGGGCATACCAGAAGGGCTTTGCAAACCCCCTTTGCCATTATTGTAGGGTGTTTTAAAGAAAATATTCTGAAACACTACCCTTCTTTTCTTCATTTGCCCCTTCCCATTATATCTGAGTCCATCATACTTATTGCTGGATGCTGTAGTTTAGAAAGGTGTTCTAAAATGGCAATTCTTTAATATGGCTGCAAAGATTAAATGCCGCAAGTTGCAATCCATGCATCACATGCTATGCCTTCTGACCTGCATGTTCACATTTAGGACGTGTCTCGCCATGGCCGCTTGGCTGCTGAGAAGGCTGCTCATGAGCAGCGGGTGGCTGAGCGTGACAGCTTTATTCGGGACACCGCTGCTTCTCTGGGATGGACCTTACCAGGTGTGTGTACCAGGTGGGGAGGTTAGCAGTTAGCGGTGGTGTGGGCCTTTTTGTAGGTGATGTGTGATGTGTATTGCTGCGTTTATTTGTATGGTTTGTGCGAGTGCGGATGCATGTATGTGCGTGTCACTGAGAGTGGGACAGCTTCGTCTGCAAAATATTTCCAAAAAAATGTTCTGACCGGGCAGATAGAGCCTGTTATTTTGAAACATTGAGAAACATTGACATGCGTACAACAACGGTGGTTTGTGTGTGTGTGTGTGTGTGTGTGTGTGTGTGTGTGTGTGTGTGTGTGTGCGAGTGTGCGTCTTGCGTGAGCGCGTATGCATGTACGTAAATGCGTGTTTGTGTCTTTCAGCATAATTAAATAAATCAATTATAGATGCAAATGTGACAATATGAAGGGAGGGGATGACCTTATTGTGTACAATATGTCAAAGGGGGCTAATTAATTTCACCAAATTCCTTACCATGCTCAGACTATACCTCCTCTTTTTGAGTGCTGCATATTCAGACAGGGAGACCTGGAAAAGCCCACAAATATGAATGGCTGTGTTTTTTTACAAACCACACATTCATCAACAATCACAATCTGTGCTCTACCATCTTGCATCCTCAAAGTACAAACAGTGTAAGCTTTTGGTCTGTTTTGATTTATTGCGTATTCAGCCCAATATCACGTATTTTAACTAGGATAGCTATCTGATCCTTTTGTGAGTGTTGTTGGCTCATGCACGACATTAAATTGTGCCTTAAGCATTGACTTATGCGTATCTTCACCGTGACACCAAATAGTACCATTGTAGCACCAAACAGTATCACTGTGGCACCAACTTATTTGTTTTTTGTTGAGCACTATTTACAAATGTTGTCGTAAAATTCCATCCAGCTTTTAAAGAGTTTAGAATCTATGGTAAATAGCACCAAGGGGTACCACTTTGGACCAAACAGTACAATTATGGCACAAGGCTTCTACCACGCCGCAGCTGGCACCTCTCCAATGGATACCCCAACAGCCCAAGGCTTTCACCAGCAGCTGGTTGATCTGGTTGCTAAGAAGCAGGACAGCCTGAAGCACATCAAAGCCTTGAACAGGTGGGCTTCTTGCGAATCTGTCTGCATTTTGTGTGTGCGTGCCTGCAACTTCCATGAGCAAGCCTGCAACTTTTCGCACATATGAATATGCAAATTGTTCTTAATAAGTAGGGAAATGAGGACAGAGCAGCACTTCCATGGCGTGATTATAACACCGGATAAAGGCGAACGGAACCAACCTGACTTGCATTTCTTAAAATAACCGCGTTAGAAATTTATAACCTTGTTTGCACTTACAATAAAAGGGTTGATATCAGGTCGATCACGCATTGTCTGTCATTTTGACGCCACTTGCTTCAAATTTCTCTTCTTGACGATTGTGTAAAGACAGGCTCATCCTACGAGCAAGTTGTGGACTTTATGCATCTTTGAGCAAAGGTCAAACATTGGGTTTCAGCTTGGATTTTATACTTTGTTGATGATTTATAACACTTATATACTTTCCTGTTAATTGAGCAATTAACCTTATTCGTTTTTATCTTCTCGGGGTCGGGAGGGGGGAGGCGGAAGCCATTATTTTAGTCAACTTAGTTTCCTGAACCCGACATATAAACCGCGTGCTGTAAACATTCATTTGGGTTATATATGTTTTTATTTATTTAATTAAATCTAACTCTTCACTCGGTGTTGCAAGCGTGCTGTAATTCTTTAGTATCAGCACTAGTACCATAAACATGTATTCTTACAACTTGGTACGTGAGAGGATGATGATTGTCTGTGTGTAAATTTCTGGCATTCGGCATGTGCCACCTCATTAGTTAGTGATAGGAAGGAGGACAAAGGCACGGCAGAACTGGTAGACAAGCCGTTGGCCCAAACAACAGGCTTGCACCTTCAACAAAAGGATGATTACCTACATTGATGCTAATTTATTTACTTTGAGTTGCAATGGTTCATATTTTGTGCTTGTCCCTGCAGGGATGAGGCTGGGGTTTAACCACGATTAACATCATTTATTTGTTGCTACAGGAAGGAGGACGATGACATGGCAAAGCTTGTGGACAACCTGACGGCTCAGGTCACGCGCAAGCAGGAGGAGATGCGGGTCAAGGATGGCCAAGTGTCGCTCAACAACAACACCATCGACAGCCTGTCTGCACAGGCAAGTGTAATCTGTGTGTTTGCTATCACAATAGAGTTTTGCCGTTGTATCAGGTAGTGGTGTTCAACTGTTTAGCCTTGCATCAAATATTTGACAGCTGTCTGCAAAGGCAACTGCTGATTGCGTCTGGAAATTGATAGAATGAGGACGTTAAGCATCTTCTAGCAGCAGCATGTACAATCTGTCTGCACAGGTTCTCGTGGTTGGACCTTTGTGCATTTTGATTCCAACATTGATGGGGAAGCAGGCTTCTTTTGTACAAATTTGCAATTTTGCAAATAAAGCAGGAGACATTGCGTGTGTACCTTGTTTTGAACCAGAGGGGGGCCTTTTGTGTAGCTAATATGCACCTGTGAGGGGGGCCCTTATGTGTGTACTTTCTTTTGCACCTGTGGGGCACCTTCCCTCCAGAACAGTCAGACGCCCCATGTATCACGTGTATTATAGGCCAGAAACATGTAAGCATACCGTACATAAAGTCTATCACCACCCCTAATTAACCTTTTTGGTGGTGGCGGTGAGGTATTACTGTGAGAGCGGTGGTTAATTATAAATCAATTTATAGAGTGGCGGTTCAGGGAAGGCAGCGTTATAAATATTTTGCAAAGCAGCTAATTTTATCGGTCAGGGAGCCCTCCCCGCTCCACCTGCTCCTGCGAGGTCGGCTTGCCTGCAAAAGAGCAGCAGCAGATAGCTGACCTCGTCTGCCTGCAGCAGACAAGAGCGGTCCGGCCCGAGCGAGAGGCGGAAGAGTGAAGAACAAGAGGCAGCCAGGCAGGCCTTGGTTGCAGGATTGTGCAGCTGGCATAGCATTTTGTGGTTGCAACAATGAAGTTGAGGCAGGGATGCAAGCATGCTCTTGTGCAGCAGCAATTCAGCAACAGAATTGAGATGCACACACACGCGCACACACATACACGCACTCGCGCACGCTCTAGCTATAGCACCAAGCAGCACGCAAATATAGCACGCACATGCAGCAGCAGCAGCAGCAGTGACATCAACAACAAGAGTACAGTGGCTTCAATTTCCTCGAGTTTGTGGGAGGTGAAGGTGGCCGCAATCAAGCCCAGGGCTGCAAAAGCCCCTTTCAGAGGGGGTGGTTGATGAATTTTACTTTATAATAAATATAAAGGGGTGGTGGTTGCTAATTATTTGGTAGTATTTATTTGTTGAAGGAGGGAGGTAAGTACATGTACATACGGTATGTACACCGTAGGTCACCATAAACTTGGTGTATTCCGCGTACCAAAAACGATATGTATAATTCTATTGAATCTTAGGTAAGATGCATGTTTTTGAAATCATAGATCAAAAGCTCTCTTCCTTGATATGATATGACGACCTTCTGGCAAGATGTGCAGCCAGCACACTCTACACGCCTCTCGTTGATCTTACCCCAAGGCAGTTGTTGCTGTTGTGGAAACATGACCTCAGATTGCGGCCATCCACTCCAACGAACAAGCCTTGGAGGACGCAAACAACAGGATCACAGACATAGGGGACCAGCTACGCAAACGGTTGCACGAGCAGGTATGCATGCATTGTTTGGCTGATGGCGGGTCTGCAGTCCATCGGTGTGAGTGAATGTGTGAGCTCCCCTCCACTCCTAAACGGAAGGAATGTGCAATATATTAGTAGAGCTTAAGAACTTCCTTATTGTGTCACTGCCTAAATAGCGATTGGAGGGAACTCATGTCTTTCCTTTTGCATCTAGCATCTCTGCTTTTGTAGTTCTGCTGCTGTCCGGCTTTGGTCCCACAAAATGCTGGCACATGCATGCAAAACATACACACTCGCATGCACACACATACCCCAGACACCTCTTAGGTCCTCGACCCATCCAAATTTCCTGTGCAAAAAAGGACACGAAAGATCCTGCGCAAGCTACACCCTTGCTTCTCAAGAAATGTATAAAACATGCGGCAATCTGATGCCTGGCAAATTTAAACGCAACTAGTAGGAACACTCTACCACTGGGACATTCACGAACACTCACATAGCATACACGCACATGCACACACAATCATTGACAACTACATACACACAGACTAGACCATGGTTGCACAAGTAGGTGCAAGCATTCTCTACCACCGGCAAACACCAGAAACACGTGCAAATTGGTTTTTGCTCCCTTCAATGTTACAGGGAGCGATGTAACTGCTGCTCAACCTTTTTTGAACAATCTCACCCTGTCTTTGCTGCAGAGCACTGGCAAAGTGGATGAAAAAGTGGTCAGCTTGAAACGGGAGCTAGATGACATGGCAACCAAAATCTCGGAGCTACGTTTGGTAAGCCAACCTCTCCTTCCTTCCTTGACTTTCTCTCCAGTTTGTCTGATTTGCCTAAAAATAGTTTGTGATCAGCTCGCGTCCTGCCAAGTGTATATATAATTTGAAAGCTTTTAATTCTTGGGAAATTCCTAGGGTGTCACTTATCTCCGCACCTTTTGTCTGGTAGCTTGCTGATGCAGTATTTAACTTGTTTGTGTAGAACCTTTTTGCAAGGCTGCTTCTTGATGCTCACCTGGCACCTTGTCCTGAAAGGCACCCTGCAAAGAAATCTGTCCAAAGAGGAAAGAGTCGACTAGAGCTGGCTGGTGGATAAAACATCTGTGAATGAGGAGGACACAGTGGAGATTGAGTGTCAATGTGTGCATGCGTGAACGTGTGCATGTACGTGTGAGCGTGTGAGCGTGTGCATGTGTGCAGGAGCGCAACAGCGTGGCAGGCTCCTCAGATGCCCAGGTCCAGCTGCGCATGAAGCGTACCGCCATTTCTGAGAAGGAGGGCAAAGTGGAGGCCGTGCTGTCCAAGCGGAAGAGGGAGCTGCTGCAGCTGCTGGGCAAAAGTGAGTGTGTGCACATGTACACGTGTGCACATGCACAATCACGCACACATGTTCACAGACGCATGCATACGCACATATACAAGTGCACACACGTGCGCACCCACAAACATTTTGACACGAGCGCATGTACTTTTACATATACTCACATAAAGAGATTCAAGGGTGTTAGTGAATATGTTGTTAGTAAGGTTCTGCTTACCAATTAAAAAGGACGACTTGAGTTGCTGGGCAGGAAATGTTTTTGAGGGTAATGACACATGAGAAGATATTTTCCTTATCTTCTTGTGTCAAACTCAAGCGTATGCACATAAGTTCTGGTACCAAACCACCAGAGCAGAAAAAGTGATTCATATACTACACAATGCCCTGCTATTTCTCATGGATGTAGCTGAGTTACCGGCCCAAGGCGCGCTCAAGCTTGAGTGCCAATCTGCGCTTGCTAAAGTTCAAAGCGACTTGCAGGAAAAGGATACAGCTGTCAGGGTCGCCCAGGTACGTGTGTGTATGTTTGCATAGGCGCATGCATGCGTGCATGCATGTGTGTGTGTGTGTGTGTTTGTGTACGTGCTTGCATTCGTGCGTGCATATGAGTGTCTGTGCGTGTCTACATGTGCGCAGTTGAATGCATCTGTGAGCGGACAGATTAATTAGCCAGGCTGGCAGCAGTGGTTGCCTTGATTGTTTTAAAAATTATGATCTGCATTCATTGTAATTTGCAAGCTACAGTTGCTTTGGCTAGCGTGAGCACCGGCTTGGATTCTTGCCTAAATGCAAACTGGTTTTGTTATGCTATAGACTTTTAGATAAAATGTGAGGAACAAAAACGGGAAGTGAGGGTGCGATTGGCTTGATTTTGCAGATCCAAAGTAAAATAAACGCAAGCATGAGAAGATGGTATTCAGAAGAGAGTGTTATTTAAGACTCAAGAACCATGAAGTGTCTCTTCGTAGTTATGAAGCTATGCTTGACAGGAGGCCAGCATGATGTGGCTCCTGATCAACCAGAGCAGGCTGTGCTCCATTTGTATTGATGCAGCTCCAGGCTCAGCGCCACCCTTATTTATCCTAATGCGCGCAGAACAAGGCAAACCAAACAAAAGGACTGCTGCACGCTACCCGAAATCAACTGTCTGCTGTTGAGCAGCAATGCTCGCAGCTACGCAACCAAGTGCGCACACGCCAGGTGGGTTGTTGGGTACTTTGTACTTCATGTATGCAATGTTCTTGTGCAGTTTTTGGGAATTTTAAAATCCCTGCCTATGTAGTTATCCTTTGAGTATTCAGATTTTCCTAGGCTTTCCAAGCACCTGCACGCATCGAGCAAATGGCAAGGTACAGCTTGCTCATACTCCCATTGACTCATCTAGAATACACACATTCACACGCACGCCTGCACGCACTTACACACGTAGAAGTAGGCCTTCCAGTGATATACGTCATAACACTTCATCGGTCACTCCTTGTGTGCCTGGCATATTTTTGTGTATTAATGACAGCTCATAAGGTTTACTAGTAATATATACAGCCTGTTTGAAACGTCCTGTGTGTCTGTCTGTTGAGTACTGTACGTGTCTTGTGTGTGTTCTTTCTTGCGTGTATGCCTCATGTGAGTATGTTTTGTGTCACCTGCATTTTCTAGACAGAAAAATCAAATATGTGAGAATGTTGCAGGCACAGTCGTCCCTGACTCATACAAGCCGTGCGACAAATTTGTGTGCTTGGGTGTGCACGTGTGTGTTGGTGTACGCGCACAAAGGCTCAGCTTGAGAAGAGTCTTGATTTATCTTGCCTTGTACAACTTGACTACTTATTAGTAAAGTCACTATAATCAGCAGTGCGTGGGTATGCGCCACTCTAATGTAATCATCGTATATGCGTGTGAATGTATGTATGTAAAGCCCGAGCTGTAATCTTCAAGCCCGTGGATGTGACACTCCATTCCCAGCTGCACATGGCTCTTGATCATAAATTACTAAACATTGATTACCACAAGATGTATATACCATCTAGTTGAGTATCGAAGCATGTGCATCACAGGTTGAGATAATATGTTGATGTGTGTGTTTGTACGTACAGGCCCAACTACAGCTACCCATCTCAGACAGCTTGACTGTGCAGTCTCTGAAAGAGGCCATGGCTGCTCAGAGTGAGGTAAGCTGTTTCTTTGCTTCAAGCCACTGAATGACTCCCAAGTTTAGCTTAAGAAGTTGAATGCTCAATCTGGCTCCAATGCCCTGGTTTGGCCTTGTTTGACGAGTCGTGCTTCTGACTCGTTTAAGGCCCTTAAAGAGATGTATTTGCAAATAAACGGACTGTTTTTCAGTATGAGCGGCTTGCGTGCATAATCAGACGACATATTTTTGTACCTTTGCCTTGCTATGCTCCCATCTCCTCTCCTGAAAGGGCGTATGCACTTGGTTTTTCACCGTGTACAATGTGTTTTTATAGGTCATTGACAAGAAGAGGAAGAAGAACTCGCAAAGCTTGGCCATGTCCAAATACGTAGAGAACTTTCGCAAGATCATCTGCGAGGGAGATGATTGCCCAGGTACGTCTTCGTTTCCATACCAACTGCCGAGTTCAGCATGTGTCACGTTTCCTTGTAAATAGTCCATCTCACGTCTCAAACGCAATGAAACTGAAGGAATGTTTTTTGATTTTAAAGGTGTATCAGACAGCTACAGGTTGTAGCACAACAGAAATTTATTTGTTGTCCATATGCACAGAACAGTGACGAACGATGACAAAATGCTGAAAATTATGTGTATTCTGCACCTGTTATCCAACGTTATGCATTGGCGAGAGATATTTCCCTGGCACATTGCTTTTTAATGGCAAACAAAGTCATTCTTTTAAGGATTTAAGATGCATTGCAATTCGCTCGTGAGTGCAGTTTGCAAGCGCAGCTTCAACACCCAAGAGGAGAGAGCGGCCACTTTGAGGTCGTTGGAGGAAGATATGCAGGTGCGTTTGTTTGGTTTTTGGTCCATGAAGTGGCGGTAAAATGGTCATGGTGGAATTAAAAGCATGGAGGGAACTGTTGAGTTCAATATGTAACACTTGAACTCCATCTTGTAGAGCATCAAAGTGATATCACTTTATCACTCTTGCCTTTTATTTCCTTGTAAATAACTCCACCGCCATCTCACGATGCAAATGGAATAGAACTGATGAAATGCTTTTGAAAAGAGCAGGAGCATTATAGAGAAATGTGACAGGGTTGGCTGCATAAATGCTGCGACATACCACGGATCCTGCTACACACCAAGTTCAAAAGAGTGAGTGCTTGCCATCCCATGCACTCACTCAAATTACTCCATGAGTGACACATCGCTTTGCTACACTACACAAACAAGGGCTTAAGTGCAAACCGGTTATTGCAATTCGTCTTTTCTGCATTTTCTGCACACAAGCAAGAGCTCTCGAAAACAAAGTTTGAAAGAGGAAGGCTGTTAAGAAGAAGTGCTCCCCTATCTTTGAAGTGCAGCACATGTAGCCTTAAAACCCTTAGCTTTGACAAATGGCTGATCTGTTAGACACTTAGTGCATTCAAGTGGGTAATACAACCTTGAAACGAATCACATGCACATGTCACGTGTACAAGGAACGCAGACACATGCGTTCCTTGCGTGTGCGTATGACAGGCCTGCCAAGATTGAGCCGCGGCAAGCCCTAGAGCGAGCTGGCTTAGTCCACCCATGTGTACATGCTCACGGATGTGCTCGCACATTATCACACACACGCAAACACAAATATATACACGCCTATGGACATGTATGTAGGACAACCCTGCCAAGCTTGAGCAGCAACGGCAAGCCTTGGAGCAGGCTGAGTCCGCCCAGGCTGGCCAGCAAGAGCTGCTTGGCCTTGTGGGCAAGCTGGCATCCCTAGAAGAAGAGCAACTGCAGCCACTGACACAAAAGTGAGAAATACATGAGAGCTCAACACAAAACACGCGTATGCATGCACACTTATGACCACACTTGCATGCACGCAGGCACAAATTCACAAGCACACACACACACACACACACACACACGCATGCACACACACATGCATGCATGCATCCTTGCATAGAGACCGCTTAAGCAAGCGTGCACGCTCACATGTATGCACACAATGTCAAGTATGCACGTTTACGCCCACTTACATTTACACATACATGCACACACTCACACGCTCACACATACACAAGCAAACACACAAATATACAATGCATGTACAGGAAGCTGGACTTAGAGAGTGGGTATGCACAGGACAGCAGCACTGCGGATGACGAAGCCGAGATGTACGGCGTTCAAGATGTGGAGGCCAGGCACACAAAGGAAGTTGTGTCAGAAGTGGCTCTCACTCTGGACCAGACCCACCAGGAGCTGCAGCTGCTGAAGGAAGAGGTGTGTGCTGCGCACACACAATGAGTTGCATGTGTTATGTGCGTATCAAACACATGGGTTCAGATGCAGGCTTTCCTGACAGGAATTATCCATGATGTGTTGCTGTCTGATGCTGGGTTTTTATAATTCATGCTCTCTTGGCTGATTTGCATATGCGGGTTTTCCTAAGTGGACATACTCAAACCCACTCTCGATGAGTATATAAGTATGGTAACCAGAAAGAGGACAAAGAGGCCGATCGAGGTAATCCTGCTTTAAGGTAATTTCACTCGCGCACTGGGTAAAGGAAATAGCTTTAGGATAACTTCTTTTCTGTAGGATTCCAAACAAAGAATGGGTAAGGCCCAAGTAGGGATGCTTGCTTGAATGTGTGTATCTGTTTGCTTATTATAGTACTTAAGTCGTTCCAGAAAGCCCTGTAGGGAGGCTTGTTCAAGTTCTATGCTACAGTGGCGTCGTCAATACACCAAGCTGCCGTGGAGGGAGATCAAAACTAAAGACACGCTAGAACAAAAAATGGGCCGGCAGGCCCTCATAAAAGCAAAACAACGCAAAGAAGCAAGCGGCAAGTCCATAAGTTAGATCCAAGCGAGCTCAGATGGGAACACCCACAAGTCAAAGCACAAGCTGAGGGGGGGGGGCGGGAAAACAACCCGAGCAAAAGCAAGGCATAAAAAGAATGCCTAAAACGAGAGTACACAGCACTTTATGCAAAGTGCCTGCCAGATCTCAGCCTACGTTCACTACGCAAGAACTCCAGTTCTACAGCTGAAGCAGAGAACTGGTGATTTCTATGCTACAGTTCGCTGTAGGCTTCTTCATTACACCAAGGCCAAACTACAATGGGTGAGTGCAAAGCGAACGTTGAGAGCGAGCGAGCACTTGCAGAGTGCGTGCCACTTATTTAATCAAGGCAACTGAGGGCAGGAGGCCTCCTCTAAGCACTGCACTCGCAGCGATTCCATCTTCTTGCCGGCATGGCCATGGGACGGTGCATGCCCCATTCAGCGTCCGTTTCCCTCTGAGTAGAACAGGCACGGAGATGTATCAGGAAAAAAGGGTAAGGGTGCGTGGCTCACTTGAGGTGAGAATTGAGCATTCCACTCAGCTTCCACCTCGCAGACCAGTGCCATTGGTCTCAACGCAAGTGCCAGGCAAGTGCCATCTGCCTGCAACACAAGGTCTCCCATCAATTAAGCATGGGAACAAGAGATTACGCAGAGTGCCAGGTAAAGCAAGTGCCATCTGCTTTCAGCCTGCAACACTCCCATGGGGTGGCCAGAGTGCCATCGTCTGCCACGCCATTAACAACGGGCTGCACACCCAGGGCTGCACACCCAGGGTTGCACACCTAGGGCTGCATACCCAGGGCTGTACACCCAGTCCAGCAAGGCCTCTTCTAAACTCCCAGGCCAGCAAGGTCCCTACAACTGCTCAGCCAGCAAGGCCTCTACAACGCCCGGCCAGCAAGGCCTCTTCTAAACCACCCAGACCAGCAAGGCCTCTTCCAAACACCCAGACCAGCAAGGCCTCTTCTAAACTCTCAGACCAGCAAGGCCTCCCCTAAAACTCCCAGGCCAGCAAGGCCCCTACAACTGCTCAGCCAGCAAGGCCTCTACATCGCCCGGCCAGCGAGGCCTCTTCTAAACCACCCGGCCAGCAAGGCCTCCTCTAATCCACCCAGACCAGCGAGGCCTCTAGAAAACCACCCGGCCACCTTGGCCTTACATCAACAGGAGCGAGGCTCACCTCTTCGTATTCAAGGCCAACAGGCTGATGGGGCGACGTCATGGCCCTCCAGGGGGTCAGAGGGCTCGTAGCAGCCCGAGAGACTCCAGGTCCGTAGCCCGCGCTTGCGTCCCTGTGCCATGATGTCCCCCTGCGACGCCCCCTGGGCGTGGGCATGCGAAGAGCAGGACGCTGTAAAGCTGCTGCTGCACTTTTACCTCTGCCCCTACCTCGGCCACGGCCACGGCCCCTTGTGGCCGGGGCAGGGGCTTCTCCCTCCACGGCATAGGTTGCTCCTCTTGTCCTTATGACCAAAAAGGAAACAACCCGAGCAAAAGCAAGACATAAAAAGAATGCCTAAAACGAGAGTACACAGCACTTTATGCAAAGTGCCTGCCAGATCTCAGCCTACGTCAACTACGCAATAACCTCCAGTTCTATAGCTGAAGCAGAGAACTGATGATTTTTCTAACATTCTATCTTTGCGTCAAGTGCAGGCCGGTGCCCAATCATTTCAAGGTCAAAGTGCAACCATCACTTCTCTGAATCGTTTTGTTCAAATACTAAACAATTGTCCCAAGCTGTTTTCTAGTGCCGGTTAATCATTACACACACACGCACACACGCACACACACAGGTGAACCGCTTGGCAGCGCGCTTGAGCTCACAGTCTGTGCAAGCACGCAGCCTGGACACCATCGATGAAGAGCTGGAGAACATGGAAGCAGAGCGCCAAATCAAGGAACGCGACCGGGAGATGGCCCTGCGCAAACAGTCCAAACTTAAGGAGGATGTGAGTGAGGTTGCGGGGTTTGCAATGCCAAGAAGGGCGTAGAAATGGGTGCCTGCAGAGAGCGCTGTGTTGTTCATGCATTTTGGTTAAGTTGCAGCTAATGGCATGTGCTGGAGAGGCTTTGCTGTGAGGAAGCAGCTTGAGGCCTAAGATGTGGGTGTGTAGTATATTTTGGGCCAAGCGGATGCATCTAAGAGGTTGACGTACAGCAGGGATGTCGTTTGGAGGTTTTGACCATCCGCGGTTCAAGGGCATGAGAGTGATCGGGTCAGAGAATGTTGCAAGAAGGTAAGGATGAATGGGATTGCTTGAAACTATGTGTAGGATTTGTACATTGTACAGCCATGTGAAGAGGACAGAAGGACTTAGCTGTAGGTGTAGACGCTGAAAAATTGGGTTTGACTTTTAAAACAATCACTCCCTCCCTCCCTCCCTCCCTCCTTCCTCTCTCTCTCTCTCTCTCTCTCTCTCTCTCTCTCTCTCTCTTCCCTCTTTCCTCTTCGCTATCTTCCCTCTCTTTTTTCTCTCTCTCTCTCTCTCTCTCTCTC
>Ga0307968_1002753_pt1 | contig 14679 bp, 16 predicted proteins | sample OrgLakmetagen650_FD_201834 | JGI IMG/M metagenome (GOLD analysis project Ga0307968, IMG submission 201834) | Saline water microbial communities from Organic Lake, Antarctica - #650 | ecosystem: Environmental > Aquatic > Non-marine Saline and Alkaline > Saline | place: Antarctica: Organic Lake... | reverse complement strand
GGTGGGGGGTGGGGGACAGGGGTCAGTCAAGCACTCTGCGGTGCAGCAGCTGGATGGGTCGCTGGCGATTGGAAGGTTGAGGGTGGGGCCTGTCATCCTAGGCTACGGGAGTGCAGGTGTGTGTGTGTGGCGGTGTGTGGTTACAAGCACGTGAGTGTGTGTGTTTGGTTTCTGAGGTGCTTGTGGTAGTGTGTGGTTACAAACACGTGAGTATGTGTTTGGTTTTTAAGGGGTGCGTGTGTGGCGGTGTGTGGTTACAAACACGTGAGTGTGTGTTTGTGTTTTAAGGTGTGTGTGGTGGTGTGTGGTTACAAACACGTGAGTGTGTACGTTTGGTTTTAAGGGGTGTGTGTGTGGCCGTGTGTGGTTACAAGCACTTGAGTGTGTGTGTGTTTGGTTTTTAAGGGGTGTGTGGTGGTGTGTGGTTACAAACACGTGAGTGTGTGTGTTTGGTTTTAAGGGGTGTGTGTGTGGCGGTGTGTGGTTACAAATACGTGAGTGTGTGTATGTTTTTTAAGGTGTGTATGGTGGTGTGTGGTTACAAACACGTGAGTGTGTGTGTGTTTGGTTTTTAAGGTGTGTGTGGTGGTGTGTGGTTACAAGCACGTGAGTGTGTGTGTTTGGTTTATAAGGTGTGTGTGTGGCGTTGTGGAAACAAACACGTGAGTGTGTGTGTTTGGTTTTTAAGGGGTGTGTGTGTGGCGGTGTGTGGTTACAAACACGTGAGTGTGTGTATGTGTTTGGTTATAAAGGTGTGTGTGGTGGTGTGTGGTTACAAACACGTGAGTGTGTGTGTTTGGTTATAAAGGTGTGTGTGGCGGTGTGTGGTTACAAGCACGTGAGTGTGTGTGTTTGGTTTTCAAGGTGTGTGTGGTGGTGTGTGGTTACAAACACGTGAGTGTGTGTGTGTTTGGTTATAAAGGTGTGTGTGGCGGTGTGTATGTAGGTGGAGGTTACAAACACGTGAGTGTGTGTGTTTGGTTATAAAGGTGTGTATGTGCGATGTTGGTAGTTGAACATGGGCATGTGTTTGTTTGTGTGTGTATGCGTGTGTGTGAGTGAGAAGACTTGGGTCTGTATGTGCAATGTTGGTAGTTGGAAATGGACATAAGGGAGGCTGAGGGTGGGGCCGTACCGTCTAGCCATCCTTGGCAATGGGAGTGCAAATGTGTGTGTGTATGTGTGTGTGTGTGTGTGTGTGCGTGAGTGAATAGGGGAGAGGTGCGTGTTAGCGCTCCCCCACAATCACGTTGACAGCTCTCATCCAGAAGGGGCCATATGGGAGAAACGATAGATCCTGTGATGCGCCTGTGTCTGCGGCTGCCTTTCTTTAGTAAAGTCTTCAGTCAGTCTGCCTGCATGGGAGAAATGGTAGGTCCTGTAATGTGCCTGTGTTTGCGGCTGTCTTTCTTCTTCTCACTTAAGTCTTCTTTTCAGTAAAGCCTTGAGTCAGTCAGTCTTCGGCCAGTCTGCAATCTTCAGTCAGTCTGCCTGCATGGGAGAAATGGTAGGTCCTGTGATGTGCCCATGTCTGCGGGTGTCTGTCTTCATCAAATTCTTCAGTCAGTCAGTCAGTTTTCAGTCAGTCTGCCTGCATGGGAGAATTGGTAGGTCCTGTAATGTGCCTGTGTGGGTGTCTTTCTTCATCATGCCCTTCAGTCAGTCAGTCTTCAGTCAGTCTTTACTCTTTGGTCAGTCTGCCCAAGTCAATTGATTGCTTTTTGTTGTTAGGTTACTGCCTCTTTCAGATACCTGCTGTTGCCACCTTATGACTGCTGCCTCTCACGTGTTGTTGGTAAGCTACTGTCGTTGGCTGCTCCCCCTCCTTTTCATTGCAAGCCTTCAACGAAGACTCTCGTTTGCATGCGTCAAACTTTGCCCACATGAAATGCAATAGCGACATCATTTTGGGAGAGTTTTGATGAAGTTTTAAGCTGGCAAGGATTGATGTGCAGTGGGGAGGTTTTAAAATGGGCGTAACGCTCACCGTTGACTGTCTCACGGCACCACTTCTATGTATGCACGGATGCAAAAAGCTGACACAGGTTGTCAAGTGCCTGCGCTCGCTAGGGCCTCTCCATTTGAAAAAAAGCACGCCACCGTGTACTTGCCACCACAACCGCACGCCACCGTGTGCTTACCACTACAACTGCACGCCACTGTGTACTTGCCACCACAACTGCATGCCACCGTGTGCTTACCACCACAACTGCACGCCAATGTGTACTTGCAATCGCACACAACAGCACGCCACTGTGTACTTGCTCCCAGGCACTATTGTTTATGAGGGAAGACTAGACGCCCGGCCAGTCGCTGTGAAGCGCCTGCTGCGTCAGTTCTATGACCTGGCCAAAAAAGAGATTGAGGTACGCTCATGCTAGCCGTTGCCCGGCTTCTCTGAAAGGTCTTGAACGTACGCAGCTGGCCAGGATCACAGGTTGCACAGCTCGCCATGATTTGAAGCGTTATCAGCACACTCCCTGCCAGCTTTGCTCACGCACACACATGCACACACGCGCACATGCACACACAAACACACACACACACACACACACACACGCACACGCACACATGCACACACACATGCACACACGTGCACACACACGTGCGCGCACACGTGCACACACAGGTCCTAATTCTTAGTGACGAGCACCCCAACGTAGTCCGCTGCTTTGCTATGGAGGAGGATCGAGAGTTTGTGTACCTTGCGCTTGAGCGTTGCCGTTACACGCTCAGCGACCTGCTGGCCTCGCCAGAGGTAGGACAGGGCAAACGCAGCTAATTGGAAAATGATACAGGTTTCACACTTTCAAACACGACGAGCATCTTGGCATTACTGCTGGCCACAGCAAAGCTAGGACAGGGCTGTAAAATGATATAGCACATTTTGAACACGACGAGCATCTTGGCATTTCTGCTGGCCTCGGCAAATGTAGGATAGTGTGAACGCAGTTATGTAAAAATGATGTCACTTTCGCTACAAGTAAGACGAGCATGTGAGCAATGTTTCGAAATCGCCTACAAAGTTGAGAGCACGTATTCTTCCTTCAGTCAGCCAAAGAAGCTTGAATAATATGCGTACTTTTGGGTTGTTTGATGCTTGGTTATGGATGCCGGCGGCCTAATTCGAACCAATAGTTGTAGGTGCGGTGCAAGCTGGGTATGAGACATATTCCTTCTTATGTGGTTTGATTCTCAAAACTTGCAGCTCTGATGTAACCGGCAGCCAAACTCTCTAAATGCTACAAACGACTAGATAAGTAAGGTGAAGACTGGGTTTGAAAAGCTAGCAGTCCAACAATGTGCCACGTGCCTCATGGGTCACGTCAGGCTTTCTAACTTCCTTTATTGGAGGTGCTGTGAGTGCGAAGGCGTCACCGAAGGTTTGCTGACGTAGGTGCTGCTTGGAGTTGCTTAGTTTGCCTACATAGCACACGGCAAGTGCAAAATCTGAGCTCACCAAGTGCAACATCTTGACCAAATAAACTCCACGGCTGTCCTTTGCATCGTCAAGTGGTGATGGAGTGTTTCAAGTACACAAAGCAGAGCTAGCACCATGGACATCTGTCACTTGATCACAACAGACATCTGTCACTTGATCACCAAGGACCTCTGTCACTTGATCACCATGGACCTCTGTCACTTAATCTCTTTTCTGTGTCGCCAAGACTACTTCTGTCACTTGCATCACCAATTTACCATCAATGCTGCCAACAGCCTTCGCTGCCAATATTAATAACCTGTGTCATTACAATACAATAAACTGTGTCATTATATTAACTGTGTCATTAAATAAACTGTCATTAAATAAACTGTGTCATTACAATAATAATAACCTGTGTCGTCACCCTACTATCATCATCGCTGACTTCACTGCCACCATTACTGACATAGCCACCAACAGACTCCACTGCCATCTTCACCTGTGACTTCACTGCCACCATCATTACCTGTGACTTCACTGCCATTGTCATCTGTGTCATCACGGTACCATCATCATCGCTGACTTCATTTCCACCATCACTGGCATTACCACCAACAGACTTCATTGCCATCAGCACCTGTGACTTCACTGCCATTGTCATCTGTGTCATCACGGCACCATCATGCCCTGCGACTTCGCTGCCATCACTGACATTATTACCAGCAGACTTCACAGCCATCATGACCTGCGTCATCACTGCCACCATCATCAACTGTGACTTCACTGCCACCATCACTTATATCTTACATCATCCCTGCACCATTGTCACTGATTACTGCCGACTGGCTGTACTCTCACCATCATCCATATCTTACATCATCCCTGCACCATCGTCACTGATTACTGCCAACTGGCTGTACTCTCACCATCACTTATATCTTACATCATCCCTGCACCATCGTCACTGATTACTGCCGACTGGCTGTACTCTCACCATCACTTATATCTTGCATCATCCCTGCACCATCGTCACTGACATCACTGCTTATGACAACAATGCCAACTGGCTTCGCTTCCACCATCACTTATATCTTACATCTTCCCTGCACCATCATCACTGGCGTCACTGCTAATGACATCACCGCCAACTGGCTTCACTGCCACCATCACTTATATTTTACATCATCCCTGCACCATTGTCACTGATTACTGCTGACTGGCTGTTCTTACACCAACACTGTACCATCAATGCCACCTGCTTGCACTGCCATCATCACTGGCATCATCGACATCAGAAGTGACACAGCTCCCACATTATTGACATCGGAAGTAACGCAGCTTCCACATCATTATCACCTCCTTGAATGCCACCTTCTTTGTCCTTTGGGATCTCCTTCCTTTTTTCATCCACAGCGACTGGTAGCACTGCACCACTCATAGCAATGCAGGGTTGGCCAGAACCGTATGTACGCATCGTTTATGACCGCATGTTTTTGTGTTTCCCTGTCAAAAGTACCGTATATACACCGAAAATGTATAGTTCTGGCCAACCCTGATAATGCAGCCTCCCTACCTATTTCCGTCCCTTTGACACCTCCTTCCTTTTTCCACCCACAGGGTCTGGCGTCGCTGTCGACAAACAGCGACCCAGACAGGCCTCTTGCGCAGTGCATGGCATCCATGCTGGAGGTGGTGCATGGACTGGCATCTCTGCACGAAAGAGGCATCGTGCACCGAGACCTAAAGTGTGTGGTGCTGCTCTTTTTCTTCTGTTATGTCTACAACAATGATGATCATAACTGTTATGATCTGTCATGTTAACAATAGCAATGATCTGCTATGCAACAATAGTAATGATCTTTTATGTCAACAATAGTAATGATATGCTATGCAACAATAGTAATGATCTGTTATGTCAACAACAATAATGATCTGTTATGTCAAAAACAGTAATGATCTGTTATGTCAACAATAGGTTTGATCTGTTATGTCGACAATAATAATTTGCTATGCAACAATAATAGTGAAACAAATATGACACTCGAAAGGAAGACTTATCACTCGCTCACATCTTACATCTCTGTTCCTCTACACTGTATTCCACGACTAAACACAAACAAATAAGTGTGAACACACTCACACAGGCAGGCACACGCAAGCACTTGACTATTCCATGTTCCATCCTGGCTGCACACTCCTTCTCTTGCCCTTTTCTTCTGTTGATGTCCCCTTCCTCCCTCATTTGTTCTTTTTCAGTTGCATGCCACAGGCCTCACAACAGCATCTGGTGATCTGATCACCAGGCCATCTTAAACAGCATTTATTTGCTCCCATCATCTGATCATTGCACGTATATAGGCCTCACAAAGCCCTCATCATCATCTGGTCAGATCATTTCTGACTGCATGCGCACAGGCCTCACAACGTCCTGATCACTGACGCCGGCCGTGTCAAGCTCTCAGATATGGGCCTCAGCAAGCAGTTGCTGGCTGAGCAGCTCTCTTTTGAGAGCTTGGGTGCAGGTGTGTGTACCTGTGTGTGTGCGTGCAAAGTCAAGCTCTCAGAGAATAGGCTTTGGCAAGGCAGCTCTCCTTTGAGAGCTGGGGTGCAGGTGTGTGTATGTGTGTGCATTTCTATGTGCATGCGTGCGTGTGTGAGCGTGTGTGCCTGGCAATGTGAATTGCGGCGTGTTCATGCAGCTTTGGCTTGTGCTGCTGGTGCAATTGCAAATATGATATTGTTGGTTTGTCATTACTGGTTTTACTCTAAATTTTAATTGCCAGGTCTGGAAGTAGGGAGGGTAGGGCACGAAGGGGTAGGCACAAGATGACACCTCACATATATCTCAGTTCTCTAGCGAACCGGTGGAGTTACAGAAGGCAAAAAAACTACAGAAATAGAAAGGAATAACGGAAGCAAATGAAAAGAAGGAAAGAGTACATCCATTGGGAACACTATGCCGCTATGCCGGGTCTTTAAATGCACAACTTGGTCCTTCTGCATGCTCTCCTCTTTTATAAGGGCTGGTGGGCCTTGCTGAGGGGCCAAGCTCCTTTGATGTGCCTTGTAAGTACGAAGCCACTGTACAGCTACCTGGAATTGCTGCACACCACTAAACATCTTACACCTTTGATGTGCTGTGTGCACGTGCAGGTGGTCCTCTAGGGGGTTAGATACCCTGAGAAGCTCAAATTTGAACATGCTGCTGCACACCACCCCACAATTGCTGCGCAATACCACTGAACACCACAGTGCTTGTGACGATTTTTAACTGTGTGCACGTGCAGGCGGATCTTCAGGGTGGCATTCCCCTGAGCAATCTTGTGGAAAGTGCCCACAACTTCCAAAAATGAAATAAAATGAAATGCAATAAAGCATAAATAACACGCACCATCACAGCTCATGCATCGTCTCGCCTGTGCGCGTGCAGGTGGATTTTCAGGGTGGCATGCCCCTGAGCGATATCGTGGAAAGTGCCCACAATTGCTGCAAATTAGATAAATGAAATTAAATAAAACGCACCATCACAGCTCTTGCATCGTCTCGCCTGTGCGCGTGCAGCTGGATTTTCAGGGTGGCATGCCCTTGAGCGATCTCGTGGAAAGTGCCCACAATTGCTGCAAATTAGATAAATGAAATAAATAAAACGCACCATCACAGCTCTTGTATCGTCTCGTCTGTGCGCGTGCAGCTGGATTTTCAGGGTGGCAGGCGCCTGCGCAATCTCGTGGAAAGTGCCCACAACTGCTGCAAATTAATACGCACCATCAAACCTCTTGTATCTCTTCTGTGTGCGCACCAACAACACGCTAGTATCGTCTCGTCTGTGCGCTCGCAGGTGGATCTTCAGGGTGGCAGGCCCCTGAGCAACTCATCGCGCGCGGAGGAGGATGTGCACGGCAGACGCGCTCCATGGATGTGTTTTCTCTAGGCTGCATCATCCACTACTGCATAACCGGTAGGGGCACTTCCTTTGCTGTGTGTTATGATTATTAGAATTGACCAGAACCATATACCATATGCATACACCGTTTACAGGCTGCATCATCCACTACTGCATAACCGGTAGGAGCACTTCCTTTGCTGTGTGTTATGGTTGTTAGGTTTGGCCAGAACCATATACCTATGTACACTGTTTGCATACACCGCATATATTTGGTGATTTCCCTGCCAAAACTCACGTGTATGTCACAAATGCAACACATACCACACACCACATGTCAGTTGTGCCTTGCGCCTTAGTCGTGCAGTCAGCATCTTTTTCATGTCACACGCAAGCAGGACTCATGCTTTGGAGCCTTCCTTGAGTGGTCAAACACATCATCAATCATGTTATCTGTAACCGAATGAAAAATACAACGCCCGTCAAAAACACGTACAAGCGGAGCGCATTGTTCGAAACGATTTGGTGCTGTCACACACATGCTCCAAACAATCACACACACATGCTCCAAACGATCACACACACACACACATGCTCCAAACGATCACACACACATGCTCCAAACGATCACACACATATGCTCCAATCACACCGATCAAACACACGCTCCGAACAAACGATCACACACACATGCTCCAAACGATCACACACACATGCTCCAAACAACCGATCACACACATGCGGTAAACGATGCTCCAACGATTTGGTGCTATCACACACATGCTCCAAACGATCACACACACATGCTCCAATCACACCGATCAAACACACTCTCCGAACAACCAATCACACACATGCGGCAAACGATGCTCCAACGATTTGGTGCTGTCACACACATGCTCCAAAGATTGCCGTTTACATCATCACCACACCAGGTGGCCGGCACCCCTCCGGAGGCACGTGCAAGCAAGACGCATTGTTTAAGACTCGTTGGCGCTGTCACACACACACACACACACACACACACACACACACACGCGCACACACACACACACACTCATACACACACACACACTCATACACACACATGAGCTAACCATAATCTTGTGTATCACCTCCACACCAGGTGGCCAGCACCCGTTTGGAGACACATACGAGCGAGACACCAACATTCTCCACAAACCCCCTCAGTTGGAGCGTCTGCGCAGTATGCCGGTGAGCAATAGTAGTAATAGGATAGGCTTGCAAGTGTTCTAGGATCATAGTTCTAGGATAGTGTTTCTGGGATAGTAGTTCCAGGATGGTAGTCCAGGATAGTATTTCTAGGATAGTAGTTCCAGGATAAGTGCCTGTGCGTTCTGTGTTCTGGTGGCCATTAATAATGAGGGTATTCCTCATGGCCATTTCAACTGTGATGGGCCATTAGCGCTTGTATAAGTGCCTTGTGCTTTCTGGTGGCCATTAATACTGAGGGTATTCCTCATGGTCGTTTAGTCTGTGGATGGACATCAGTGCTGAGGGTAGCCAATAATGCTCTGAATTGTCATATAAATTGTGGGTAGTTGTTTGAGCTGGGTGGTCGTTTAAACTGGGGGTGGTGCCTTGTTCAGGCGTTGTGGTTGACCAAAAGTACACTGTTTGTGCATTTCTAAATTGTATGCAGGAGGCACACATCCTGATGCCGCATACTGTTTGTGTTTGTGCATTTCTAAATTGTATGCAAGAAGCGTGCAACCTGATGCCGCATACTGTGTGTGTTTGTGCATTTCCAAATTGTATGCAAGAAGCGTGCAACCTGATGCCGCATGCTGTGTGTGTGTGCATTTCCAAATTGTATGCATGAAGCATGCAACCTGATGCCGCAAACTGTGTGTGTGCATTTCCAAATCGTATGCAAAAGGCATACAACCTGATGCCGCATGCTGTGTGTGTGTTTGTGCATTTCCAGATTGTATGCAAGAAGCGTGCAACCTGATGCCGCATACTGTGTGTGTGTTTGTGCATTTCCAAATTGTATGCAAGAAGCGTGCAACCTGATGTCGCATACTGTGTGTGTGCATTTCCAAATCGTATGCAGAAGGCATACAACCTGATGCCGCATATGTGTGTGTGCATTTCCAAATCGTATGCAGAAGGCGTACAACCTGATGTCGCATACTGTGTGTGTGCATTTCCAAATTGTATGCAAGAAGCGTGCAACCTGATGCCGCATACTGTGTGTGTGCATTTCCAAATCGTATGCAAGAGGCGTGCAACCTGATGCCGCATACTGTGTGTGTGTGCATTTCCAAATTGTATGCAAGAAGCGTGCAACCTGATGCCGCATACTGTGTGTATGTTTGTGCATTTCCAAATTGTATGCAAGAAGCGTGCAACCTGATGCCGCATACTGTGTGTGTGCATTTCCAAATCGTATGCAAGAAGCGTACAACCTGATGCCGCATATGTGTGTGTGCATTTTCCAAATCGTATGCAAGAGGCGTGCAACCTGGTGCTAGCAACGCTGCATACTGTGTGTGCAATTTCATACTGTAATCAGGAGGCGTGCAACCTGGTGCTGGCGATGCTGCATAAAGTGTGTGCATTTTCTCACCGTGTTCAGGAGGCGTACAACCTGGTGCTGGCAATGCTGCATAAGAAACCCTCTCATCGTCCAGCCATGCAAGAGGTGCAGAGGCACCCCCTCTGGTGGAGCACAGAGCAGCGCCTCCAGTTCTTGTTGGACATCAGCGACAGGTGTGTGAGTGCAGGCGTGTGTATGAATGAAGGTGTGTGCGTATGTGGGTGGGTGGTTGCATTTAGATGTGGGCTGGTGTGACCGCTGGTGTGCATGTGGTCAGGTGGGTGTGGGTTGGGAGGGTGGGACATGCACACCCCTTATATACACACACATGAACGCAAACATTTATGGATACACACACATACATACACACACACCCTCGCGGACGCACGTATGCATACATACACACACACACACGCGCACGCGAACGCACATATACATACATAAATGCACACACACACACACACACACACACACACACACACACGCGCGCGTGCAAACGCACATATGAATACATACACGCACCAGGGTTGAGTACGAGGACCGGGAGCCTGATCAAACCCTGCTAGCTGGGTTAGAGGCCTGCGGGCATGCGGCCCTGTGTACCTCTTCGTGCGCATCCGCACACGCGACGCAGGTGGCTAGAATGTTCCTGACTCTTGATTGCTCCTCTACCTGGTCACTTCGTCCTAAATCTTGGTTAGACAACTTCTTCAGGGCTCTAGCTTTCTTTTTTCTGTGTTCCTTTGTTCTCTGGCACACACACCAACTCACACGCCATCTGTGTTCCTTTGCTCTCTGTCACACACCATCTCACACACCATCTGTGTTCCCTTGCTCTCTGGCACACACCATCTCACACACCATCTGTGTTCCTTTGCTCTTTGGCACACACCATCTCAAGAGCAGTCCTCCTACCTCGAGACAGACCCCCCTCTTATCCCACAGATCGACGTCCTGCAGTGTCCTGTAACACACAACTAAGCAATTACATTCCTCCATCTGAGCTATATTTTGTTAATCCTTGACGAGCGTTTGACGAACGTATAAGCTGACCCAAAGAACAGTACATGCTCACGGTGCGTGTCAGAAGATACATTTTGTAACACAATGTGGTGCACGTCATGTGCATCTAAACAGTCTTGTGTCTTGTATGCTGACTAAATTACTTATATGATGTGGCCTCCTATGGTTTTAGGAATATAGGACCATACCCTAGGAATAGGTCAATGTGGCCTCCAAGAACCAGGCTTCCTATGGTCAATGTGGCCTCCAAGAACCAGGCTTCCTATGGTTTTAGGAATATAGGACCATACCCTAGGAATAGGACAATATGGCCTCCAATAACCAGGCATCCTATGGTGTGCAAATAGGGCCCTGGAAAAATTACATTACCTTTATATATAATGTAGCCTCCAAGAACCAGGTTTCCTTCCCAGATATTTCCTTTGATCATTTGCTGTGTCTGCCGTCATTGTCTTGTCCTTGGCAGTGAGAGGTGCTGGTTTGATACACGTCATGTCATCCTCTCACGTCCTTGACATCTGAGGGCACGGGATCACACCACGTCATGCCACCCGCTCACGTCTTAGACATCTGAGGTCACGGGATCACACCACGTCATGTCATCTTATCACGTCCTTGAAAAGAAGAGAAAAGAAAAGAAAAACTGAAAAGAAAAGAAATACTACACAGGCAACAAAACACTCCCTGTATTAATTAAGGAAAAGGAGACACATTGGCCCGAAGTGCCGTGAGTCTCCCCCACCAAAGGAAAAAAAGAAAACTAGTGGGGGAGGGTGGCTGGCAGTCCCTAGCTCCAGACCGAGACCTTGAGAGCAATTCTTTTTTCAAGTGCCTTGACATATAACTGAAATTGCCAGTGACACCACACCCCTGCTACCATCCTTTTTCCCACTCACCTGTTTATCGACAACCATAATCACCCCGCGGGTGTGGCTGCTAAGAACCAGGCTAACTTTCTGAAGCTTTCTTTTTATTATACCTAGGGTTGGCCAGAACCGTATATATGCACCGTGTATGACCGTATTTTAGGTGATTTCTCTGCCAAAAATACCGTATATACACCGTACATATATGGTTCTGGCCAACCCGAATTATTCCCCCCTTGTCTGTTATCATCTCGTCCTTGATATTTGAGGCCACAGCTGCCATCTCTATGTGGACTCGACAATTCACCTGCAACTGTAGAAACCCGGAGCCGCCACATCTACCATCTCTATGCCGGCTCATCAACCTACCTGCAACTGTACTGAACCCGGAGCTGCAGCAACACGCCACGCTCACAAACAATACTGGGCTTTACACCACAATTGCATTATGCATTATGCAGCAATGCGTCGCTTTCACAGTGCTTGCCTTTGCTGAAGGCAGAACTGCAAACCACGACGTTGTGTGGCGTGAACATTGAGCATGATGCGGGAATATTGAGCATGACGCGTGAACATTGAGCATGATGCGTGAACATTGAACATGACGGGTGAACATTGAGCATGACGCGGGAACATTGAGCATGATGCGTGAACATTGAGCATGACGCGTGAACATTGAGCATGATGCGTGAACATTGAGCATGACGCGTGAACATTGAGCATGACGCGTGAACATTGAGCATGATGCGTGAACATTGAGCATGATGCGTGAACATTGAGCATGACGCGTGAACATTGAGCATGATGCGTGAACATTGAGCATGATGCGTGAATATTGAGCATGATGCGTGAACATTGAGCATGATGCGGGAACATTGAGCATGATGCGGGAACATTGAGCATGATGCGGGAACATTGAGCATGATGCGTGAACACTGAGCATGACGCGTGAACATTGAGCATGACGCTCAAATCGGACTGTGATTTGGTCTGACAGTACCATTCTTTTTTACGCAGAACTGGGGCAAGGGCATCGAAGCGGAGCTGGTTGCAAACCTTAACCACTACAGGCGCTACGATTTTACTAGCGTACGCGATCTGCTGCGCGTCATCAGGAACAAGCGGAACCACTTTCGCGAGATGCCCAGCGGGTTGCAGGCGCTCATGGGGCCTCTGCCACACGGCTTTTTGAGGTGATTGCCCTTGCAACTTGTATACATTAAATTGGGGCGGTTGGGGCGGTTGCAGCTGCGCTTAGTGAAGATAACTGATGGAAAGATTTGGACCATTGCCCGTCATGGGGCCTCTGCCACACAACTTCTTGAGGTGATTGTGACCTCGCTTTTGATACGTTAGATTGGGGCGGTTTCAGTAGCTCCTAATGAAAAGAGTTGGTGATCTTGACCATTGCCCAGGAGGTGTGTTATAGAGCTACAGGGCGCTCAGGTTTTTCCCTGTCCAAAGGCTAGTATAAGAACATGATTGGCTTGTGATGAGAACATGATTGGCTTGTGATGAGAACATGATTGGCTTGTTTTTTCGCTGGGAGGTGTATCAGGTTTGATAGGAAATTGCAGAGGAGCAGTCCACACCCAAACTCATTGTGAAGCTGAGGCTTGGTGCAGCTGAGCTTGATTGAAGTAAAACGGGCACTCCCAACCACCTACCAGCTCTACTTCAAGCCCTCTCTCTTGGACCTGTTGTTTGCTGCTACTTATCCAGCCGCATCTGAAACCCAGCAATGCATCACTGACATGTCACAGCTTCCAAAATTTGATTAGCCCTCCTTTCTCTGACCTCCCATTATCGCTCTGGTTTGCGGTCACGTTGTCAGCCGCTTCCCGCGCTCATCAACGCGTAGCTGACTCGTCCAACCTTCCAGGTTTTGTGTGCTCCTCCCCCCTTTCTCTCACCTTACATCCCTGCTCGAATGCCACGCAGCTACTTTGTCAGCCGCTTCCCGAACCTGCTGATTTCCGTGTGGGTCTTTGCACTCAATTACCTGCAAGAGGAGCGAGACTTGGCAGCTGTGTACTGGCCATGTGGTATGTGTTGGCAGCTGTGTACTGGCCCTGTGGTATGTGAAGACTTGGCAGCTGTGTAATGGCCCTGTGGTATGTGAAGATTTGGCAGCCGTGTACTGGCCCTGTGGTATGTGTTGGAAGCTGTGTGCTGTTGGCAGCTGTGTACTTTTGGCAGCTGTGTAATGGCCCTGTGGTATGTGAAGACTTGGCAGCTGTGCACTGGCCCTGTGGTATGTGAAGACTTGGCAGCTGTGCACTGGCCCTGTGGTATGTGAAGACTTGGCAGCTGTGAGCTGGCCCTGTGGTGCGTATTGACAGCTGTGTACTGGCCCTGTGGTATGTGAAGAATTGGCAGCTGTGTACTGGCCCTGTGGTATGTGAAGAATTGGCAGCTGTGTACTGGCCCTGTGGTATGTGAAGACTTGGCAGCTGTGCACTGGCCCTGTGGTATGTGAAGACTTGGCAGCTGTGCACTGGCCCTGTGGTGCGTATTGACAGCTGTGTACTGGCCCTTGGGTGCGTGTTGGTAGCTGTGTACTGGCCCTGTGGTATGTGAAGACTTGGCAGCTGTGCACTGGCCCTGTGGTATGTGAAGACTTGGCAGCTGTGCACTGGCCCTGTGGTGCGTATTGACAGCTGTGTACTGGCCCTCTGGTATGTGAAGAATTGGCAGCTGTGTACTGGCCCTGTGGTATGTGAAGATTTGGCAGCTGTGTACTGGCCCTGTGGTATGTGAAGACTTGGCAGCTGTGCACTGGCCCTGTGGTGCGTATTGACAGCTGTGTACTGGCCCTTGGGTGCGTGTTGGTAGCTGTGTACTGGCCCTGTGGTATGTGAAGAATTGGCAGCTGTGTACTGGCCCTGTGGTATGTGAAGACTTGGCAGCTGTGCACTGG
>Ga0307968_1002750_pt1 | contig 14689 bp, 16 predicted proteins | sample OrgLakmetagen650_FD_201834 | JGI IMG/M metagenome (GOLD analysis project Ga0307968, IMG submission 201834) | Saline water microbial communities from Organic Lake, Antarctica - #650 | ecosystem: Environmental > Aquatic > Non-marine Saline and Alkaline > Saline | place: Antarctica: Organic Lake... | reverse complement strand
AGCCTGGCCCGGCCTGGCCAGCTGCTGACGGTTTCCAACCGTAAACGACTAATTCCTGACAGTTTCCCACCGTAAATAACTAATTCCTGACGGTTTCACACCGTAAATAACCGTCAGACGCAAAAAATTAAAATCACCGTAAATTACGCCTGAGAGTTAGTTTCTGACGGTCAAAACCGTAAGTTACGCCTGACCGTCAAATGACGGTTGACGGCGTCAACAGTAAAGTGCACAACACTGATGGTACTACATGGCACAGACAACCGCAGATGCAACAAAGGGAGGGACTCTATAGGTTCTTGCTTTGAAGGAGGAAGTGCTAACTTATCTTGCAATCAATATGAAATCAGCAAACACAAATGCCTATGCCTGGACAAAACCAGGAACGTGGCAGCAACCTTCTATCTTTAACCTTGTGCTTTTAAGGTTACGTGGTTTCAAAGTACAGATTACGAGGGCGCTCATGCACCCCTCCTTCTTCGATTCAAATGCCTTCAATAGCGTTAAAGTGCAATAATTATGCAGAAAAGCATGCATGTGTGTGTGTCTTCCTGGTAAACGCCTAATCCAGCATGCTGCTTAAGTACACATTTGCCATGTGTCATGCCAAAAGTATGCGTGCAATCACATCCTCACTTGCAAATCCATGTGCGATGTAAGTCGTTCAAGCACAAACGCACCTCTTCTAGCTTTGAAAGATTTTTTTACGGCCGCAAATTGACACGAACACACACACGAACATACACGTCTCAAGCATTACTTTACGGCCGCAAATAGAACACAAACACTCACGCACATATCTATTACACACACGCCTCATGCGTTACCTTGTTCGATTTTGTGATCGCGGCCTGGATGCTTTGGAACTGCTTGCCATACTCCGTCAGCTGCTGCTTCAGAGCGTCGTTGCTTTGTTGGAGGAGGGCGTTGTGCTGCTTTGTCACCACCAGCACCTCCAGCTCCGCAGCAACACTCTGCAAACAGTTGCAACACAGCCTGTAGGGTTGGCCAGAACCGTATATGCACACCGCATATGACCGTATGTATGGTGATTTCCCTGCTAAAAACAGCGTATGCACACCGTATATACCTACACATGTATGGTTCTGGCCAACCCTAAACACAGGACATCAAGGCAAATCACACGCTCGACACACAGCAGGGTGTTGTGTCGCTTCGTCACCACCAGCCCCTCCAGCTCCGCAGCAACACTCTATACACGATGAACAAACACGACACACAGGCAAAGTGCATGCTTGGCCCACAGCAGAGTGTCGTGTTGCTTCATCACCGGCACCTCCAGCCTTGATCTGGGAACACTTGTGAGATCGTGCGCATAATACGTTGAAGTACAACACGTTTGTCGCAGTTTTTGCAGTTCAAAGTTGAGGTTGGTGTCCAACGCAATGCGATAGTTCAGGTTTACAACTGAATGTGGCAAACAATACGTTTGCCACAAGACAAGTGTGCGCATTGGTAGCAACAGCTTGTCAACAAGGGCCAAGTTAACACAGTACATGTCAGCGAACTTATAAACTGGTTGCCACTCTAAACCCTCCAATGCATATTGCACCCATAGTTCCATGCAAAGAAGGTTACAAAATGCTGTATCCTGCTCAGGCACGACATCAACATGCACACATGCACACATACACACACGCACAGGCACACGCGCACGCACGCACTCAAAGCTACACACGCATACACTCAAATTAAAGTACTACCGTGTGTCAGACCCATCTGTGCATGGGATGTTATAATACACATGAGCCACACCGTACGTATGTCTCCTCCAACTGCTCTGTACTGATCCATTCACCGCACCAAGTATGCCTTCTCCACCTGCTCTACAATACCCATCCGCACACACCGAGTGCGTGTCTTTGTTATCTGCTCTGTAGTGTTCCTTCACACGCACCGAGTGTGTTTCCTCCACCTGCTTTGTAACGATCCATCCACATTCACTGATTGTCCTCCATCTGCTTTGTAATGAGTCGTTACTAATGACCCATGCACACACTCCATGTGCATCTCCTCCGTCTGCACTGTAACAGTATATCCACACGCACCGAGTGCGTCTTTTCCATCTGCTCATGCGACTGCATGTACAGCTCGTTCTTCTTCGTCAGCTGCTCGTTGATGGCCTCCTGCTGCGCAAGCTTGGCATTTGCCAGCTGCACCTCCAAGTCCTTGCTGTGCAGCTGCGTGTGTGTGTGTGTGTGTGTGTGGGTTCAATTCATGTGACGGTGGTTTCCACCGCCTGCACAGTGTGCCTGTACAGTGTGCCTGCACATTGTGCCTACAGTGTGCCTGTTTTCTCAATATATGTGGACGGTAAATTCCACCGCCTGCAGTGTGCCTATTTTCTCAATTCTTGAATGGATGGTGGTTTCCACCGCCTGCACAGTGTGCATTTATTTACAGCCATTCCTCCTCCTTATACTGCGCTTGCTGATCCTGAGCACAAACTACTCATAACTAGGTTTGGTGAGAACCATACAAATATGGTGTATACCTGTACGGCATTTTTGGCAGGCAGATCACCAAATATAAGGTCATATACGGTGTGTATACTTACCATTCTGGCCAGCCCTACTCATGAGCAGTAACTATAAAGCAACTCCAGCTTGTTGTGAGCGCTTGCCGTCTTCAAGCACAGACCACCCACCAAGAGTGACCTAAAAAGGACTCACCAGCTTGTCAAAGGCGTTCATGTCGTTAGCCACCTGCACAGAATCATAAGAACACGCAAAAGCTTAGACCAGATTGCAGCAGATCGTGTGTCATGCCTGCAGGTTATGTTGTGCTGTGCTATGCTGTACACAGCAGCCCTGTACACTTGCACAGAGGCGGAGGCAAAGCAGTAAAAGAAACATAGAGTACATCGGTAGTGTGGTCATGCACACAGCAGAATAGTGCACAGAGGCAGAGCATTGAAGGGAAGGTGTTGCACAGTGTTGCTCAGATACTGTGGCCGATGATCATGCATGCTACGTACTGCCAAAGAAGTGCACAGGGGCATGTGTAGAACGTACTACGTACTGCCAATGAGATGCACAGGGGCATATGTATCATACATGCTACGTACTGCCAAACAAATGCACAGGGGCAGACCAAGAAAGCAGAATTACATCTAGCGTCATCACAGATGGCGTGCTCTGCAAAGACGGGGGCCAGTCTGGCCCCATGAATCATGCAAGCGTATGCATTATTGGTGGGGGGGAGACATACACACACGGTGACACACCGTGACACACCATGACACACACCATGACACACCGTACACCGTGACACACACGGTGACACACCGTGACACACCCTGACACACACGGTGACACACATGGTGACGCACATGGTGACACACCGTGACACACACAGTGACACACCATGACACACCGTGACACACACAATGACACACCGTGACACACGGTGATACACCGTGACACACCGTGACACACATGGTGACACACCGTGACACACACAGTGACACACCATGACACACACAGTGACACACCATGACACACCGTGACACACTGTGACACACCGTACACCGTGACACACCGTACACCGTGACACACCGTGACACACACTGTGACACATTGTACACCGTGACACACACTGTGACACACCGTACACCGTGACACACCGTGACACACTGTACACCGTACACCGTGACACACCGTACAAAGATATGCCTGATGCCTGGCGTTATTCCATAGGACGTGTACGTTTCTTTCATTCCAATAAGCGCACCCCTTCAAGCTTTTCACGCAATGAAATGTTTTCCTCCAGCTGCTTCATACGGTTGCCTTGCTCCTCCTCCATGTTTGCAGTGAATTTCTGTGCACACAAGCACACATACATACGTCCTTGTGTGTGTGTGTTCTTGTCAAGTCTGCAATGACTTCCGTGCACGCATATGCATACATGCAGGTATTTACCCTTGGGATTATTGTTGTGTGTGAATATGTGTGTCTGTGTGTCTGTGTGTGTGTGTGTGTGTGTGTGTGTGGTGTTCGTCTTGCAGCTTTGTAGCAGAAACCAAATTGGCAGTAAGAGAGCCATCTTTCCAGGCTTACTTACACCACCCACAGCTACAGCCGTCAAGGTCTTACCAGACACGTACATCTCCACCTTGTGAGATTGCATACATTCATCAGTATCCTGCTAAAAGTATTGGATTGCAAACAGATATACATGGATCTGGCAGTTATATAAATGCGCTGCCACATCAGCAGCTTCAGTTGCACATCCGGGTGCTCAAACCTCCTTGCCACCCATGCAGCAGCCACCGAGTAACGGAGGACGAGTAAGTGGCCAACAGGATCAGTATTCCGTAGAGACCACGATAAAGGATTAAGGGGCAACAACAGTAAGTTGTGCAGATGTTTGACCTACCGGCGTCATGCCTGTTACACCCAACCACCCCCACACTTTGCTTCATAAGCAGGGTAGGCCAAAATATTTGTATATATACGCCATACCGACCCGTATACTTGAAAACTTTACTGCTAGAAATACCGTATGCACACCATATATATATATGGTACTGGCCAGCCCTATTCATAGGGCGACCAGTAAACGACCCCCCATACAAAGTCAACCATCTCCGCCGTATAGTCCCTCCACTTAATGTAGTCAGAGGCACTCCTGTAGAACATGTAAACTGGGCATTTTTCTACCAAATGTAAACAGGGGCAGAGGAGCAAGTGCACGAAGAGGGGCCGCAACCTACTTCGATTTTGGATTTGAATTCGGCGTGTGTGGCTGCCCTTGCTGCAATGTCCTCCTCCCGCAGCTTGTGCGCCGTTTCCAAGGTTGAGCGGTTGTCTTTCTGTAGAGAGGAAAAACCATTCGCAAGTGAAAACGTTGGCGTATGCGTCATAATTGTTAAGCAGCCGTTTTTCCTATGCAATACATTTGCCTTTCTGTAGAAAGCGAAGGGCATTAACCACTGACAACATCGTTATAATAATGTGTGTATGTGGGGGGGGGCAAGATTTTTGAGAGGCAATGTTTTGTGGTTGGGTGAATGCCATGCTTCAAAGAAGTATTGAGATAGATACAAGTAAGATCTCAACAATTGGAGCTAAGTATTGGGCAAGGTTTTGTTTTCCATAATTGGCAGCAGAAAAACAACTTGCTATTAAGGAGCAAACAGGTGAGTACGAGTGTGACCAGATGCAATGCTGATGATCAAGTGCAACTTTCTAGATGCAAAAAGGCAAAGTAAAATAGTAAACATCAATGAATACGAGCCGGCCAATGGCAATCGTTCCTCAGATACATCGTCTATCTAACATGCTTATCTAACACACTGGCGAGAAAGGGGTTCCTGCCATGAGAATGGCATCTTACAGCAGCTGTCCTTGAATGCGCCCATGCCTGGTAAAGTTAGCATTGAGCTGCAGGGCCGCTCCTGCTTCCACAACTGTAGCTGTCAGATTAGCTCTTCAAGCCAGCACCTGCCCGGTTTATCCACCCATACTCAGTTCCGCGTTCTTGCCACCATACCTGTACTGTCGGCATTCATCCACACACACTCGGTTCCGCATCTCTTTGCTACCATACCTGTAGCTGTCGGCACAGCTCTTCTAGCTTATCCCTAACGGTGTTACTCTTTTTGAGCTCAAGCTGGGCTGCAAAGGCACAGTTTTAGGTGTGTGGACCACAGTGTGTGAGGCACAGTCGGAAGTGTGTGAAGAAAGGGCAATGTGGGCTGCAAAAAAGGGCACTGTCAGAAGTATGCGAAGAAAGGGCAAAAACAGTGCTCTCTTTGGCAGCTTGCTGACGTAGTGAGGACACACATATGCTGCCTTTACACAATGATCCAGTTTAGCAATTGATAGCACGCAATAGGTGTAAAGTGCAAACAGTCACGGTATTATACTCGCATAAGATGTCCGTGATGTACAAGAAGCCCGCGACATCATTCGTCACACGTTTCCCATGCAAGAAGCATCTCAGCATTCAGTATGCTTACGGCGATGAGAATGAGCCAGTTACGACAAGTTCACGCGCACAGGAGCAGGACATTGAGGCCTACCAAATATCATGAAGGGCTGAATGTTGAATGATGAGCTAGTGGTGTGCAATCAAAACAAGCCAGATTGCCCAAGACGTGATACCAAATATCATGAAGGGTTGAATATTGAATGATGAGCTAGTGGTGTGCAATCAAAACAAGCCAGATTGCCTAAGAATGCCCTTCTGCTCTGTGGAAACTTGAGCTTGACCAAGTGTGTATGATCCTAGAGACCAAGATGACGGCCACAATCATTTGAGCCTCGTTATGTAAGGAGGCTTCGCACCTTTGTCCTTTTCCAATGCCGCGCTGTTCAGCTTTGACTGTGTTTCAAAGAAGCTCTTCTCCACTCTGTGCAGGTCAGTGACCTGCGTTGTCAGAGGGGATGACGAGCCTTGATGGCTTGTACCCTGTGAAGCTTACAGAAACCACACCGCCACACGTTGAAACTGCACCTTTGTGCATTTGCGTGTGCGAATGTGTGTGTGCATGAGTTTGTGCGTGTCTGTGTGTGTGCGTGGGGGGGTGTGTGCGTGTGTGTGCGTGTGTGTGTGTGTGTGAATGTGGGTGTGAATGTGGGTGTGTGCGTGTGTGTATGTGGGTGTATGGGGGAGGGAGCATAACGCATGAGCATGCATCAAGCCAGTGTGCACACACGTACCATTTGAGTGTACTTGGTTTGTAGGAAGTCCACTTTATCCTCTACCGAGTGCGTCTTGTCAGAGCAGAACTTCTCCATCTCTTTGAGCACTCGTTTCCTGTTGTTTAAAGAGGTCGACAAGTTAACGTGCAGGGCTTACTAACAGACAGCGTGTGACTTACAGACAGATATATACAATAAACCACACCTGTGTTTAGCGCTCTCCTTCTCCTCTTTGCTGTGCGAGCTGTTTGAGGCCATGGTGCTCTCCATTTCTGTGATACAAGGGCGTGTTTTAAGTGAGTAGATCATATAAAACAAACAACCAATTGGCGGCATTCATGGTCTAGAAGGCAAACACACTATAAAGCAGAAGAGGAGGCGCGCACACACATACACAGACACATTTATACGCTCACGGACAAACACACACACGCAAACACAGACACACAGACACATACAAACACACATACACACACGCACCTGTGATTTTGCCGCTTAAAACGCTGAGAAAGTCAGGAGTCTGCTTTTCCGTGCTTGTTCCCATGCTTCCTAGTCTGAAATCGCAGTGTGCGTTGGTTGCTCTCAACACATATGTACTTGAGGCTGCAGTGATGTGGTACACATCACAGTATCTGATGTGTACCACAGACAGCAAGGGCAGTGCTTCTTGCTTTTGAGTGTATGTGTGTGCGTGCGTGTTAATTAGTGCGCTTATATGTGCGTGCATGCGCGTGTGTTGTGTGTATGTGTGTGCGTTTGTCATGCGTGTGTGTGTGTGTGTGCGTGTGTCATGCGGGTGTGTGTATGTTTGTGTGTATATGTGTGTGTATGTGTGTGTGTGTGTGTGTGTGTGTGTGTGTGTGTGTGTGTTTAAAAAGGACGCTCCTCCCAAAGCTGGGCACCTGGATCTGAGCTGCGGTACTGACTATGGGCTTTAGGGATAATGCCACTGGTGAGCAGGCTTGCTGGACAGGAGGGAGGGACAGAAAGCTGTCAGTGGCACAAAACCAAAATAATAAAATGTTTACGAAAATTGTTGCAGATACGAATGCATACCCAACAAACTGACATTTTCGATCACGCTTGCAGCTTGCAACTTTTTGTTTAAATCTTTTCGTATTCCAATCCAATTCTGACCATTTAGCAATTGAAGTTAGCAAGGGATGTACATCGACGATTTTGAGGCATTCTACCAGCAGGCTGAGGCGCTGTGCAAGTGCAGGCCCTTGGAAACGCGGTATTGCATAAAGTACAGGAACTGCGACGGCTTGCTCGTGCTTAAAGTAACTGATGATGTGAAGGTGTGAAAAAGACTGGCTTCTTGGCTGCTGAATTGTTGCATGGTTGCCCAAGAGCCTGATGTAGTCAGGTTTGGAAGACACTACAGCTGCGCGTGACCCATTACACACGAGAACACACGCTCGCAGTTCACATTGCATGACTGTGTTCAATCATTTCAGCGTGTTAGCTCGCATGCCTCCCATTTCCTCTCTCGTTTCCTTCGTGTGAGCAGTGTTTACAGTACAAGACGGACCAGCAATCTGATTTGCGGAAGCTGGAGCGGATGAATAACTTGTTCATGGCGCTTGCAGCAGGTGAGGCAGGCTCTCAGACTCGTGCTGCATTTCCAAACGAACGTGCCTGCACAACGCTCTAGCCATAGCCTGTAATGCATGGCCTTATTTGTGATTGTTTGCAATTCGATTGGCATGGTATTCTATGCACAAATGTGTAGAAGATACAGTAAATGATAAGGCACTGAACGTGCCCCTCCGTAGAGCTGCCCAGTAAGCAGTTGGGTGCAGCAGCATCAACGAGAGGCTGGAATTAAGCTCTGTGATAGTCGTGCAACGATCTCGCAGTTTAGAGGCTCAATCAAAGATGTAAATGGCTAATTACAAGAGATTACACCTCAGTTATAAGCCACGAATAAGGCAAAGAAGGCAATCAAGGGGTGTTTGTGATATTTGCGATGTATATTCTAGTGACGTTAAAACTCAAACACTGCAAAGCTGCAACCAAGAACAGCTTATTCCTTCCATTAATTGAACGGCAGGACGGATCTTCCATCTCCTGAATTATATGTTTCCCCTTTCTTCATTGGAAGTGCTGTCTACAGGCATTTCTAGCACTGCTATATTTCCCTCATTTATGCAGTACAAGTAAAGCAATCAAACCCCTAGCTGACCATAGCCAGCTAGGTACCAAGCTGAAATCCAGTCACTAAAAAGTGCTTAACACTTGATTAGGCATGCGGACAAATTGTAATTAATAGGTGTTTCGCCATTTTGTTCCCCACCTGGAAATGTGTTGATGATACAATGTGTCAACGGAGCAGAGATTGGGTGTTGGTCTCCTGCTATGCCTAACGGTCACAACTGTTAGCTTTATAGATTGGAGATGCCTGTTGGGGGCGCCTCCTTAGCCTCATCTCCTGTTATGACTGCAGGTGTTATGGTACCAACGGAAGGGTTGCTTGTCTGCTCGATCATTTTCATGCTTCTTCCTGACCATAAAAGGTTCACTGTGGGAAACAGCTAATCATGCTTCTTCACTTCTTCATAAACACACACATACATACATACAACATACACATACACATACATACAGGGAATGAGGACTTGGCCACAGAGAACCAACAGCAAGGGCAGCAGCAACAGCAACAGCAGCAGCAGCAGCAGCAGAAGCAGCAGCAGCAGCAACCGCAATCAGAAGCGGAACAGAAGAAAGGAAGAGAAGCGGAACAAAAGAAAGGGAAGGGAAAAGGCCGGAAGAAGGGGTAACTGATTTAGGTTTTTGGTTCAATGTCATTTTTTGTTGGGTACAGCAGAGTACAGTGATTTAAAAGCTGCAAATATAGTTTTTTGTTAGATGGACAAATTCTAGAAAGGTGTCGGAATGCTTTTAAAGTTGACTTCAGCTTTTTTTCACGTCGGTGCAAGTTTCAAAAACGATGTCCTTCCTTAATTTAAATCCACTCCTCAGTCCCCCGAATTAGCACTGGTGGTCTAAACGGATGGAACGCAACCCCAACAGTTATTGAGCGTTTTTAACACTCTTGGTGGATTACAGCCTCTGATTCTCAATCACCATTGAAAAGCCCTGTCCTCACGCCTTGAAACCTCCAGGTGGCTGGGATGTAACAGTAGTGTGGGCTCTGTATCCATTTGGTGGTGCAGAATACAATGCAAAGAAGAAAAAAACAACGCAGGCAGTGTAAAGCACTCCCCACATTAATTAAGGTAAAGGAGCCACTTTTGTACCGGGGGGTTTGTAAGACTCCACCAAAGACTCTTATCGGATTAAGACAAAGATCAATGGGGATCAGGAGGGTTGCAGGCTTGACCTGAAACTGGCTCCTGATGAGAGTTGGTTATGGTGGCACTGGAAAGTGCGCGTCTGGTATGGACAAGTTTGGCAGCGTAGTCGACAGAATGAACATGAAGCTTGGAAGCAAGTTTCTTAACTCTTTGAGAATCAAAAATCTGCTCCTTTAAAAATCTCCAATGCGTCATTGTTGTATATGGTGCCACCCACTCCCAAAAGGATGGAGTGGAGGGTAATAAAGTCTCCTTAACATGCAAGTTGTTACTCCGATCCAGCAACCACGCCCCAAACAAGACCCAACAAACACGTACCAAATCAGGTGTGCCAATGATGCTAGAAGAGTTGCCCGTGATAACCTAGCAGATGGCACTGCCTGTCACGCCCAATTGTTGGCAGTGACGATTTGTAATTTGGTTAGCTGGTCTTTCAGTTGAGGTTATTTTGCCTAGTCTCGTTCAATAAGCTGGGGAAGCCGGTTTATTGTAGAATGGTTTGAGCCAGGGTCGAGTCTCTCTCGAGCAAAGGCTGGGAACTGCACTTCAGATTGGCAGTTGGTTGTTGTGCTGAGTCTTATAGTTTGCAGTGACGGTGATTTGCTACGACATGCCAATCCATACCCCCTGCAGGAGGCAGGACTTTTTTTAAAGGAAGGCACATCCTATTTTCGGGCTGGACCCCCCTGATCCCCCCCCCCCGCCAAACCCCCCTTCCGGTGCCCCCACCCAGGCAAAGGGTACCAATCTGCTCCTTTTATAAGTAGGCATCCATCTGCATACTCATCAACATCTGAAACTGAAGTGTTGCAGAGTTACGGGGCAACAACTGAGATATGGATGCCCATGAACACGTGACCTACCAGGCACCCACACCTGGCTTGCACATTCCCACATTGCTTCCATTTCTCCAGAATTCCACTAACTATCTCATGCTGGCACAATCCTGGAAGTTTGGAGTGAATTGCTGCTCCATTGGCTTGACTCACCCCGCTGCCTGCACCCGAGCTAAAGAATCCATGTATGGATTAGGAAAGGTTGTAGGTGATAGCGATTCAAATCGTGACGCCAGATGGTAGAGCAATACACAGGCATTGAAAACCACTCCCCGCGCTAAACCAAAAAAAGCCACTTTTACGTACTCAAAACATCAAGTAAGGTACAACCCACTGTTCATAAGAAAATGTGTCATCAATGGAGATGAGCCTGAGGAGGGCGGATTCAAGTGTGCTAACAAAATTGGTTGCGGTAAAAAATAATAGTCAATGCATCTGGCTTGTAGAAGAAGAAAAAAAATTGATGATAAAGAAGACGGAACAATCGTTCCATACCAACATCGAGGGCAAAAACACATTTCTGGACGCTAAGACAAGGACTCTAATTTTCACAACTACTTCAGGCGGATCCTACACAAATTCGTTGTCTGTCCGAGGTAGGGTCACGTTAAGAACGTGTTGCTTGCTGTCCCACTTGGCTTTCCCTCGTTCTTCATCTACCTTGTTTGGAAGGTAGATGGACAGCTTGCTGCACACAAAAATGGCGTCAGACAGGAAGGAGCACAACAGTTGGATGCATACCTGAATGGATGAAACTTGATTAAATGCATGAAGAAGACAATTGAATTAACTTATCTAAATTCATTTTAATTAGTTGCAGGGGCCTGGTAGTGGCGTTTGACCTTGTAAGCACAGTATTCTGACGACAAAGTACACTACTTACTATTTCACGGAGCTCAGCTTGAGAAAGGTGCTCTTGACGTCAAGATCTAGCTCTGCACCAAGAAGGGCAAATAGATACTTTTGTCAGGTCACAGATGTGGTAAATCTGCAGCTTTAGTCAGTGAATTTGACGATCTGTTCAGAATTCGACCAGGAGGGCGCAGGTATCATAATCCTGGGCGCCACGTGCCAACCTGATTAGAAGTTCGGAATCCTGACGTGAATGCTTTTAATTGGGATGTATATAAATAGGTAGAATCTGAGGGTGCTGTTGGGAGGGGGAGATCGGGGGGGATATGAGATCTTTTGGAGGGTGCTTCATATATGTTTTAGGGCATTGGGGCATTTACAATTATATACCGGGTAGTTGAAATCCCGAGCACAAGCCTGACAATATGCATCCTTCTTGGGAATTCCTAATGAAGGGAGGGGGCCTGGGTGCCTGATGGGCAAAGGTATCAGCCAAATTTCAAATCAAACAGGTGGTGATTGCAAGAGTGTGCGCATACCAGTTTCTACCAACTATTTTTACTCAAAATACTAATTAGACAAATACATGCTCGTTGAAAGGAGCAGAATGACACCCTTATTGTTTGTGTAGGGGGTCAGGGAAGAGGGGTTTCGGTTTTTTGTGTGTGGCCAGAACCTGAAAATTTACACGTGGCTGCCCGGGGTGTTCTTTTTGAACACAACCTCGAATCAAAATGCTAACACAACCTCTGACTTCAATGCATGCATTTTGTTCCTCCGCAATCTGTTATCAACAAAAAACAATATATGCTGGCCTCTTTACAAACTGCAATCACTGCCATTCTCATGAGCGATCACAACGCTCTGCAGAGCTGAGAGGAAAAGGGGCTCACCTGAAATACTGCTGACCTCTGGAAGCATTATGCGCACCACCAAGTCTTCACAGCTTGTAGAGGACTCTGTCTTGCCACTCATGCCAAGGAATATGTCTGTGCTCTCCACTGCCTGCTTGTAGCGGAACTCGTACCTGCAGACATGAATTATTTTCAGTCACACCTCAATGGATTTGCTACAAAATCACATCCCTTTTTTAAGGATGTTCTGGAGCAAATTTTTTGTTAAGATGAGCTTTTAAACTGAAGGCAGGCTGACGTGGTCAGGCACGTTTAACTCTGGCATTTAAATGAGCTGCTACTTTGCATGCGTTTGACAAGAAGGGGTACATAATGTGAGCCTTTAAACTAATTTAAGAAACACTTGCTCCATTGAAAAATAAAAGAAAGCAGCTAAGTTGAATTTTATGCACGCAACCTTTTTATCTATCACTTATGGCGCATTTACAACAATGCTGGATTATTTGGTGATTATTCCAGGGGCGGATTATTGAACCCCATCATTTAAAGCATTAATCCATGTATGTTAACAATGCAGCTTGATTTCCACCACTTTTGCTCACCCCCTCCTCACTGCCTTCCCTCCGAGCAGGATAGCAATGAACTAAAAACCATTAATCAAGCTGCAGGAAGTCAGAAGAGCGGATGTTTGGGCGGTCAAAGTTGGGCCAGGGGCTCAAGTTGGCCCGATATTCCATGGCCCTGTAGCTCAGACTTGGTTTAGATTGAAGAGCATTTATACAGTGGTCAACGCCACTTATGTTACTAATCCACACCCAATAATCCTTAATCGACCCATCCCCCCCTAGATTATGATTAATGAAAAGTAATTCGAGGAAATTCATTAACCCAGCCATTAATCCACTCGTTGTAAATGCAAAAGTGGATTAATGCATTTCCATTCATCCATTATTCCGTTATCCCACCCGTTGTAGATGCGCCATAAGTGGCTTTCATCTTACAACCCGTGCTACCATCTAAAGCACATTTTGCCTTTATCATGTTGAATTCAATGTTGGGGCAACCGAGTTTCCCCCTTGCAATTTACAACTCAAAAGAAACTTACGTGGCAAGATGCACGCCTGACAGGCGACCACAGGCTTTTTTTCATTCAGGGCCTGGAAAGCAACGTGATGTCTTGAGGGTGACACAGCATTGCCTGGTCTTACGCGCACAGCGGAAATAGTCAGCAAAGGGTCTTGGCCTGGTTCAGTGTCTGTACAAGCTAAGGATGAAAAGCACTCACTCAGGGACCAGCCTGTCGTCTTGAATGTCATCTTCCACAGCATCCACCACTTCACTCTCATCCCAGATCGCTTTGGGGTCCTTAGCCGCTGCAAAGGATGAACAGGTTAACGCTTGTGTGCCATGGTGCCTCCAAGAAGAAGGAAAGCACACTCTGTCTGGCATGCTAAGTGCTTGCTAAGTATGTTAAAAGAGAGTAGGGCTCAAGGCTTTGAGGTGAAAACATGGCAGTGGTTAAGCGTACAGAGGGGCGCAAGCACGCAGTGCTATTAGAACATACATAATCAAGCGTCCTCACCTTTTGGTGCAGCTATTTTGACATTGTACAAGTCCTTTGGTCCAATAGCAGCAGGGGTAGGTCTAGACACCTGGCTTGTGTCAACTTGGGGTTCATCTTGCTTCTGCACGTGATAAATTAGCACACCACTTTTCAGATCCATGCCCTTGCATCCGTCCCTACCTGTTTGAACACAGGTATGCCCTTGCGCTCTCCACACCCCATCCATCCACTCACCCTACACCCATTAACTGCCTCCAAGTGCGCACATACACACATACCGCACTTGATGGGAGGTGCATCCATTTAAACCAAAACTGTATTCACTTACTCAAATCACAATAACGAACTATTCACACACACACACACACACACACACACACACACACAACACACACACACACACGTGCACATAGGGTTGGCCAGAACCATATATATAAATATATACGGTACATATACGGTATATTTGGCAGGGAAATCATCAAATATACGGTCATATACGGTGTATAAATACGGTCCTGGCCAACCCTACGTGCACACAACACACACACTCACACACACACACACACACACACACACACACACACACACACACACA
>Ga0307968_1002749_pt1 | contig 14689 bp, 12 predicted proteins | sample OrgLakmetagen650_FD_201834 | JGI IMG/M metagenome (GOLD analysis project Ga0307968, IMG submission 201834) | Saline water microbial communities from Organic Lake, Antarctica - #650 | ecosystem: Environmental > Aquatic > Non-marine Saline and Alkaline > Saline | place: Antarctica: Organic Lake... | reverse complement strand
ACAAAGAGAAAAGGAGGGGGGACAGAGGGCACCCCTGTTTGACACCATTCGTGGGATGCACCCGAGCCCTCTTCTCACCATCCATCAAAATGTACTCATCATTCTCATACATATGCTTGATCACGCAGAGCAAAGTAGATGGCATAGCACTACGACGCAGATGTGACCAGAGTTGTTGCCTAGGGACAGTGTCGTACGCTTGCGAAGAATCAATGAAGGCAATGTTAACATGCAATCTAGGACTGTTCCTGGGCTTCAGCTTTTTTGCAGCATGCCTAAGATGCCTCAGAATAAACAGAGGGTGCAGAGTGCTTCTGCCCGGAAAGAAGCCAAACTGCGTGTCTGGTATCTTGCCCTTTTTCACACACCAATCAGTCACCAAATCTTTCAGCACGTTGGGGAAAATACGATAAATCACCCCACTAACAGCAATCATCCTATAATTTCCTGGCTTCAGCACTTCCCCTTTTTTATGGATGGGGCTCAGCGTGGCGACCTTCCAGCACGCAGGCACTGTACTCTGAGACAACAACACTCTGAACAGGCGTGCCATCAGAGGCACCAGCACATTCACTTGCTTGAATTTACCATGACACCTCACAGGCAAGCATGCATGCTTAATGAAAGGGATAGGGATAGCATCGAACCCTGAAGAAGCACCAGCACTCAACTTCTGACCAGGTTGTTGACACACTGACCAATCCTACACACGTGGTGCTTTGTATTCGCACTTTCCCCTCCCACAGCATTCACTCTGAACTCTGTACTCAAAGCCGCATGATCAGAAGCACATGTATCCCACATCTTAAACGAACACACAAGTTTGTACAAAGCCGGAGACAGCAGCACGTGATCAGGCCGGCTCTTTTTATCGCCATAATATCCAGTAAACGTGGGTTGCCCATCATCTCCAACGACACGTCCAGTCGTAATTAAGGAAAATGAGCCACTTTGGTACCGAGTACCGTAAAGCTCCTCCACCGCGAAAAGGAAAGGAAAATCAACGGGGATCAAGTGACATGCTGTTAGTTGGTTGGCAGTTGAGAGTTTCTGTATGTCTTGTTCAATAAGCTGGATGTGTCAGTCTTATTGATAACCTTTATCTTCCAAGATGTCCTCCATGGATTGGCCAATCCATTGCTAAAGCAATCCGCCAATCACCATCGCCCATCCACTTCTTCAAAGTAAAGTCCCATGCTGGAATTATCGGTAATGAACATGCCGACGTCCTTGCTAAAAAGTCAGCCACCAACTACTCCGACATCGCTGACACCTCCATCATAATAGCAGACCCTGAGGAAAATGCCTTCTACAACATCCACTGGCTTACAAAAGAAGACACAGAAAACCAAACACTAACCCATAATCATACCCATACAACAAACATGGCCCATCCTCATCCCCCAAGGCTTTGGTACCTACCAAACCACTGTGACGCCCTTCAAGGCCACATGCATCTCCATAAACTGGAAAATGCCAAACTGAAGCGAACTACCATGCGTACTACCAGACCCTCATGAAGAACGGTACTGCCAATGAAGCCACTAGCAATGCTTACCTAACATCATCCAATGTCCCCTTTAAGACCAAATGCATCATTATGAAACACAGAACAGGCACCCTTTATATGCGGCATTGTTCAAACTCTCAACAAATCAAACCTGCCCCCTCTGCCCACAATTAGACAGTGTCCTACACATCCTTTTTGGGTGCCAACACACGCATATAAGGAACATGATCACTGAAAGACATAATTTAGCATGCCGCATGATCCTTAAGGCTATTAGCGAAACAGGCTCCTTAGGGTCACGCGTCTCCATGGATATAGGCAGCAACGAACGGATGACCATGCGGAATCTCCAGATTCCTGAAACAGCTAAAAGTTGAATTGTTCCCAAATGGTTTCTCCCACCCTGCTTCTCAGACAAAGACAGATTTACTCCAGCCGACAAGATTTCGTGATGGTTAATCCCATCGCCATCAGAAAAGTCAGGGCTGTTGAGTTAATGGGGTTGATGAATCAACCAAAAGCGGTAATTTCTAGTTGATCATTGATTCAAGCGGAAACCAACTGCTGTTCTGGTTGATTCAACTAGACAGTTAATTCAAGCAGCAATCAATGAGAAACGGTTGAGCGATTTCTAATTGATTCCTGGTTGATCATTGATTCAAGCATAAATCAACTGCTGGTTTGGTTGATTCAACCACACAATTGATTCAAGCAGTAATCAAGCAGGAGTGGTTGATCTGAGAATGATTTTAGGTTGAACGTTGATTCAAGCAGAAACCAACTGCTGTATTCAAGCACATGGTTGATTCAAAGTGCAGATCAACTGCAAAACATGAAAAAAGCACATGGTTGATTCAAAGTGCAGATTAACTGCAAAACATGAAAAAAAGCCCTAACATCTTTGCAATCATCCCAAATCAACCAATAACTCAAGATTTTTATATTAATGAAAGCAAAAGCAGTGAAAAGCACTCCCCACATTAATTAAGGAGCCACTTTGATACCGAGTATTGTAAAGCTCCTCCACCGCGAAAAGGAAAGGAAAAATCAATGGGGATCAAGAGGGTTGCAGGCTTGGCCTGAAACCGGATCCTGATGAGAGTTGATAACAGTACTGGAAAGGGCACGTCTGGCGGACAAGTTTAGCAGCAAAGTTCACAGAGTGCACATGGAGCTTGAAGGCAAGCTTCTTAACTCTTTGAGAATCAAGACCCAGTTCCTTAAAAGGCTTCAGAGTGTGAGTGTTGTAGATGGTGTCACCCACACCCAAAAGGATGATGTGAAGAGTAACGGAGGCTCCTTGGAGAATGTTGCAGAGATATTTGTACTATTTTTTTGCTGCGTTCAGCTGATTCTGAGGTCATCTTTAGATCGGTGCTGTCTGGGGTTGGTGGCTCTACTGGTGGCTCTACTGGTGGCTGCTGGGGTGCTCCCAGCCTCCCTCAATTGCCCCCTGCCACTTCGAAAAACCCACCCCCTACATTAGTTTATAGTTTTTGTGTTTTTGCAGCGTTCGGAAAAGTCAGGGCTGTCAATAAAGCAGACCTATGTCAATAAAGTAGAAGAAAATGCTAGTTAGTACATTGTTTCTCTTAGCGGCAGTTTGTTTAATGAGATATAGAGATCACGCAAATGGCACTACAGCTCCCGCTCTTTTTCTCGTGACGCCCATCTATCGACCTCTTCTGCCTTCTCCGCAGCCTTCTTTGCTCCCTGCTTGACAGCATCGGAAGCATCCTCTGCAAGAAAACAATACCAAGACACTAGTTTTTGTGATGAGCAACAAAATTTGGCTCAAATCTGTAGTTCCTGCCGTCTGCAACGACAACAATGCACGCAGCTTACTTACAAGCGTACAAATAGCAGGCTTGGGGATAGTGAGAACACAAGTTGCAGTTTCTTGTACAAGTAGCTGCTTCTTGTACAAGAGGAGGGAAGGGAAGGCAGGAATTTTATGTTACTAAATTAAAAGCTTGCTTTATTTTTCGAATAAGTCCATGTGATTGGTCAAGTATGACATGGCAGGTAGACATGAATCTCAGTAGCTAGTAGAGCATTTGCATGTGAATCAGTTGTAGCCTTCACCTGCGTTGTTACGCAAAGAAGCATTCAGGCTCTCCCCTTGCTCTTTGGCTTTAGCTCCAGCCACATTTGCAGCGGAGCTTGCAGAATGGACGATCTCAGCAGCTGCTGCCGATCCCTGAGGTCAAGTAAAGAAAAGGGCTTGCCTTGAGCAGCTAAAAGCATTTTACCAAGCAGCAAAAGGAGGGGAAGAAGCATCGTCATGCTGCAATATTTTGACCCTAATAAGTCTTTGCCCTGTGCCTGTTGTAGTAGTACGGCTCTACAGGCAGCTGGGGGAGCTTCAGTAGCGTCTGACCCCGGGGTCTGGATTTTAAAGGTTACAACGTTGACGCCAAATTATAGCTTCTTATATTTTTTGCGCAGTGAAAAATAGAAGACCAGCGTCCAGTCACCTTTGATTCTGCCACCTTGGCGTTCCGCTTGGCAGATTCTGAATGACAGGGCATATTCAGACATGCATGCTGTTATTAGTAACTGTTCCAGTGTCGCAAGCAAACATGCTGCTCACTGACTGTGCACCGTTCGTTACCTTTGGCAGCCTCAGTACGCTCCTCCTTAGAAGGGTATGACTTTCCCAAAATGAAGTCTAAGGCTTTTCCCAACCAGGAGCGCTTGTCTTGTGCTTGATCTGCTAATGTGAACACTGTGCCTGCACGTTGTATGGTTGCTTGCAACTTTTTAGCTGGATAATATAATGACAAACTATTGTTTGAAACACAATGAAGATAGATATTATACAAGCTGCTCGAGAGCTTCTTGCTTATTATTACCTGCTGGCGGCGGGGATATGCCAAGTCCAGTAGCTGCTGCCGCCTGCAACTTTTCTTGCGCAGGCTGATGAGCCTAGCATGGCAGAAAAAAAACCTAGGCTGATTATGAGTCATGGGGGGAGGATGCGTGGGGGGTGGATGGGTGGGGGGAGGATGCGCAATCTACCGCGGATAAGGAAGCAAGGACGAGCAGAATGGGAAGCAAAATGTGCATCTAAACAATCCTACCGCGGAGGAAGAAGCAAGGACGAGCAAAATGGGAAGGAAAGCGTGCATCGCTCCTGAAGTCAAATACAACAGATTAATAATTTAATATAAATCTGTAGGTTTGGCAATCAGACGACCAGTGTTGACAATAATTGTTTAAAATTTTGACCGTATACCGATAGCAAATTCGGGCACTGTTGAAATCGCTATTATTGTTCGATTTCTGGTTCTTCGAGGGATGTATTATTGGACTGATCATTGTAGTGCCGAACATTATTGAAAATTCAGATGCAAAAATGAATTGACAACAAACAGGCATTCTACCCTTTTAACCTCGGAGTCCAAACATGCACCTGCTTGGACCTTTCCGTGATGCGCCCCCAACAACATGGTCCAAAGAGGAGATTGAGCAGTGGAAGATGCCTGAAGAAGACACGCATGAGGGTTTCAAGCTCAAGTTCAGCAAGTTTAACCCGACGCCAGGATCTGGGCACACAGGAATGCACAGCACCCCTCCGAACAACTACCCCTTCTATGCCGAGTCTGAGCGGTACCAGCCTGTCCTACAGTCTGATGGGGGCCAGTTGTCTGGTGCGAGCAAAGCCTTGACTCCATTCACAATGTTCACTGTATGGATGTGGCAAAAATAACACGCCTTAATGTGCTGCAGAGTGGCAGGAAATGTACACCCCCTCCAAGGATCAGGCAGAGACAGATAGGGCAACTGCATACGAGCTGAGCGTACCACATGGTGAGTGATCTCGTCCTGGGTTCTTTTCTGTCTGAGAAAAGAGCGGTGCTGACAGATGAGAATCAGCTCTCTTTTTTCTAGCATGGGCATCAATGAATTAGCAAACACAACCACCATCCTCACATTACTAGCAATCAAATCACACAGAATGAGGAGTGAGCTTCCTATTTTCAAAAACACATCCACACACTTTTGTCATCGCTGCTTCAAACTTCTCAGGGTACATTCCGGCCGGATCGGCCCTGCAAAACACGCAAATGATAGATCTCTGGGTCCAGAGCGACTTGCACGACGAGAATGAGTATGGCAAAGAGGTGAGGGGTGTACTCAAACAGGATTTCTTTCATTGGTACTACAGGGGCTAACCTACACCGCCCCCTTTTCTGCGTTGTACATTCCTTCTCCAAAACGCGTCTGGACCATGTTAGTTTTGTACTACCATTGTTTCACAGGTGGACAGCAGTTCTGGGTGCCACAAGGGTGGGCCATTCAAGATAACTGTCAGTTCCAAGATCCGTGTCGAAGACCTGCGTGTGGTGATCAGGGTGAGCAAGAAAGGAAAAAGAGAAAAAACAAGCAGTGATGATTCACTCCCCACATCAATCAAGGAAGTTGATGCCTGCGAGACACCAGGTTTCCCTAAAAGTACTGGGATCAACTGTAGGCACCGCATTTTGTCACTTTTTAATGTGCTCGTCCCTTTCCCCTTTCCATTGCTTGAATGTTGGATTTCTGTACATCAATCCATGTTTTCTTCTACGGTCAGCAGTTTACTCTTCAATTTGGTCAGGCTGCACTGATGTTCTTCTTGCACAACCTGCAGGACGTAGGCGGCATCCTGCCAGCTCTGGCACGTTTGTCATATGCAGGCAAGCACATGGAGGATGCTCAGCGGACTTTGGAGCATTATGGGGTGGCATTCTGGCATGCTCGCTTTCCCCACTGGCCGATAAAGATTCGTAGGTTTTGATAGATTGCGAGGTGGTTGCTGATTATACGGTAGTTTTTTACTGGACGGATGGTGATCTTTCCTTGCCTGTACCAAGAGAATGAGAGTGCAGACGTTGTAGCAAAAAAAAATCTGCATTTCTACTGATGCACATGCCACATATCCTGTTACTGTTATATCAGTAGAAGGCTCTCCATTTTTTAAGATCCTAAAGGAGGAAAACCACTCCCCAAATTGAATAAGTAAAAGAAAGTCACTTTGGTATCAAGTACCGTAAAACTCCTTTCCCAGCAGACAAAAAAGGTCCAGTCAAAGAGGTTCAACATGAGAACCAGGCTCAAAAGCAATAGGTGTAAAAAACTGGCTAAGCTCTAACATGTGACCCGTCCCAGCCATTGCCAGCCTTGATATTAATCACTCAGCCAGTCCTACAGCACTGAATCTGCGGCGCAGTCACGTCAGCAATTACCGCTCCCACGCGCCTGCCTCAGTCTAAGGAGAAGAACCAAACCCCAAGCGATGTGCACCCCGCACACGCTCCGAGCTCTAGAGCCAGCTGCCTAGCCCATGCCTCTCTGCTGCTGTCTTGCAGCCCCCTCCCCAAACCCCCCTCCCGCCTTGCTGCTTTGACTGCATGCTGCTGCTGCAGCCTCTTGAGCATTTAGCCATGCACCCCGTCAAATTAGGAGGGTTATATTTTACTTCTTTGAAAGCACACATGTGCGTATACACACAAACTTGATCCTAATTTAAAAAGTGTTTCGTGCCATCAGCATCAGTCCACAAAATGCAAAAATTTTTGGACAAAGCAGGTAGCACCCATGCAAATAAATTAAGGATGTCATTCTCTGCCGTACGAATCTGATATACAACCAAAGGCAAATCATTACTGGACGAGTTATTATAATAGCAATTTAACAATGGTGCACAGGGTGCTGGCCTGCTTGCACAAGCAGATGCTGGCCTTGCATCAAGTTGTTGTTGATATCTGCCTATGATCCAGTTAAGGCAACGTTTTTTTTTTGCAACATCCTATTGGGAGCAATAGGCATTCTTTTAGGTAGCTACACAAGAGAACCACTCCGCAGCCTCAAATTATTAATGTAAATGTCACAACACTGATAGAAAATTCTGCGTACTGACCATTAGGTCCTCAAGAAAGAGAGTTCGATCCAGACAAGCCAACTTATGTTGCCCAGGCGAGGCGCACAACCCCCACAAATACGAGCAATACTTCTGGTGGTGGGATGCAGGCCTACTGCTTGCCCCAGACTGTAGAGACTTTCCCTCTTATATTCTCCGGGTGGGATGTTGTGCGGCTCTGCGCACATCCATTGGATTGGTGTAGATCACAAAACAACATCCATTATATAACAACGGTTTTCTCTTTGGGCTACATTCTAAGCCTGCACATTCTTTCTTGGATCACAAGTGGCTGTAATTGGTAGTTTGCAAAACAAGCCTTGGTGTGCTTTCTATTGTACTCAGCATTGTGGCGTGTATTTTACCTTTGGTAGGGGCATCTGCCCTTTCATCGCAACCTCAGCTACCTAGTCATTTCTTTCAAGGGTTTATTTGGCATTTTGTATCAGCACGTGTATATAGATTGTGTGTGTATGGATGCATTATGTACTTGCCAGCAGATTAACATTCCACCTTTCAGCGGATCCACCTGTCAGCAAATTGATAATTTCACCGTGACCAGCCCTGGTTCGATTCTTAATGCAAAGAAAAGAGACGTTTGATTAGGGTGGCTGTGCGTGCAGGGTGGTGCATGCATGCAAGTATGCAAAAAAAAGGACTGTGTGCAAACGAGACATGCTAATAAGCGCCCAAAGGCTGCCTTGCTATGCTACGTCATCTTAAATGCACGCAGCCGACACCATTGGCTCAACCAGCCTGAACTGCTTATCTTGATCAGCATTTCCACCCACCAGCAGCAAGAGGTGTGCAAATGCAAGGCCTGGGGGTGGGGAGTGGTTTATAAGCTAGATGAGCCATGGCCGCCATGTGCCGCGCCGGTGCAAATTTGACACCAACCTTCCCTCGCCCCCAGAAATTTGCTGCAATAAGGTGCTCAGAATGATTGGTTGCCTGCTCCTGACACCAGTAATTCCCCAGTAGTGATACCATGCGCCACGTGCATGTTCAAGAAGTGGTGCTCTACGAACCCACGTGCACGAGCAAACCTATAGGCCTCCACCTCCTGTCTTTAGCAACGCACGCTATACAAGACTTTAACGCCTGAACAAAGCACGCATCCACGCTCCTGAATTTGTGCTGCTTCAGGAAATGGTGGTTTGATCTGCTGGGGTGCAAGCTGTTTTTGAAATTAAAGAAATGACATCAAAACCTGCTCAAACAGGCTCTACACACACAATAATGAAGGTCGCAAACAAGGGATGGGATGTGTGCAATACTTTGCGGCTGTGTGAGTGTTAATGGACACCATGTGTTATTGGCTGAGCAAACAAGAAAAATAAATGGACGTGCTTCCCTGGGATTCAATTGCTTACTGCCTTTATTAATACTGTAGTGATTCGGTCAAAGCCTGTTGGGCGTGCGTGACAGTGAGCGTGTTGATGTTATGGGGCCTTACATTACATTACATTGCTTAGCTGTTCAAACTTCTCGAATTTACTCACTGTATCCTCATCCCTCCATGCAGATACCTGCTTGTCAAAACTATTCATTTACGGTCTGTAGAGCAAAAGGGTGATGACCTATTATTTATCATGGGCGATAACCAAAACCACACCAGAGGGGCGCTTTCCGGACACTGCACCTCAGATATTACTTGCTGCATGACAAGGCCTGCATCCCTGCGTGCTGGAAGCTAGGAAAGCTGAGCCCTCTGTATAAGAAGGGTCCCTTTTGGGACTCCAACAATCATCGCATGTTGGCTGTCAGTGGCATTATGCACCGTTATGTTGTTCGCTCCTTGCTTACTGAATGGTGCGTGGCACCTGGTAAAATTCCTGACACCCAATATGGTTTCTACCCAGGCTGTAGCATTCTGCAAACCAAGTTCACTCTTTGGCACCCACACAGCATGCTGCACGCACGAGCAAATCCGACATATCACCAAGGTTGCATGCCTAAATTTTTGCTTTTAAGCAAGCCTGTGACACCATACAAGGGATGCACTATGATAACATCTCCGGCGTACATGCATGCCTGTGCCTATGTTGTCCGTAATAAAGGACATTTAAGATTGTGATGAGTACGCCTAAGGGATTAGCTAGGGTATGGCTCTCTACAGGACCTTATCCACGGCTAAGTCTGCTGATGAAGGGCGTACGATTCGTCCATTTCTTGCCTCTGCCTATTGGGGATGTAGATTTGGCGTGAACATGCTTTGACAGACAGAGCGCCTACTTCTTTGTAGCATGCACCTCCTCATATTTAGGCTCTACAGACCTGGTATCAATTTAAGGGTTGAGTAGCATGCACCTCCTCATATTTAGGCTCTACAAACCTGGTATCAATTAAAAAGCTGGCTTGAATGAGAATGAACTCACCTCTTCTGCTTCCTCCAATGTGGGTTCTTGGAGACACAGCTGCTTGATTATAATCTATCCAATGCAAACATAAGTATCTGCCTCTTGTCACGCACGAATGCACTAGTTCACTGCCTAAGATGCATTTCAGTAAGACAAGGTGTGAGGCACGATCGTTACTTTGTCACAAGCCTTCATACTCTCTATTTCCACCCCAGGCACCTTCAACCCTTCGAGCCAGCTTGCATCAATTCTATTGGCAAGGTGCATTAAGGAAAGATACAAACCAGCTAGAAGCCAGTAACTCACAAAAGAATGTCATATGGCCACGACAACAACAGCGGCTGCTGCAGACCTGGGTGGGAGCACGATGGCAATTATGACTCCTGATTCCCCTGCCAAAATAATTCCTGCTTATTTGCCAGCTTACCAGAGGCTACGGGGATTTACAAGGACTTACGGAGATTTACAAAGGGTTAATTGGCAGTCATGTTTGGTATCGGAACTGTCTTAGTCTTGCTGGGCTCAGTCAGCTCAAATGTAATAATAAGTTGTACAGTGGATGGGGAATCTCAGACCATTCAGCTAATTCCGCTCAGGCAGGATTAAATTAAAGAAGAACAATATGAACACTTTACTGTAGATCACTCTCCGCTCCCCACATTATTCATTTAAAAGGAGCTGCTCTGGTATTTATTACTAGCGCAACACTAGAAACCATCAATGCACACAGCCAGCGTGGTTAAGGTTAGGAGCATAGGTGCTCGCATCAGGCAGCCCCCCCAACTTCTTTTCTGCGTAGAGCAGCAAATTACAAGAAGCAGTGCGACTCAGGCTCCATTTGCTTTGTGAAGAATTGCCATCAGTAAGTTAGAACTCAGTAACTAGGAAGCAGTTCGATGAAGTTCAGAGTATGAGGGAAAGTTAGTAACAATTGATGGTATGAAAAGTTACGAAGGCTTTTGGGAGAGCAGTGTTCTCTATGCTGTTCCTTTGCAGTATTTAGCTGGCTCTGGGGTCTCTTGTTGTCACGGTACTTGCCCTCATTGAAGTTAGCCTCTCATTGCCACTTACAAGGAATCTGAGTACAGTGGTTAGCGATCCAGAACTTAGGAATGTAGAAGGGGGAAACAAGGGGAAATGTTGTATATTATTATCTACAATCCCTATGCCAAAGTTTGTGCAATCGCGTTTACAGCCATCGTGGTTTGACACTTGATTCCAACATAGTGTCTTGTGTGGTTCCAGCTTTCATAAAAAAGACTGTACACACTAGTACTGCATGCACATACGCATGCCATTAAAAGGGGCAAGTTACTTCCACAGTTAGTGTCTAAATTAAATGCAGGCTACTTGTCCTTCAGACATCCCAAGTATTCCTTTTCAACGAGGTGCTTTGCGAGCCTTATGACTTATTGTTGGTATGGCCTGTTTCTCTTTCACATCTGTAGCATGCGTAAATAATGCACAAATTACTTATCACACATTTCTAGGGTTGGCCAGAACCATATATCTACGGTGTACCGTACTACGGTATATATATATATATTTTTTTTTATGGTGTACCGTACTACGGTATATACGGTATCTTCGGAAGGGAGACCACCAGATATACAATCATATACGGTGCATACATACAATCCTGGCCAACCCTACACATTTCCAAGTTAACTCTCTTGACCGCTACGCTACATTGGTATTAAAGGTCGTGCCAGGTTAACCCTCGCGCATGTGAGGTTACCAGTGATGTATAAATTACTTACCGCATTTCTCCAAGTTAACTCTTTTGGTCGCTACACTACAGCATCCCCTGGCAAAAACCCTTTAGAAACATGGGCAGTTTTTTTACTGCTGATGGATCTTCCAGATCCTGGGTTGAGAACATCTCAGGAAACGTAAAGAGAACTGAAAACTTGGGGGTCTAACTTACATAGGAACACAATTCCTAATCTTACATCTCGAGTATGCCTTATACAACGCGCTGTGTCAGATCAAATTACTGTCACTGCAAAGTATATGATACAGCACATCTACTTATACCCCCCTAATCTAAGAGGTTTGTGTAACAAGCCTAGAAGATTACGTGAATATGTGCAGAGGATGATGTTGTGCAGTGTGATATCATGAAATTAGAAGTTGAATCAGTCCATTTGCTCCAGTGATGTAGGGAGCACATAAAACAGCCTCAAGGATAACAACCTCTGCTAGATTTAAGTACCCAATTTCAGCTCCAAACACTATAAGTCCTCAACTTTGTACGCCTCGAGAAATCTCAACTTAAATCACCAGCTGCTATAAGAGCCACTGCAACATCCCACCATGCATTGCCAAGTTCCTCACAAACCACCAAACTTCTCAACTTCACAACTTAAGAAGAACCAGCTGCTGTAAAAAGCCACTGCAAGAACCATGCCCTCTTCCAACCTTCCAGACAACAAGTCCAAACCCCTGCCATTCATCAACCAGACAACCAACCAGCTTTTTCTTCAAGCTTTTCCTCTCCAAACTCTGTCATTCAAGTCAGCCAGCATTGTGGCTCGGACGCATGATGGTCCTTTGTACACTGATACACACAGACCTTGTGTCATGTGCGTGGGTGCAAGACGATATGGCTGCACAGCTGAGATGCTAGCCTATACTACACAGTCTTAATGGTAATGATAGTGCCTTCGGACCAAGAAAGGCCTCGAAGGTTGAAAAACCATCCAGCAGAGGAGTGAGTTCTTTGCATCGCGTGGTCTTTATTGCTTCTACCACTTCTCTGGCTCATGCCCTTGCGCTCTCTGCACACATGTATGTGTGTCTACTGCTCTGTGTCTACTCAGCTTTGCGTGGCTGCCACATACACTGCTGCTCCATCCCGGAGCTGGGACCCATGACTCAGATAAGACCTCTCGGCCTCATTGTTGTTACACCTTGATAATATAAACGAACGAACAAATAGAATCGGAGACCTTACACGGCACAGGGTCTCTTGAGGATCCCCTCTAATGGTACCTCTTAGAGTTTACATTTGTCAATTGATCATGATTACCAAAACTATCAAATCCAGAAGATAAAGGTTATCAATAACACTGGCCATCCAGCTTATTGAACAAGACAGACAGAAACTCTCAACTGTCAACCAACTTAACTGCTCTGTCACACGATTCGTCGCTGCCAACGATTGGGCGTGACAGCTGCTACAGGGTCAACGAGCAGTCCAATTTTCTTAGCCGTGTTACGTTTGGTCACGTGATCATTTGATTTGTTAGTTTCTTTTCTTGTAGCGTTCAGCTACGGCAATGAAGGGTCTACATGCAACAAGATCAAGTGATTAATGGTAAAGAAAATATAAAGGCAGGTGAGCCTTTCTTTAATTGGAGTACCAGTAAGCAACTAACATGTATGTGGCTTCTAAACAGGCCCAAAGCACAGCTGCTAGCAAGGGAAAATGCTGGAACAAGGATAAAGAGCAATTGGCCCTCTCATTGCGTGACACGCAAGTGTAGTGTGATGAAAGTGTTGCATGGGATGAAGAATTTGCATGTGATGAAGGTGTTGCACGGACTTATGCATTATATATTATTGCCAACTCTTATAATACCTCATTGCTACCAGCAGCCTGTGTGGTACCTGCCGCCTGTGCAGGCTGTAGGACATATTGAAGTGAAATAAACAGTCGTAAAAGAGTTTAAGGCAGAAAAGCGCTTTTCTGCCTTAAACTCTTTTACGCCCACGGTATTGCTAGCAATATCGTGGGCGCATTTCCGCGGCGAACGGTTGAATCAACCTACTTATTTTGATTTTTTTACAAGTGCACCTGAGTGCACCAAAAGAAAAACAAAAGGAAAATTCAAGAAGGGCAGGTTCCTCCGTTGCTGCCTGAGATAAGGTGGCGACGCCTCGATCACCCCTACTACCTATTTCGTGCGTTCCAAATTGGAACGGACGAAATGCTGAGTCCCAAACAACATTTTTTGTCGCTGTGAATAAACTTGATACCAAAATCAGTATTGATGCATAAATTGTGGCGCACTTTGGTCGTGGTCCCCGGGCGGACCGATTTATTAGAAACGGAAGGAAGGAAGACGGAAACCTTCAGACATAACATGTTGGACACGTTGCTTTAATTATTCATTCATTCATTCTTCATGTACTGATACTAATGTTCTTGTAGCAAAATGCATATTCTTCGCGGACTTTTACCCCTCTGTTTTCACCTGTTGTTGCCCACGAATGTTTTCGGAGTTGAAATAAGCAGCGTATCCCCCCAAAGGTTGAGCAGAGCGGGAGGTAACAGGTAAAATCCCCTTTTGGAAGCCTACTGGAACACAGCACAGGGCCTGTCCCCGCCCTCGCACCTTCTCTGCCAGCAGAGGGGTCACTTCCTATTATTCCATGCCGGTCCCTCCAATGCTACTTGTGCTTGCAAACCACACAGGCTAGAGCTGCGAGGGACGGGGTTCTCTGGAGATAGGCTCTCCGGCGGGAACAACGTGTTCGTCGGACCCTTCCCTTGCAATGTGATTGACCACTACACCACGGACACGTTGGTGGGTCGGAGGTCTTCGCTGCCGTGAAAACAAAGCGAGCTTGCATGTCACTGCTTGCATGTCGGGATTCCTATCTACCACAAGTAATTGTTACTCCTTGCAGGTCACATGTGAGACAACTGCAGGAGATATAGGAACATACGAGGTAAAACTCAAGAAATCCTGCTGGGGAGTGGAGTTCCTTCCAGGACACACGCACACACACAAACACACACATGCACGCACGCACGCACGCATGCGCGCGCGCACACACACACACACACACACACACACACACACACACACGCAAACGTGCACGCACACACACACACACACACGCACACACACGCACACACACACACACACACACACACACAAGCACGCACGCAAGCACGCACACACA
>Ga0307968_1002747_pt1 | contig 14697 bp, 12 predicted proteins | sample OrgLakmetagen650_FD_201834 | JGI IMG/M metagenome (GOLD analysis project Ga0307968, IMG submission 201834) | Saline water microbial communities from Organic Lake, Antarctica - #650 | ecosystem: Environmental > Aquatic > Non-marine Saline and Alkaline > Saline | place: Antarctica: Organic Lake... | reverse complement strand
GCATTGTTTACTGCCGCAGCTTTGAGTGCAGCAGGTCATTGAGTAAAGTTTCACAGCATCAGGATGAAACCTGTTTTATAAAGTTCAAGTGTTAGAAGACTGTGTAAATTTGTGTGAGATCTATGACTGGATCATAAGTGTTCCAGCCCGCTCCTAAACCTTTGTACTACAAATTATTCAATCCTCTCTTTTTCTATTTAAAAAGTGTTGTATGAGAAACTTTTCAGGGTGCTGGTTGAGTCTACAAATGTCTTAATCTCGTATGAATCTCCCTACTGTGATCTTTGCTGAGATAAAAATCGATCCGAGCCCTACAATTCAGACACACAGGATGGTGGTGGTAAGCAAAAGATAAAGGGGAAGCAACTAGCAAAGCAAGAGAGAAGCGCTGCTTGAAGATAAGAAGCAAGCCATCCACGTCAGGATCCTGCCAGCCTCAAACTTCAAGCACACACACAATCCCACTTAAAAATCTTGCATCACAAAAGAGCAGAGCATCAGGAGAGCAGCGTTGTAAGAGGCGCAGCAAGTCTCACTCCATATTTAATACAGAATCACCTTTGGCAGAAGGACACACGACCACCTCGTGTCTCCCCTCGTTTGAGCTCTACGAGAGCCCTCTGACCCCATTTTCAGCCACTAGCCTGAGAACATGTGTGGGGACAACTGGCGTTTGAGTCGAACACGACAGTGCACGACTTTTACTGTTCCGAGATCATCGGGTTTGTGAGCTGAGAGAAGAATCACTCCAGTTTGTTTGCACCTTTTTTTTGAAACCTTCTTCGGTTTAATCTCATTTGCTGCATTGAGTTAACAACCAACTCCCAATGTCTAGTGACTGATGGTAACGTGTGACGTCGCTTCCTTCAATAAAGCCCAAATACACCGGCTTAGCTTCGTGGTTTTGGCGGTTACACAGAGAAGGAGGCCAATATCCATCCATCTATCCCTTTCTGAATTATCAGACAGCAGGGAGACCATCAGAACTGAAAGTGATTGCAAGCTATGAAGGTATTGCTGCTGTGAACTTCAACAAGTCAAAAAGCACAATTAAAAAAGGAAAATCAGGAAACACAATTACACGCAAACCAAGGCCATAATAATTCAATTGTTCCAAGGGATATCAGTACAATATGTACAAGAGTATGTAGTGCGTGTGCCCCCTTATTTTTCTATTTTACTCAGCCAACTCGTCCAGACCCCTTCCGCCCTGCGGAGTCCTTTTTCTTCAGCATCCAATCCATGACACCAGACTGCAAGTCAGAGGCAAGCAAACGATTAGTCGAGCAAAATCAGTCAGGCATCAGATTTAAAGGTGAGATGTCTCTGCTTGACATCACAGTCGGCTGGCAACACATCCTCCAAAAAGACTCTAGAGTTATTAATGCAAGCCAATATTACAGGACAAAATTGGAGGAACAAATTGTGTTAATGCCTACGCTTCTCTTTTATTCCACACACAACAAAGTAGTATATTGGTTCATAAGTACAGCACTGCGCACGCCCAAGCTGCAAACGCGATGCCTTTTTTGTATAATTGTAAGTCTGTCCTCAAGTCTTTTGTGCACACTTTTGTATATCTTACCAGATACTTTGTCATTTTTCCACAAACAAATTGCCCTAGTAAAGATGAACATGTCCAGAGCAAGGTGCACGCTCATTTATTTGCCAAGCTTATTGGATTTGTGAACGGAGAAAATAATCATTTTTTTTGCACCTTTTTGGGATAGCTTCTCAGCATTAAGTCAACAAGCGACTTGTTTCTAGACCCTTTCTCAGCAAAACACTCAACCTTTCCTCTTTATTTCTGAGCTCGTGGGTTTATTTGTGGCCGGTTGACACCAGACAGCAGCCAATCAGCCAAACAACGTGGCTGAAGGTCACCCCCCATTGTAACCATTTCCATTTCTCCACAAACACAAGAAAAGCTCCACCGGCCATTACCTGAGCGTTCATTGCCGAGTTTGCGTTCAGCATTCTGGCACCCGCCCCCCCATTCTTGAAATGATTGTTGTAACTGTCTTCACGCAGCAGCATCTCCCCTCTCAGCTTTGCCATCCGCTCCTCAGATGTACGCATCTGCAGGTATACTTGCACATTCAAGTGTCAGTGTATGTGCGTACATGTATGTGTGTGCACGCGCAACTACTTTAGTTAGTGTATCTGTGTAGCACGGTTTGGGCTGAATGCAGCCCCCTGTGCAGATAAGGTGCACAAACCCACCCTTGGTTAAATAAAATCATGTTAACTCAGGCCATACACATTGCTATTCTGCAGACCCAGGCAGGCAACGTAAGTGGCCTTTCCACACACACACACACACACACACACACACACACACACACACACACACACACAAATATTGGGGCAGACTGCTATGAGACGCACACAACTCCGTATAAGTGACTTTTGACAATATTAAAATATTGTAGAGGGCAGACTGCTGAGACGCATACAACTCCGTATAAGTGACTTTTGACAATATTGAAATATTGTAGAGGGCAGACTGCTGTGAGACGCACATAACTTGGTGTGACAATTTTACTCAATTTCCAGCACAGGCAACAAAAATCATGGCAGCACTTTGCACGCGTACACCATTCTGTCATCTGGGAACACAGTCTAAACGAAAACAACAAGAAAAGTAGACTCGAGGAAAAATACACCCTAGACGTGACATCCCTGTGCACTGTCCTTTTTTTAAAGCTTCCTCCAGGGCTTGGGGGGGTGTATGTGTGTGGGGGAGTTTGTGTGTGCATGTATGTGTGTGTGTATGTGTGTGTGTGTGTGTTTGTGTGTGTGTGTGGAGTGCTTTACTGTGCACCAGTCCTAAACAGGATGGCCAAAATCATACATGTGCGTGTACACACCTGTATATGGGTATACGACATTTCTTAGAGAAAAACAACCATACATTTGTACACACAGTCATAATCATGTATATATGCGTATAAATGTATAAATGATATTGTACAGGGAATTACATACATGCAGTCATATATGGTGTTTACATACGCTTCTGGCCAACCCTAGTCATAACCCCTGCCTACCCTAGTGTGTGTGTGTGTGCGTGTGTGTGTGTGTGTGCGTGTGTGTGTGTGTGTGTGCTACCCCCTTTACCAGCTCATCAAGTTCACTGTTCTTCTGCTGCAGCTGCTGAATCAGCACAACATCTTCGTCTCGGGGCCCACGTTTATCCCAACGCTCTTGCAAGGCATCATGCTCCTCTTGTAGCGCTACAAGCCTGTCAAGCAGGTGTGAGCAGCATATTACTACATCCCTGTTGCTGCATGAACGTTGTCCACGCTTCAAGTTTCAAGGGCCTAAAGCTTAAAGAGGATTTTAGTGCGACTCGTGCACTTTGCACAATGTGTTAGCATCATGATTGGCATTGTGTGAACATGATGCTTTGCGGTGTGTGTGTGTGTGTGTGTGTGCGTTTGCATGTGTGTGTGATTATAGTGCGACTCGTGCACTTTGTACATTTTGTTAGCATCGTGATTGACATTGTGTGAACATGATGCTTTGCGGTGTGTGCGTGCTGTATTTGCATGTGAGTTTGTGTGCGTACAATAATTACATAATTACAATGCAAGCGGCACGCTCATTGCCCATGCAATGCAAAATGAATGTGTACATTGGGTCAAGTACATTAGGAATATAAGTAATGCGACAAGTTACTAAGTGTAAAACTTTTGCGGCTCCTCTTAAAGTGCTTTCACGTTCTGAAGAGGGGTATAGATCAGGCACTTGTTCTGTGGCAAATTTGATTACAAAGTAGAAGATTGATCTTAGGACACATACAGTCATACACAGTGGCTGTCCACGATTCTCCACGCACCAACTGGGCCAAAATATTCCTTACCTGTCTCGAGCCTCTGCAGCAGCAGCCTGCATTTCTTGTTGCAGCTGTTCAAGTTGGCTGGAGTGGGCCTACGGGGTGTATTGTGTGTGTGCGTGTGTGTGCGTGTGCGTGTGTGTGTAATGTGTGTGTATGCATGTGTATGTATGCCTGTGTGCGCTCTCAGATGGCATACGCGTTGAGGGTCTTCAAGTCAAATCACAGTACACAGTAATCAACAAAGCTGCAGCAGAGTGTTCTTACAGTTGCAACAATCCTGCTTTCATTGTAGAATAGTGCTTACATACGTTCACTGGCTCATTAGTCAAACACATCCATCAACTTCCATCTTAGTCTTGCCCAATAATGCGTATGGGTTCCTTTGCGTACCATGCTTTTAAAACAAGTCTTCCCTAATATCTGCACACACATATCTCAACCAATCCCCCACATCTAACAGCCACATCCACCCACCTCAGCATTTGAAAAGGAATATCTGAACGGTTGGATTCCTTTCCATACCACGCTTTTAAAACAAGCCTTCCCTTATATCTGCAGGCGCAAATCTTAACCAATCCCCCACACCTAGCAGTCACATCCACACACCTTAGCTGCCGCACTCCTTTCTGCACCATGCTTTTCCAGCAAGCTTTCCTTTTCCTCTGCAGCGGCTTGCCGCAAGCTGGCCGTCGCCTCCGTCAGCTCCATGGACTTGTTCATCAGAGCCCCTTGTACCTGCTCCAGCTGAGAGGCCAGCTCCGCCTGCAAATAAAGAACACAGAAAGCACACAAGCCAATGCAAATCATTGCATGTGCCACTTGTGAATGCCACGGTACAATGCAGCGCTTCCTTTTGTTCCTTTTGCTCAACATCAGCACACACACATACACACACACACACTCACACACACACACACTCACACACACACACACATCCAGAACCGTGTGTGCACGCCATGCACAAACTTATGCACGGTTATATTCAAGAATCGGTAACACAATTCTCAGGGACGTTCATTACGATGTAAAATGCGCATTCTGTATCATACACGAAACATATTACCCATCCCTGGTTATTTTCCTGCTACAAACACTTTAAATGCACTGTTATGGTTTGGCCAACTGAAATTGAATACCTCCCTTTTTCATAATAACGGTGCTGGGCGCTAAACTCGGTGTAATGATGCAGATTGCTAAGCCTGCAATCTGCGTGCCGATATAGTGAAAGAAACATGCTTGCCCTGCATTAAATTTGGATTTCAGTAAGCATTGCTACAGCGAGACTCAGCACAACGTACAAACCATGACCTGAGCTGCCGCCACCTACCACTGGCCGTTCAGTAAGTGACGCAAAAGAGCTGCGTGTCTCAACTACCAACTACATTATAACTATCCTGGGTTGCTGCCACTTACCACAATACAGCATGACAGACGAAAAGGAAAAACATGTATCTTAATTTCAACCACCGAGGTAAGCTTGGAATCATTCATAACGAACCATCTCATTCCGATCTGTGACAGCTGCTGCGCACTTGCCTTGCTTGCTTCCAAAAGCTGCTTTGCCTTCTGCAACGAGCTGAGATCTGCCTCAGTCTTTTTCTGCAGGAAAAAAACAGGCAAGGATTTGCATCCCCTTACTGCTATAGAGATGGGGAGGGGTGGCTTTGCCCTATAATAGCCAGAACATAACAACAGGATGAACACCTCTCCTTGCAATACCAGCGCTTGCAGCAATGTCCATTGGCACAGGCAAGCATTTTACATGGGTTTGGCCAGGACCGTATCTGTACGCCGTATATGACCGTGTATTTGCTGATTTCCCTGCAAGAAATACCGTATACACACCATACATACTTGTAGGGTTGGCCAGGACTGTATCTGTACGCCATACATGACTGTATATTTGATGAAATACCTGCAAGATATACCGTATACACACTGTATATATATACAGTTCTGGCCAACCCTAATTAGGTATACGTGATAGGTCAGTACCTGCAACGATTCACTACAAACCATTGAACGAGCCCTTTCCAGTTGCTCTGCCGCACTGTAGGCATCATGCTGCACTTGATTGCATCGTCTGACACTAACACACTGCTACACACTCAACATCATGGTACGCACGCTTGCCTGTGTGCTGCACTGTAAAACCACGCTGTACTTGCTTGCATCTTTTGACACAAACACACTACACACCACACTACACACCTGCTGGTCACGCTGTCAATGAACATACTACACACTACACGACACACCTGCTGGACACGCTGTACTTGCATTTTTTGAGACAAACACACTACACACCACACTACACACCTCACTACACACTAGACGACACACCACACTACACACCACACTACACACCACACTACACACCACACTACACACCACACTACACACCACACTACACATCACACTACACACCACATGACACACCACATGACACACCTGCTGGACACGCTGTACTTGCTTGCATCTTTTGACACAAACACATTACACACCACACGACACACCTGCTGGTCACGCTGTCAATAAACACGCTACACACCACACGCACACCTGCTGGACACGCTGTACTTGCTTGCATCTTTTGACACAAACACACTGCACACCACACTACACACCTGCTGCTGCGCTGCTGCTTGAGCTGCCTGTGCTGCATTAGCCTCTTGCTGCTTCAGAGCACCCGCGTGCTCTGATTTCAAGGCTGCGTTGGCACCTTCAAGCTCCGCTTTGGTGCGCCCAAGCTGCGCTTGCATGCTGGACACCTGCACAGCGCATACAAGCAAATTATCTAAGTTGAATGATGGACGGATCATTATATATATGTGGCATCAACATCTTCAAGAGCTACCCACGCTTGAATTTACCAAGTGTGCTGGACACCTGAACACCACATGGACGAGACTTATACGGTCACGCGCAATAGTTGCATTTTCAGTTTGATCTGTATGTACCGTTGTATTTGCTTGAGACTCGCACGCAAGTACAGATGTCCGTGTTTGACGTGTAAATCGCTTGCATGGGCGTCAATGAGCTTGCTAGATACCTGAGCCCTGTAGCATGCTCATCATTGCTTCAGGTGACCTTTAAAAAAGCCCTGTAGCATGCTCATCATTGCTTCAAATGACTTTTAAAAAGCCCTGTAGCATGCTCATCATTGCTTCAGGTGACCTTTTAAAAAGCCCTGTATAGCATGCTCACCATTGCTTCAAATGACCTTAAAAGGCAATGGCTTCTAATACACAAATGGCTACAGTTTGCAAAGGCCTCTTTTCAGGTATAGGTATTCACTTTTGACACCCAGACGTTAACAGCACTAATCAGGGCAATCAACGCTTCCTATATTAAAAACGACAACTGCTGAGTTCAGTGTGAAACACATGAACTTAAGTTCTTGCAGTGCAGCAAAAGTGATATGCACTTTATCACTCTTGCTTATTATCTGTGTTTCTCTGTCGTTTCTCCATCTTTTTATTTCCTTGGCCCCCAAAACTTGCTCTTAACTTAAGTTAGTTTAACTTTTCCCTTGTTTTCCTTTTGTCTTGTCTTAGAGCAAGTTGTGAGGGCCTTAGTGCAGTGTTTCCTTGGTAATATTTCCCGCCTACTGCATCTCACGATGCAAACGAAAAAGAACACCCTGCTTGCAGCCCACCTGCTGCTCATACTGCTGGGATGCCAGCTGCGCTGCTTTTTGCGCGGATGCTGTGAGGGCGGCTTTTTCGTGGGCCAAAGTGCTCTCTGCTGCTTTGAGCTCTTGCTCTAGCTGGGCCTGCTTTTGTTGCAGCTCCTGTGCATGCCTGCTCTTAGCTTCCTGTTTCAAACATGGACGTGCGTGGACAGTCTTGTGCATGTGCATGCACTTGTGAGTTTTATGGTTGCGAACAATGACTACAAAGCACAATGTTGAAGGTATTGAGTCGCCTTCTCTTACAACCTTTGCATACATTTGCTTGTCATTATGACAAAGTCCAACCTCTTCAGGCAAACCGCAACATGACCCTCTTCTGATGCCGTTCCTTTCCCCCCTACCATCTCCTTGGCATGCTTTGCGCACACGAAAGCTTTTTGTAACCCTTTCCTAACGCCAGTCCTTTACCCACTCCCACTCCTTTGGCACACTTTGCGCACACCGTAGCAATTTGTAACCCTTACCTAACGCCATTTCTTTCCCCCTTACCATCTCCTTGGCATGCTTTGCACACACCAAAGCTAATTGTAACACTTTCCTAAAGCCATTCTTATACCCACTCTCGTTCCTTTGGCATGCTTTGCTTTCACCACAGCCATTTGTGACCCCTTCCTAACGCCATTCCTATTCCCACTCTCCTTTCTTTGGCATGCTTTGCTTACACCACAGCCATTTGTGACCCTTTCCCAACGCCATTCCTATTCCCACTCTCCTTTCTTTGGCATGCTTTGAACACACCACAGCCATACATATCCGTTCATAACGCCCTTCCTATTATCACCTCCATTTCCTTTGCATGCTTTGCACGCTCCGCAGCAAGGGAAGCTTGCATTTGTTCACCGAGGCTTCCTGTTGCTGTGCGTTGAGCAGTGGCTGCCTGTGAGCAAAAAAGTTGTTTGGATGCAAACAAGAATTTGACAAGACACACACACAAGGTGGTGAACAAGGTGGCGAGCCAAAGGTTGTTTGAATTAACACAAATACTAGATGAGACACACACAAGGTGGTGAACAAGGTGGCGAACCAAAGGTTGTTTGAATGTACACAAGGACTTGATGAGACACACACACACAAGGTGGTGAACAAGGTGGCGTACCAAAGGTTGTTTGAATGTACACAAGGACTTGATAAGACACACACACACACACACTAAAGGTGGCGAACAAGGTGGCGAACCAAAGGTTGTTTGAATGAACACAAGGACTAGATGAAACACACACACTCAAGGTGGCGAACAAGGTGGCGAACGAAAGGTTGTTTGAATGTACACAAGGACTTGATGAGACACACACACAAGGTGGCGAACAAGGTGGCAAACAAAAGGTTGTTTGAATGTACACAAGGACTTGATGAGACACACACACACAAGGTGGCGAACAAGGTGGCAAACGAAAGGTTGTTTGAATGTACACAAGGACTTGATGAGACACACACACACACAAGGTGGCGAACAAGGTGGCAAACGAAAGGTTGTTTGAATGTACACAAGGACTTGATGAGACACACACACACAAGGTGGCGAACAAGGTGGCAAACGGAAGGTTGTTTGAATGTACACAAGGACTTGATGAGACACACACACACACACAAGGTGGCGAACAAGGTGGTGAACAAGACGATTGTAAGTTGTAGAAGAAAAACCTGTAGGGGTATTCACAAGGTGGCAAACAAGAAGCAGGATGGCCAAGTAGCTATTCTTAAAGAAATCACAAAGCTACAGATGATCATGTAAAGAGGACTGCAGAGGGTGGCATGCCATGCTTACTTTGTAACCTATTACGGCACCCTGGCAGAGCAGTTAGCAGATTATACGCTGCTACCTGGCCTATTTTATAGGCTGCTACCTGGCCTATTTTATACGCTGCTACCTGGCCTATTTTATACGCTGCTACCTGGCCTATTTTATAATGCATACAGAGCTCTAGGCGAGGTGCACCAGCTAGCTTACGCTCGCTGCTGACGATGCATGCCTTTTTATACCTGGTGCTTCTTTTTAGGCCTTAAAAACTTGAAGCTGCATCCTTTGCGTTTCGTTGCGGCACCAGCCTCGCAAGTGTGCATCCTTTGCGTTGCTTTGTGGCACCAGCCTTGCACACCCAAAGTGTGCATCCTTTGCGCAAGTGTGCATCCTTAGCGTTTCTTTGTGGCACCAGCCTCGCAAGGGAGGAAATGCCTACATGTACAAAGATGGCACACTATCCACCACCAGGTTGCTTCCTCCCTCACATGTGCACACAAAATACCTTTGCCTCTGTTCTCCATCTGTATATCCGTGCACGTACTAGTCCTTGTTTCCAAGGTTGCATCTTTTACTCAGACATACACACCCTGTATACAGAGTTGGCCAGAACGGTGTATATGCAATGTATACGACCGTATCTTTGGTGGTTTCCCTGCCAAAAATACCGTATATACACCGTACATATATGGTTTTGGCCAACCCTACACGTTTACACACCCTTACACATTTGCACATTTGCACCTGCCTCCTTGTCTTACACACCAGCATATACAAACAGTGCTCGTGCACACAACAGCACACATTATCTAAATGCCCGAGCGAGTAATGCAGATCCCAGGCAATGCAGATGCTAGCTCCACTACAACAAAACTGTCTTTCTCACCTGAGCATGCATTTCCTCCAGCTCTGCCGCATGAGCACGCTGCAGCTTGTCCACCTGCGGGGAGGTGCAGATCAAAGCCAATTTAACTTACAGGTATAAACCAGTTGCATTCCAACTACTTTTCCATCTGTACCGTCTAGCTGAAGGGAGGTGCAGATCAAAAACCATTTAATTCCAAGTATGTACCAGATCCGTTCCAGTTACTTTTCCATCTGTACCGTCCAGCTGAGGGGAGATGCAGATCAAAGCCCATTAAAATTAAAAGTATGTACCAGATCATTGCTGTTGCTTTCCATCTGTACCGTCCACCAGAGGGGAGGTGCAGATCTAAGCCCATTTAAATTACAAGTATGTACCAGATCATTACTGTTGCTTTCCATCTGTACCCGTCCACCAGAGGGGAGGTGCATATCAAAGCCCATTTAAATTACAAGTATGTACCAGATCATTACTGTTACTTTCCATCTGTACCGTCCACCAGAGGGGAGGTGCAGATCGAAGCCCTTTTAAATTACAGGTTTGTACCAGATCTTTACTGTTACTATTCTATTTGTAACGTCTTCTTGAGGGAAATCACCATTGAGTTAATGAAAAAAGAGTGAACGGGGCAGAGGGCTAAGTTTTTTAATTGAGGTCTTGTCTGCAGAAGGGTGTCATCATTTACAATCGTAGTTAATGTGCACAAGAAAGCAGTTCAAGTCATGCATAATAGCGTGTGTTGAAACACGTTGCTTTACGCAAGTGCATGTCCAGCACGTGAAAGCATATTACACAAATGCATGTCCTGCTCATGAAAGCTTATTGCACAAATGCATGTCCAGCTCGTGAAAGCTTATTACACAAACGCATGTCCTGCTTGTGAAAGCACATTACAGCACACTCTGACAGCTGGCGGTGCTTTACAGCAACTTACCTCAGAGGAATGCTTGCGGTGTGCCTCTTCTTTTTCTTTCTGAGACGCCTTTTGTGACGCTTCGAGGGCCTGCATTTAAAGCATCAAGTAGGCAGAACGTAACATGTTTACAGTCTGCCTCTTCTTTTGCCTTTTCAGATGCCTCTTGTGCAACTTTAAGGGCCTGCAGGACATGCGTTAAGTATTTAGAGGTTGGGTTAGGACATGTGTCAAGTATGTAGATTGCATGGCCGTAGAAGGCGTCCTCTGCTGCAGTTCGTAGGAGGGGGGTGCAAGAAAGATGCATGCATTGATTTCTCAGTGGTTTTTCTGTGCAAGTCCTCGCATCCAGAAGCAGTGCAAAGCATATTTGTGGCCTAGCACAAGCCTGCAGCATCACGCCCTGTGGGTAGGTAGGGGTAAGTATTCTTCTTGTAATATACTTTATGATATGTAAGCTTTGCAATAAAGCATGCACGGCAGCTTCGTGACTGGTTTTATTTTTGGCCAAAGCTCTACGCCTTTGAAAAGTTGATCAAGCATCCAATAGCCCAGACTGGCTACGTTCCAGCCCTGTATTGGTCAGATTTCTGTTCATAAACCCAAGGTAAGAGAAATGCTCGTACCAAAATACTGCACAGTCTGTCCAGCGCCACGTGTATGTCTGTGCAGTGTAACTGCAAAACCTTCCTGTTCCTGCGCAGATTGCCTAAGCAGCATATCATATGCCGCATATCAAGGGTTGGCCAGAACCATATATATGCAACGTATATGACCGTATTTTGTTATTCCCCTGCCCAAAACACTGTATATTTACCGTATATGTATGGTTCTGGCCAACCCTACGCATATCGTACGTGCCTTGTCTGTTATTGTGTGCATCTGCGCACAGTGTCTTGCATGCTGCCTTCACCACACCAGCATGATATATCAGTATATCAGCATTTTGCCGGTGTACTGCATCTGCAATGGCCTTGCCAGTGCATTATGCTTGTTACATAACTAGCATGTGCAAGTGTATCACAGCAGTTTTGCCTGCGCATGCTGCCTGTTGAAGAAATGAAATGTGCAAGTGTGTCACAGCAGTCTTGCCTGCGCATGCTGCCTGTTAACGAAATGGAATGTGCAAGTGTACCACAGTAGCCTTGCCTGCGCATGCTCCCCTCGCAAAGCCTGCAGGGATCGTTCCCCCCTGGCCTGCTCCTGCTGCAGCTTTTGCTGTAATTCTGCCTGTAGGGTCTTACGCTCTGTTTCATGCTCAGCAAGCAGCTTGCTCTGCAAGTGGGCCATCTCACTGCGGTGTGCGACGCCTTCCTTTTCCAACATGCTGCTTACCTGCGGGGGGGGGGGTGTGTGGAGGGGGGGCAGACCTTAGTACCACTTGGCACTCAGTGCAGAGCTCAAGCTCAACATTTTATTTCCATCTGAGATTTGCTACTGAGTATATGTGTGTTTGGCACCCCAAAATGCAACGTAACTAGAGGGAGGAATTATGTGTGTATTTGTGATTGTTTTTAGGGTTGCCCAGAACCGTGCACAAACACCATATATAACCGTATGTATGATGATCACCCTGCTGGAAACTCCGTACATAGAACCGTATGTATGATGATCACCCTGCTGGAAACTCCATACATAGAACCGTATGTACGATGATCACCCTGCTGGAAACTCCGTACATACACCGTATTTGCAACGTATAAACGTATATATGTATGTGTGTAAGAACACTGCATGCTCCGCGCAACCCAAAATTTCTCCCTTTATCACTTCTAATGTGCCCTAATGGCTATCCATTTCTGTCACGCTATCCATATCTGTCACGCCCAGCTTTTAGCCGAGGAGATAAAAGTGTGATATGGACTTATATATATTGGTACTGCTTTCAACATCACCAGAAGAGTCTGCTCATGCCCACGCCCATCAATTGATTCTTGGTCTTGTAAAACTTGAAGAGTCCTCAACAGTTTATACAAACATTTACCAAGTTCGAAAGGGAGGAGCATCTTGATCGAGGAATTGCTGAGGTACGATTCACCCAGAGGTGTTTAGCAAATTACAATCTACAATGCTTATCACCCATTACGGGGCAAAATCACCAAAATTCAGAACGTTCCTGCACACTACATACACCCTTTTTTATGTCAACTCCTGCCTGCGGCTGCGCCTGTCCAGAAATAGTCAGAACGGTTACGGTCACAACGTCACAACGGATAGAGTTCCTGCCGCACACATGATGGTTCACGGCATACGCAAACATACACGCATACGCAGATGCACACACACATGCACATGGACACCCACCTGCTGCTGTGCTTTTAGTGCCCACTCCTTATCCAAACGTGCAAGCTCGCTGGCAAGATGGCTGCTGTGGCTCTGCTGCTGCTGCTCCAGCAGCTTGTTGTGTTGCTGCTGCTGCTCTGCCAGCTCCTGCCGCAGCTGCTGCTGTAATGCAGCCATGCACTGCTCTTTATCAGCTAGGCCAGCCTGGTAAGGTTGCGGGATAGCACAATTTGCGTGATCATAGTAACAGGAAAAGCCCGATCAACCATGAGGTGATGATGGCAACAGCATGGCCCACATTAGCACGACAATAGCATGATCACATAAGCACGACAGAGGTGACATGCAAAATTAAATTCTGCAATAGCATGACAAAGGTAGCAGGCAATAGTAAGATCTGCATTGGCAATAGCATTGGCAATAGCATGACAAGGGTATCAGGCAATACCAAAACCCAAATTGGCAATATTGAGATCTGCATGAGCACAGCAAAAGAGACCGGCAGTGCCAAGAGCAGTGCCCAACAGCAATCTTAGTAGGCAGCAGCAAGTTTCATGTGCAAAATGACAGAAGGCAATATGCTGGTCTGCACTAGACAAGCCTCACAGCCATTAGTGCTGAGTAATTAGATGGCAGACAAGTAGGGGGAAGCATCGCAAGCGATGCTGAAAAGTTGGCGAAGCCTTTTGCGCTGTGAACTGGCAACTTGTGTGCTTTGTGCGCGCTTATACATGTGTGTGTGTGTGTGTGTGTGTGTGCGTGTGTGTGCGCGTGCGTGCGTGTGTGCGTGCGTGTGTGCCTGCGTGCGTGCGTGCGTGTTTGTGTGTGTATGTGTGTGTGTGTGTGCGTGTGTGTGTGTGTGTGTGTGTGTGCGTGTGTGTGTGTGCGCGTGTGCGTGTGTATGTGTGTGTGTGTGTGTGTGTGCGCGTGCAGGCTTGCCTTCAACCTGCTCACATCTGTCAGTCACACATGGAGACTCGCATCCTCTCAGAACACGCTCCCATCGTCATCGCGTCATAAAAAATAAAGTTTTAAAGTCCCTTGCAACTTGAATTGTGGAAATCCGTGCACCCAGTCGTGTGCTTGCATGGAGCAGCGAACTTTCCGTCCGCGCCTCTCCTTGGCCCCGGACCCATCAGGCACACTCAGAAACGTCTCCTGTCCACGCCTGTGCGTTCAGATGATGTTCGGGGGGCATGGGCTGGGCTGAGCGCCGGGCAGCTTCCTCCAGCTACCAAACATTGAGTCAGTTCTTTCCACAGCACTGCTCACTGCACCCCTGGTCACCAAAACTGGTATGCCCCGACAAAAATTTTTGCTTGGCCTTCCTGCCAAGTTTCAGACCTGGACGTTGGCTGCGTGG
>Ga0307968_1002746_pt1:5000-14702 | contig 14702 bp, 17 predicted proteins | sample OrgLakmetagen650_FD_201834 | JGI IMG/M metagenome (GOLD analysis project Ga0307968, IMG submission 201834) | Saline water microbial communities from Organic Lake, Antarctica - #650 | ecosystem: Environmental > Aquatic > Non-marine Saline and Alkaline > Saline | place: Antarctica... | reverse complement strand
TACGCTTTAGTCCCAAGTATGGGAACGAGTACGCTTTAGTCCCAAGTATGGGAACGAGTACGCTTTAGTCCCAAGTATGGGAACGAGTACGCTTAAGTCCCAAGTATGGGAACGAGTACGCTTTAGCCCCAAGTATGGGAACGAGTACGCTTTAGTCCCAAGTATGGGAACGAGTACGCTTAAGTCCCAAGTATGGGAACGAGTACGCTTTAGTCCCAAGTATGGGAACGAGTACGCTTTAGTCCCAAGTATGGGAACGAGTACGCTTTAGTCCCACGTATGGGAACGAGTACGCTTTAGTACCAAGCACTGTGAAGCTCCTGCACTACAAGGGGAAAAGGAGAAATAATGGGGGCCGCGCGATTGTGTGCGTGTGTGTGTGTGTGCTTGGCTGAGCCCATTCAACAATAATTGGAATAACAAATCATCCGTTTCATCAATCAAATACACCTAGTTAAGCAAATGCACATTTACTTTCCATGTGCCTTTTGATACTTACATTAGGATCGGCGTATCGCACTATATGAGGCATTCCTACAGCGACATATAGCGATATACCTATATATATAGCGCTATATTTCAGCCGATGATTTCACCCAATACTGTTAGCCTCCCGTGTTTTGTATGATGTGTGTTCCCAGGCCTCTGCCCAACAGCGGAGGGGGCGCGCTGGCAGGGTACGCCCTGGTCTGTGCTTCCGCATGTTCAGGTACGCGTGCACACACACACACTCACACACACACACACTCACACACACACACACACACACACGCACACACACGCTTACACACACACGCTTACACACACACACACTCACACACACACACACACACACACTCACACACACACACACACTCACTCACTCACACACACACGCACACACACGCTTACACACACACGCTTACACACACACACACACACACTCACACACACACACACTCACACACACACACACACACATGCACACACACTCTCACACACACACACACACACTCACTCACACACTCACACACACACACACACGCACGCACACTCACGAGTATATAATGTACACACCCCTTTATATACGTGTGTACCTGTGTGTGTTGTCCTCATATTCAGCTATACACACAACCTCTGCATGCTCGCTACATGAATTTGTTTTTCCGCATAATCAGGTATGTACGCACCAGTGCTTCTTTTTTCGATTTTGGAAAACCTTCGTTTCACGTCACGGCCAAATTTGGCCATTTTGAAAACCTTTGTTTGACGTCTTACACCCTTTCATGCCCAGCTTGCTGGGAGGCCGAAGGCCTCCCAGCAATGTTCGTGCACGTGGTAAATCAAATGTTTCAGGCATAGCCCTAAAACAAAAATAAAGCATGTACCAACACTGATGTCCGTAAGTTTACTGTGCGCGTCCTGAGGCTTGCTGTTCGTCCGGCACGACACGGCGCTGAGCTGTGAGCTGTGCAGCTGCATCCTGGTAACCTTGCAACACACCCCTCTATCCTGAATCTCTTGCCATTTCAGTGCTGCGCGCTGATGCAGCTGGCTTGCCTCATGGGATTTGAAAATTTGGGACCTGCTTTGAAACTTGCATGCTGCTACCTTGGTGCTGCAAATGCTGCAGCAGAGGTAGTACAGGTTGTCCTCCCCCAGACCTCCATCCTGCAACCACTTGCTGCGCGGGCTGATTCCTGTCCAGTGGCATGCCCTTCTGTGTGTACTTGGGAGGCCCATCCTTCTGCTCTAGCCATGCAGGCTGCATGGCTCTGGTCTCACCATGCTTTTCCCCTCGAAGTGCCCTTGGTCGTTTTTTGCCGGGAGACCCCCCGGGGCCCAAATTCTTGGTTTCACGTCTTTCCCCCACGCCAAATAGCAGGGGTTTCACGTCTAAAGACGTCATACGTCTCCAAAAAAGAAGCACTGGTACGCACCCTCTGTATTATATGCTATGTATTATATGCTATACTGTATTATATGCTATGTATTATATGCTATGTATTATATGCTATGTATTATATGCTATGTAATATATGCTATACTGTATTATATGCTATGATCAGATGTGTACGCACCACCCTCTTTATTTTATGCTAACTAGGTTATGCCTTTTTGTCCTAAATACACACCCTCTTCATTCTATGCTAACTAGGTAATGCCTGTTTACCTGTTTACCTGTGTATCCGCATATACGCACCCCCTGTATTATATGCTAACTAGGTAATGCCTGTTTACCTGTTTACCTGTGTATCCGCATATACGCACCCTCTTTATTATATGCTAACTAGGTTATGCCTGTTTACCGCATATACGCACCCTCTTTATTTTATGCTAACTAGGTTGTGCCTGTTCACCTGTGTATCCGCATATACGCACCCTCTTTATTTTATTTTATCAGAGGGGGTTATTTGGCAAAAGCCAAAACACGCTCCTTTTTTCATGAAAGGTGCAACTACTCACACGTCACTTCATCAAAGTGGACCCAACCTAGCTTTACACTGATGATGACTTTATAAGCTACCCGAGCATGTGCTCAAATTTAGACAAGTCGCCTTGCGTACAAAAGGACAGGAATAAAAGCACACATCGTGCACTTGTACCCTAGATGGGTGCTTTCCAGGGGGAATGGCACATTATTTTGCACATCTTGCCAACCACTTGGTCTTTTTGCCCCATTTCTCTTGCAATGATCTTTATTTACTTTAAGGATTCCAAAACACCAAAAATCACTCAGTTTGGTGCTTTGGCTGGTCAGGTACAGCATATGGCTGCTCAAAAAGTAGGGTTCACGCCGCAGCTGTTTAGGCACGTTCTCTGTAACGGACCTGTTTCAAGATAGTGTGCTTTGTAAAGCCTGTAAGCAGGGCTACCTTTGGATGCTGGGCTTGAAGCTATTCCGTCACGGATAACGTACCCCGGGAACCTCTGAAAAGCATACCCATTTCAGACCTCAGATAACCCCCTCTGTTATTTTATGCTAACTAGGTTATGCCTGTTCACCTGTGTCTCTGCATGTACGCACCCTTTTTGTCCTTTGGTCACCCTATTGTTAGTGTCTTTATATTTGGTCGTTAACTGGCCTAAGTGCTAAGTGGCTCCTATTCTTAATTAAATTAGAGAGTAGTTTTCACTGACAGCGCACCTTGATAATCTTGTCATTTTTATAACTTAAAGGCTTAAAGGAATGGACCCCAAGTACTTACTAATGAATCCCAAGATATTGTGCACAGACAAATGTGAGACAAGGTACCTCTCCAAGTACCAAAAATAAAGTTATTTCCCCATACATTGCGCATGAATGGTTAAGGTGGACATGCGCTTTTCCACATTCACTTTCCTCATTTTAACTTGTAATGATCTTTTCAATTATCTTGATCATGGACGTACCCAATATTTATTTATTTCTCTCACCATTTCGCCGCCTACGTACGTGTGTGTGTGTGTGCGTGAGTGTGTGTGAGACATATCCATTTGCCCTTCTTCATCTGCTGTGTACCTCCATCATAACCATACCATCGTGACCACACCATCGCACACACCACCTCCGTACGATTCTCACCACACAACATCTCCAATACACACCACCTCTGTACGACTTTCACCACACATCATCTTCATTACACACCATCGCACACACCACCTCCGTACGATTCTCACCACTCATCATCTCCATTACACACCACCTCCATACGATTCTCACCACACATCATCTCCATTACGCACCATCACACACACCACCTCCGTACGATTCTCACCACACATCATCTCCATCACACACCACATTCACCTCATCACGCCTCACCTCATCACACCTCACTCACCACACATCCAGTGTTGTGCACATACGGCGTCATTCAAAAATGGCACCGTAAATAACGATCGTAAACAACGGCGTTACCGTCACTAAACTCTGACGATTGACAACGTAATTTACTATTTTCACCGTCAATTTGACATAAATCACGCCGTCAGCGTCATTTACCATTGACGCCGCAAGCGTCAGGTGCACAACACTGCACACATCATATCTCCATTACACACCACCTCCGTACGATTCTCACCACACATCATCTCCAATACACACCACCCCCATACGATTCTCACCACACATCATCTTCATTACACACCATATTCACCTCATCACACCTCATCACACCTCACTCACCACACATCAAATCTCCATCACACACCACATTCACCTGCAGTCGCCGTCAGTGGTCCCGTATGGATCCCCACACTGCCCCGGAGATGCTCCGCAGCCCGCTCGAGTCCGTTTGCCTCACCATACGCGCCATGATCTCCACACACCGGCAGGTTTGTGTGTCCCTGTTCGTTTAAACTGTTTGCCTCACCATGGGTGCCATGATCACCACACAGTGGCAGGTTTGTGCTTCTGTTTGGTGTCACTGTAGAGGGAGAATGGAGTGCTTGTTGGTGTACTGTACTTCCTCCCGTCTTTGACTATCAAAAAATGTTCTGCGAAGAGACGCTTTGCAGTCCAATAAATCTGTCTGCCCCATAATATGTGCTATGATTTCCACGCACACGCAGGTTTGTGTACTTTTTGGTGTTGCTGCTTGAGGAATAACGGAGTGCTTGTTGATGTACTACACTTCCTCCCGTCTTTGCCTGTCAGAAAAGCGTTCTGCACAGAGATGCTTTACAAGGTTTACAAAATAAGGCCTTTAGTCAAGAAGTGCGACTGCTAGTCTGACAGAGGTGCTTTACAGTCCAATTTGTCTGTTTGCCTCACCATGCGCGCCATGATCACCACACACTGGCAGGTTTGTGTGTTCCTGTTCGGTTAGTTTGTTTGCCTCACCATGCGCGCCATGATCACCACACAGTGGCAGGTGCAGGTTTGTGTCTGATGTCACTGATTGAGAGTGCACAATCTAGGTAATGACTTGATGCACTGCAGTCTGTTAGTTGTGCCAGGATATGCATCCTCGGAAGCATGTACACACACTTAATGTGGAATTGTACACGCAATACCTGAACATACACACAACATGCACATACAATTAGTAAACACACACACATACACACACACAAACGTAAACACACACGCACACACACACGTACACACGCGCACACGCACACGTACACACACATTCACACTAACACATACACACACATTCACACACACACGCACACACACACACACACACGCACACGCACACGCACACTCACACACACTCACACACACACACACACACACACACACACACACACACACACACACACACACACACACACACACACACACACACACACACACACACACCGGACACCATGCGGTGCCCCACCTTGCAGGTCCGCCAGCAGCAGCTTGAAATATCTGGAGGGCAAGCGCGTAGGGGGCACCCTTTGAATTCCCAACATAAACAGCAGCAGGAGGACGAAGGCATCATGCAAGGGGACGTGCGTGGTGTGCTCGGCCATTGTTTGTCTCCCCCCCCATCTGCAGCAGTTGAGGGAGCGCTGACCCTGCTGCGCCAGATCGGTGCACTGGATGGGGCGGAGGAGCTGACTGCGCTGGGCCACCATTTGAAGCAAATGCCTATGGATCCTAGGTGGGTCGGTGAAAGTGTGTGTATGTGTGTGCGTGCGTGCGTATGCGTGTGCGTGTATGTGCACGTATGCATTCCTTTTTCAATCAACTAGCTCTGTAGCAGGAACATCCTCAACTTATTGGGCGAGCTGTCTGGAACGACACTGGCACGTCTCTCATTCTATGGTGATTGAAACGCTAGTGTACGGCAATTTTCTGGCACCCGTATCTGGACACGCTGGCATGCGTGGCTCCTCAACAGGCAGAATCATCGCTCATTATGTTCCATCTTAATCAACACACGACGACATTGGTGATCCTTCCTTTTCAGGCTGGGCAAGATGCCAGTTTACATTGAATCTCTGACAGCCAGATGCATCACTCATTCTGCACGGTCTTGCTAACACACAACGACACTGGTGATCCTCTCTTTCCAGGCTGGGCAAGATGCCAGTTTACAATGAACCTCTGGAAGCCAGATGCATCACTCATTCTGCACGATCATGCTAACACACATCACCATTGGCGATCCTCTCTTTCCAGGCTGGGCAAGATGCCAGTTTACGGTGAATCTCTGGCAGCCAGATGCATCACTCATTCTGCACAATCATGCAAACGCACATCAACACTGGCAATTCTCTCTTTCCAGGCTGGGCGAGATGCCAGTTTATGGTGAATCTCTGGCAGCCAGATGCATCACTCACTCTGCACAATCATGCAAACGCACATCGACACTGGCGATTCTCTCTTTCCAGGGTGGGCAAGATGCTCGTGTATGGCGCCATGCTGGCTTGTTTAGACCCAGTGCTGACAGTGGCTGCTGCAATGGCGCATGGGCGTCCAGTGTTCATGTCTCCAAGGTGGGTGGGTGCTGCTATGCCTCGTTCCTTATTTCTAAGCGTTTGTGTCTCTAAAATGGGTTGCTGCTGCAGTGACTCGTTCCTTATGTTTAAGTGTCTCTAAAATGGGTGGGTGCTGCAATGACTCGTTCCTTTTTTTAAGTGTTTGTGTCTCTAGAATGGGTTGCTGCTGCAATGACACGCTGTTGTATATTTAGTGGGCATGCCCTCCAAGGTGGATGGGCGCTGCCGTGATGCATGAGTAGGGTTGGCCAGAACCATATATGTACGGTGTATATACGGTATTTTTGGCAGGGGAATTATCAAATATACGGTCATATACGGTGTATATATACGGTTCTGGCCAACCCATGAGTGTCCTGTGTACATGCCTATTAAGGCAGGTGCATAGGCGTTATGACGCATGGGCGTTATGGCTCAAGGGCGTCCTGTTTACATGCCTATTAAGGCGGGTGCGTAGGCGTTATGACGTTATGACGCATGGGCGTTATGGCCCAAGGGCATCCTGTGTTCATTTCTTTTAAGGTGGGTGCGTGGGCGTTATGACGCATGGGCGTTATGGCCCAACGGCGTCCTGTGTTCATGTCTTTAAAGGTGGGTGCGTGGGCGTTATGACGCATGGGCGTTATGGCCCAAGGGCTTCCTGCGTTTATGTCTTTTAAAGTGGGTATGTGGGCGTTATGACGCATGGGCGTTATGGCCCAAGGGCGTCCTGTGTTCATGTCTTTTAAGGTGGCTGCGTAGGCGTTATGACGCATGGGCGTTATGGCCCAAGGGCGTCCTGCGTTTATGTCTTTTAAGGTGGGTGTGTGGGCGTTATGACGCATGGGCGTCATGGCCCAAGGGCGTCCTGTGTTCATGTCTTTTTAAGGTGGCTGCGTAGGCGTTATGACGCATGGGCGTTATGGCCCATGAGTGTCCTGTTTACATGTCTTTTAAGGTGGGTGCGTGGGCGTTATGACGCATGGGCGTTATGGCCCATGAATGTCCTGTTTACTTTTTTTTTTATGGTGGATGCGTGGGCGTTATGACGCATAGGCGTTATGGCCCATGAGTGTCCTGTTTACATGTCTTTTAAGGTGGGTGCGTGGGCGTTATGGCGCATGGATGTTGTGGCCCAAGGGCGTCCTGTATTTTGTGTCCTGCGTCCTGTATTACCTTGCAGTCTGAGGGGCAATGGTGCGTGGGCATCCCTGTTTCTATTAGTACCTTTCAACTAGGTGGCCGCTGCATTGGCCTTTTTCTGTATCTCACAGGTGGTGAGTTGCGTTCTGTTACGTTTTGTTTCTGCTACGGCGTATGCATGCCCGTGTTCTCCTTTCCTTCAGTGTACCTTTTGACGCACACAAGAGGCAGTCCTTGCCCTTTAATTATGTGTAGGGCTGACGTGTGTGTGTGCGTGTGTGTGTAAATGTAAATGTGACTACACCTTGCAGGCCTGATGAGCGGCTGCCAGAGGTCAAGTTTGCTGCATTTTGTTACAGCTCTGCACGTGTCTCTTTGCTTCGAAGCGTGTGTAAGTGCGTGTGTGACTGCACCTTGCAGGCCTGACGAGCGTGCCGAGGTCGAGCTTGCGCGTGTGTCTTTGCTGCAGAACGCAAAGTCTGCCAGGAGCGACCACATCGCGCTTGTGGCAGCCTTTAACGGTTGGACAAGAGCCCTGTCGAAAGGTGAGAGCTAGAGAGGCTTCTGCACACGGTTATGTCATTGATCTCAATCCCTCCCTGCAACCCTACTGCTGTCTGGTCTCCTATCTCCTGTGCGTAGGTGGGCAGACAGGGGCCGGTGAGGTTCCTTTCTGCTTCTCCAAAACTCTGTCAGTTACAATATTTTTTTGTAACTGCTGCTGCCTGGATTCCTGTTTGAATGTGGGCAAGCAGGGGCCAGTGAGGTTCCTTTCTGCTTCTCCAAAACTCTGTCAGTTGCAGTATATGCTTCATAATTGCTGCTGCCTGGATTCCTGTGTGTAGGTGGGCAAGCAGGGGCCAGTGAGGTTACTTTCTGCTTCTCCAAAACACATATCATGTCTTGCTACAACTAACTTTTAAACTGCTGCTGCCTGGATTCCTGTGTGTAGGTGGGCAAGCAGGGGCCAGTGAGGTTCCTTTTTGCTTCTCCAAAACGCATTTCACGTCTTGCTACAACGAACTTCTAAACTGCTGCTGTCTGGACTCCTGTGTGTAGGTGGGCAATCAGGGGCCAGTGGCTTTTTTCCAGCTTCTCCAAAACGCTTTCTTTTCATCTTTCAAAGCTGCTGCTGTCTGACCTCCCGTGTGTAGGTGGACGAAGAGAGGCCAGTGAATTTGCCTCCCGCTTCTCCCTGTCTGAGTCCTCCCTCGAGGCAGTGGCGCAAGGCAGAGGAGAGTACGCTACCACTCTGGAGGAACTAGGGTTTTTGCCGTTTGGCTGTGCGTCGGGCATACGCATCCAACGGGGAGGAGGAGGCGGACGGTCAGGTAAAGGGTCGAGTTTACTTTGGAGAATTGAATCAGGCGAGGAGTCAATAAAAACAAGTTTAATTGTGCAAGAAATTTTGGGAGAGTGGTATCAGGTGAGGAGTCGTTTTGAAAGGATGGATTCAGGTTACAAGTCGACTCTTGGGAAGGTGTATTCGATCGAGGATCTTGTGTCCTTGCCCATTACGAATTGTACGCACGCTGTCATACCAGTAAGGTTGGCTAGAACTATATACCGGTATATACATTGTGCATGACCGTATATTTGGTGATTTCCCTGCCAAAAGTACCGTACATGCACCAAGTATATGTATGGTTCTGGCCAACCCTACATACTGTATATATACACCGTATGTGACCGTATATATGCATGGTATATTTGGCTGATTTCCCTGCCAAAAATACTATATATATACGGTTCTTGCCAACCCTACGTACCAGCCTTCCTCCACAATATTTCAAGTGTCGTCAAAACTGACTCTTCTTGACTGCTTTGAACTGCCGTTCAAGTTCTTTTGTGGCATTTGTAAGCCCTGTACTTTGCTGTCATGCGGAATTAGCTACGCATCATGGAAGGACCTGCCAGTCAACAGCATCTGAAACTCTGTGGTACTTTGTTCACATGCGCAGGAGATAGCTACGCATCTTGGAAGGACCTGCCAGTCAACAGCATCTGAAACTCTGTGGTACCACAACATTTTCGTGCGCAGGAGAAAGCTACGCTTCTTGGAAGGACCTGCCAGTCAACAGCATCTGAAACTTTGTGGTGTCACAACATTTTTCGTGCGCAGCAGAAAGCTACGCATCTTGGAAGGACCTGCCAGTTAACAGCATCAGAATCTCTGTG
>Ga0307968_1002745_pt1 | contig 14702 bp, 23 predicted proteins | sample OrgLakmetagen650_FD_201834 | JGI IMG/M metagenome (GOLD analysis project Ga0307968, IMG submission 201834) | Saline water microbial communities from Organic Lake, Antarctica - #650 | ecosystem: Environmental > Aquatic > Non-marine Saline and Alkaline > Saline | place: Antarctica: Organic Lake... | reverse complement strand
TAACAAGCATTGTTACATGTGTGGTACTGGAGTTAGTTAGCCTAACTCCTTACTGCAAGGAGGGGATATTATCCCTGGGGAGCTGGATTTCAGTAGAGTAAATATAGGTAATATAAATTACACAATTTCCTGATTTCTCTGCTAGGCAGCAGCTCACAGACACGGGCGAGCTTGGGGCCCGTGTCCTCCCGCTTATTTTCCACAGCCTAAGGTATTACTGTCGGTACTACACTTAGCGCTGTTACAGTCCCATGTGCTATGCAATATGCAATGCACATGGGACAGGCAGCAGTTCATCCCCTATCACCCTGAAACATGGCATGTGTGTACATGCGTATATACTAGGCGTAAATGTATGAGTATGACGCCTCTATTTGGATTATGCTGTAATTAATTGGCAGGCAAATTGCTGCGGTTGGCCGCCGCCTGTCGTCAGTTGGCTTTCGTGTCTTTAACAAAAAATGGCATGAGTCATTAAGGTGGTGGTTACACGTAAAAGTTTTCGTACTTTTTTCCTACTTTTTTTCTTGGGGGGGAAATTTGACAAAAAATTACAGAGGCTCACTTTTTCTTTCGCTTTTCTGAGGCTGTCCCTCAACTTGTCTACACGTTTTGAAAGATCGGTCTGAAAACTGGGAGGGGGGTTACAAAAGAACTCATGCATCCTGATACCCAACTGGCCCATTTAAAATATCAGGGAGATAACCAGGAATCACACCAGCGACAGGAGCAATGCGCAACATGCGAGCCACGTATGCAGCCAGCTTTTCCCTAATTGAGTAAGCACCCACATCATCAGGCCCACTACGATTATGACCAGCATATGTGACATTAACGGAAGTATAATCAACTTTATTACACGCTCTCCGTCCTGATCGCCGATTGATATTCAAAGGGTAAAATGGCGGTTTCCACACTAATTAGTGTCCGGTCCTAGGGAGAGTAAATTGTTTTGCCCGAAAACTGAAGAACTGGAAATTGGGCACGAGACCGTTCTGAGTATGCAATAATTAATATAAATCTGCCTGTCACTTGGCGGGGGGAAAGGTGCTGAATTCGGGGTCGAAGCTGATTCGGGGACCTGATACTTGAGGATCTATCCCAGAGGAAAATTCCCAGTTTCCAATTTTTCAGTTCGGGCAAAAAATTATTCCAGAATTGGACATTAGAAGCACCGTGAACTGAAAAAGCTGGTGAATTTATTTCACAAACTTCATTTGTATTATGGGCCACAGAAAAGCCAACAGTATGATCTGATTCCAAATTACAGCAAGTCAAATGGAAAGCATCCCCAGAGCCCTTGAGATCAGGTCTTTCATCAGTGCTCGCGACCCGGAGGTGTGTGCAGGGTGCCTGCATGGGACGGGGTGCATGGAACGGGGTGCATGGGACGGAGCAAGCGCACTCCCTCCCCCCTGTATATCCTGCACTTCTCAATCTTTTTGTGCAGGTCTCAACACTCTTGAACAGCCTCAAACTATTTAAGGGGGAAGACGGAATTGGTGCTCCGGCCCTGGCACGCCACCTGCGTCGGTGGGTGCCCGCAAATTGCATGTGCACAGCTGCAATGACGCACACAGACACACAAACACACACACAAACATACACACACGCACAATATTCATGCACACACACGCACAAACACACACACACACACACGCTTACACACGCACACACGCACACACATACGTACACACACAAACATACATACACACGCACACACGCGCACATACACGCACATACGCACACACACAAACATTGGTACACATATGACATTGTTGCATGTGCATAATGCAATTAATTGGCACAAACGCAATGCATGAATACAAGCGTGTACCCCCCCAAACACACATACACACGTACACACAAACGTGTACACAAATATCACACATATTGCTAGAATTAGTCAGGGCCGCTTATGACTATAAGTTATGACAGTCTCCGTAATTTTGATGCTGCCAACAACACCTGATATATGTCCTATGTCTATAGAGTTCAAACCAACCCAACCCCAACACATCACACACATCCACTCACGCATGCATTCGCACGCACACATACATGCACACCCACATAAAATTAAACATAACACATAACACACACACCTACACGCAGCGTACACGCAACTCCCCACATATGCTCTGCCATCACAAATGCAGGCGTGCTACTGGGCACAACCGGCGCGTGTGCCGGAGGCGCCCTAACCTCAGGCTCACTGCGTCCGCCCCACAGAAGAAGAAAGTCAAGCTGCAGCCAAAGCATCTCTGCCCAGCTGAGTCCCCGTCCTGCGCTGCTGCTCCCTCTCCATTGCACCCGCATATCCAAGCAGCAGCATATGCCCTAGAACATGGAAGGCATGATCAAGCCAATACATCTGCCTCACCGGAAGGCAGCGGCCTTCTCAGCATCAGCGCTCCAGCCCCGTGCCACAGCACACGCCCCACCAACCGTGCCATGCGCAGACGCCCCGCCAGGCTACTCGCTTCTGCTGTGTGCGGCACGCCTGCGTGCTTACAACTGCTCTGTCCAAACACGCCGAGCACACAGGCGTGCACATTTACACGCACCCCACAAGAGAGGCTGCAGTCTGGGCACATAAGCCATGGAGGCTGCACGTCCTCAGCAACAACGCACATGGAGCTGCACCCACCGCAAGAGCAGCAGCAGCAGCAGCGAGGGCAGCAGCAGCAGCAAGAGCAGCAGCAACGAGAGCAGCAGCAGCAAGAGCAGGTGCAGCTGCCCAGACCGCTGGAATCGCATTTGTGGCATGCTCGGCGTATGCGTATGACGGGAGCTGACGCAGGTGATGAGGGGTCATATCTTCCTCTTATTATTTAAAAGAGCAAGTGTGTAATGCACTTGTAAGAGAATGTGCGTCATGGTGTGTGTATTGGTGTGTATGTATGTGTATGTATGTGTGTGTGTGTGTGTGCGCGTGTGCCTACACGCTTGCATTGCTGTTCCTTTTTGCGTACGTGAGTTTGGCATGCCTGTGTATTTTATGTATCAAGGGTGAAACAGCGTGAGGTGATGCTTGTGGTTAAGTAGCTAGGGCTGATGTAATAAATTGAGCCTGATAGTTCGAAGCAATTTTGTCAAAGGAAGGTAAAACTGTTATGTAATGTAATGTACTGTAATGCACACCCCTCCTTGGCCCAATATCCCACTTCTCCTTGCAGGCGCACTGCTATAAAATGCCTCTGCTCTTACATTTTCCTTCTGCTCCTCCGCTTGAAATTGGAAGAAGCTCAGGATATTGAGAAACGTTCTTGCTTTTACATCTTTAGGTGGAAAAAGCCAAGGTGAAGGAAATGCAGGGCTGTGGGGGCACACGTTGGCCCTGCATACTGCTGGGAGGGGGCGAGGCAGTCGGTCCTTTCTTCACCAGCTGAGGTAAGAGTCCGTCGGCATAGGTTTGAAATAAGGACAAGTGCAATGTGCAGCGCGTTTGGGGTCGCTCTACACTTGGCTTCGACACCAGTTAGCCTGCACAACGGTGTTCCTCATTTGTTCTTCTGCTGTGGTAAATGTCGTTCTTATCCTACTGGCCTAGGTAGATTTGACAGGGCTTTGGTTACAGCGGGCACTTAATTTTTGGTTTAGCTCCTTGAATCAGTCAAGTAGAAGTGTCACAATTTGCACTCGTTGCACTGTGATAAAAGCCTGAACGCTACCTCGGTGCTAGATCTACAAGACACTTTTGGGAAGTGGTGCAATGAAGACGTGCACACCGCTGTTTCCGTTGAACAAACAGGTCTCAGTGTGTGATGCATGACGCCAGCTACTGGGGGTGCCTCCAGCTGTCAGGGGACCAGAGGGACATTGTGGATCTGCTGGAAAAAATAAGGTGCGCAGCTGTGCTTGCAGCACAGAGCGAGGGTGGGTCAAATGTGACTATGTGACATTCACTCGACTACAGTTCTTGCTGTCACATCTTGATTTATAAAGATGCCTATTCCTCGCACCGCTACAGATCTCCATTTCCACAAGCAACAGTTGAAAAAAACTCACTTGTTGGACTAACAGAATGTTCTACCAGATGTCCTACCACCTGATTGTGTAATCCTTCTACCACATACATGCCCATGCCAAGCAAGTGCATAGTGCATGCTCATAAAATGCATAAGTGCACATTGTGTACTAGCACTAGCAGTAGGCAGACACACCTGTAGCAATTATACCCCTGTGCGGAAGTGCGTCTCTGGTTCATGCACGCGTAACGTTTTTGTGGACTAATTCTCCTCGACACTCCTGCGCGGAAGAGTGTCGTAGGGTCATGCATGCGTCCTGTTTTCTGTGGATTGAGCTGTAGATTTACAAAAAACAGGACGCATGCATGAACCTACGTCTGATTATTTTCTGGTCAAAAGGACTGGATGAGAAGGATACAACCTTCAAGCTACCAAGTCTGATCACTAATGATCCTGCGTGTTTACCATGACCATAACAATGGAACAAGGAGCACACTCCTCTGATAACCCTCAAAAGTTTCCTTTGCTCAGACATGGAGCTCGGCATGCACTGCTCTGGCTCCCTTTGACTCAACCTACGAGCTTATGCAGACGTGCATGCATTGTCATTTGCCAATGCTGCAGTGACCCCGTGAGCCTAGGCCAGCAGCTGGACAGGGCAGAAGTGATTTGTGGTGCAGTGGAGTGGCCTCTCCTTGTGTACGAGCCTGATATGCATCAACGGAACCCGCAGCACCAGCACTCCCACCAGCAGCATAGATCGAGCCAGTCGCACAAGCAGTCACATCAGCAGCAGGACTTGCACTGGCAGCAGGAGCAGCAGCAGCAGCAGCAGCAGCAGCAACTACCGCCTAGCAGCCTTCGGCGTGAGCTTGCTCCCGTGCGTGCTGTGTGGGTGGTTGAGCAGCCAGAGGTGGTAGACGGTATGCAAGGAAAAAATAGAGAGGTGATGCGGCAGCAGGAGCAGAAAGGGGCTGGTAACAGAGCTGGTGCACGCAGCTGTGATGCTGGTGGCTGGTATGCCCATTGCAGGCTGTGGCTGTGGGTGCATGCTGCTGCCTTCCAGGACGTGAGCCAGGCAGTTATGGAGGCTCAAGCGGGGGGCGCAGGTGAGGGCGGGGCTTGATTGTGTCGGGAAGAGCTGCTGCACTCCTAAAAAGGCGGGTGCAAAAGGGCAGTAAGAAAGCAGAGGCGTCCGACGCAGGTGGGGATGGGGTTGAGGATGGGCCGTGCTTCTGCCATGACACAGGAAGGGTGAAGTGGAGTGAACAAATGTGGAGTTCAGAGGTGTGTGTAAGCGGACGAGGATGTGAGCAAGGCAGTGAAAAAAGCACAAGTGAGGAGTGGTAGGAGAAGGCTAGGGCTCCCACCAAAAGAGGCGTTGCATTTGAGAAATTGTTGTGTTTTGAAACAGAGCTGGTGGGGTGCAGCAGCAGTGAGGTGCAGGAGGAAAAGGTTTAGGCAGCAAGGCTGGCTGCTTTCAAATGGGATCCTGGAACATCTATGAAACGACAACAAAGTGAACAGGCCATGCCTAGGGCCTAGGGCAAGGAATACCTGGCAAGAAGAGAGGAAGCGAGAAGGAGAGAACGACATCTCTTAGCCATGCATTGAGTCCCAATTAAAGGTGCTCATCTGTCGTCTATTCGTTCAAAAGCGATAAGACCATGCTTGTCAGTCGACTATCTCCATTATTGCTGCGATGCTTATCGTTTCTGAATACCAAATTGGTTGCTCCAAATGACCATCCGACTCAATATCTTTATCAGTGTTCCTTCTCGGCATCCTTGCAGCAAGCTTGTCTTGCGCTTAGCTTAGCTTGCAAATGCTCACAATTTTTGATATTGTATACTGTACCTTTCCTATATCACCCCAATTTAATAACGTTTTTGGCCCTCCAGAATGATGCCAGAATTGTTCATTTCTTATTTGTTTTGAGGCTCCGGGGTTGTCCGGGGTGGCCGATAATAAAGTTTCGTGGGTGGCCAAACAGAGAGGAGATGGCTCTACCGCCGTCCCTGCCCCCCCCTCAACCCAGTTGGAGCTCCTGCTGCACCTGCCACCATGACTCATGCACACTCAAGCAATACAGGCAACAACATGCACGCACTGGCAAAAATAGGCAAATACAGGCATGCACACATGCACAAGCTGTGCGCTTGAATGCGCAACCGCAAGGGTGTGTCCACATGCAAGCTCATGTGCACACGCACGCATGCATTACACAAGCAAGCACACATCAACACACACACACTCACACACACTCTCTCTCTTACTCTCTCTCTCTCTCTCTCTCTCTCTCTCTCTCTCTCACACACACACACACACACACACACACGCACACATACACACACATCCACACAAACACACACATATACAAGCACTGTATATGAGCATACTAACACATATATTAACACACACGCGCAAGTGCTGGGCAAACTCCCCACTGAATTTGGTGCGGAATGGCTAAAAAACTCCTTGAAAGGATCTGGGGTTACTCGGGGCTACTTATAATATCTATGGAATTTGGGCTCCAGGCCGTCCCCACGCCAAGGTCACCCCAAACAGCGCCATTAAGCTATCCACTCAATTCAGAGCCCCCTATACCTAATCTGAATGCAAGATACTTGATGTTATATCTAATCATTGACATATGCTGGAAATTCGGCATTCTGGGAGGTTGTGTGGGGCCCGGTGCATACTTTGAACCCACTTTGGCAGGGAAAAGGTACATTTCTGAACTTGCCCCAATCGACCTCAATACTTGCCCGAATCGACCTCTGCTTCAGGATATAAGCATTAAATGTCATATAACAATGCTGCAATGTCGAATTTGGGACAGGGGTACTGGGAATGCCGGCGCATGGGAGGCACTCAAGTGGGAGAGACTCACACATGTGTAGGGTTGGCCAATGCCATATATATACGGTATATATACGGTATTTTGGCAGGAAAATTACCGATTATACGGTCATATACGGTGTATATACACGGTACTGGCCAACCCTACACATGTGACACTGGGGCAAAAGACAGAAGATATGTGGCTCCATACCTGCTTCAAATTTCAGCCTGGGTTTTTGCTCTTAGAGTTGCAGACGAAAACAGAGAACATAACAAAACATAAATGTGGCCAATCGGTTGCGTGATTGAATTTTGGTGCAAAATTGTGTAGCAAGCAATTTTGGCTGGAGTTTTTTCGGCCCCATTTCTAATTCTAAATTTTACACCAGAGTTGCGGACCAAATTATCAAGGATATCAAAGATTAGAGGGCGTGGATTGGTGTCCAACGCAACTTTCAGGTCCCAGATTGGTGAAGTGGGTGGCTGATTAAGGCTTCTTGTTGGCACTGTTTGGCATAGGAGGGGGTTTGGCCGGGGAGGGGGGGGAGGTTGCATGGGGGCGACCTCCGGGTGAGTATGGTTGGGTACGGTAATTATGGTTGCACAAGGCCTGGATTTGCTTATACGTTTATTCCAAGCTCAAGCCCTTTTCAGCCCTTCTTAAGTAGCCCTTTTTATCTTGCAAATATGGCGCACGCTTACGGCCTGGCCAGTTTTAAGTGTTTGTCTGCGCGTGCAGTGTACGTTGAAAGGGGTGAAGCAAGGTGGTGAACGTGAGCAGGTAAGGTGGTGAATCATGTGTGCTTCTGTGGTAATAGCGCGCCCTCTTGAAATGTCCAACCGTACATGCGCACCCAAACCCTGCTGCAACCCAGGAAACTCTTCCATCTCTGTCCAGTCTCTGTCTCATCGTCTTCGAAGGTTAGAGGTGGTGGGAGGCACCAGCGATTCTGCTGTTCACAAAGTTGTACAAGCAATAACAGGTGGGAATGGATGCTACCTTCAACCTGTGGCTGGCCTGCATCAGCGCATATTCAAATTGTAGAAGCGTACTTTGTGTGTGCGTGTGTGAGTACGTGCATGTGTGCGTGTACACACACACGTCTCTTATCTCTTTGCGTTTGCATGCAAGAGCGCATGAACTGCGGCTTTCTCACCAATATTACAAGGTTTCAATTGCATGTTTGCTTGCAATGCCTGCGCTTCACAAGGCAACACGTTTGCGCTTGCTATTAGTCTTTACAACTTGAGGCAAGGAGTAGAAGTTTATGCTAAAAGTGAGGTAGTCGCTGTTGTCACACCATTTTTGCTGCTTCTCCCTTCCTGCAGGCTCACAGCAGGACCCCCTCGGTCCAGGAACCCCGCTCACACCCTCCAACCGCCTCTGGCAAGCTGTAGACGCCGCACGTAGCACCAGCAGTCACAACATCGTAACTCAGCAGGCAGGACCAGGCTCACTGACCTTCTCACATAAACCACAGCGCTCCAGACGCAGGGCAAAGTTGGGTACGGTCGTTGGATCTGTGTCAGGAGGCACGTCAGCCGCTAGTGCTGCTAGGGGGGATCTGAGGGGGATACAGGGGGGGGGTGAGGGGGGGACGGGCACAGAGCCTGCTCCACTTTGTAGCAGCACAGGGGGCATCCTGAGCAGGATGGTCATGCAGGCCGAGCGGCAGGGGGTGGTTGCCATACAAGGCGAAAGGCAGGCAGCTGGTGCAGGGAAAGGGATTTTAACAGGAGGAAGAGAAGGGGGAGGCAGGGGGCCAGTAGAGGCAAGACAGCCAGCGGGATTTCCTGAGAGGGTTGATCAAGCAGAGCTAGGGGGGGGGCAGTCGCCTGTTGAGATAAAGCCGTGGGTGTGGCCTGCGGAATGTGTGGTGGGAGTGACTGCATTTGATCCACGGCTGCTGAGCCAGGGGGCTCAACCTTCAACCAGTAAAGCGGCGTGCTTGCTGGAAGGGCAGCTCAAGGCATGTGCAGGTGCATGGCATGATTGGAAGTGAGAGTATGTGATTTGAGTGGATAGGAAGTTTGCGTATGGGAGGGCAGGGCATGAGGGGTGTGCAGGCGCACGATGTTGCCCATTGTGTATTATCCTTTTCTGATACAGAACTCTTGTGTGAGCTCTAGGAGGGAGCTGATAGATCTGTGTGCTCTTTTACTTATTGGATGTGGAGCACAACATCAATGAAAATAACAAAGTAACTGTCTTTTTTGCTCATGCACAATCGTGGGCAACTTGTATCCTGATTTGTGGCATTCAATGATGTGATTTATAGCGACGGCATTTTCCTGTACCTTTTACCTGAGCCCTTGGCTCAGTGGCAAAGGAGGGTACAACACTCCTTTGCTATTCGTGCGCATGTTGTCTCCTTTACTCATGCAGGTAAGTTAATTTACAACGTATACGTTGGCATGTTGCCTATTTTACTCATGCAGGTCATTTAAGTTACAACGCTTCCACCGATCAGCAAAACTTGTATACCTGCACACTGTCTTGACAGGGGCTTCCCCTGCAGGCAGTGTAGATGCCCCTGGTGTTTCCAGAAAGGATCTGCATACTGCCCTGCGCCAGTGGCCTGATTCAGGTAAGTCACAGCCTTTCCTCATAGCACCTTCTAACCCAACTTGCCTTGTACAATGTGTGGTTTCTCAATGCAAAAAGCAAGCCAGCTCATCCTGTTTAACGTCGCCAAAAAACGTCCTTGAACGTTGCACATATCAAACACCCCCTTCTCATCCTCCCTCTTTATTCCACTTGCAGTGCAAAATGCTTTCGCTTTTTTGCACTACTGCCGCTGCTGCTGCTGCTACTCACTGCCCCTCCTGCAAATATGAGTGGAGCGCGTGTGGTCATTTTGCTATCTCATGATCTGTAGTCCAGTCACCTGTGATTCTAATTTGACAGCAGACTTACTCACACAGTTGTTGTATTTGCTGCTCTGCAGGGGACTGGACGCAAGGTGCCCACGCCTTGCTCCACTGCAGCCTCGACGCATCTGCCTCACGCAGCACGGAAGACTCAGCAGCCCCTCAAACTCCAATCCTACCCCCAGGCCCAACTACCTTACCCAGCAGGAATAGCACGTGCTCCCCTCCTCCCGCAGCCACACACCCTCCTGCTCCTCCTCTGAGCGAGCAAGGCATCTCTCAACTGCGCCACCACGCACGCCGCAGTAGCCTGCTGCTCTCAACCCCGGGCAGCTTGCTACAGCAGTGGCAGTGTGAGGGGGCAGGACAGCAGCGCCAGCAGCCGCAGCAGCAGCAGCAGCAGCAGCAGCAGCAGGCACAGCTAAGCTGTCCGGTGCTGTTGGTGCGCAGACACTACAGGGCATCCTTGGTGGGGTGGTCCTTAGTTCTTCCTGCAGGATGGGTGATGCCCTTCTGGAACGCCCTGTCCTTTACAGGTATGCTTGTATGTGTTTGTGTGTTCAGGTAAGATGCTCAGAACATCTAATGTAGGTGGAATTTCCAGGGTGTGCCTTCCCCCTTTCTAGGCTTGACACTCTTCCGTTGTGCCCAAATTCATGGCCTCACGTAGGAAAGCTGTCTTTCGGCGGCAATGTAAATACCATGATATGGACTCATAACCTGTTTCCGAACTTGTGCACCATTGGGTTGGCTATTACACCGTAGCACAGCACAAGCTCTGCTGCTTCTATTTCAGCTCACATGCCATGCTGCCATGTGCTCAGGTCCTTTTTTGTAGCGAGCAAGCTGTTGAATAAATTGAGTCTCGATCCTTGTACTAGTTCAATTCATTCATAGGTCTGCTGTGGCTGTATGTCCATCGTCCTCTGTTTACCTACACAATAAATGCAGGATGTTTGTAGTTGAAGCTGAGGCTTCCGCCAGGCATCCCTACACACACATATGTGTCTTGCACGCAATGGTCCTTTCCTCTCACAAATGCACACGCTCGCACACGTGCGCATGTGCATGCACCGACATGTTTATGCACAAATTTACAAACAGAACATGCACACTCACACAAGCACGCATGCACACACACACAGGTGCGCGCCCAGCAGGTCAGTCAGAGTGGCGCTGGCTGGCAGCTGAGTGCGGGTCCACATGCTTTCCCTGGGACTGGCCTCACACACCGGCGGGTGCCCGCCTGGCTGAGGAGGTTGCCCTGGCACACGCGCGTGCAGTGAGCCTGAGACCTCTGGGCAAGGAGCCTAAACCCCCCGGTAAGCCTCTTCTAAGCGGCGGTGACTGTATTTTTCCTTGTATGCTGTCGCTTTTCTCGACACTGGGCACTTTAAAAGCTGCCTTTCAACCCTGATGTGGCTCGATCAGGCGTCACGGGTAGCTGCCCTGACGGCCTATTGTTCCGTGGTCAAGCCAGACTGTTCGGGGTCAAGGATTTAATTCTGTCTGGTGACATGAGTACTCTGCTGTCTGGTGACGTGAGTACTTTGCTGTCTGGTGATATGAGTTCTTTGCTGTCTGGTAATGTGAGTACTTCGCTGTCTGACAGCAACGTCTCCTTTTCATAACCAATGCTCGGGGCTTTTTGGGGTGTTATCACCACTCGCAAGTGCATATTATGGTATCACTTGAACGGGCAACAAAGTCCAGAAGCATGGACCTTAACTGGGTTTATAAAATTGTGTTAACGTGCGCACTCGTGCTCCCTTCCTCGAGGGTATAGCATGGTACCTCACGCAATGTTGAATGCTTGCCTCCACCCCCAGGTATGGCCTACTGCCCTTGGGGTCGTTTGGGCACCACAACCACTGCTATCATCACCAACACCCCTACTCCCCAAGCTAGGGCCAACAACAGCACCACACCCGTGGGTTCATTTCACGACTTGGATGCTCGTAGCAGCTGCGGTAGTGGCAGTGACAGCAGTGTTGAGGATGGGGGGGCAGGAGTGCGTAGGTGGGGTGGAGACCGAAATGCTGTGGCCCTCCCTTGGCCCCGTGGCAAGGAAAAGACAAGGAAGAAGAAGAAAGGGAGGGGTGGGAACCAGGCATTGCAAGGATCTCACAGCCTGTACATGCCTTCCACAAAGCTACCTGTCTGTCAGGGTGAATCCCAGCAGCTGGGCTCCGGTGGCATAAACCAAGGGCAGGTGCAAGGGCGCAAAGGGGTGGTGCCGTGGGCTGGTTGGCATGTAGCTCACTCGTTGCACCAACTCAGGGCCAGTCTGTTGGCAAGCTGCCAGCAGGGGCCCGGTGCGTCTGCCAATACCTTGCAACCTTCAGCTGCATGCATTACCTCCTCAGCCACACCCCTTCTCCCTGCTGGCAGCCTCGCAAGCAGCAATGGCACAGGTCGTAGCAAAGGCGAGGGCACGTTGTGCGTGTCAAAGGGGCAAGGCCAGCTGTGCAGCGGGCCTCGTGCGCTGAGCAAGGCACTGGCTGCAGGTGTCCTTGTGTGGGCGAAGCCCTCCAGCACTTCACCTTCAAGTGTGTCCCTGCCTCCCTTTGTATCTGGTGAGGGTGCAGTGCTTGGCACTAGGTCGCACACTTACACACACTGGCATGCACATGTACACACACACAAACAAGCAAACACACATACACACACAGGTGGAAATCAGTGTGATGCGCGGAGGTTGATGAGCGGTTGTAGTGGCCATCCGAGGGGCGGCCATCAGGTGTGGGCATGGGTGCGTGTGGTGGGGAAGGGCAGGTGTGAAGAGGGGGCACAGCTTTCAGTGGCGCTGGGTTTCTCCCCGCAAGGCACAAGCTCAGCAGGACCTGGTACAAGCAGCATCAAGCAGAATGAGGGCACAGCAGCAAGGCTCACGGCTCCAGCAGCGTCTGCTGCTTTGACAGGGCCTTGTGATACCCGGGCCCTAGAGCCTACGATTGCGGCAAGTGGCAAAGAGGAGCAGCGGGAGCAGCGTGTGGTGGTGGGCTACGTGGTTTCAGCGTCACCCAGGGGTGTGTCAAAGCCCTCCCTCACGTACGGCTCAGACGGTCTGCGAGCACACGCCGGCTATCCGGGTGGCTTAGCGCTGTGTGATCTGGCAGCTGTGTGGGATGCGCGTGCTGATGCCCACTGTGGCAGTGCGTGGCATGGCGGCAGCAGGGGCAGGGAGGTGGGACTGGACGAGCGGGTGGTGCCTGTGGCGCTGCGCAACCCTTTGTCCACAAAGCATAGGCGGGCAGAGCTCTGGCTGGTGTTGGAGAGGGTTGGGGGTGTAGGCATGACTGGTGTTAGTGTGATATGACTTATAATAATGCCGCTTATGTGAAATTGTTGTTTCCCTGTTGTTCATTACCTAGTGTCACACTGTCCTGGAATACAATGGCTAAAGCATTTACGCATTTCTTTCATCAACACATTTTTCCAATGACTGTGCCTCATACACACTCCCAACAGTTTCTGACTTCATTATTGAGTGACCAAATGGCCACACTTCTTTATCCTGCGCAGCATGGCTAGGGAAAAATACTGTCTAACATCTCAGATCGTTTTTACTCGCATGACTTTTCCTCAGAATGAAAAAATAAATCGGAATTATCCACGTAAATTAAGAAAAAACGAGGCACTTTGATACTGGGTACTTTCGGTTAAGCTCCTTCTTCGCAAATAAAAAGGATCTTGGGTCCAAGGAAGGCAGTACAAAGCTCTTTGTACTCTTCTGTGTAAAAGAGAGTCAAGGAGAGACTTAAGTACACGGTCAGCTCTCCTACTGGCTGAGCAGCTGCCTAGTCCATTTGCCCCTCGCTCCTGCCTCCTGCTTTCACCCACAGCCCCCTCCCTTTCCCCCCCTTGCTGCTGCGACTGCAAATTGCTGCCGCAGCTGCTTTATTTTTAACAAAGCTCTAGTATAACCAGTTAGTCTATATCAGATCAGTCACATCCAGTTTTGTCCAAGCTTTGTCCAACTTTAGCTATCCTTACGCACCTGTTCAAACTTGTTTCCGTTTTGGTGTATAAATGGAAATTCTTGTGCTGTGCGTCCTTGAGGTCTCTACCCGCTTATGTTCTTGTCAACATGTGCGTGTGAGTTGTGTGTATAGGCTAGTACGGGCGTGTCTTGTGCCTTTTCCCCTTTCTAAGGGCTTTTTGGTAGGTGCCACAAGTCTGTGGTGCTACAACAAACACTCCTCACATTTAATAAGTGAAAGAAAAAAAACTAAGCAGGCAGAGAAAACCGCTCCCCACATTAGCTAAGGACAAGTAGGGGGAAGCATCGCAAGCGATGCTGAAAAGTTGGCGAAGCCTTTTGCGCTGTGAACTGGCAACTTGTGTTTGCTTTGTGCGCGCTTATACATGTGTGTGTGTGTATGTGTGCGTGTGTGTGTGAGTGTGTATGTGTGTGTGTGTGCGTGTGTGCGTGCGTGCGTGCGCGCGTGCGTGTTTGTGTGTGTGTATGTGTGTTCATGCCTGTGTGCGTGCGTGCGCGCGTGCGTGCGTGCGCGTGTACGTGCGTGCGTGTGTGTGTGTGTGCGTGCGTGTGTGTGTGTGTATGTGTGTGTGTATGTGTGTGTGTGTGTGTGCGCGTGTGCGCGTGCATGCATGCCTTCAACCTGCTCACATCTGTCAGTCAAACATGGAGACTCGCATCCTCAGAACACGCTCCCATCGTCATCGCGTCATTAAACATAAATTTTTAATCCCTTGCAACTTGAATTGTGGAATTCCGTGCACCCAGTCGTGTGCTTGCATGGAGCAGCGAACTTTTCGTCCCGCCTCTCCTTGGCCCCGGACCCAGCCGGCACACTCAGAAACGTCTCCTGTCAACGCCTTTGCGGTCAGATGATGTTCGGGGGGCGTGGGCTGGGCTGAGCGCCGGGCAGCTTCCTCCAGCTACCAAACATTGAGTCACTTCTTTCCACAGCACTTCTCACTGCACCCCTGGTCACCAAAACTTGTATGCCTCGACAAACGAGTTTTCTTGGCCTGCCTGTCAAGTTTCAG
>Ga0307968_1002744_pt1:10000-14705 | contig 14705 bp, 13 predicted proteins | sample OrgLakmetagen650_FD_201834 | JGI IMG/M metagenome (GOLD analysis project Ga0307968, IMG submission 201834) | Saline water microbial communities from Organic Lake, Antarctica - #650 | ecosystem: Environmental > Aquatic > Non-marine Saline and Alkaline > Saline | place: Antarctica... | reverse complement strand
AGGAAGGGCACAGCAGCAGGGAGAGAAAGGGTACAGCAGCTCGGGTGAGAGGAAGGGTACAGCAGCAGGGAGAGAAAGGGTACAGCAGCAGGGAGAGGGGTACAGCAGCTCGGGTGAGAGGAAGGGTACAGCAGCAGGGAGAGAAAGGGTACAGCAGCTCGGGTGAGCAGGAAGGGCACAGCAGCAGGGAGAGAAGGGGTACAGCAGCTCGGGTGAGAGGACCCACAAAAATTAAGGCAGCTTTTGGGAATGTTCATTACCGGTAGGTCCTTATACTAACAACTTGCTTCACACTTGCAGTTATACGTCATGTATGTCGTAAGCTACAAGTAAGCCTCCTAGACCCTGGCCAAGGCTGCTCATATTTGCTGGGTGCATATAAAGAGTGCATAACCAAGAGCCTGGCCAACACGGCATTCATATTTATTAACGCTTGTGAATACTAGTAAACGTTACAACCTGTGGCCAAAGCCGTTTCTTTTTTGCATAATATGGGTAAGTGACCATGAGCCTGGTGTACATTATATGGGTAAGTGACCATGAGCCTGGTGTACATTATATGGGTAAGTGACCATGAGCCTGGTGTACATTAAATGGGTAAGTGACCATGAGCCTGGTGTACATTATATGGGTAAGTGACCATGAGCCTGGTGTACATTATATGGGCAAGTGACCATGAGCCTGGTGTACATAATATGGGTAAGTGACCATGAGCCTGGTGTACATAATGCGGGTAAGTGACAATGAGCCTGGTGTACATTATATGGGTAAGTGACCATGAGTCTGGTGTACATAATGTGGGTAAGTGACAATGAGCCTGGTGTACATAATGTGGTTAAGTGACAATGAGCCTGGTGTACATTATATGGGTAAGTGGCAATGAGCCTGGTGTACATAATGTGGGTAAGTGACTATGAGCCTGGCCAGCGCTGCTCCAGACTTGCGAGTGTGTATGTTGTGAACAGGTTCCTGACAGCCTGTAACAGAACCTCCATTTCCTCAGATCACCCAACAGACATAACAGACTCTCCATACTATTTAGACTTTCAAGGTAGTCCTGGGCTATTATTGGTATAATAGCTGCAGGCACGGGCTCAAGACCCGGCTACCTCATTTAAACACCTGTCATTTAAACACCTGTTTCCTTACACAGCCTGGCACATGCCGCTCTGTGCTTGACAGAAGGATCTGACAGCAACCGCCACGCTATGCTGCAGTAATATTAAAAGGTGCTAAAAAATGTAGGGTTGGTAATAACTGTATATATGCAGCATCTTTGGCCAGAGGGGCTAACGGAGGAAATGCCTGAAAATGTGCATTTTTGCATTCAGAAGTCAGCCACTCACAGCCACTTCACCCGATCGACACCAATTTAGTACCGAAGTGTAGCTGGCATTGAGAGCTACCTGAGCGTGTGCCCAGTTCTATGTGGGTCACTTTGCGTGCTGAGATAGACTGGATTAAGCACACGTGGTGCATGTAAACCCTAATGTGGTGATTTCCACGGGAAAATGACTCAAATTTCATGAAACACCAGCCACTCAGCCATTTCTTTTATTTTTGTTGCAATGCTATTCTTTTCCATGAAAATTCTACACCATTAAAAATATTCCTGATTGGTGCATTGGGTGAGTTGGTATGAACATTTTGTGATAAAAAATGGCCTGCACGCCACAGCAAATTAAGCACACGCCCCAAAATTGGCAAGCTCCAATTTCACATCTATGGACAGATTCATATTGTGTAAAATTTGAAGCTTGCCAATTGTGGAGCGTATAAGCCAAAGGGCATATAAAAACTTGCCCATTTTGGGCCTCAGTTAGCCCCCTCTGGTATGTGACTGTTTATTCAGTGATTTCCCTGCAGAAATACCGTGTATAACGGAACACTGTGTATATACAGTTCTGGCCAACCCTAAAAATATGCGTTTGTTCTCACAAACACTTGGGATTACGCTCTCACCCCACGTCCCGCGTCTGGCACGACACCACAATCCTATAATCAGGCACACTCACCCGATGAGGCACGTTCATATCCTCATGCCAACCCACCTGAAAAGGCAGGGCCTCCACTGTTTCCCGGATTGATGGCTGCATCGATCTGAATGCCCAGCAAGCGCGCTGCAGGGCTGCAGTGACCAAAGCAGTGTTGGTAGTGTGTGTGGGCATGATGGGAGAGAACACACATCAAGTATGTGTGGATGGTATTTTCCCCTGAATGGTATGTGTGAATGGTTTTGAGCTGAGCGCCCAGCAAGCGCGCTGCAGGGCTGCAGTGAACGAAGCAGTGTTGGTAGTGTGTGTGGGCATGATGGGAGAGAACACACATCAGGTATGTGTGGATTGTGGATGGTAATTACACTGTGGTATGTGTGAATGGTTTTGAGCTGAGCGCCCAGCAAGCGCGCTGCAGGGCTGCAGTGACCAAAGCAGTGTTGGTAGTGTGTGTGGGCATGATGGGAGAGAACACACATCAAGTATGTGTGGATGGTATTTTCCCCTGAATGGTATGTGTGAATGGTTTTGAGCTGAGCGCCCAGCAAGCGTGCTGCAGGGCTGCAGTGACCAAAGCAGTGTTGGTAGTGTGTGTGGGCATGATGGGAGAGAACACACGTTAAGTATGTGTGGATTGTGGATGGTAATTACACTGTGGTACGTGTGAATGGTTTTGAGCTGAGCGCCCAGCAAGCGTGCTGCAGGGCTGCAGGAATGATGACACGGCAGAAATGGAGCATGACTGGAAAAATCACTCAAGGAACAAAAACAGGCAAAAGAGCCGATGCTGAGAATGAGGAACATGCATGCATGGAGGAAAGACCCACAGCCATGTAGTCACACTGGTACGTGAGTAGAATGACTTATGGAAAGTAGGGGCACAATACGGGCTGATATGGACGGCACAGGCTGATATAGGATGATAGTGGTGATGGTAGTGGTCACAGGTAGTGTAGCAAACAAAAGGTGTAGGAAACAGGTGGTGTAGCAAACATGTGGTCACAGGTGGTCACAGGTGGTGCAGCAAACATGTGGTCACAGGTGGTCACAGGTGGTGTGGCAAACATGTGGTCACAGGTGGTCACAAGTGGTGTAGCAAACATGTGGTCACATGTGGTCACAGGTGGTGTAGCAAACATGTGGTCACAGGTGGTCACAGGTGGTGTAGCAAACATGTGGTCACAGGTGGTCACAGGTGGTGTAGCAAACATGTGGTCACATGTGGTCACAGGTGGTCACAGGTGGCACAGGTGGTCACAGGTGGTGTAGCAAACATGTGGTCACAGGTGGTCACAGGTGGCGTAGCAAACAAGGGGGAAACAACAAGCGAAAGTAAAAAGCACAGAAAAAACGTAGCCCCCATCAAATAGACAAAGAAGCCACACAGGTGCCGATTCCTGTGGAGCTTCCCTAGTGTAAAGAAGGGGGAGCATGCGGATTGAGCTCGTAATAATAATAAGGGTACAGTTGATCAATTGTTTTTTCTTACAAAGGGATGCTGGGCATGATGCGTGCAGTTTTGCAGGTGTAGTCTACAAATAAAGTGGACCGCCTTCTGATTTGAGAAAGAAACGTAAGCACAAGAAGGCCCTGATACCTCCCAGGCAGTTTCTTAGCATAAAATCAAGCGCATCCAAAGCAGACTTTTACCCAAAGCCAGCGCACATCCTCTGTGCTACACAATTTAAGTTTTGTTTACCTAGATACTTGGCACTTGTGCCCCGTGAACAAGCCATTCAGCCGCGACCTGCACAGTCCCAACCAAGACGCGCACACACAATTCTGCACACAGACCACCACACCAAACACACTTTAAAATCACAGGCTCATACATACACACATGCACGCACCCACAACACACAACGTACGCATTAGAAAGGCACCTCGCCTCTCACCTGTATCGCACAAGAGCCAGCCTAGACACGATGCCTGTCGCACACAGAAGTCAGGTGGGTGCAAGTGAGTAAGTGAAATGGAACAGTGCACTAGGTCAAAGCACACACAGGTTCCATGAGCTGATAACTCATTCTAGCACCTTCCAGCACGCTTGCATGGTCACTAGGTGCACTGCAACAGAACACAGACACACACACACACACATACACACACACTTCCATGTAGAGCATAGAAATCGCTCTAGCGCCCTCCAGCATGCTTGCATGGTCACTAGGTGCACTGCAACAGAACACAGACACACACACACACACACACACACTTCCACGTAGAGCATAGAACTCGCTCTAGCGCCCTCCAGCACGCTTGCATGGTCACTAGGTGCACTGCAACAGAACACAGACACACACACACACACACACACACACACGCACACAAACACACACACACTTCAACGTAGAGCATAGAGCTCGCTCTAGCGCCCTCCAGCACGCTTGCGTGGTCACTAGATGCACTACAACAGAATCAACAGAACACACACACTTCCACGTCGGTCCTCACACCTTTAGTCACACTCAAGCTGTCTCCACCCACTGGATACCTGCAATTTGCACAAGCAGCAATTTGCACAAGCAGCAATTTGCACATGCAGCTGCTAAGTGCACAAGCGCGAAGGAGAGCATGAGTTTTTTTCATGTCTTTGGGTTTATAAGAGGGTGGTGTGTAGAATCAGGTGCTTGTTTGAAGGTGCACACATAGGCACAAGAAAGAGCAAAGAGCATGAATCTACTTTTGGAGAAGAGTGGAGTACGGATGAG
>Ga0307968_1002744_pt1:0-5000 | contig 14705 bp, 13 predicted proteins | sample OrgLakmetagen650_FD_201834 | JGI IMG/M metagenome (GOLD analysis project Ga0307968, IMG submission 201834) | Saline water microbial communities from Organic Lake, Antarctica - #650 | ecosystem: Environmental > Aquatic > Non-marine Saline and Alkaline > Saline | place: Antarctica: Organic... | reverse complement strand
AAACTTTGTGTGTTTGACGTCTGGTCGTGCTGGTGTTCGCCCGTCTGCAGGGACGGAATGCTGCGGTGCCTGAGGCTGACGTCCCGGAAGGCAATGGCAGTGGTGAGACTTTTTTTTTGTTTATTACGCGCGCGTAAAAAAATTCATGTAAGTTTTGCTTCAAGGCAGCGGAAAACGGTTGTGCTTGGCTGGTCATTGTAAAAGCTCGTTCAGTATGTACACCTGTACATTTGGTGGATGGGTGGGCACTGAAGGCGCTTGCATTTAGCATCATACACGTCAGAAAGGTGGTTAGTAGGGTTGGCCAGAACCATATATATACGGTGTAAATACGGTATTTTTGGCAGGGAAATTATCGAATATACGGTCATATACGGTGTATATATACGGTTCTGGCCAACCCTAGTGATAAGACATCACCAGCTTTAGGTGATGTGGTGGTCACAGGGCGTGGCTGTTTGGAAGACGGGTTGGGAGTCAAAATACATAAAACTTGGTCCACTTCCATGTACGGTTGTCAGGGTTAGCGAAACGGGTAATTTACGGACAAGTTGCCGGTGCAGTTGCTGAGCAATCTAAGAGGTAGTTGTAACAATAGCTGATTTCTAGAAATGGCCAGAAACATGTATATACAATGTAAATACGTTATTTTCTGCAGGAATTTGATCAAAAACAATCAGATACACTGCGTATGTACCCTGCCCTGGCCAACCCTACTTTTTCATCTTTGAATTATAGATTGGCATCTTGATGAGGCAGATGGTGTTTATTAAAATAACACCAATTCTGCAATCCAACCCTTCTTTTTCATCTTTGAATTATTGATTGGCATCTTGATGAGGCAGATGGTGTTTATAAGAATTACACCAATTCTGCAAAATGTTTTGCAGATCACAAAAAGTGGCACGTCTGTACTCATGCCAAACAATGACCTCTTATTACAACATTATGGATGGCCTCTTCCATGCTGACTCCCATGGCTTCTTCCATGCTGAAGGAGCTTCTTCTTGCATTCTGAATGCGAACAGGAACAGCATTTCAGTATGCGTTTACGCAAAATGATTGGATGCGTGTCTGTATGCTCCCTTTCCGCTGGCAATCACACGTACATTCCCACCAACTCACATTCCTTCATCACGCAAGCTCCATGGCCTCCATCCATCCAAAACTCCTGCAATGATTTGAAATGCTGGGTTGCAAAGCTTCTGTTCTCCTGATGTCCTCCATAATCTACCCTACTGACCCCGTGGATGAGGGCCTTTGTAATCTAAAGTAAACTAACTGCCTTGCTTAATCCCGTAGAGAAGTCACACCATAAGGTAAGGTAAGGTAAGGTAAGGTAAGGTTACATCGCTATGTATGCCTCTGGGGGGCATCTGAGCGGAAGCTTGGAAACAGCCTGAAACCAAACCAAAAAGGTACTGGAAAAAATCAAGGGAGAGGGCTAGGCACTCAGCCACGAAAGAGGTCACACCATTAATCGTGGAGAAGTCACACCAAAAATCGTAGAGAGGTCACACCAAAAATCGTAGAGAGGTCACACCATAAATCGTAGAGAAGTCACACCACAGCTGTTGTTGAACCTCTCATGTCGCCAGAAACTGCACTACTGCACTCACACCTCCCACGTCCTGCTCTTGCCCTCGCTTACAAGTCCCACGTGAGTCACTCATAACTAGGTGTGGCCACAACATGTACGGTGTACATGTTGTACGTTCAGGAGGAAGTTTTTTTAGCTCACCGTTGCAAACAGCGTATAATTAGGGTTGGCCATAAATATATATATACGGTTTGTATACGGTAATTTTAGCAGGGAAATCACCAGATATACGGTCATATACGGTGTTTATATACGGTTCTGGCCAACCCTACGTATAATCGTATAGTATGGTGTTGGCTGACTCAACTCATGACGCTAAAGTAGAATCACAGAGCCGCACGCACTCACTGCGCCCAACAAACATCGAAAGTGCAGTCGTTGCTGTCAAGTCCCCTCCTTGATTGCACCAGCAATTTAAGAGACGAGTGATGGAGTAGCATGAAGAAGAAATGTACCTCTTGTAGGAACGTACCCTTGTAAGGCCTCTCAACACACAGACATTGCACTGGAACAGCAATGTCCCAGTGCCATCTAAGTACCGTACTTGAAGCGCTTGGGCTGTGCATGCTCTAGCCAATTATGCGCAAACCCACTGAAGGTCCACAGTCCTTTGCAAAATTCCGCGCAATCCAGCTCCTTGGCACGCAGGCATTTTTTATGTATACACAGCGCCCGTGCTCGGCACGCCTCTGCAAATGTGCACGCCTCTGCAAATGTGCACGCCTGCACGCCTCTGCAAATGCGCACGCCTCTGCAAATGTGCACGCCTCTGCAAATCATGCGCACGGCACCACTCTCCTGCAACGTGTGTGCAATCCGTGCTCTTTGACGTGCAGGCATTTTTTATGTATACACAGCGCCCGTGCTCGGCACGCCTCTGCAGATGTGCACGCCTCTGCAAATGTGCACGCCTCTGCAAATGTGCACGCCTCTGCAAATCATGTGCACGACACCACTCTCCTGCAATGTGTGTATTATCCATGCTCCTTGACGTGCAGGCATTGTGTGGGACCAGCAAGGCCACATCGTGACCAACTACCACGGTGAGTGTGGTGTGTGCTTACATGCCCGTGTTCTTTAGCTCGTTGGGAAAAATTGGAAAAACTATGCAGGCAGTGAAAACCACTACCCTGTATCAGTTGGCGTTGAATCTTCTCATTTTGCTGTGCTTGCTCTGCCTCCCCTGAATGGGCCGTGTGCTTCACCCTTTTTAACTTTACCTCTCTGACTATGTCTGGCTATAAATGCTGGGTGCTGCAGAATCCTGTATCCCTTCTCTGGTGCTATAACCCATATAAATGGTGGGTGCAGCACACCCCGTCCTTTCTCTGTTGCAATAAAATTCTTATATGGGGTGGGTGCTGCAGAGTCCTGTCCCTTCTCTGGTGCTTTAACCCATATAAATGGTGGGTGCAGCACACCCCGTCCTTTCTCTGTTGCAATAAAATCCTTATATGGGGTGGGTGCTGCAGAGTCCTGTCCCTTCTCTGGTGCTTTAACCCATATAAATGGTGGGTGCAGCAAACCCCGTCCTTTCTCTGTTGCAATGAAATTCTTATATGGGGTGGGTGCTGCAGAGTCCTGTCCCTTCTCTGGTGCTTTAACCCATATAAATGGTGGGTGCAGCACACCCCGTCCTTTCTCTGTTGCAATGCAATTCTTATATGGGGTGGGTGCTGCAGGTCCTGTCCTTTCTCTGTTGCTCGAACACCCCAGTAGCAGACTGCGTTCGACGTTTCTTACTCGTCTTTTGCCCTTCAGTTGGTGTGTACGCCATATTCTGTCCGTCCTCTGTTTGCTCTTGACCCCCTTTTAGCAGGCAGTGTCCCAGTTTGCTCCACCTCCAATCCATACACACACACACACACACACACTCACACACACACATGCACACACACACATACACACATACACACACAAACACACACACACACACACTCTGCGTTTTTTATACCACAATCATCATTCCCTGGACGCTGCGCTTTGCAGTGCTGGGCAATGTGCTCAAAGGCCTTGGCCCAAACCCCTTGAAGGCTGCAGCAGGGCCGCCCCGCGTGGCCCGAGTGACTGTGCTAGGCAAGGATGGGGTGCAGCAGACGTACGACGGCGTGCTTGTGGGGGTCGACAAGAGCAGGGATTTAGCAGTGGTGCGTGTGTGGCCGAGTCAAATAATGCGTGCTGGTGGATGTAGATGCATGGTGGCGTGCTTGTGGACTCCGACGAGAGCAGGGGTGTCATAGCAGTCGTGCGTATGTGGCCGAGTGCGATTGTGCGTGTTGGTGGATGTAATTGAAAACGTGTATCGGCGTGCTTGTGGGGGTCGGCAAGAGCAGGGGTGTCAGATTAGTGGTGTGTTTCTTTTTCTCTATCGTGTGCATGGTGTGTCACAGCCTGCGTCACATGTGTGAGCTGCCTGCCGTGACAGGGGGTGTGCAGTTTCGTGCTGTGCTATGTCACAAACATATATGCACCTGGAACAATGTTGTGCTGTACTTCATATGATGTAGAACAGGTGCACTTGTGCACATGCAAGCTACGCCACACAGATGTGCACCAGTAACAATATTGCTGTGCAATCTTAAGATTGGGACTGGGTGGGTGGGGGTGGGATTGGGATTGGGGTGCAATCTTGGGATGGATGGGTGTAGTGTACAACAGAGCACCACCCCAGGTGCTGTGTGCTTCAGGTTGCACTAAGCATTTGTGCACCCTATTAGCGACGTTTTCCCTATGCTGTCCAGCCTTGGACGGACGTGTGATAGAGCACCACCCCAGGTGCTGTGTGCTTCCGTTTGCACGAAGCAATCATGCACCCTATTAGCGATGTTTTCCTATGCTGTTCAGCCTTGGACGGACGTATGACAGAGCACTACCCCAGGTGCTGTGTGCTTCAGTTTGCACGAAGCATTTGTGCGTCCTATTACGCGACGCTTTCCCTATGCTGTTCCACCTTAGACATGGATGGACGTACGACAGAGCACCACCCCAGGTGCTGTGTGCTTCAGTTTGCACTAAGCATTTGTGCACCCCTTTCACGCAAAGTTTCTCCTGTGCTGTTCCACTTTAGACATGGATGGACGTACGACAGAGCACCACGTGCTTTAGTTTGCACTAAGCATTTGTGCACCCCTTTCACACAAAGTTTCTCTTGTGCTGTGCCATACGAACGCAGGTGCGGATAAATGCGCCACCAGAACAGCTGCAGCCCATCTCTGTGGGGCAGTCCGGGTTGCTGCGGGTGGGCCAACAGGTAGGAGGCGTGATAAAAATGGCTGGGCCTTATCTAACAACACAGTGTGTAGAACGTGACAAGTGCGCAAGTAGTAGCAGTGCAGTTTGGGTTGCTGCGGGTGGGCCAACAGGTAGGAGGCGTGACAAAAATGGCAGGGCCTTATCTAAC
>Ga0307968_1002743_pt1:10000-14706 | contig 14706 bp, 19 predicted proteins | sample OrgLakmetagen650_FD_201834 | JGI IMG/M metagenome (GOLD analysis project Ga0307968, IMG submission 201834) | Saline water microbial communities from Organic Lake, Antarctica - #650 | ecosystem: Environmental > Aquatic > Non-marine Saline and Alkaline > Saline | place: Antarctica... | reverse complement strand
TTGTTCCCTGTTTCTGACTGGGGCTTCTTATTCACTCACATTCTGAGACATACCAACAGCTTTTTTTCTCGTTCTCCATGATGCTTTCTCGTCGCGCTTCTTCAAAACAAACGTTCTCTTTCTCTATTCATTTTTCTCTTCTTCATTCATCAGTTTCATGTTCCCTCTAGCTTCTGTTTCTGATGTCTTGTTCAGTCTGGCCTCTTTCTCTTCTTGAAGCTGGCTTTTTATGCTATAGCTCAACTGCCCTCGCTGGCGGATATAGCTGTGTAACCCTTTACCCCTTACCCTTCACTTTTAAGAAACTGATGGGTCTTCTGTCAACTCAGCTCCAAACTTGTCCATATCAGACACGTACTTTTAACACTTGCTTCACCAGGAGCCGGTTTAAGGTCAAGTCTGCAGCCCTCCTGATTGCCATCGATTTATTTCTTATTTTTTTGGTGGTGGAGTTTTCCGGTAACCAGTGCCAAATGTGTGCAAACAAAGAGGAAGCCAATCTTGGAAGCGCCACTGTAAGCTGTGGTAACCATGCTTGCTGGCAGCAAGCAGGACCTCTTGCAAGCGTGGCCAAACTCGGTTACTTCTGAAATCGACATTCCATTATGAAGGTTCCGAATTACCAAATTACCACACTCGACTCACAACCTCCTTCTAACATGCTCTCCTTCCGTCCCTAAAAGTCAGCGCACAGGCCTGGAACCCGCGGATAGATGCATGCATGATTGTGCAGCAGAAGAATCGAGTGGCCAGGGGAACGCGAGCAGGCTCAGTTGCGTATGCATTGCGATGTAAGCAGGATGCAACAAGCAATGTTGGAGCAGCAGCATCGGGACAGACACACTAGAGCTGAAGCAGACAAGTGGTTGGCTTACCTCTCTCTTTCTGCTTCAAGGCAACAGGTCAACATGCACGTGTACAGGCGCATGCGTTTTGCAGAGAAGCACAGTGCATCATAGTGCGCAGAATGCGTGGGTCAAAGCACGTGGGAGCACAAAGCGTGGATGTGTTGGCAGCAGCATATGACAAATGATATGCTGTACTTACCTGAGGTACCAGGCCTGCCTGACCTGCCAGTACAAAAATAAACCTCGGACACATTTATTGCTAGATCCCAAGAACACTTGCTATTGTGAGCCAGACCCTCCAGTTTGTGAAAATGCTCTGAGCAGAAGGAAAGGAAGGGGACCTCCTAATCGGCAGACAAGCCTCTCGAAAATCAGACAGAAAGTGATAGGAGGAAGCTAGTTTGTGTACCCTCCTGATCCGGACAGCTCCCGTGTGAAGCAGCCAAACAGAGCATACATAAAAAGTGCATGACGCCAGGTGCTGTGCCTATGCTGCTCAGCCATTCCCTATGTGGTTGCTACCCCAATGGAGATCCAATTTAGGGCGCGATGATACCTCTGTCCCTCATCCGGTCACTTTAACCCGATACACACACACACACACGTAGTAGCAGGAAAGGCACTCAGGCAGTGGCCTGGAAGCGCTCCTGTCGCTCCTGCATGATTACAACCATGTGTGTGTATGTGTGAATATGTGTTTGTGAGTGTGCGTGTCAAAATGATGATGAAGGCAACGATCTAGATGACCGACTATCAGAAACACGGGATGGGGACAAGGATGGTGTGCACTTAATTTCTTATCCTCATTGCTTACTTTGTTCAAGCATCGCTCATGGTGCACTCTGATAAAGACAGCAAGAGTGGGAGCTCTGAGGACATCTCATGGGTGTTTGACTCGCATAAATCGTGGATTTCTGTCATATGCAAAGCCAGGGTGTGTGCCAAGATGTCACCCTGTGTGCCTCGGCTGAGGTTGGAGCACGACATGTCTGTGTCCAAGGAGAAAGGCAAAACTGATGTGCAGCACCTCACCTTCCTTGCCTTGAGCTCCTCCCTGCTCAAAACCGTCCCAAAGCTGGGAGCGGGCTTGGGGGTCTCAAGGGGCTTGGGGGTCTCAAGGGGCTTAAAGCGATCGGCTCGTGACTGCATGGATTAAACGCACATACACAGTGCAGCTTACAGCATGAGGGCCAAGGATACGTTCCAACAGTAAGCACACAGACACAAGGTTGTGTTGGGGAGTTGGACCTCAGCTTGTGTGACTACAGATCTGCGGCAGATTTTGGAGTGGGGGCTGGCGAAGGGGCTTGGATACATAAGGCCGTGGCAACCAACAGCACTAAGACAACACTAGGCATACAGCTGTGCTCGTGCCAGTCACATAGAACATGGGCACGACTAAGCACACAGCTGTGCTCGTGCCTGTCACACAGCACACGGGCACGACTAAGCACACAGCTGTGCTTGTGCCTGTCACACAGAACATGGGCACGACTAAGCACAAATGTGCTGACAAGGCCAGGACGGCAGAGGCATTACAAACGCAGACAGGCGTAATTAGGAATTGGTCATACAGATTTTTTGATCTATCTAATACGGTAAAATACGTGCAAATTACGGAACAAGGTATTATATCGCGGTACAATATGCCGTAGGACCCATCCCTGGGCATAACAAACGGGAGGACGCCTGACCATTGACAAGCACCTACAAAGAGGAAAGATAAAGGGCAAAGAGCCTGATAGCAAAGAGCGAACATACATCTTGCTGGCAGTCTGCGTGCAAGGGTCTGCTGCAGGCTTGGTACATGCGTAGGGTTGTGGCCAGAACCGTATATATACACTGTATATGACCGTATATTTGGTGATCTCCCTGCCAAAAATACCGTATATACACCGTACATTAATGGTTGTGGCCAACCCTATACATGCGTACCTGCAGTTTAGCCGCAGGGTCCTCAACCCCAAACCGCTCTTTGCGCTTGCGTGTCTTCTCCTCCTCAAGTTCAGGGTGCTGCACGCCAAAGCGCTCAGCACGCTTGCGTGCCCTATCGCTCTCTAGCTCTGGAGAAACCTGCATGTGCGTGTGCGCATGTGTGCATGCGTGCTTTCAAACGCGTGTGTGTGTGTGTGCGTGCGTGTACCGTGTTTTGGGCGTGTGCGTGTGCATGTGCGTGCAGATACCGAGGGTTTGTACACAGGCGCGCATCACAAGCTAGACATGTGTGCATTGAAAAGAAAAGGCAGGGGGGGTAACCCTAGACGTGGATTGCGACCCAGCTTGGAGAGAGACTGACAGCAGGAAAAGGCGTACGATGGCCAAGCGTGGCTACAGGCAGATGCACTCACTACGCCAAAGCGCTCTGCTCGGGTCTTCTTCCTCTCTACATCGGGGTCTTTAAACCTGCAATACAGCGTGTGCAGTCTTGTGAGCACCGTCGCACGTGTAGGAGTGGATGCACACACACACGCACACACACATGGGTCTAAATATGCAACCCTGGCATGGAACAGTTCTTACACGTCGTGCTGCAAGAGAGACTTAAATGTGCTTATATGCGTGCCCACCAAGTTGTTTAAGGTCTGGAGATGCACGTGCTCGACTTAGATCCTAGTTGCGGCGTGCATGCACTAACGCCCCATTTCACTCCTCACTTGTTGGCAGACCAACACAACTGCTTCATCATGATTAGAGAGAGGGTGGGGTCGAACCGCACGAGTATGATTGTAGGTATCATTTGGTACGATAGATATAGCGCTGTATAATACAGGGGGGGACCATATTCGTACCAGTGTTTCTTTTAAGTCGATACCAGTGTTTCTTTTAAGTCGATATACCATATCGATCGATATGAAAACATGGGTTTCCGACTTTAAAAATCGATATGAAATCAAGCTTTTGGGGGTGTCGATGAGCCCCTGTGTAAAACGGTTCTGTGGCCCTCACACACCACAAATTCTAAAAATTTCCCGAACATTTCCAAACATTTAATTGATGATCATGTTGTAATGAGCGAAAAACCCCCACCAAAAAAGGCCAGAGTTGCCAGGGGGAAAAGTGATGTGAAGTACTTAGGGGCCCATGGGCTCACAAACAAGTTCCAAGCTCAGTGGCTTGAGCATCCAGCCCCTGAGGGACAGCCCCCCCCATTACTGAAAGGACTGCACGGCAGCAAAGGCGAGCAGCAGCAGCAGCAGCAGCAGCAGCAGCAGCAGCAGCAGCAGCAGAGGATGCGAACCCTGCTGCAGCAAGCAGCAGCGATGAGTCTGATAACGAGCCAGAAGCAGCACAGCTCCACCCCCCGCCCCTCTCTCAGCCAAAGAGTTTTGGGGGGAAGCCACGCGCTAGGGGCGCGGGACAGGTTTGGAAAGTGAAGGTAGCAGAGTTGGTGATGGTAATGGTGCCAGGGTCAGTGGAGGATGAGCGTATGTTTAGCACGTTCAAGTACATCCGTGACCGCCAGCGCAACAGGCTACATGCGCAGCACTTGAGGAGCTGCGCACGGGGGTTTAAGAGCTCAGTATTCAGCGTAAAGTCCTTCCATATCCACAGGCCATTTTGGAGTGGCTCAGCGCTTAGAAGCGCCGTGGGATTGTTTAGACAAAGGACTCAGTTAGAAGGGCAGTATTGGAGACAGATTTCCCTTACAGTTCCAGACCAACCTTATTGAGTTGATGCAATAATTTTGAAATCAATTTAATTCACTTACATACACCATTCACCATATGGGCGGGCTGGGGCAGCAAAGTATAAACGATATGAGAACCCACTTTCTCATATCCCTAGATTTGGGGGTGATATGAAATCAAGGTTTTCCCAAATCCTTAAAAGAAACACTGATTCGTATTCCGTATATCC
>Ga0307968_1002743_pt1:0-5000 | contig 14706 bp, 19 predicted proteins | sample OrgLakmetagen650_FD_201834 | JGI IMG/M metagenome (GOLD analysis project Ga0307968, IMG submission 201834) | Saline water microbial communities from Organic Lake, Antarctica - #650 | ecosystem: Environmental > Aquatic > Non-marine Saline and Alkaline > Saline | place: Antarctica: Organic... | reverse complement strand
ATGCAAACCCATGTGTGCCATTCGATTTATATGCAAGCCCACAGAAGGTGTGCCTTGCAGACGCGATAAAGAAAAGGTGCGAGGTGCACGTTTTAGGCCGTTGTACCTTATTAAAAAACCAGCCTATCGTAGTGCTAGTCAGGGACGTGAGCAATGAGTTGTGCCTCAGCACGAGGAGTCCGTACTGCGTGGACCATGTACCAGAGTCCTAGTGTATTTATTACCTCTCATTAGCATTTTGAATTTTGAAGCTTAATCCTACCTGCTGCTCCCACCCAGCCTGCTGCACAGACTGCCTCTATAAATCCTGAAAGTTCTGTTTTTGCTGCACTACACCAGTGGGAAGAGTGTGTACAAAAGTGTCGCTTCAGTATGTCAAATTGGCAAAATGAAGTGACACTTTCGTCACCTTGTCAATGCAACCGCCTGTGTGGGACTGTCAATACTTTGTTTCCAATTCGTACTGTCTTATTTTTATCTTGCTCCTTTTTTCTATGTGCGTTAATGGAACCGTAGGGCCCAAGCATCTGTAGGTGGGCTTTTGGGTCGAGTCATACCGCGTGCGCGGATTGTGCCTGCCGTCCGGCCCGAAGACATGAGTCAGGACCCGCAGGCAAGTATGGTCACCAGCCTTGACTGCCTCTGCCTGTGTTGCAGTGAACAAAGAAAATAGAAAAGATTAAAGCTACGCAGGCAGTGAAAACCACTCCCTACATGAATCAAAGGAAAGGAGCCATTTTGGTACCGGGTACTGTAGAACTCCTCCACCAATAGAATAAAAAAAAGATCAATGGGGATCAGGAGGGTTGCATGCTTAGTCTGAAACAAAATAAAGCACTACCTTGCAATTCTTGGTGTCAAACTTGCCTTAAAGTTGTCTTTGCATCATGAATAAAGTCAAGACCCGCTGGCAAGCAGTGTGAATTGAGGGAAAGAAAGTATTCGACAATTTGACAAGCGCACCGATGTTGGGAAGAGCCTGTGGTCTGATCTCAGACCGAACCAGGACTTGGAGGCAAGCTCTGTTTTGCGCCAGTGTTTTGCGTCAGTTCCTTGCATCGTGCAGTGGGAACAAATGGAGTGAGAACTAAGGAGTGAGAAGGAACAAAAGGAGTGAGAACAAAACAGCCAGTTCCTTGCGTCGTGCAGTGAGAACAAAAGGATAGGTAGTAGGCACGGTCAAGGAAGGACATCATATTGGCATGCGCATGTAAGATGCTCGGTATTAGAAAGGTCCAGGTAGCACGCAAGCATGGTTGTTGCAAGCATTTCCTTGGGTAGCAGGGAGAAATTATTATGGCACACATGTTGCAATGTGCTCAGGTTGTTGAGGACTACTTGGCCGACCCACTGAACACCACGGGAAAAGTCCCTGCACGCACAGGACAAGTGCTTCTGAACGCTTTCAGGTGCGAATTTAGGACAAGGGAATTGTCGGTCGTGGATTCGAATCAGCTCATTTATGTATAATTTTCATCAGTGTGTGGGCATGCCTGCGTGAGTCGTGCACTTGTGTGTGTATGTTTGTGTGTGTATATATGTGTGCGTGTGTGCGTGTGTGTGTGTGCGCGCTTGGGTGCGGTTTGCATGCTTGCGTGTGCGTGTATGTATGTGTGTGTGTTTGTGTTTTAGGTGGGTGGGAGGATGGGTATGTATGTGCAGATGCGATTGTACACGTGTGAGCGTGCCTAATCAGGTTTGCCTTGTGCTATACAATTTTTATATTGCTGGTCACAGTAACAGAAGTGACATACAATATACAACACTAGATGACGGGGTGAAAACGTGCATGCGTGTTGTTTTCTTTTGTAGTTGGCCAGTTTCTCCAGCATCTAGAACCTGGTGAACTATTATTTGCAATTGTTGGTCTAGCAAGGTCGGACTCAGTGCTTCAGCATTCGTACCAACAATCCGCCTCTACTTCTGTTCCTCAGGGGCCTTAAGCCAAAGTATAAAGCATTCACGCTGCCGGTGTACGCAGCCCACGGAACCTCGGTAGGTGGTTGGCGTTCTGTTTCCAGTCAATGCATTTGTCAGCTCAAAACAAACTAAATGAGTTTGTGCTTTTCTATAGCAGCTCATTTTACGTTAACAAGTCTTGTTTCGCACAGGAATCTAGGTTCAATGGCACCTCTTACAAAATGATACAAATGAGGAAAGGGCCCCTTGCTGAATAGGACGCTCGCTGCAAATAATCACGCTGTGTTTGTTCGTTTCTTCCTCTTCTGTGCAGGATCGCTGCACGAGCTTGCCAGGCGTGAAACGCATGATCGACGGCATCAGCTCAAAGGACAAAGAGCTGAATGAAGTACCAGGTGTGTGTGCTGCTGCCAGATCCGCCCATTGTTTTGTGAATATTTCTAGAAACACGTCGTCTGCCTCTTTCCGGGATCTATGGAATATGGTAAAGAAAGGCCTTTTACAGTTGGTGGTGAGGAGTGTTTGAGTGTAGGCACCTGTGAACTCCATTCTCGGTCAGCTGGCTTTGCAGCCTCTGCTCTTCCCCTTTTCTTCCTTGAACAAGCTGCCATAATGACATCTGAGCAGTGAGGTCCTTGCCACCACGTATCAGGTAAGTCCTTAGCTTATTGCAAACAACTCTTCCTGCAGGCTGAAATTGTAAGGCCTAACTCACAGAGCCTGTGTGCTGTCTCAACGTCAATGTCAGGAAACGAAAGTACAAGGTCTCTGTTTCTGCCTGCAGGTGGGCACCACGAAATGTTAAAGGGACCTGAAGCAGAGGCTTGCACTCAGCGCATCATTGAGTGGATCAGTGAGAGGCAGACTCCACGCTCAAAGATCTGATGATTTTGTCTGAGAGGGTAATTTCAAATTGCCAGTATGTAGTATGAAATTTCAGGAGCCTGACCTTATTCTTGTGATGCCTGGCTTGACTATGGGGGCAATTGCTAAGGGGGTACGTATTTACCTTATGGCTGTATGTATGGAGTGTGCTTATACCCATGCTTATTGTATGATACAACGCATGCTCCAACATCGTGCTTGAGTGGAGTCAATCCTGGAGGCGTTTTGGACCTGGCCTCAATTCCCGTATGGCCGATACGATGCTGGTTCTTGGCATATAACAAGCTATTTAAATGCATTGTTAGTGTGGAGTAGCAGGTATAAATTGATAAAAAAACACTTGATTTGGCAAAGGTCGAGTAAGACGGACCATTCTAACCATGGTGTTCCCCCCTTTCCTCAATTAAAAGGAAATGCGTATGTAGTACACAGATTTTGAGTGATTCTCTATGGTTTAGTCCCCCCTTTTTGTGTTTTGCAGAACCTAGTATTAAGGTAATTATTCTTCAAGTTCAGTGTGGAGACTCGGAGTGCTCACTGCCAGTATATAGAGTTTACAGACGGGCAGCTTAAACTCAAGCTCGGCACCGTGCCTGTAAGAAGTGCAGTACAGTGACTGTAAAAGTAAAAGTAAAGGGAAAGAGACATCTTATAGAATTTAAATTCTGCTCAGACATAAACCCACAACAGACAATAGATAAAGCGCACAACCAACATCAGCCTCTTATCCAGCGTCTACTAACAATGAGCCTCCATGGCATCTCTCGAAACAACAAAGTCACACTTCATGTTATACTTCTTGGAGTCGGGGGCACAACCTACAATCAGTACACCATAACTCCTGTACTATTTTTGGGCATCCCCACGCACAAAGTGCACCAACTAGCTACTAAACTACACTGCCTGACTTTTACTTTTACTTAAAGGTCTACGCTGGAATACGCCAGCGTGCATTAAGGAAAGACTCTCAACTAGTGCTCACACTAGCCAGAGCCTCACCTGTTATATATATGGTTGTGCTTTGTGTGTGTGTGTGTGCTTTGTGTGCTTTGTGTGTGTGTGTGTGTGTGTGTGTGTGTGTGTTGGAAGACAAACAACACAACGGGAAGTGCCTGCTAATCTGCTTTATATCTGATTTCAATTTCGCTCTTTATACACGGTTTTACAGTCTTAGCCAGGCAAGTGCTGGTTCAGAGTTCATTTAGCAGCAGGGCCTGCAGCAAAAAAGTGTTGAATCAGACCATGTTTGACGTTCCAGACCCTCTCGTTGTGCATGTGCTGTTCCTCAGGAGTGAGGCTCGCTCACACGTGAATTTATGTATAACAATATTCTGACTCCGTCAATCCTCCAAGCTGGCCAAATTGCTTGTCGATGAATTAAGCACAGGAGCAAGATATTCCACTGAGTGAGTGAGCAAAGCAGGCAACGTGTCTTTCCAAGCAAATACCTTTTGCTTATTTTGCTACAGCATGTGCGGCCACACTGTTGATCTGACTCCATTGTCTAAATTATCAACGCACAGAAACCAATATGTGGACATGGTGGTACGTGCAAAGAACAAATCGTTACTCTGATACCACGGACGTGACAGATGTCGAGCTCATTGACGTCGCACAAAGAATAAGCAGACCTGTGCTTCAGCAAGGCACTGCAGCGAAAGTGAATGGGAAGTGGGTCTTTTTGGAAACAGGCAATACATTCTATTTTATTGAGGATATGCCTATTACTCCTGGCATGCTGAAGCGTATTGAAGCCATGAGAGCAGCAAATAAAAGGGCGAGGTCTAGCACAAATGCATCTGCTCTTGTGCCAGCTGTTGTTGTACCAACAAGGGTGTTCTTTCTAAGACTGTGTGGCTGCTGTGTGTGGTTTTTCCTAGTAATACGGCGTAACAGGTGCCCTTTGTGCAACAGGATGGTGGCTGGAAAGTATGCCCGATGCCAGTACTGTCACATGATGAGTGGGTAATAATCAAGTATGGCTTGCAGTAGCTTCCAACTTACAACTCCACACTGTCGGAAATTCAAGCTTGGAAAGTTTAAGGTTGAATAACATCCAGCAGAGGAGTGACAAGTAGGGGGAAGCATCGCAAGCGATGCTGAAAAGTTGGCGAAGCCTTTTGCGCTGTGAACTGGCAACTTGTGTGTGCTTTGTGCGCGCTTATACATGTGTGTGTGTGTGTGTGTGTGTGTGT
>Ga0307968_1002739_pt1 | contig 14711 bp, 17 predicted proteins | sample OrgLakmetagen650_FD_201834 | JGI IMG/M metagenome (GOLD analysis project Ga0307968, IMG submission 201834) | Saline water microbial communities from Organic Lake, Antarctica - #650 | ecosystem: Environmental > Aquatic > Non-marine Saline and Alkaline > Saline | place: Antarctica: Organic Lake... | reverse complement strand
CATTTTGGGCCGGAGGCCCAAAATTTACACGTACATGTCAGGAAATTGTTTTTTTGAACCCTCCTGCGTTTTTGTGTGTGTATTTCTGGAGCTTATGGATTCGTCTGTGGCTGGCCGACTAGTCAGCAGCCAAGCAGCCAAACAACCAGCCCGAGTCGAGATTTGGATAAGAGCTATGTTATCATTTCCACCTGCGTCTCACAAGAGAAGCGTCTAACGCCTTGCTGCGTCCACGTTTCAAATGAGGACATGTTTCATACAGAGTCGTTCAATTGTTTCCTGATACCTTAAATTCACGATCATTTCGTGATACTAAATCTTGAATCTAATTAAAGTTCGTTTTCTGTTTGTAAAGGGGTATTGGGATAAATTTATGAATTTGGAGGGACTTCGCGAGGGTCACGTCGGGAATCATTTTGTTAATTCGAGAGCTCCCCACTGCTGCTGCCTGCGCAATCCTCCTGCTGCTGCTGCTTGTTGCTGCTGAGGCTGTCCATTGGCTGCATGGGGACAGCTGTGAGTACTTGCACCCTCGACCAGAGAAGCAACCTTATCTTACCCACTTGCCATCTTCACTCACTCTGTGTGGATGCCCCAGAAAAAGGGCCTAAAAGAGCTGCGAGAGGAGGAAGCTTATTAGTTCTTGGAGCTGCGCGGGCGCCTTATGGGCCTCTTCAAGGCCTCGCCCCTTGCCTCTGCCTCTGCCAGCTCCCTGAGCTGCCTCTCCCTCTGCAGTTTCTCTTGGTCTCTCTGCTGAGCAGCCAGCCTCTCAGCTGGGGACTTGGGCTTCAAGAACAGGGCCAGGGGGTTCACACTGGCACGTTGGGAGCTCACTCTTTAGATTACCCTCAAAACCACTAAAAATGTTTAATTTTTTACTTCGAATCCAGTTTGGAGAGGGCTCCGAGAATTATTAAAATTTTCCTGTTTTGGCCAAAATATTTTCAAATCTTTGTACTGTGAACTTACAGTATATATGGGCGCTTGGCTGAAGGACATAGGATACCCAGTTGCAAAAGCGCTCATTCTATATCTGCGTCTGCTTGAGAACGGTGCTGTTGTCACACAAACGTGCAGCAAAGCGCTGGGGAAGATCCTCGATTTGGCTGGATGTGGACCCGTCCAACGCAGCTGCTTTGCAGCTCTATTGCAAGCAAGGATGGAAACAAGTACAGCAACCTGGTCCATCTTGGTTTCGTCGTCTGCGACAAAGCCAGGCTGATGTCTTGATGTGCAAAATTTTGCCTGCCTCCCCCAACCTCACTAATAGCTGCGCGCAGCAAAATGAGATGAGTAAAGAGGAAGGAGGATCAAAGAAGGAGGAGGCAAGCGGAGCTGCGGCTGCTAAAAGTGAGGCAGGTGCTGGTGGAGCTGGGAGCAAGGTGTTTGTCTGGGGGGAGGAAGAATAGTGTCTACAACAGATGCGTAGTGTAAGTATTTGTAATATAGCTGCTTGACTAATTGCCGCTCTTATCTCTTTGTTGGCGTATTGGTGTTTTTGACTTGTACACAAGACCAAATTTAAATGTCTGGTGGAGGCTGGGATAAAACTAGCCGGGCTGTTGGTGAAGAATAGAGTAATTGCTTTTAATGCCATGGCACTTGGTTTATTATGCTAGATATTGCTTTTACAGCCTGAGAGTTTACAGATAAAGCCATCCGTCAAAAGGTGCGACTGCAAGGTTGCGTATGTAAAACATGTAAACATGTGATAATTATTGTTAGATATTGCTTTTTGCTGTCAGTAGATGGCATGGAAAAATCGCCTCGCTTTCCAATCTTGATGTTCTTTCTTCCCTAACTGGTCACCATATTACATGTATTTGATGTTTTAGACGGTCCATCAGAGTTGGCTACTTGCAACTGGAAAAGAACACCTCCAGACTGAGGAATCCTGAAAATTCCAAGGAGAGCCATGCGTCAGAAATAACAGGCGTCAGTGGAACAGCGGTTGAATTCAACTTTTGAGTTTTTGACTGTCAGACACAGCCAAGTTGCCATAAGTTAGCCGCAGCAATAAAGCAAGCATAAATTAACCTTTCAAGCAAGCGAAAGATTTCAACCGCTGTTCAATCGTGTCTTGAACAAAGACTAGACCAGCAAAATCCAACCGCTTCAACCCCAGATTTAAATTGATCTTTGGATCCAGGAGTTTTTACTATTATTGCTTCAACCAGCCTATACAGTTGTGCACAGATTAAGAAGAAATGCAAATTTAATTCTTCACAACTTTACACCACTATGCATACAAGTAAAACATAGAACAAGACCGTCCAGGTTGCAATTATTTCAACTGCATTTCAACCGCTTCAACCGCAAATTTTAACTGTGGCCTTAGTCTGACAATAGCACTTGCTTCTTAAGCTGCTCACAAAATGTAGATTTTCTCTGCATTAAGACAATTAAGACACTTAGTATTCCAGGACACTATGTTGTACTGCAATCTGCACCAGCTCAAGAACATCTGCTTGAAGCAAAAGTTGTGGGCATGAATACAAAGAGGTTGGGCACAGTTTCAAAACAATTGTCACAGTGGTTTTGCATTTGGGGGAACTGGCAAAGAGCCAGTCAGAGCCCTGCCAAAGCCTACTGCGCATGAGCAGATTCATTGAACTTGTTTGTGGGGGCGGATTCGCCAGCAGACATAAACAACTGTGAGGATCTGCTTGGTGTGGGTAAAAGTTCACTCATTTTCTTTCTCTTCCTGTTCCAAAGAGTTGCTTGCCATCTGGAATGTAAACCTTTCTCCCACCTGTCTCCATTTTTTGGAAGAAACATTGTATCTCACTTTGAATTACTTTGAAATTTGAGGCAGCAGCGTGGCTTCAAGATGGTTCTTGCGTATGTGACCAATGCCCTGGTGAAGATGAACATGTTCAGAACGAGGTGCATGCTCTTTTATTTTGCCAAGACCTTCGAGTTTTTGAGCTGTGAGGAAACATTTTTCCTTTCTGTTTTCATCTTTTTTGAGGACTTTTCAGCAGCCCAACCCTTTTTGCTGCAACAGGTCAACAACCAACTTGTTCATGATTTCCTTTTTCAGCAGAACAATAGACTTTTTCTTATTCTTTCTGAGCTTATGGATTTATTTGTGGCTGGCCGAGACCAGTCAGCAGCCGATCAGCCAAACAACCTGGCTAAAGGTCACCCCCCATTGTAATCATTGTAATCATTGTATTTCACACAGCAACTTCATATTTGACCGCAAAATCAGGGTAAAAAATCCGATATAAAATGATGCAATTTTAAAGAAAGACTAAGGATTGAAAAAGGTGTTGTCAAAAAACAAATATAACAATCGCCTGATGGCATACGCAGCATAAATGTTTGAAGAAAGCTAATCAAACAAACACAGAATCTGCTGCAGATGCAGCCCTCACATTTCCGACTTGAACAGCAAAACACCTTGGGCCGAGACCTAAATGGAAAACCCTTTGTTGCTTTGCTTGCTCGTGCAGTTTCAAATAAGCAACCATCAATGATCTGTCATGAATGCAACATGTAAAGATGCATAAGTGTTACCATGATGATCTTTCATAAACGCACAATGTAAAGATGCAGATGTGATATACATTACCCGAGTATTAACCGCTTACAATGTTAACTAAAAAAATTTCCCAACATAACCAGCGTCTCAATCTTTGCTCCTACATCAACATAAAGATAAAGCGACATAATCAAGTAAAAGACAAGTGTAAATTCACACCTCTGGCTATTCATAAAAGTCCAACCCCGTGCAATTATGTCCCTGCAAAGCTAGGCAGCTTTCCGCTTAGGCTAGGACATTCTTTGCATTTTAGCCAGAGGCCGCAGAGGCCTGCATAGATGATCGGCTGTCACATCAAATTGCTACGGCAGACACATTATCTGCTCTCACAAACAAACAACTTGCCAACACCCCTACAAAGACAGCAAAACACGCTGCAGCCCCTAATCCCTTCCATTGTTGCGCCTCTATGCTACCCCCTGATGCCTTCCTCGCAAGCCACAGCTTTGCGCCAGCAGGTGCAACAGAGCTGCCAAGATGCGGTGGCGACAACACTGAGAGACTAGGCGTTAAGTCTTTCATGAGTGCGCGGCTGCTCAGTGACGCAGCAGTGGTTGACTCCTGAAATAGCACCTGGGCCGAAGTGGGTGATGTTTTTCCTGAGCATAAGGGCGCTTCATGCTGGGCTGCAAGTGCAGCAGCTCTTGGGAAGGTGTGTAGCCACTGCGCCCACAAACCGGGTCCAGCCAAGGAGTCGTCCAAAACCATCCGCACCAGCTCATGGTCGCTTTGATGCAGGGCCTGCACCATTCAAGAGGGGCAAGAAGAAACACCTAGGTTTTCAAACCAGACAAACAATTACAAAGGAGAGAGGTACTTGGTGCTTGCCGTTGCTTTTTTTGAAGATGACTCCACCAGGTGTGCAAATCTGGCACACAGTGAGGGTGACATTACCAAGCAGCTCCTACATTCTTGATTTCAGGGAATTTCTCTTGCAATACTATTCTTGTGTAGAGCAGGCACTGAGAGTATATACCTGTATGAGCGTTAAAGGGGACTCTGGTGCACCCTTTTGATGCAAGGACCATTCAAAGCGGGGACCTCCATGTGTGTGGCCCCAATCCTGCAATTGTATGTACGTCATTTGCACGGCAAGGAAAGCTTGCTGTTAGTCCTTGCAGTCGTTTTGTTAAAGCACGTGCAGGTCGTAAAATAGGTTGAAATGCTCACGATTGAAAAGAGCGACACAAGTTAAATATTACCTATATTTGCAAAAAGGGCAGCTTTAAAGGACAGTTTAATAAGTAGCATGGAAAAGGTCTTACACGCACCAGTACTCGTTTCAACATTGACAACGAACGGCTTTCAAGAGCCGCGCTGAGAAGGCTGCCAACATGTGGACCACTGTCCTCCTGCAAATTGATTTACATATGTACAAGTGTGTGTGTGTGTGTGTGCATACATGTGCATGTTTGTGTGTGTATGTGTGTGTGTGTGTGTGCGCGCGCGTATGTGAGTGTGCATGTGTATGTGTGTATCTATAGCAATTAGTGTAGGTAGTACGCACACCATACTTAACATACTGTGTGGAAGTCTGTGGCATAAACTGACCTCGTTACAGTTGTCAGACCCTCTGAAGTGCACAGCCAGCTTATCCTTTGAGGCCTCTGGGTTTGTGCCTGCAAAGAGTACACACGCCTTTAACGCTTAATAGAAGGAGCCAAGGCTTCAAACAAAAGGAGCAGCAGCAGCATGATGCAGCGAATAAAAGGCCCAAAGAACTGTAACATGCAACTGCAATGAACTTCTTAAGGAAGATAAAAGGGATGGTGTTGGCAACAGTAATGATGTAAGGCTTGTCAAAGCCTAAATCCTGCCTTTCCCTTTGTTTGAAAACAAGTTTGTGTAAAGCGACGCAACAGCAAACGCACCGTTGGCAAGTTCCGCAAACGACGTGTTAAGGGGCATTTGCATCAATCCCACAAGCACCAGCTCCGCAACATTAGCCAGTCCCCAAGAAACAGCCTTCGGGCAGGGAGTAGTTTTGGGGATTTATGCTCTTGTGCTTTGACAAACAATATGTGAATGATGGAGGAGTACGTCTCCAACATGCTTCACGTTCAAGTTCATCACTGAGCTAGTGCAGGTCGGAAAAAACAATGATTCCAGTTTCCCCCGGGGCCCCTACAAGCCACCAATACAAGCCACCATTGGCAGATTGCACAGAAGTACCGTGCTGCACACTTCAAGCTCATTCATGCGCCAGATCGCACCTGTCCTTAAAAAGCAAGCGAGAGAGAAAGCTTGCACTGGAGCCAAAGACAATTGTGTAAATACATATACATATGCCGATCCGTCCCATGCTGAAGCATGACCTCTTGATTGGCGGGCAAGAAAGTAGCTACCACATATTCATGTTGTGCATCACCAGCTGCAACAATGTTGTGCCTGGTCACCTCCCTCAGTAACACATCACCACAGGCACTAATTGCTACTACAATACGTTTGTCACTCCCTTTCCGGATGCTGTTGCCAGAGCTCACAATGCCAGACTGCAGAAGCTCTTCCTTAGTGAGTACCTCATACGCACCGTGTGCAGCAGCTGGATTCCTGTGTCCAACAGCAAAGCCTCCCTTTCCCCTTGGTCTTGTCCACCCTGCAGGTGACCTGATGGTGCGAAGTTGCTGTCTTTGAAGCTGTTCGAGATGGAGCTGCTAGCATTGTTGCCTGCATGCGTGTTGGCACACAATTCAGGCGGTGAGAGACTTGTTGCATGTACTGCAATACATCTGGAAAAAAAGACATCGTAAAAGACAACTGTCAATGATCAATTCGTCTGCATCTGGGGACCTGGACATTGCACACAGCTGCAAACACGTTCAAACTTTCTGAAGTGCGTACCAAGTGTGACCCCATCAAGCAGCATGCCAAGCATCTTGTGCTGTGTTGCACATTTAGGACTTTTTTTTTAAAGAGCCAGTAGCATTATATTTCCACCTCCAAAACAAAGGGTATCACCTGCAGATCTGACATCTTCAAGAAAGTAGCCAAGGTCCTCTATGAAGATAAGGGTGCTTGAATGGGAGGCAGCCACCTCCTCTGCCATGTAAGCTGCACAGTCCCAATCCACACTCCCTGGCTGGTCCCCCTTGACGAAAGGCGAGCGGCAAATTCGGAACTTGGGACAAAGTATCCTCACCTTACTGATGAGCTCGTCTGTACACTTCTGTGGAAAGATATATTCAAACTTGCAAATAAAGGCACAGGCTTTCTGTAAAGTGGCTGCTCACAGCAAGAAATGAGAGCGATAATTCGAAAGATGCTCGTCCTAAACATTTCCACTGCTTACCAAGTCATCGAGAGCTCTCGCGTTGAGCTCGAGTGCAACTGCAGACATTTCCAGTGGGAGCACTAACACTCCACACACGGGAGCAAGGATGGCGTGCTGCAGCCACAGCTCGAAGTGAAACATGCAGGGCTGGCCCGTGCATTCCATGCGCACAGAAAGCACCTGCAAACAAACATTTCATGGATTGAAGCTGCAGTAGGCTTGTGTGCATACTAGCCACACTCATGACCTATGATGCACATTCAAGGCTGTGCCAGCTCAAGGGTCCCTGGTGTTCCCCTTTGATCCGCTGTAAACCCAAAAGTACAGCGCTGAGACGTAAACTTCTTGTACGATTTAAGTACCTGTTGTAACTCTGCATGCCATGCATCCTTTAACGTCACACTTTTACCGCTTCAAGGAAAAGCACTAGTCCAGGAAGTAATGAGGTCTTTGCATAGGTTTAACTAAAGGTTAATGCAGTAATTTGCACATGCACATGCACATGCACATGAGCACACACATACACTCCCTCAGACACACTTACGCCCACATACTTATAACCAAACACATGTATTCAGGCTGGTGCACACAAATGTGTAATACTTAATACACACACAAACACACACCTGTTTTTGCTGTGGGTATCCTGTTGAGCTTTGAGTGGCTACTGATGGCTGGCAGCCAGTGATTGTCACTGGCACATGACGGCCCTCTGAGCGTGCCAGCAAGTGCACCGTATCTATTTTTTGCTTTGACTGAGCGTTCACTTGCTGCTCTTGCTCTGACCCCACCCAACCTACGAGCACCTGGCCTGGCTTGGTGAACACCTCGAGAGTGAGTCTAACATGGGCTTTCACAGGTACAGGCCGGCTACTTGCACACACATCCTCACACTGAACACCGTCGGCTATATTTGTGCCCTGCTGCTTTCCAGATGTGTGCTTGCTAGCCTGCTGACCTTCAGTGGCACAGCACTCCTGAATCTCCCCCAGCAGTGCAACTGGGGTGAGGGCCGTAATACTGTGCTGGCAGCCAAATGGGATGAGATCAGAGCCGGAGGGGGACCAAGAGTGGCTGCCCATATCCCAAGTAAAATGATGCATGGCATCCAGGGCCTGCACATTTGAAAGTAGCGAGGCGTGATAGGATGCATGGCTGAGCATGCACTGCCGTTTCCAATCATGGCTGAGTATGCACTGCCGTTTACAACCATGGCTGAGCATGCACTGCCGTTTCCAATCATGGCTGAGTATGCACTGCCGTTTACAACCATGGCTGAGCATGCACTGCCGTTTCCAATCATGGCTGAGTATGCACTGCCGCTTACAACCATGGCTGAGCATGCACCGCCGTTTCCAATCATGGCTGAGTATGCACTGCCGTTTACAATCATGGCTGAGCATGTACTGCCGTTTACAATCATGGCTGAGCATGTACTGCCGTTTACAATCATGGCCGAGCATGTACTGCCGTTTACAATCATGGCTGAGCATGCACTGCCGTTTACAACCATGGCTGAGCATGCACTGCCGTTTCCAATCATGGCTGAGTATGCACTGCCGTTTACAACCATGGCTGAGCATGCACTGCCGTTTCCAATCATGGCTGAGTATGCACTGCCGCTTACAACCATGGCTGAGCATGCACCGCCGTTTCCAATCATGGCTGAGTATGCACTGCCGTTTACAATCATGGCTGAGCATGTACTGCCGTTTACAATCATGGCTGAGCATGTACTGCCGTTTACAATCATGGCCGAGCATGTACTGCCGTTTACAATCATGGCTGAGCATGCACTGCCGTTTACAACCATGGCTGAGCATGCACTGCTTTTTACAATCAGGAAGGTCCACCCTTGCATTACCAAGCTGCGCGTTCTTGGCAAATGCAACAGTCAAGGACGGCCAATGGCACCAAGTGAGGTTGAATGTGATGAAGTTTGAAACATGTGTCAATCAGAAGAACTCGGGTATGGTTGAAGGCTGAGTAGTCTGAAAGCTGCCCCAAATGATTTGCGTATCCAGACAACACTGCCTGACTTCCCAACAGTCATTCGCACCACCTGTAAGCCGGAAGTAGGAGATGGTAGGATCTGCTCACTTTCTGAGTCATGACAGCTCCAGAGTTGCAGCCGTGAATGAGCTCTCCATGCGGCTGAACTTGGCACAACACCCTCTCTCAGTAGCACTCCACAATATCCAACATGGTATAAAGAAGGCATCACCTCCACACTCCACACCCGCCCTTGACCAGTGAGCGCTTACACACACACACGCATACGCACACGCCGTACCTGCACACTCATCAAAGCACCCTGCTCCAGCTTGCCCTCCAAGTCCATTTCATGCCGCAGCCAGTCCCACGTAGCAGCTGCCACTTTTTCGCGGATGAGCCTGTGGATGCATGCTAGCCTGTGTTAGTTGTGTGCATTGCGTGTGGGTGTGCGTGTGTGGGTGTGTGCGTGTGTGGGTGTGTGCGTGTGTATGTGTGTGTATGTGCGCAAGTGGGTGTTTATGTAAGTAAGCACTTGGTATTGTCTGTACGCTTGCGTGCCATGGGTGTAAGTGCATAATTTTGCAAGCCAGTTAATGATGGCTTTCTGCAATTCCGCATGTGCACAAATTGCACTTCACATGAATCAATCCCTTATTTTTGCGTTAAGGTGCAACAAAGTGCTTTGCATGTCGTGTTTGTCTAGGTTATAATGTAATATCCCACAAAGTTGGCAGGACCCTAGACAGTCCTTATTAAAAACCTTGTCAGCTTTCCATACTCTGCAGTGGAGGTTTGCTCCAGCTTTTGCTCTCCCCCTTGCTGTTGTTCGTCCCTCACACTGATGGCTTGAAGGATGCTTTTCAGTTGAATCAGGTCCAGAGAAATCAAGATGCAGCCGTCGCGAACTGCTGAAGAGCGCACAGACAGAGAGGGGCCCCTGTTCAGTGATGCACACGTGGTAAGGGTTGTTGCAAAGTTGAACAACCTAACATTAGCTCATGCCCTTTAAAATATACACCGTCATAACTTCATTGTTTTTTGTTGATGAAGATTACGTGCAGGCAGGTGTAGTGCAGCAGGAAACGAGCCTGACGACTGCGGCTACTGATCACCTGATAAATGTAAGCTATCTTTATTACTGAGGGTTGTAACAAACAAGGCAGACCCCTTTGCAGCTGCTTTTGAGCTGGATCCATCTGAAACCTGACCTACATTCAACTCAACGCAGATGTTTGCGCTTGGAGAAGGGTCATCCTCTGACACATGTAGAGAGGTGCATCACAGCAGCAACTCCAGTACAGGCGCTTAGATACAGAACCCAGCATACCCTTAACACCTCACTGCCTCTGGTGCTCGGCCTTCAAGCTGAGAGTTCAAACTTCTGGCGATCTTTCTCTACTCTGCGCTGCATTGATGAGACACACACAACAGAAACAGGCCAACCCACTTGGTGCTGATTCTCCCTGCTAGAAGGGCTAGACCATCTGAAGGCAGCATGTCAGCTGTTATCTTGGACTGAATCTTAATGTTGACAGGATAAGCTTGTCCTCTTGTAGTGGGGTACGACCTGCACACAAAATATGAAAAAACTAACATTGCTGCATGAGGGTAGAAGCAAATTCAAGATGAGGATGAAGATGAAGAGCGTGCTTCACTTTCTTGCATGTGCTTTGACAACACGCTGTATCGACCAGCATGATATACAAGGGCATGGTGTACTATGGATGTGACATGTGTGCACTGCATACAAGGACATGGTGTACTTTACAAGGACATGGTGTACTATGGATGTGACATCCGTGCACTGCATACTGTTAAGAGCACGCTGTCACCTTTTTGGAACTCTGGACGTGTATTTGAATGTGGGAACAGAAGGCGAGTTCTCTACAGGCCCCGTTCCTTGGGGTTCTTGCTCCTTCTTCAATGTCTTCATCACAATGTCTGTCATGGCCGAGACGCTCAACCCATCCGCCTGAAAAGTAGGCACAAATGTACAGAGCTGCTGCAGCATTGGCTCATATTAAATGAGTCAGGCAACGTACACAAAGTATCGGTCATCCTTGCACAACATACATTTAACAGCGAGGTGTCAAAAAGTGTGTGGCGAGCCATGAACACAGGCTGCTCGTGCTAGTTTGTTGCTCAACATGCAGAAAGGCGTGCAGGCAGCTGCTTCAAAGCCGCTCGTATTCGTTATGTGCAAGTCCTAGGTTCGAAATTCTGGTACTCATTGATCAATTTGCGCACACAACATACTTCAAGCAGAGGCAATAACCTGAACCATCTGCCTTTCCTCCTATGAATCTGCCTGTTTGAGCAGTTTAAATAATGTCACCCGCTCTAGAGCCGTGTTCAAGTTATGTTTATAGGGTTGGCCATGACCGTATATATACACCGTATAAGACCATATATTTGGTGATTTCCCTACCAAAAGTACCGTACATACACCGTATATATATGGTTCTGGCCAATCCTGCATGTTTACCTTGACAGCTGCTGCATTATGTAATGCAGGAGAAGCTTGCTTCAAGACAGGTGCGCTGCTTGTTGTCCCGGTCTGCATTGCAAAGAGAGATGACAGAGGGCACATTGTTACAAAGAAGGTATACAAAAAGTACTAGCGTCGTTGACGTTTTTTGGTCTCACACACTCAGTCGGTTGCTTCTAAAAGTGGGCGACATGCTATACACTATGCTTAGCATGCAATGGAAAATATGACGTGTACTCGTAACTTCTACTGTTTGTTATCGTCCTTTAAATTTAACCTTGCACAACTGCAGAACAGGCAGAAAAGCTTGCCTGTTCTGCAAACTTACCGGAAGTGATGTATTATTAGAGTCTTCAAGCTTCTTGAGCAGCACTTGCCGTTGCTGCTTCATGTAAGTCATCCTGTTGTGTGTGTATGTGTGTGTGCATGTGTCTGTGTATCTGTGTGTGCGCGTGTGTTTTATGTGTATGTTTACGTATGAGAGAGGGAGGGAGAGAGAGAGAGAAAGAGAGAGAGAGAGAGAGAGAGAGAGGGAGAGAGAGAGAGAGAGAGGGAGAGAGAGAGAGACAGAGAGAGGCAGAGAGAGAGAAAAGTGTAGAGATTTGATTGACATTTCAAGGTAAGATTTGTGCATGCGCATGTGCAAATGACATAACCTACCTTGCCTAAAATTCACCCCAGGTAAATGACGTTTCCTGGTCTCCAGGGTGATTCTGGTACCATTTAAATTAGGGTTGGCCCAAACCGTATATACAAAAAACACGGCGCATTTTGATACGCTGTATAAACCGCATTTGGAATTTCTTGACCGTATCCGTATCCATATGACTGAATGCGGGTTTTGGCCGACCGCGGCCTTGTATGGACCGTATTTGCAGGTGGTATGCTCCAGACTTGGGTTCAATTCCCAGCGGAAGCAGTACCTTTCGCTCTTTTTGGTCAATTATTTTTTCCTCGCAACTGCTCTTACTGAGCACTTCCTTTTCTTCCCTTATTTTATACCATACTGTACCGTAACCAATCCGAGATTGAAAAACCCCAATTAATAAACCCCAAAGCGATCAATGCGAGGGGGGCACACATAGTTAATAAACACAATGCGAGCCTATGCGAGGGCCTTCTGGCCCTATGAGCTGCACCTACATGCGTATGCACGCACGTGTGCGCACGTATGTATGCGTGCGTGCGCATATGTGCGTGCGTGCGCGTACGTGTGTGTTTGTGTGCGTGTGCGTATGTGTGTGTGTGTGTGTGTGTGTGTGTGTGTGTGTGTGTGCGCGCGCGTGCGCGCACGTGTGAGCATGCGTTGCGTATGTGCGTGTGTGTGTACACAACGGTTGTGTACATGCATGCGTGCATGCATTGTGTACTTGTGCGTGCGTGCGTGCGTATGTGTGTGTGCATACGTGTGTACGTAAGTGTGTGTATACATATGTATACATGTCCCATACATGTGCGTGTGTGTGCATACGTGTGTAAGTAAGTGTGTTTATACATATGTATACATGTCCCATACAGGTGCGTGTGTGAGTGCATTTGTGTGTGTGTGTATGTGTATTTGTGCGCATGCGGGTGTGTGTGTGTGCGCGAACCTAAGTGTGCGTGCGTGCGCATGAGTGCGTGCATGCGCTTACGTGCGTGTTTGTTTGTGTGTGCGCGTGTGTGTGTGTGTGTGTGTGTGTGAGCGTGCGTTGTGTACGTGCGTGCGTGTGTATACGGTTGTGTACGTACGTGTGTGTGCGTTGTGTACTTGTGTGTGTGTGCGTGCGCGTACGTGTGTGCATGCACGTAGGTGTGTGTGTATGTGTGTGTGCATGCGGGTACGTGTGCGTGCGTGCACATGTGAAGGGAATGAAGGCGCCCTTCCTCTTAGTCCTTCCTCCCCAATAGAGGGCCAGCCTCCCAAGCTGTTTGTCCACCTCGGGGGCCTCGAGGGGCGGCTTTAGAGGCTTTCCCGGCCTGTCCCCGTTCATGCTAAAAAATGAATAATTAATTACAATGCGAGCTTCGCGAGGCCCTTGTAACTTAGATATCTAAATTGCTCCCGGCACACCGCGAGGGGGTAAAAAAAGCTCGCGTAGTGCGGTGATATTAGTACAGTATGGTATATAAATTCATGTATTTGCATATTTAATAGTTTTGCTGGGTGGTAATAGTCCTCTTGTTCCACTAAACTCTTTAACCACTAAACTCGTTATTTGCTAGAAATATTTTGTGGTCTTCCTGGCTTAAAGGCTCTTAACCTTTCTTTTTTGGGTATACTCAGCGAGTCAGTCAGTCCAATTCCCTCATATACAGTACATACAGAAATACGGCGTATACATAGTAGGACGTCCCCACTCCAAAAGTCACCCAACAGTGCCAATAAACTGTCCACCCAATTCAAAGCCCCTTCTACCTCATCTGAATGTTTACACTGGTACTCGATGTTATAACTTGACCATTGACATTTGCTGGAAAATAGGCATTCTGGGGTGCTGTATAGGGCTCGGTGCCCTTTTTCACCCACTTTGGCAGGGAAAAGGTGCATTTCTGAACTTGCACCAATCAACCTTTGCTTCAGGATACAAGCTTTTCAAATGTTATGTAACAATGCTGCAGTGTCAAATTCGGGGCAGGGGTACTGGGAATGCCTGTGAGTGGGAGGCAATCATACAAGGGACACAGGGGGACAAGTGGGGGGAAGCATCGCAAGCGATGCTGAAAAGTTGGCGAAGCCTTTTGCGCTGTGAACTGGCAACTTGTGTGTGCTTTGTGCGCGCTTATACATGTGTGTGTGTGTGTTTGTGTGTGTGTGTGTGTGTATGTGTGTGTATGTGTGTGTGTGCGTATGTGCGTGCGTGCATGTGTGCGTGCGTGCGTGCGTGTGTGTGTGTGTTTGTGTGTGTGTGCGTGTGTGTGTGTGTGTGCGTGTGTGTGTGCGTGTGTGTGTGTGTGTGTGCGCGTGTGCGTGTGCGTGCCTTCAACCTGCTCACATCTGTCAGTCAAACATGGAGACTCGCATCCTCAGAACACGCTCCCATCGTCATCGCGTCATTCAACATAAATTCTAAAGTCCTTTGCAACTTGAATTGTGGAAATCCGTGCACCAGTCGTGTGCTTGCATGGAGCAGCGAACTTTTCGTCCCGCCTCTCCTTGGCCCCGGACCCAGCCGGCACACTCAGAAACGTCTCCTGATTACGCCTGTGCGGTCAGATGATGTTCGGGGGGCATGGGCTGGTCTGAGCGCCGGGCAGCTTCCTCCAGCTACCAAACATTGAGTGACTTCTTTCCACAGCACTGCTCACTGCACCCCTGGTCACCAAAACTGGTATGCCCCGACAAAAATTTTTGCTTGGCCTGCCTGCCAAGTTTCAGACCTGGACGTTGGCTGCGTGGCTCTGGCCAGGCCCTGAGTCTCAACTTTCCA
>Ga0307968_1002736_pt1 | contig 14714 bp, 18 predicted proteins | sample OrgLakmetagen650_FD_201834 | JGI IMG/M metagenome (GOLD analysis project Ga0307968, IMG submission 201834) | Saline water microbial communities from Organic Lake, Antarctica - #650 | ecosystem: Environmental > Aquatic > Non-marine Saline and Alkaline > Saline | place: Antarctica: Organic Lake... | reverse complement strand
CAAAACCCCAAAACCCCAAAACCCCATGAGGGCAATGGTAATTGAACATCAATTTAATCAATTAAAGATCATCTTTTGACTGGTTGTTCATCTCAACAAATACTTCTTTTGCTTTTATTGTATCGGTCGGCTTCTCAATTGAGTCTTGGTTTTTATCTTTTACATCAAAGCTGACTGGCTCAATCTCTTTTTCAGCAGGTGCTTTACTGTCACTCTTTTGATCATCTGAGTTGTCAAGCACTGCTGCCATTTCTTCTAAAATTTGACCCTCTTCTTTAGAAATATCGGGTAAAGCACTCTTCTCATCAATGGCCTCATCTTGGTTAATGGCAGATATGTCGCCCATCATTTGCTGATTTGTGGATAAGTCTGCTTTCTTTTCTACTAAATTTTGGTTTGTGATGGCTAGTGAGGGATGCTCAGAAATGTTTTCAGAGTTATTAATGATGTCTCCGTTTAGGATATTTGCCCACACATCGTTAAAACCTTCCATATCTTCATTATTGGCTTCAGTAAGTATAAATCTCACACTGTAGTCTCACAGGAAGCTTTGGGGTACGAAGCTAGAGTCAATTGATTGTAGATCCACAAATACTCTAAATGAGTTTATTATTTCAATTTTCTCGAGTCTTCTACACATCTTGCGCCAGAAAGACGGGAACTCTGGAGTTGATATGAGCACCCAAGTTCCATTGAGAGCTCACTTCTCAATAACTTTAAGAGCGGCATCCACTCCTTGTGTCTTGAAATCTTCGTCTTCTGTTGGCTTGTACTTCATTGAGAAGCTTTGAGGCTGTTTACTGTCTAATATGATTGGCTGGTTCTTCAGTGGTATCGCCTTTGGCCTTTTAGGTTTCTTCTGGTGAACATGAGGATCATCTATAAAGTTCGAATTGATAATCTGGTTAGCCTGGTAATTTTTGTCAGTTAGAATAGGATTCAACTGATCAGTCCTTATTACTTCTAAGCCCACTCCATAAAATGACGCAATAGAACATATAGTGTTGACAATGTTGATGGAATCAAATGCTTTTACTGCCACTGGGACTTGCCAAGAAGCTGTCTTGATAAATGAATGTAGCTTAACTGGATCCTCGTTGAAATCTACATTATTAGTATGTCGTTCTTACCAAAAACAGCGAGCATTTGCTCGTATACTAATTGACATATTTTAGATCTGAACTCATCTTCTGGGCATATCATCCTCAAGTTAATATTTTCCATGAGTGTGAATTGTGAATTGTCATCTAACAATTATTATGAAACTTTACCTGATTCAAAGCATGATCTGAGTTTGCCCATTATGTCTTTATACGTTTTAGAGTTGGCATCGAGCGTTTCAAAGAGTGCCCTTCTCTTGGGATACATCTTGAGTAACCCCCTTTTGAGTCTCAAAAACTCACTTCTCTCCACTTTGGAAGTTATCCTTATAAAGTTGGTGTCTGACTTTCTCCAGTCCTTGTAATTGGGGAACCTTCACATATTCTCCAGGAAGAAATCAAGTTCCATTTGGTTCAAGTCTCCTCTTTCCTTGCCTATTTCGAGGGAAAAAAGGAGGTTGAAGAGAGCGATATTCTCAGTTGAGTATCCTGCTCAAATTACGCAGTGGATGCTCGGGATAATAGCCTATATAGATATAACATTGCAGAGTACGTACAGAGTACAGGAATCCAAAATTCAGTTCTATTTTTTTCTCCTGACCTGTCTTGGATTTGTAATCTAATGATTAGCCTTTTTACTTTACTTTTAAGATTTGGATTTGAATTATGAGTGGCTGATTCATCTTCGGCATCTGAATTTTCTTCTTCATGTTTTTCATATTCTCTTCTTTTCTAGATTTAGTATTAGTAAAATACATTTGAGTTTCTTACTTTTGAAACAATAGCGTCTACAATCTTCAAAAACATTTTGAGTGAATAGACAGGTTCTTCCACCAGTTTACACAAGGTAGTCATTGCTTTGTACATGCAGTTGAGGTATCTAAAGAGTTATTTTTATTAGTTTACTTTGCATAAGTAATTTGCATAGAATCGTCTTCAACAATTGCATTGTATCTCCTCATAGAATCATCAAGCTTGTTTTTAGTCGACTTAATGCTCTTAATATTTGTTTGCAGTTGCATATATGTTTCAGTATCATGTAAAGAACGCTATAGAATTTAATGGAGTGAACTTACAGCCATACAGAATATATTCTCAAAGCTTCATTGGAAGTTCTCTAAGTCATCCTTCAACTTGGGAATCTCAACATTGAGTAGTCTCTGCATCTCTTCGTAGTTGCTTACCTCATAGCCATTATAGTCCTCCACTGTCTGAGGGAAATGCTTCATGAAACACGCCTTGATAGCTGGCCAGTAGCTGAGAGAGTTCTCGGCGTGCTCGGAGCCTTTAAGACTATCCTCCAAAAACACCTTTGGGGTGTCTGGCTCAACCAGCAGGAGAGTTGCCTTAGCCTCGTATTCATGACTCATCTTCAGTTTGAAATTGTTGTGGAAGATCACCGTTTGGAACATTGAGAGCCCTGAGTCTGCAATCGGCACTTTCTTATTAACTATACGAGTTAGGCTGTTGCTCTTACTTTGGCTTCTCGGGTCCTTCGCATCAGCAATTGTGAAACAACTCAGCTTATGTAAAATAGGCGCCCAATGAGCTTTCAATGCTATGTTAGAAAGATTCTCAAAGTTTGGTTCGGGCGTCGATACATTAAGATCATGCAGGCAGATGATATCATTTCTGATTGTTTTTGTTTCATCTTGGTTACTCTTACTGAACTGTGATTCACTCATGACTCGTTTATCATTATCTAACTTCGTAGGACTTTGATGTGAATTTGATTCCTGTTCGTACATGTCTAGAGTTCAATTGTGCTCTGCTAAAACATTTTTGACAAATTCAAAGAGTAACCCTGTAGAGTCAAATCAGACCGGTGTTGTTGGACTGAAAAGCAAACTGAAGATGCTCTCAGATAGCATTGAGTTTGTATACTTCTTTTCCTTGTCATTCTTGTTATCATTCTTCGTTGATTTTTTATTTTGAAAGTCTTCTTGATTGCTTGAAAATTCGTTATGGTGGCTCTGCATGAAACAAGACCTGAGAATTGATGTAGATTGGTTCTCATCAGCTTTGTTGATCAATTTGCTAATTCCATTTTCTTCTAAAATCTCTCTAAACAACGAACAATGCACTTCTGAGTCTGTTGATTCCCATTCAGGCGAACATTCAATGCTGAAATTTTCAAGTGTTTCCTTAAGGGAAGTTCTGAAAATAATTTTCTTCTCATGTGAAAAGACGCCGAGGTAAGTGACAGTACATGCAAATATGATGCAATCTCCTAAGATGCTAGAAAGGCGTTGCTGAGTTTTCTTCAGCTTCTCTTTGGCAATAGCAGTGATTTCTGTGATAGAGTTGATAATTTGAGCTGACCTCACGTTTGATATTTCTGTACTTGAAATCACATGTGACAAATCTGTGATGCTGTTTTTATATTCAAAATATTTCTCTAATAACTCTAATTTCTTGTTGTTTGATTCAACTTTCCTCTTTTCGATAGAAATTTCTTGTTCAGAAGTTTGTGCCTTAATATCATTAATTTTTTGAATGTGTTGACCATATGAGTTCTTCAAATTGAGCTTTCTGTAAATTTCCAAAAGATACTTATAAAAGTTTTTCAATAGCGGTCTTGAAGAGTAGTCAAGAACTGAATATCTAACAATGAACTGTTTTAATGCATCAAATACATCATTTGCTTGCTCTCGATCCTTTTTCAAATTGAGTGTGTTTCACAGATGCTTACTGTCTGTGAACAAAATCTCATACTCCTGCTTAGATTTAAAACCTTTAGAATCTTCATTGATAATCTTTCCAAGTGTCTTTATCAAAGCATCTTCTGCAGTGCCAAACTTGATCTCGTTGAGTCTAGAGTGTAATATAAATGGGACTTACATGTATTCATAGTCTGCTCCAGTGGTCTGCTCGATGACGGACACAACCTTGTGAATGCGCTTGTCTTTCTCAGCCACCACTTTGGCAAGCTCTATCTCCAAAATCTCTTGTGTCTTCTTCTTTTCCTGATTGCTGTTGATGGCCACTTCTATGTCTTCGAGTTGAGATTCAATCTTTTCAAGCTGCTCTTTGTAGTCGAGCATCCTAATGGTCATCTCGTAGTTCTTGGAGTGCAGATCCTTCTTCTTCACCACGGTGGTAGCGTAAAAGTCGGACAAGTCGTCAGTTTTCTCGACAAGTGACTCATAGTAGTTCTTCCGAATCATCAGTGACGTTGACAAGAAGTCGTGCAAATATTTTACCATCTCATGGAAAATAATAAACTTGGAGTTGTAGTTGGTGGTCACTGCAATATCAAGCTTTGGAGTTAGTTTGACACCCTTGCTGATGATGCCAGCTATTGACTCTAGCCTCATGTCTTCCGATGGAATAGACCCTGCGAGGAGTCCTTCGATGACTTCTTCGTTGGCATCATCAAAGGAAAGCTTTGTATAGAAATCAAGAATGTAGTTGTGAATCTTGGACTTTATATCAACCATTCTTTTGGCAAGCACCCTCGTCTTTTTGTCATTAATGGACTGCGTATCACTGTCATCATTTTGGTATATTTGTTGAGGTGTCTTTGCTACTGATTCAAACAAATGTAGTTTTGAAAAATAGTCATATGAAATGTCGTAAAGGTTTGACTGAGACTTTGAGATTATTAGGTTTTGACTATTCAAGTCAGCAAAGTTTGCATTGTCTTCATTTGTGATGTCTTCTATAAATATACAGTGCATCTTAGTTTCTAACTGATGGAACCTGTTTAGTTCATTGTATTCTTCAAGTCCATTAACTGTCATTACAACGTGAAAATTTCACATGATTCTTGCAACACCAAGTGCATAGTATTCAGAATTTGAAAGTTCTTTCATCTTGGATCCATTTTCAATAGCAAAAGTGTCTTTTGGTAGCGTTGTAATTCCTGACGAGCCAATTATGGGTCCAGAAATCTTCTTTATGCTCTTTGTTTTTGGAAAGTTTTTGAGTTGATTCTCCATGGATTCTTTCTGGGCAGCTACCAGATCATGACAAAACTCTTTATCGAAGACTTCAATTGAGTCACGATCGAACATATTAATGAAGTTAGCTAGGAAATCAACGTATAATTGGTCATGGACATGATTAGAGTCATACAGGAAAATGATGTCTTTATTCTGAGACACAGACTTCAGCATTGCACTCTTAAAGGATTGCTTAAATGCCATAATATCGTTTGCAAGTTTCACCTCAGGCTCCAACAACTCAGTATCTGGATACACCAAAGTTGCAAGTTGCAATCACTCCCGATAATTGGCTCTTGGAGGCCCAACAAGTATAAGGTGGCTGCTCTTCAGCACAATGAGTCTCGCTATTTTGTAGACGATCCTTAGAACTCCAGGCGCTTCTAGGAGTGCTTGGAGGTACCCGCATGACTTTTCTGAATCGAGCTTGAGTTTCTTGTTTATTTGAGCAGCAATTGCTTTGAACTCTGATGACTCATGTTTGGAGTAAACAAAGCTACTTGGCTGCTTATGCATCTCATGGAAGTTACCATAGGACAGTGACTTGATCTTGGTCGGAGTTATACTCGGAATCAAAAAGTTGTGCTTTCAGACCTCCTGCACCTTCAACAGAAAGTCGTGTTTGATAGACGGGAACATCATGCGGTCAGCAAAAGTTGTGGATAACTCATACGCTAATAGTTGGGTGATTACTTCCTCTTCTTTTTCATTGTTGGTTGCATCTTCATTAATCAGCAGACTGAACGTGCTGAAATTAGACAAAAGTCGAACGAAGTGGTGGAAGTTAAATATTTTAAGTTGTGAGGTTTCGCTGTATTTGTCATTCTTAATCATTTTGTCCTTAATCGACATCAAACTGTTGGTTATCAGAATATAAAACCTATAATGCAATGAGAAAATTGAACTCACTTGTTCACTAATTTTGAAGTGTTCCAACTCTTGTTTGTAAGCCAGTTTTGAATGAATATTCTAAATCTGTCATTGTCAAGGTCATCAAAGTAGATTGTGTTGGTATAAAATGTGAATCTATCACTTTTGTTAGTCGACGCATTGGTCAGTTTAGGGTTGCTTGAACACAGTATCTTGAGTTTTTCTACATTAACAAAGTATCCATTCTCCAAGTGGTAGTATCCTCCATAGTTGTCCCACATTCTGAAAAACTCAGCAAAGTTTGAATTTAAATGGTCTCCGAGGTGAAGGTCATCAATAATAAATAATGGGGGTTTAGAGTCAATAGGTGACATGACGAATCTATTTTCACTTGTCTCGTAGAATTGCTCAAATACTTTTCTGCTTTTTTGGATAGTCACCGAAGCTGTCATTGGAACCCAAATGCTTCTGTAGTTTTGTCTTTGCTTGTGAGTTATATTGGTCAAAACAGTTGTCTTTTGAGTAGCTGACTTTCCCTCGAAATGAATGTGGTACCCTTTCTTTTGAAGGAGAGTATCAAATAAAAATAACCCTTGTGCTATTTCGAGAGATGGAATGACAATATTATTGTTCTTGGATTGGTAACTTTCTGACATTCTTGTGCCAAGTCTTTCTGAAACAAGATCCCATTGGAGTTTTTCAAGGTCAAAATACATCTCGAATAGGGAAACCTTTGAATTTTTTCCAAGACTTGAAGAGCCTGAGCTTAAATTCCCTGTAATTTTAAGGTCGAACTTCCTTCTAAATTGTACAAAAGTGTCTTCAAAACGTTTTCTCATATCAGTGCTAAGAATTGCTCCAAAAGACCATACAACAGCCATTAGTGTTAGATTAGCTGAGATAGACTCTCCCTTTGATTTGATAGGTAAGAACACAGGATCATCCTTTAACCTCATTTCTTTCTCTACATGTATTAGGTTGGTAAGAATTCCATCCAAAAACTTGAAAAACCTGATAACGAGCGACTTCATCTGCCAGAAGGAGTGTCCCTTGATTCTGCTCTCACATAGTTTGCTGACAAAGGGAAGCACAAAATCTTTGAACATGCCTTCAAAATGATCGTGAAGTTGGAAATCAGCAAAAGGGGCTGTCTTGAGAGCTTGGATCAGCCTCCCCTTCTCTTTAGTGAAGAGTGCTTTCCACGATACGTTGGTCTCTTCAGTAGTCACCAGGAAAATATTGCTGATGAAGCTGGGCGAAGCATTCTCAAGTGAGTCGCACTCGAACACCATCAGAATATCCTTGTCAATTTTGCTGGTGGCGCCATTTGGAAATGTGAGAGGGATGCTGTTGTTCATATCTACTTGATTCAAGTTGTTTTCTCAGACTGGGGAGAACAAGTCATTCACGCAGTTAGATTGCTTGATGAAGTCAACCAGACAGTCTGACCAAAGGGGACTTATCTTCCCACATTCGAATAGGAGTGTTTTCAGCAACTTTGGTTTTATGACTTCTGGCTCGTCGTCTTTGCTCTCATCACTTGATACCTCTATATGTTTTTCTTCTTCGTTAGCATTGATATTGTCTATAAATATGAACATAATTAAACTACTTTGAGATTTCTTGAGAATTTCAAATCCTTTGAGAGCTATACTAAGTACACTTGAAGTTATGCTCGATATTTTGACATCTTTGTTTGTTGAAATCTCAGGATTCATCACTCCTGAGTCTGCACTACCGTACAACTTATCATTTGAATACACATCTGGATTCAAAACTGAAATCTTCATCTCGATATTTGATTCTGGTTGTTTTAAGAGTAGTCCAAGATTCTTCAGTATAGTGCTTTTTCCTGATCATCTTGGTCCAGATATCACAATTCCCTTGGAATGTTTCAGACTTTCCACTAGCGAGAGAACTTTGCTTTTGAGGATGATGTTGTTTCCAAGAACTAATGGAAATTATGTTGAAGCACTTACCTTTTGTGTTCAAATTACTGGTCATACTATCCTTCTGGTAGTCATTTTGAGCTTTTTCTTTATCAAAAGTGAGATCTCCGTAGTCTTCAGCTTTCTCTTTGTCCCACTCATTTCAATTTTCTCTGGCTTGGTCAAGTCAATATTCAAATTTCTCCTCTGGCTCTGAGTTTGAATCTTTGTGATTAACAATGAAAGTGCTTTTGAATTTATTTTTGCTGTATATATGTAATGCTTCAGTTAGAGCATGCTCTTCTATTTGTACCCGGAGCACTCTTTGCTTTTCTTTTACTTCTCCATCAAGAAGCTCATAATTTCTCTTCTTTGGGGATAGCGGATCCTCTTCATTATGATTATCTTCCTCCTCTTGAAACTGACTGTAATCAAGTTTCTTTGGTTTGAATTCAGAATCAAGATATTTGAGAGCAATATTTCTTGCAATCTTGCAAATACTCCATAAATCTCTGTAGTTGTAGTTGAAGTCCATTTCTGCGTTGTCTTCAAGTATTTGGAAATAGTATAATACCAACTTTCCTAAACTGGTTCAGTCTTCTCTGAATCCTTCACAACTGAGAATAGTCTGCACAATGATCGAGTGGTCGGGTTTTACCATACCCATGATTCTGAAGCCACTTTGGCAAGCTGCTTGGTATTGTTTAAATTCTTTTGATTCATTCAATGCGAATTCATGCCTGAATGTTCCAAAGATGGCAAAGCTGACTTTATTTCCACTGAACCCTCTAAAATATGGAACATTAAACTCAGTTATTTTGGTTTGTTCTGCTTCTTGTGACTCTGTCACTGATGCTCCATTACCATTCATATTCTCTAGATGATTCTGTGCAATACTAGTTTCATGTTCTGATGAATTTTCACTTCCATTATTCAATTCTGAAATGATAAATTGCTGCTGAACCATCTGTAGTTCTTTTACAAAAATTCTGAATTCTGAATATGTTAACCTGCACAAGTGTTCATAATGGACCCATCAATTGGTCAACGCTGCGGCATTCAAAAACTTCAGACAATTTTTGAGCTGTGATGTTGACTACAAAGTTAAAGATTAACACTTACACTTTGCCCTAAGTCAATTGTCTGCAAACTCACTGCTCAAATACTGGCAAATTCTTCAAATATCTCTTTGGCTTTTGACTGAGCAGGAATTGCTTTTAGAATAACAGCCGATTTCTCTCGTAAAGCTGCACTGGCAAATACAAAGTATCTGTTAGTGAGTGGAGTAATAGGGAGTCTGACTTTTGACCCTAAGTACTCATTTCCTTGATAAGAGGACCATCCTCCTCATTCAACCTTACAACCAGACTCTGATGCGTTCCAGGTCAATCTGATTTGTTTTTGCCATTCAAAGTGTTCAAAGTCGTCAACTCTCTTTGCCTTCAAGTCAAATACCACATCTCGCATGTAGCTGAGGAAGCAGATTATGGTCTTCATTACCATGACATGGTTTTTATACAGTCTGAAATTGCACCCTTCGGAGTTGTTCTGAAGCCTTTTGAAGATCTGGTTTATCCAAAACTGTAGTCGCAAGTATAAACCATGAAAACTTTTCTCTTGTAGAGCAACCATTGCTTCATCTTTGAAATCGTTGAACTTGAGTGAGTTTAAATCGGATAACCCATCATCCATCTTTGTTAAATTGAAGTCAGAACCAAACATATCGGTAATATAGTTATTTTTGTCAAGTGCGAGCTTCTCTTTTATTTGTCTTTCCTTATCTTCCTCTTCTTTCTTTCTGATTATATTGAGCTTGCCTCCAGCTTCTTTTTGCTCACTGGTGTCTACGTTAGCAGCATCTATACTCAAATAAGCCAAACTCCCACATATTTCTTACCAGACTTATCATTCTCATTATCTTGCTCTCCTTCTCCTTCTGCTGGTTGTTGATCTGCCATTACTTCTTCAGGCTCAGCATCAGTGTGTTTAGACTTGATATCAGCCTCTTCTTTGGGAGTCTCTCTTGATCGTTGGTTGTTGCTGGCTTGAGAATGGTCATCACTGCCTTCTTGTAGCTGATGCATACTCCTGGTGTTGATTTTACTTGATTCATTGACTAGCCCCATTGTATCTGTTGGTCCACTCTGAGTCATTGAAGGATCTTCAGATTTTCTATGTGCCCTCATTTCATGCAGCATCTCATTGACTTCATGAGTCAAGATCAAATGGATTGTTGATAATATGGTTTGTTGAGGGTAATCAATAATCCATTCATCAAGTGGTTGCTTAGGAAATGAGCCGACGGCATTTCCAATCATTTTCCCGACAATCTCTTGAGCTCGATATTCTACTTTAAGCAACCATACTTCTGCTCGTGGGTGATAGTTGATGGCTTGATCAAAGAGTAGTAGATCTGCCTTGTGTGAAATCATTCCCAAAATCTTTTCATCTGAGTCACCAAGTGATTCTGGAACATTCCCAAGTTTATTGCAATTACCTTCACAAGGACCATCACAGATTCATTGTTGTGAGGTCGCAGACATGTACAGAGACCCTGCTCCGGGGAATATCTTATCAATAAGATGATCAAGACTCTTCTTCCCTCCTGCTCTGACTAAAAAGTCTAAGAAATCTCAATCTGAAAGGAAGAAGAACCTGGGATACTTGAGTCGACGAGCTTCAAGGTAGTCATCGACCACCTTCATAATTTTGGTGAAGTAGCCTATAAGTTCCTTGAATATTTCACCTCGGTTGTTGACCACGAGATTGTAAATAGCCTTCGGATTCATGTAAGCAGAGAAATAAATTCTCTTGAGAGAGTCTTGTAAATCAAGAAATCTCGTATAGTCCTCTGGAAGTGCCTCCTGGATCTCAGGGCTAGCGAAAATAGGGTCTAGGTACATCCAGTTATTCTGTGCTTCCATCCACTTCGATAAGTTATCTCTCATTATGATAAGATTTTTGATCCATCCTTCAATCTTTTCTTTGACGTGGAAGGCGTTTTCAGATTGTCTAACTGACTCCAAAGTTGTTAAGTGATCTTCTATCTTATCGAAAGTTGCATCAATGTCAGTGAGGATGAAAGTTTCATCATTCGATGGATTTTTTGATTTACTCCCAGCCTTGCTATTATCTTCTACATTTGAAAGAATGGTTGAAGTTGTGGTGAATTTGAGCTTCATGTAGTCCCACTCCTTCTCAATCTTTGAGATAATGCCCTCATACTTCATTTCTAGGTCTGCCTGCTCGATAATCTTGTTTACTTCATCCATGTAGTTTTGGATGTGCACTTCCCTCAAGTTGATTATCGTAAATTTATGAGAGGTCTTCAAGTGAGGAGCCTTAATTATTGTGAAAATTTGATTCCAATGTCTGGCTTTGAGTGACTCCTTCTTGCAGTTTTTCAAGAAATTAATGAGTGTGCTTGTCTCTTTACATTGAGTCAGTATAACTTGTGCAAGTACTCTGCTTTTTTCCTTAAGTAATGGATATTTCGCGACCTTGTCCTCAAAATATCTTGAAGTCTTCTTGATTGACCTAATGACCTTGTCCATGTCAAGCTGCAAGAAGGGAGTTGTGTAGCACATCTCTCTACGTTTTCTCCAGTAGAGTATCATTTTCCACAAGTTGATTGTCTGGATGTGCAACTCATGCAGTTTGTCAAAGTTTTTAGATGATTCCAGTTCCACTTTCTTGTTAAAGAACTCCTTGTACAAGATGACCTTAGACTTAATCTCTTGAATCGCTTTAGATCTTTTAAACAATTCTTCAAGAGTTTGATGGCACTCATCAATTCTAGCTTTGTCTTGTAAATAAGTTTCAATGTATTTCTTTTGGAAAGCTCTAATTTTCTTAGATAATGTATCTGAAGATGTGTGGATGATAGTCTCAATAGAAACCTGCTTAGCTTTGAGCGCTTCTTCAGCTTCTTCCAGCTTTGATGGTAATTTTTGATAAAGCTCCTTGACTCTTTCGATATCCTCTTGGAGAGAGCTGTTGATCTTGATATTATCCTGTCTACACAGTTCATTGAGATTGTCGATAGACTGGAATTTCTGAGTAAATTCAGGCATTTTAAAACTAATGTATTTGCACATGTTAATCTGCTCCAAATATATATTAATCGAAGATGGAGCTTGTTCTAGAGTCTCAACTACTTTGTAAAGGTCATCTTTGAGTGCTCTTGTGTCTTTTTCCATTGTGCTTGCTACATTATACCTGATTGAATTAACAACTTGTTTTGGTAATTCACTTAAGTAATTCTTGAATCCTAATGTCTCAATAAGAATAGTCCCTCGTTTATTCGAGAAACTAGGAATTCTACTGATAATCTTCTCATGAGTTTTGATTTTCTCCCAAGTTTCTTTATAGAAAGTCATTTCAGGACTTATGTTGTTCATCTTTTTCCATTCTTCAGCAAAGTCATGGATTTCTTGTGTTTCATAAAAATTGGCTAAGAACTCTCGACTTTCTGCAATATCGTGTTGTACTCGTGCTAATATCCTCGATAAAAAATCATTTGAAGCAGAATATTTGGCATCAGCATGCTTGTTTTCAATTTCTTTGACAGATGCTGGCTTCCATTTCTCAAAATCAAAGTCTTCCTGTTTGTGGTATTCAACTTCCAAGTGCTCACTGCTGATTCGAGAAACTTGTTCTGCCCATGGGAAGTATGCTGCCTCACCTTTACTAGTCAGCCGATTAATTTGTTCATAGAACTCGTTGATCACTGGGTTTCGGATTATTGCTCTTTCAACTGAATTAAAGAGTCTCGTGAAACTAGCGAAATGATCTTCAAAATTAGGTTTTATATTAACTTTGCCTTTGTTATCGAATCATATTGATAACTCAAATTGAGGAGACACTGCTGGATCTAAGAACATTTCAGAAAAGTCTTTCTTGTTTTCAAATAATATCTTAGCTAGGTTTGATACTACGTATCTGTTAGTATAAGCAACAAGAGAATCAAACATTTTGTGTCTTGCCTTTGCTACCTTCAATTTTTCTCCTTCTAGTTCTTTTCTCTTACGAGCTTGAGTGAACATCACATGTTCATTATGCTTGCTCTTTTTGAGAATGGCCAACTCCTGTAGCTTTCTCCTCTCATCATCAAGTCTAGAGTCGTCCTTCTGAATACTGTTACGAGTGGTCTGTAGGATGTTCTTAATCCTGTGTAAGATTTTGGATAAGTCTGCTTGACTCTTGATGATGTCCACTTTCTCAGTTTTCTCGACAATGCTCTGTTGCTTCCGAGCAAAAATGTAGCTCTTCTTGACTTCAATTAGCTTCAAGTCCTTGATTTCGTTGATTGCCATGGTGACCATCATGAAACTCTGTGCGAATTGAGGCTTCGAAGGAACCAGGTGCTTACATAGTATTTCCCTGTTTCTTAAGTATCGACTATACTTCGTGTTGTACTTCCATTGTTTGAACACTTTCAAAATTGGGAATTTCTGGAAGAGTGGTAAGTTGGAGAATATCTGCTTATTCATTCCCTCCAAGATGAAATTGTCATGTGATACGTAATCAGAAGGCTCATGTCTGCCTTTTCCTACCATTACAAAGCCTTGTTTTGAGAAAACAGTGGTTCCTTCATGATTCATTGGAGGATTGAGTTCCTTCTTAAAAACCTTCTGGTCATATTCGCTCTCATCTTCGTTGACTTTCCTGACTGGGTAAATAATTGTGTTCGCCTGGTTCATTAAGTCACACAAATTCTGAGTGGTCTTATTGTCGTACTTAGGTTGAATGTCTTCATCTAAAATGTCATTAAGGATGTGCTTACTGTCAGTAATAGAAACAACAACTTTATTCTTCTCTGATTGAACTGCTGCACCATTCATTGCTTCAAATTCAGGATGCGACTTACGAAGTTGAGTAGCATTGAGACCCATTATATGGTCAACATCCGACTCCTTTAAAGATAATTGGTCAGGGTCTGCATGTCCCGACTTGAATGATGACTGTGCCTTAATCATGTTCTTCATTCTATCCTCAACTTTCGAATTTGATTTCTCTGACATTCTCAATGGCTCTAGCTTTGTAGATTTCGGATAATCCGATTGGCCAATATCTTGTTCAACTACTAATCAAAATAATATAAAATACCTGGATACTCTTGAGTATAGTCCCTTACTCCTGAACTATTAGGAAATTGGTCTTTCACCTCCTCTTCTCCTTTAAATGAAGACCCAATAATAATGGATTGGATTCCCAAAGCGGTGGGAGCCATTGTGTTGTTGAATTTCTTTCTTCTGTCCACACTCAGGATTACTCTCTGCATTTTATTTTTGAAGACTGAGAATTGGCCCTTGTTCTGACTATGGCGAACTCTTGAAGAATACTTTGAATACTTTGATGTTGCACTCATTGATCCCATATTAGCATTCTAATGGTGATAAAGAAAACTCACACTCATTTCCGCCATATTCTGAGCATTTGATGGTGTCTCAATACCTCCTGTACCTCGAGTATTTAGAGGAGGAAGTTGGATCTAAGTGAATAATGTTATAGCAACCTATCAATGAACTTACCTCTTCTTTATTGCTTCTCTCACTCTGATGTGAATTAGTATTTTGTTTCCTTGAACTGTATGAACTGGCTCGAGCTATTCAGCATTAAACTCTGCAATCTTATCCAGGTAAGAATAAATCAAGAATTGCATATTAAATCAGTTGTTGATATAATGTAAACCCAACCTGGCAAGTTCTATTTTATAAATACTTTATCCATTATTAAAATGAAGGCTATTGTGGCAACCTGAATAAACGCGTGGTATACTTGGAGCGCTTACCTTCCATATATTCAAATTGAAATAAAATTATAATTTTAAAAGCTAAAGAATTGGGGTTTTGGGGTTTTGGGGTTTTGGG
>Ga0307968_1002730_pt1 | contig 14725 bp, 22 predicted proteins | sample OrgLakmetagen650_FD_201834 | JGI IMG/M metagenome (GOLD analysis project Ga0307968, IMG submission 201834) | Saline water microbial communities from Organic Lake, Antarctica - #650 | ecosystem: Environmental > Aquatic > Non-marine Saline and Alkaline > Saline | place: Antarctica: Organic Lake... | reverse complement strand
CTCTCTCTCTCTCTCTCTCTCTCTCTCTCTCTCTCTCTCTCTCTCTCTCTCTCTCTCTCTCTCTCTCTCTCTCTCTCTGTGTGTGTGTGTGCGTGTGTGCGCGTGTGTGCCTTGTTTTAAGCATGGCAGGGCGTAGGACACTTTTAGAATTAGATGAGTGTCATGCAAGCAGTGTTGTGTGGGATGCACGCTGCACTCACATGTGTGTGACATGTTTGAGGAGATATCCTCACACTAGGAAAATGCGTGCCATCTTCCAGTGCTCAGCAACAACACAAAAACATGCACTAGCAACAGCTCACACACTGCAGGGGGCGCTTGCCTCTGCCCATGTAAGTGCAACCAGGAATGATGCCATGCCATTTTGTATGCATATGTTCAAGAGCACAGACACACACACACGCGTGCCCAAAAATCTGAATGTTCACGTGCTCACGCACTTTTGCCCCCCCCTCCCCGCACACACATACTCACAGGCAGCAGATCGCGACCCACAAGGCTGAGCTTGCTGCTGGGTACGCAAACGAGACCAAACTTGAATCCAGTGTGAGAGAGGCACGAGAGAGGGCTGGGGCGCTGCGTGCAGATGTCAATGGGTCACAGCAAAAGGTGGGCACGGGGATGGGGTGCACAAATTGGTTGAGAACCTAGAACTTGTGTTAAATTTGGGAGTAAGGCCTTGTTTTTTCGCTACTAGCAAACAGTTTACGTGTCCACCACGTACACACACACACGCACGCATGCACGCACACACACCACACACCCCACACACACACACACACACACACCACACACACACACACACACACACGCACGCGGCCGTGTATGCAGAGTGGCCTTGTGCTGGCACTTATGACTGCCAAAGCACGGAACGAGGTTTCTGGCGTGTATGGCAGATTAGGTAAGTGGGGTTGCAGAGGAGGGAGGTAGGGCTACGTAATTGGGTGTCTAAAGATATGGATATAGAGTGTCTAGATTATAACAGCAAAATTTCGCTTCTTACCAGCAGCTGGGCTAGCAAGGCGGCATGACACAGGGCATGGCATACTGTTGCATGGATTGACATGCACAGAAACGCGGCTGTGTGGCACACCCCGCACGTTGCAAGAAAAACAGCGTGAGGTAAAGATACGTAAATATGTCACGACAGGAAGAAGAGGACGATAATTTTGGACCCTGAGTTCTTCCAAATTTGGCAATTTGTTCATCATGTCACATTAATCATGTGTCATGTGTCTTTCAGTGACTGGCAGCACTATGATTCCCCTGCACATTCAGTGCGCAGTGTAAATCCTGAAGCTCGTGTACGCTTCCATTTGGATCCGGCCCCCAATAGTACCACATCTCCTTCAACTATCGGCTTGCCCCGTGCTAACTGTTCTGACTGTGGGTACGGTTTCTGTGCAGGGGATCTGGGCGCCATTGATGCCAAGTACGACGTGGCCGTGTCCACTGCTGTGGGTGCACTGGACTACATTGTGGTGGAGACGACCAGTGACGCACAGCGCTGCGTGGAGTACCTGCGCAAGTAAGGGGCGAAAGAAAGGACGCAAGGCAGTCTGTAGGTTTGTTTGCTTCTGAAGTAGGATGGTGGCTGTTGCAACGTTTTACGCTTGACAACGTGAAAGACTATAGAATGCACTTGCAGAGCATGCGCGTCATGTACGGCGGTCAGACAGGGTAAGGTGGGGGCTGTGTCGATTTGTCAATGGTGAAGGTATCCAGCGATGGAGGCTAAATTGTTGTACGCTTGCAAATGTTCGGTGTGTGAACATGGTGTGACTTTGTGGTGGAGGCCAGCAGTGATGCACATGGCGTGTGCACATGGTGTGACTTTGATGTGGCGGTGGTGATGCACATGGCGTGTGCACATGGTGTGACTTTGTGGCGGTGGTGATGACTGGTGATGACTTTGTGGCGGTGGTGATGCACATGGCGTGTGCACATGGTGTGACTTTGTGGCAGTGGTGATGACTGATGATGACTTTGTGGCGGTGGTGATGCACATGGCGTGTGCGCATGGTGTGACTTTGTGGCGGTGGTGGTGATGCACATGGCGTGTGCACATGGTGTGACTTTGTGGCGGTGGTGATGACAGGTGATGACTTTGTTGTGGCGGTGGTGGTGATGCACATGGCGTGACTTTGTGGCGGTGGTGATGACTGGTGATGACTTTGTTGCGGAGGCCAGCAGTGATGCATTACCCTGTGTGGAGCACTATGTGAGTAAAGGGTACAACAACACAGGCATGGTGAACAGGGCAGCAGGACCCTGAAGGTGAGTGTCTTGTCCTAACCTGGAATCTCTTTCTTTGCCTGGAGCGCTTCTGTTTGGCTGTGGCTGTGGCTGTGGCTGTGGCTGTGGCTGTGGCTGTGGCTGTGGCTGCAGGCACTTTTGTACCTTGGATGGCTGCACCTTGCACCCCTGATTATGCGGGAGTAAGCTCACACGTGTTTGTAGGAGTAAGTTCACACGTCTATGTAGGAGTAATGCTCAAACATAAGACAGCTTCCATCCCTAGGGTGCCTCTGCACACCACTCGTTGGCTGTAGGCACGGCGTAAGGCACCATCTACCCCCCACCACAATTCAGAGTAGTGTGTCCATACGTGGAGTGAAATGCACGCTCCATGTGCTTGCACGGCTTTTCTGTGTCTGCAGGCACAACCTTGGAGTGGCCACCTTCCTTATCCTGGAGAAGCAGAAGCACCTGGCAGCTGCTGCTGGGCAGAAGCTGCAGACACCAGAAGGTGTGCGTGCACCGGGAAGCCCACTGTGTTTTGTGATGTAAATGTGTTTTGTAATGTGTAAATGTGTTGCTGCTGCACTGCACGATCAGCTGTTGACATCAACAGCACTGTGATTATTGCTTTGATTGGCATGCTCTGACTCCTTTGGTTCGCCGTCTTTATCGTTATCACGTTATCAAGCACTTCGTTATCACGTTATCAAGCACATCGTTATCACGTTATCAAGCACATCGTCATCACGTTATCAAGCACATCGTTATCACGTTGTCGAGCACATCGTTATCACGTTATCAAGCACAAATAAACCGTTGACAAACTCAGCACAATGGCTACACTTGTGCGCGCCCTTTTCCATTGGTTGACAAAGCAGGCCATAGGTCGGTCAAGGCATCTTCAGATTCGAACCAAACACGTACTCCCTTCTGTCAAACATGCCTCGCTTATCCACCCAGATCCAGATTAAGGACGACGAGCGATCCAACCTGCTCACACCAAACAGCATGCTACATGACAAAAATGACAGAGGCAGTTCAAACTGCTGACACCAAAGCAATGTCTCCACGCAATTGTGCCAAATCAATGTCTTCATGCATTTGTGCCAAATCAATGTCTTCATGCATTTGTGCCAAAGCAATGTCTTCATACATTTGTGCCAAAGCAACATCTTCATGCATTTGTGCCAATGCATTGTCTTCATGCATTTGTGCCAGGCGTGCCTCGTTTGTACGACCTAGTCAAGATCAAGGACGACAAGCTGCGCCCCGCTTTCATGTACGCCATGCAAAACACGCTGGTGGCCGACAGCTTGGACCAAGCCGCACGCATCTCTTACAACAGCGACCGCCGCTTCAAGCGTGTCGTCACACTGCAGGTGCGCGCGTGTGTGTCTTTGTGTGTGCAGGGGCACACGTGTTTGTTCAAGCGTCACGTACTTGCATCCTTTTGCTTGAAGCATATGTGTTGACACTTCACAACTTGTTTGCTGGTCCTGCTGTTTATGTTGTAGTAGCTGTGTGCTGTTGTAGATGCTCACATCATTGCACAAGGGCATCTCGACTGGTGATTGTGCTATTATATACCTACTACTTAGCCCCTGCGCCACTCCTGTCTGCCTGTGTGTGTTGCGCAGGGCCAACTCATTGCAGAGACTGGCACCATGTCTGGAGGAGGCAACAGACAGTCACGGGGGCGTATGACCTTAGGCAGTGCTGCTCCAAGGTATGGGCTTTGACCACGTGTTGGGTCAAATGTGTCTATGTGTCTCTGTGTGTCTCTGTGTCTGTGCGTCTGTGTGTCTGTGTGTCACAGGCAGGCAGCCTCAGGGGTGTATGACCTTAGGCAGTGCTGCTCTAAGGTACAGGCTTTGACCACGTGTTGGGTTAAATGCGTCTGTGTGTGTCAAAGGCAGTGTGTGTCACAGGCAGGCGGTCTCACACAGACTGTGTGTGTCACAGGCCGTGTGAATGTGTCTGTGTGTCACAGGCAGTGCGTGTCACAGGCCGTGTGAATGCGTGTGTGTGTCACAGGCCGTGTGAATGCGTCTGTGTGTCACAGGCAGTGTGTGTCACAGGCAGTGTGTGTCACAGGCAGTGTGTGTCACAGGCAGGCGGCCTCAGGGGCGTATGTATGACCCAAAGTATTGCTGCACCAAAACGCTTGTCTACCTTTCTGCCCAAAGAGAAGAGGATTGACGCAGGGTGTTTGTGCTCCACGTTTTGTGCTCTACCGCGTACATAAGCATGCAAACGTGCACACGTGCACACGCAAACACTTACATACACATGCACAATGCCATCTTCCTTGAACCAAAGCAGCAAGGACACACCTCAAAAGAATTCATTCCCACGCTTCTCCACCATGACTTGCACACACAAAGTCCCCCTGTGTGAATTAACCTGAGCTTCCACAAACAATTCAGGCGGCAAACATGCACCAAGGTTCAATTTGTTCACACAGTTTCAGACCATAATCCTTGCGATCATGATGCATGCATGCATGCACAGCATTCCTTACAACCTGTGCGTTCATGCATGCGTGCGTGACTCCATGCCTCACAGGACTGGGGCTGCCGCCGACGCCAAGGCAGCCGCAGCGGAGCTTAAAAAGGAAGAGGCCAAGCTTGAGGAGCTGAGCGCGGTAGGATTGCAGTCTGCCACGCACGCTCCTTGCAATGTGTTGGTGTAGGCTGTGAGATGAAGTGTGGGGTGATGCAGAGTAAACAAGAAAAGACTATGCAACGTTGAACTGACTGTGCGCATCATTTGTGTTGAAGGCTTGTTTTTTGTATCCTCCAGCATGAGCCTCTGTACTACGCAAATGCGCATAGCCAGTCCAAAGGCACGTTTGCACTCTCACAGGTGTAGCCTGTCAGCGGTCTGGTGTAGCTTTGAGGTCTGAGCATGAATATTTGTACAACACGCAAACGCACGCAGCTGGTCCAGAGGCATAAAATAACTTTATTCTGCTCAGGTCCAGCCACTTTGCCAACAGCCCTGGACACACACACATGCACACACACGCACACACACATGCAAACACACACATGCACACACACGCACACACACATGCACACACATACGCACACACACATACACACACACATGCACACACACTCTGTACCTGTGCACCCTCATGTGCTCTCAGGCACTGCGCTCAACCCGTGACCAGATTGCTGCCTGCACAAAAGCGCTGAAGGCTGCAGAGAGGCAGCTCAGTGACCTGGAGCTGGCAGCGCCTAAGGTAGATGGATTATATATGGGGAAGTAATAGGGTGTAAGTGCGTTGATGTAAAAAATTGAGTTGCATCTAGCTGGAAGCTTAATATTTGTGTTTGGGGCAATTGTGCAAACCTTAAAAGCAGTGAACCAAAAGTAAAGGGAGAGGATGTGTGTAAGTGTGTGTATTTAAGTGCATCTCGTACATTATGTAAATGGCGCTGAAGGAAGGAAGCAACTCTTTTCACGTGGTATTCAATCGTACAGTGCTGTTGGGCTGTTGGGTGCCAGCAAGACTGCTTATTAATGCTGCTGTAAAATATTTCAGGGCGATGTTGCCGACGCACATACATGTACGTAAAGTACCTCCCTCCCCTTGGCATACACGCTTAACGTATGCTCTCCCTCCCTCGCTCTCTCCTTCCCTCCCTCTCCCTCTCTCTCACCCTCTCTCTCTCTCTCTCTCTCTCTCTAATTCTCTCACTCTCTCCTTCTCTCTCACCCTCTCTCTCTCTCACCCTCTCTCTCTCTCTCTTTCTCTCTCTCTCTCTCTCTCTCTCTCTCTCTCTCTCTCTCTCTCTCTCTCTCTCTCTCTCTCTGTTGCACGCTCTTTCTTTTACATACACACACGCACACACGCGCGCGCACACACACAGGCTAAGATGGAGGCCAGGGCAGAGGAGGACAAAGCCGCAGACATCCAGCAAAGACTTGAGGAGCTAAAACAGGCCACCCAGGTATGTATACCTAAAGGTTTGGGATGTGTTCCACCTACTGCATGCTGCCATGGCTACTATAAGGGCTGTTATATCGACCACAGACCTGACCTCAGGCTGGCATTCTCGTAATACCTTTTGTGTCCTAGTCTTATGGAAAAAGAGCAGAAAAGCAACGTTTCACACACAGACACACACACACACCAATCATTGTCATTACTCCTCACCATACGCTGCACTTGCACCCTTCAAAATACACACATACACAATTTGGAATTTTTCCTTTCCCAATCCCTTCTCCCCCAACAAACACACTAATGGATTTACGCACACATGTGCACACTCACACACATAGGTTGATGCTGAGGACGCCAAGCGCATTGGGGAGCTGTCCCTTGAGATTGCACGTGAGGAGAAGAGCCTTGCAGAGCTACGCAGCCAGACGCAGGGTCTGGAGGCGCAAGCAGCAGCGCTGCAAGTCAAGATCGACAACGCAGGTGAGTGATCAAGATGATTGGAATGTTTAATTCAAAGAATTGTCTGTGGCTGCTCAGCTTAGCTGTGCATTCAGATGTAGGTTCTGGAGGCCCAAGCAACGGCGCTACAGGTGTGTGTAATAAAAGATGTTTGGAATGTAGGGACAGGTACATGTTTCAGGCCCTGGTCATCTTAGCTGTGCAGTCAGATGTAGAATCTGGGTGTTCAAGCAACAGTGCTGCAGACCGAGATTCAGGATGCGCGTGGATGATTGAGATGATCCAATTTTGTGGCAAGGCAAGGCTGTGGTCGTCTCTGCTGGACGTCTAGCAAGTGTCTCCTGATGTTCTTCTGATTAGGGTTGCCCACTGTGTGCTGATGTTGATTGTGTCCACGTGTTCTGGCGGTGCTGATGAATGAAACAGCTGTGCTTGCATATAGATCAACAATGCCAAACAAGAGGAAATACTAACAGGGCATGTTTGGTTGTGGCATGTTTGGTCGTGGCAGTGCTGATGGGCTGATGGGCTGGGCAGTGCTGATGGGCTGGGCAGTGCTGATGGGCTGGAGGGCATGTGAGGTCGTGGCAGTGCTGATGTGGAGATTTGCTGAGCTAGGTTGGTAATGTTTATCACTAGGTTTGGCCAGAACCGTACATACACACCGTATATGACCGTATGTATGGTGATTTTCCCGCCAAAAATATTGTAAATACACGGTATATACCTAAAAATGCATGGTTCTGGCCAACCCTATTTATCACCAATATGCAAACAGGCATCAACGCAACCTCACCTGTCCTTAAACGCACGCATGCACTAACACTCACAACAAACACAACACATACAGGAGGTGAAAAGCTGAAGAAGGCCAAGGCCTCTGTTGCCAAGCTGGAAAGAGAAATGGCTGATGGCGAGACAGATGCTGCAAAGAAGGCTGTGCAGGTGCGATGGAATTGGGGTATGGGTGTGCACGCTGCATGATGGTAGTAAGCGTTTTGTGTGTGTATGTATGTATGTATGTGCGTGTGTGTGTGTCGTTTGGAGGCAGATAATGTGTTTGCATCTTGCTTGTTCGAATTGCTTAAGCAAGCCTTAACTTTGCGCCCATTCCTGGTATTGTCCTAATTTATTTGCCTACGTCTTGGACCACCACGTGGCTCTCAACACCCTCCAAACTATACGGTACCCTTATGATGCAACACCATATTTCCTTGAAAACAGCACGCACGAGGCATTAATACTTTGTCAGCTTTAACCTTCTTGCTACAGCATCTTCCCTTTTAAATCAAACTTACACTCTTTCAACCACATAAATGTGGTTTTACGGCACACACACGACCGCATACACACTCACGCACACGCACATCCTCCTCATAGTCCACGCATACCTCCTCCTCAGAGCTCATGCACACCTCATCCTCCTCACAGGTCACCTCCCACAACAAGCAGTGTGATAAGCTGAAGAAGGAGCGCGTTAAGGACGGTGCGCTTGAATGATGCACAGACTTGGTTGAACATGACATAATGTGTGCTAGCAATGTAAAGTGTCAATCTGCTATGCGGATGTGCGTTTGGCCTACGGCATAGGATAAAAAGATAACCACCTACATGGCATAACGTTAAACACCTAGATGACATAACCTGAGGACCACCAAAAAGTATATCAATAGAGCATGCCATTTAGGGTAGAGCATGTTCATCAGTGTAGAGCGCTAATACATACCAACAATTAGAGACCTTGATGTGTCAGAAGGAATGCCTTGCACGTCGCCCTCAACGCCTGTCATTGACCTTTGAGGGTAGAAGAATGGCTTGGCTGGCGTGCTCACTTAAACTTTTGCACTGTGTTCAGCTTAGCTGGTCCATGTCATCTGTATGTGAGTGGATGTGTGTGTGTGTGTGTGTTTGTGTGTGTGTTTCCATGTGGATAGGTGTGTCCGTATTTCCCTTGCCAAAATGATGCATTGCGCCCTTTGATCATACACACGTAGATCTGTTCACACCAGCCTTCTTTGCCTGCGTATTATGGCTTGCAGAGAAAGAGCGTGAGCGTTTAGAGACTGAGGTCAAGCGTATGGAGCAAGAGGTGAAAGATATGGAGGACCAGGCAGGCAAGGTGAGATAACACACAGCATTAAATCGTTGTGTGTTACATGGTCAGCAAGATAATGTAACAAAGGCATTGTGCCTGGGAGAGCATCATACAGAATGAAGAGTAGGATATGAAAGACCAGGCGGACAAGGTGGGATGATTTAAGGGTTTGGGGTACATTGTCAGCTGCACTCAAGAAAGGCATTGTGGGTATGCAAAATACTGTGGAGCAAGACTGCTCGCGTGAGCAATCGTACCGGTGCACCCCATAGGGTTTATCAACGTCTACAGAGCAGAGTCAAGAGTGCTGTGTGTACTGATCGTGTGGGTGTGTGAGAGTGAGTGAGTGTATGAAAAGGCAGTGCTGCAGAGATGGCGATGGACGAGGAGGGCCAGGAGTGCAGTGCGTCCAGACCCCTACAGAGCGGGCGTTCAGCTTGCATCCTTCAAAGTTCATGGCAAAAACACGGCATGTTTTCCAGGCCAATAGTTCCTGATCTATGGAATGATGAGTGTGAAGTCAGAAATGGTGCTGCTGTACATGAGGGGTGAGAGGGGAAGTTGAAGGGGTGGGGGGGAGGGGTGGGTACGTCAATGCGGCTTGTATGCACCCATTCCCAGCAACTTTGATCACAAGATATTTCGCCAGCCTAAATCATCACACTCAATTTTTTGCGTGGCATCACTACCCCACACAGTGTGTCGCATGCTCCTCTCTGACCTGCACACTTTTGCATGAGCAAAAATGAAAGGAAGTGGTGGCTTATGCTCCTCTCTGACCTGCACACTTTTGCATGAGCAAAAATGAGAGGAAGTGGTGGCTTATGCTCCTCTCTGACCTGCACACTTTCGCATGAGCAAGAATGAAAGGCAGTGGTGGCTTCTTCGGTTTGTCGTGCCTGCACGCCTACTGCCTACTTCCACTCACGCTTACTGCCTCTCCTGCACGCCTACCCTGCCACTCATGCCTTTTAAAGCAGTGCCGCATTCTCACAATCAGTTCTTCCATGATTCAAGTGCACGCCTTCTCATGAGTACATGAGTACACAGTCGATGCTGATCAATGCATTGGCACGATCCAGGTCATGACGCTGGTGGAAGCCACCATAGAGCAGCTTGCTGCTAAGCAGCAGGAAGTGGACAAAGCACAAGCAGAGGTGCGTAATTTGTATGGGGGGGAGGGGGTGCGGTTAAGCAGGAATAAGGAGATTATAAGGCAGAGGCATTCATCTGTGTTTTTGTGTGTCATCACTATTTGTAAGGTTGGCCAGAACCGTGTATATGCACCGTACATGACCGTATATTTGGTGATTTTCCTGCCAACAATACCATATAATACATACCATGTATACATGGCTCTGGCTAACCTTAATTAATTGTCGTAGCTCTGGTGTGGGAAAGCATTGCAAATGTTATGAGCATGCTACGTTGGGCTTGTGAAACTGACTGCCACCTGTTGGACTGCAAGTTTTTTAACTGCATGTGTTTCTTGTACACCTATTTTGTCAAGTGTCGTTGCACCTTAATCAGTCCATACTTCCAGCCTTTTCTTCCATGATTGTCCTCCTTGATGCTGAACAGCGCGCTTTTGGTGATCGCTAAGAATGCAAGTACAATGCAAATAGATAGTAGGTAGTACAAGTGTTTAGATAGTAGATAGTACAAGTGTTTAGAGCATGAACTGCTCAGTTTGCCACTAGGTCACCCACACACAAACAGATACATATACAAACACACACACACACAACACACACACACACACACACGCACACACAGTTGTCAGAAACTACTGCCCGTCACGGCATCATCCGCAAGACGGAGCTTGAGATTGAGATGGCCTTGGAGCAGATGTCAAAGCTGCACAAGGAGGAGTCAGGCAAGGTGTGTTTGTGTATGCTTGGGTGTGGTTGTGGGTGCGGATGAGTGGGCGGATGGATGTGTGTGCTTGTGTATTTGAGTATGGTTGTGTGTATGTGGATGAGTGGGTGGATGAAAGTGTGTGTTTGAGTTTGATTGCGTGTAAGTATGGAAGTGGATCAATGGGTGGATGCATGTGTGTGTGTGTGGGTGTGGATATTTGTTGGTGTGTTGCAATGTCTACATTGTGCACACATATACACAAACAAGCATACGTATACATACACATACACAGATACACAAGCAAGCATACGTACACATGCACGTACACACATACACAAACAAGCATACCTACACATACACGTACACACATAAACAAACAAGCATACATACACATACACGTACACACATAAACAAACACGCATACATACACATACACGTACACACATACACAAACAAGCATACCAACACATACACGTACACACATACACAAACAAGCATACCAACACATACACGTACACGCACATACGTACCCATACACGTACACACAGGTAGCAAGATGGCAGGATGACATCGAGAAGCTTCAGCACAAGTTCACTGATCTCACTGGTGCGTGCAGCTGTGAACAGCATACTTTTGTGACAGATAATGCTTGACGAACGGCATTCTTTGTTTGTTGGCGTTGCCCATAGCTCACAGGCACCAAGGCATGGATGTGTGGTTGAGCGTGTGGAGTACTTTGTACAAATACGCACACATTATGACTTTGTACAATGTGCACGCATCATTAATTTTACAATGTGCACACATTATTACGTTGTACAAATATGCACTCACGCATTATTAATTTGATTGCGCACGTGGAGAGTGTCCACAGCGAACGTGACCGCTCTGAGACCATGGCGTGATATATGCAGGCATATACAAGAAGGGCAGAAATGCATGCGCTAAGGAGATACGTATACCTGTACAAGTAACACACAAATACGCGCACACATAAATGCGCAGGTGGTGACGTGGTCATGGTGGACATGGCTGAGCTGCAGAAGAGTGCTGAGGACTACATCTACGACGTGAGTTCCCGTCCTTTTATTACCCCTTTTTTTAATCCTGCATGCTGTGCAGATTCTTATGAAGTGCTTTGCATTGATTGTGTCACGTGCCTGCCTTGCACGTATTAGAGCTACGTACGTATGTGTGTGTGTGTGTGTTTGTGTGTGTGTGTGTTGGCTCATGGGTGTATTTATGCCGGCCCATGAAAGTATTTGTGCCGGCCAATGGGCGTATGTAAGTATTTATGCAGCTACAGAAGGTAGCTCATAGCTCAGACGCGCTTTGCTTCAGAGTTGCTGGGTTTCAGGCAGCCAAGGGCACTTGTACTTGGGCTTTAGGCTTACTGACTGACTGAAGGCGTATGGTGTGTACGATGAACTGTGTACGATGAACTGTGTATGGTGAACTGTGTATGATGAACTGTGTACGATGATGAACTGTGTACGATGAACTGTGTACGATGAACTGTGTACGATGAATTGTGTATGATGAACTGTGTACGATGAACTGTGTACGATGAACTGTGTACGATGAATTGTGTATGAAGAACTGTGTACGATGAACTGTGTACGATGAACTGTGTACGATGAACTGTGTATGATGAACTGTGTACGATGAACTGTGTATGATGAACTGTGTACGATGAACTGTGTACGCTCCTTTTCTATATAAGGCTGAGTGTAGGGAAATGTGCTGTATAGGCAGGCCTCTGTGTGCCTGCCAACTCCTGGATGGGCAACGCTTCCCTTGTAACAACACTCGACACTCACCTGTCTCCTCTTATGTGTACAACACACACTGAACGGTGCAAAGCTACAGCATTTGCAGACAGCGGCAGTGTGTGAGCAGTTTTGAGTAGTAGAATGTGCGGGCGTCTGTGTGCAGGCATCCGTGCTAGAGGCCGAGCTTGTGAAGATGTCTCCCGACATTGGTGCCATTGAGGACTTCAGGGCAAAGCTGGCTGACTACGAGCAGCGAGCGGAAGAGCTAGACGCCGTCACCTCACAGCGTGACGAGGTGTGTGTGTGTATGTGTGGGTCATGTGTGTGTGTGTCATGTGTGTGTACGTACGTGTGTGTGTATCTTTTTGTGTGTGATGTTATAGTGTGTCCACACTCTGCACATGCAGTGGAGCTATATGTGTTTGTGTGGGTCATGTGTGTGTCATGTGTGTGTACGTACGTGTGTGTATCCTTGTGTGTGATGTTATAGTGTGTCCACACTCTGCACATGCAGTGGAGCTATAGCTGTTTGCTTGACAGCTTGATGAGGTGTATTTTTACTGTGAGTGGCCTAGGATCACTTTTATTGCAGATTAGGGCGCTGTCACCTCACAGTGTGATGAGAGGTGTATGGTTGTGTGTTGCGTGCGTACGTGTGTGTATGTGCGTATGCCTTGTTCTTGAGTGACATGAAATGTGTTGAGCCAACCGCCTGACCAGAACGTGTGTGTGTGATTATGTACTCGTCCATACCCCCTTGTGACTCCATTCCTCTGTACTCAACCCTGTGTGTGTATGTACTTGTCCATACCCCCTTGTGACTCCATTCCTCTGTACTCAACCCTGTACTCTCTGGTCCTCTGTAATCTCCTCTGTACTCTGACTCTGTACTCTCCTCTGTACTCTGTACTCTCTCTGGCCCTCTGTACTTGACCCTGGTGCTCGCACTTGACACGGGTGCAAGACTTCCTGTGTAATAAATTGTAGCATCAAAATTTCAAGTCGACACCAGCTGGTTGACAATTTACAACATGTATTGACCACCCATGCTCGCCTGCACACAGCTCCGGCGCCAGCATGAGACTCTGCGCAAGGCCAGGCTGGACGAGTTCATGGCAGGCTTCAACGTCATCAGCCTCAAGCTCAAGGAGATGTACCAGGTATGTGAGTGCTCACACACACACACACACCTGTGATGGGGCTCCTGTACTGTTGATGTACGCAGCTTATCGTGTGCTCACACAGTGTGTGTCGGTGCTCCTATTATATGTACACACACACACACACACACGCACACACACACCGTGTGTCGGGGTTCCTCTCATTGGGTGGCGGACTCCTTTTATAACCCTGGTCTTACCTCATGGCAGATTGGGAGGCATGGATCTCCTTCTCTTGCTCAAGGAAAACCTTAGAGACATCTTGTAGGACCACTCTTCCCTCGCTAGCTGCTGCATGTCGTAAAATGTTGTAAGTTCCCTGCCTCTCCCCATGCCCCTCCCTTCCCCTTTGCTCTTGCTTGCAGATGATCACGCTAGGGGGGGATGCCGAGCTGGAGCTCGTAGACTCCCTGGACCCCTTCTCCGAGGCAAGTGTTAGACCCCTCTGCTCTGCCTGGATGCTGTGCTTGCAAATGGCCACAGGTGTAGCCACCTGTCACAAAGTGTAGCCGCCTGTCACGCCGCCAGTCACAAAGTGTAGCCACCTGTCACAAAGTGTAGCCACCTGTCACAAAGTGTAGCCACCTGTCACAAAGTGTAGCCACCTGTCACAAAGTGTAGCCGCCAGTCACAAAGTGTAGCCACCTGTCACAAAGTGTAGCCACCTGTCACAAAGTGTAGCCACCTCTCATAAGCTCATAATTGCAGCTACCTGTCACAAAGTGTAGCCACCTCTCATAACCTCATATATGCAGCCACCTCTCATAAGCTCATAAATGCAGCCACCTCTCATAAGCTCATAAATGCAGCCACCTGTCACAAGTGTAGCCTCTGCTCTGTTTGCATGCTATCGTCGCAAACAGTCACGAGTGTTAAAGTAGCCAAATTCCTGAGCTTTGAGGTGCGGGCGCTCATGCCACATGCCGTGTCCAGTGTGATGTACACCACACATGCCACATGTGTACACCACACATGCCGTGTCCATTGCGATGTACACCACACATGCTACATGTGTACACCACACATGCCGTGTCCAGTGTGATGTACACCACACATGCCACATGTGTACACCACACATGCCGTGTCCATTGCGATGTACACCACACATGCTACATGTGTACACCACACATGCCGTGTCCATTGCGATGTACACCACACATGCCACATGTGTACACCACACATG
>Ga0307968_1002728_pt1 | contig 14731 bp, 16 predicted proteins | sample OrgLakmetagen650_FD_201834 | JGI IMG/M metagenome (GOLD analysis project Ga0307968, IMG submission 201834) | Saline water microbial communities from Organic Lake, Antarctica - #650 | ecosystem: Environmental > Aquatic > Non-marine Saline and Alkaline > Saline | place: Antarctica: Organic Lake... | reverse complement strand
TAGGGGTGGGGGTGAAAATGGGAATGGGGTTGTGGGTGTAAATGGGATGGAGGTGGGGGTGCAGTTTGGGATGGTAGTGAAGGTAGGGTTGGGTAGCTAAGCATAGCACTGCACTCCCTCCTTCACGGACTTCGTGACTACAGAGAGCACATCATTTCCAATTTGTGTTAGCTAGCTGCACACACAAGCACGCGAAGCCCTCCGCTCAATGGGCTTTGCATGCGCAATTCCGCAATTTGAATGCACTCTTTTGAAATAAGGTGAAGAATGAGCACTTCATATGCGCGGGTTTTCGAAACTGCACACACAAACACTCACTCACACAGACAGAAATACTCACACAAACACACACACACATACACTCACACATACGCAGGCACGCAAAGCCCTCCGCTCAATGTACCTCCGACGTGCTCTGTCTGGCTGGTATGAGCGGGTCCTGCACCTTGCCCAGACCCGGTACAAGCTGCACAGCGCTGCTCAGGTGCGTGTGGGTGTAGGTTTGTAATTCTGTGTGGTTGTATGTGTGTGGTTGTGTTTGTGTGTGTATGTATGTGTGTGTGTGTGTGTGGTGGGGAGAGGGTGGCATGTCGGTCAGGCAATGTAAAAGCAATTGCACAAGGCTGGCTGTTGCATGAGTGAGCTTGGTATGGAAAATGTATGGGAGAGCGTTGCATGGGCGAGCTATGCCATCTCTCTCAAACAGTGCTTAGCCATGTTGCATGGGCGAGGTTAGCGTACGTGTCGCATGGGGTAGCATTGCCTGGGAGAGCGTTGCATGGGCGAGCTATGCCATGTTGTATGGGAGAGCTCAGCATATGTGTTGCATGAGAGAGGTTAGCATGTAAGTTTCGTGGGTGAGCATTGCCTGGGAGTTCTCGCTAGCACTGGAGGGCTTAGCCATCTCTCTCAAACAGTGCTTAGCCATGTTGCATGGGCGAGCTATGCCATGTTGCATGGGAGAGGTTAGCGTACGTGTTGCGTGGGGTAGCATTGCCTGAGAGAGCGTTGCATGGGCGAGCTATGCCATGTTGTATGGGAGAGCTTAGCCATCTCTCTCAATCAGTGCTATGCTATGTTGCATGGGCGAGCTTAGCCATGTTGTATGGGGTAGCATTGCCTGGGAGAGCGTTGCATGGGCGAGCTATGCCATGTTGTATGGGAGAGCTCAGCATACGTGTTGCATGAGAGAGGTTAGCATGTGAGTTTCGTGGGTGAGCATTGCCTGGGAGTTCTCGCTAGCACGGGAGGGCTTAGCCATCTCTCTCAAACAGTGCTTAGCCATGTTGCATGGGCGAGCTATGCCATTTTGCATGGGAGAGGTTAGCGTACGTGTTGCGTGGGGTAGCATTGCCTGAGAGAGCGTTGCATGGGCGAGCTATGCCATGTTGTATGGGAGAGCTTAGCCATCTCTCTCAAACAGTGCTATGCCATGTTGCTTGGGCGAGGTTAGCGTACGTGTTGTGTGGGGTAGCATTGCCTGGGAGAGCGTTGCATGGGCGAGCTATGCCATGTTGCATGGGCGAGCTTAGCCATCTCTCTCTCTAACAGTGCTTAGCCATGTTGCATGGGCGAGCTATGCCATGTTGCATGAGAATGGTGAGCATACGTGTTGCGTGGGGTAGCAATGCCTGGGGGAGCGTTGCATGGGCGAGCTATGCCATGTTGTATGGGAGAGCTCAGCATATGTGTTGCATGAGAGAGGTTAGCATGTGAGTTTCGTGGGTGAGCATTGCCTAGAGTTCTCACTAGCACGGGAGGGCTTAGCCATCTCTCTTAAACAGTGCTGAGTTATTATAGGTTGGATAGGATTGAGAGCACACATTCGGCAGTTGCCTTTGTAACGATTGTGTTTATCAAGGTTCGCCGTGGTCGTGTTTAACCAAGACGTGCAACGCTGTACACAGCTTAGAGCACACACACACACGCACACACACACACACATACACACACACTCACACACCAACACTCACACTCACCCAAACCCAAACCCTCACTTAACCAACACACGCACACACACACACAAACGCACACACACATGCACACACACTCACATGCACACACACACGCACACACACGCATGCATGCACGAATGTGTCAGAAAGGGAAGCCCACAGCCGCCTCATGGATAAATAAAACGATGCAGACGCTATTATGCATAGGAGGCATCCTGGGATTCCGTGCACGCATTCATGAGCACACGCACACGAACACATAAACACAAATGCATGCACAAGCACACACACACACTCACACACGCATGCACGATCACACAAACACACACACGCACACTCACACACATACAAACCCTGCGTGTGTGTGTGTGCCACCTTGCAGATCCTGATGTTTGGAGGCCTTGCTCGCACCTTCCGCTCCTGGATGACATACACGCAAGAGCAGAACATCAGACGCCGTGTGTTCACACAGAAGCAGCAGGCGGTGCAGGTATGGAGTTGCGGTGGGAAGCTGCCTTCCATAAGAGCATAGCTTCTCTAGTTCTTTGTACGAAATGCGTTCTTTTCCTGTGTGCATGGTTTCTTTGTTTTCCTCTGCACGGAATGCGTTACTTCCTTGAGAGCATAGCTTCTGTAGTCCTTTGCACGGAATGCGTTACTTCCTTGAGAGCATAGCTTCTGTAGTCCTCTGTACGAAATGCACCACTTACCTAAGTGTGCAGCTCTCTTGCCATCTGTACGAATGCGTTACGTTCCTACGTGCAAAGCTTTTCTAGCACTCTGCACGGATCAACTCATAGTGAGTTGTAACTCAGTTGAGTGAGTCCTCTGCACGGATCAGCTCATAATAAATTGAAACTATTTAGTTGAGTGAGTCCTCTGCATGGATCAACTCATAGTGAAATGTAATTCAGTTGAGTGAGTCCTCTGCACAGATCAGCTCATAATAAATTAAAACTTTTTAGTTGAGTGAGTCCTCTGCACGGATCAACCCATGGTAAGTTGAAACTTTTTAGTTGAGTGTGTCCTCTGCACGGATCAACCCATGGTAAGTTGAAACTTATTAGTTGAGTGAGTCCTCTGCACGGATCAACTCATAGTGATCTGAAACTAAATAGTTGAGTGTGTCCTCTGCACGGATCAACCCATGGTAAGTTGAAACTTTTTAGTTGAGTGAATCCTCTGCACGGATCAACTCATAGTATGTTGAAACTTATTAGTTGAGTGATTCCTCTGCACGGATCAAAAAATACTCTGATGCCAAATGAAGCCAATGCGCCGGGTGCCCAGAAAGCTTGCCTGAGTACAATCAATAGCAAGTAAGAACCTGTTACACCCTTTCTGCAAATTTCGTACTATGCACAGCTTCCAAAACAACAAGCATATACCAACAACACAAATCGTTTCTATAATGATAAGCACTTGTAATGATAAGCACTTTTAATGATAAGCACTTTTATTGATAAGCACTTTTAATGATAAGCACTTTTAATGATAAGCACTTTTAATGATAAGCACTCTTAATGATAAGCACTTGTAATGATAAGCACTTGTAATGATAAGCACTTGTAATGATAAGCACTTTTAATGATAAGCACTTTTAATGATAAGCACTTCTAATGATAAGCACTTTTAATGATAAGCACTTTTAATGATAAGCACTTTTAATGATAAGCACTTTTAATGATAAGCACTTTTAATGATAAGCACTTCTAATGATAAGCACTTTTAATGATAAGCACTTTTAATGATAAGCACTTTTATTGATAAGCACTTTTATTGATAAGCACTTTTATTGATAAGCACTTCTAATGATAAGCACTTGTAATGATAAGCACTCCTTGTTAACCAACACACACAGGAGGCCATTTGCATCGGCGACCAGATTCGTGTCCGCCGCAATGCAGAACTCCTGCAGACCACTCTTCTGGCGTGGCACCTACAGGTATTATGAAGCTCTGTGTGAGTGTGGGGTGGGGGGGGCACGTGTGCGGGTGTTTTATGTTTTAGTGATAAACAGGCAGCTATTTTGTGCTTTAGTGATAAACAGGCAACCTGAGCTTCGATGTTGTTGACCTGCGCTTGGTTAGGAGGTGATGGTTGCACACCTCCGATAGCATGTAACTCACCCAATACTTGAGCTTTGATGTTGTTGACCTGCGCTTGGTTAGGAGGTAATGGTTGCACACCTCCGATAGCATGTAACTCACCCAATACTTGAGCTTTGATGTTGTTGACCTGCGCTTGGTTAGGAGGCAATGGCGGCACACATCCGATAGCATGTAACTCTCCCAATGCCTGCTGCATGGCCCTGCCTGTCAGCTAGTACCTAATCCTTAGGGTTGGCCAGAACCATGGCTATACAAAGTATAAACGTCGGGTTGGCCAGATCCATTCTATACGGCGTGCATACGGTATTTTTAACAGGGAAATCACCAAATATACGGTGATATACGGTGTATATATACAGTTCTGGCCAACCCTACACATACGGTATTTTTAGCCGGGAAATCACCATTTATACGGTCATATACGGTGTATATGTACGGTTCTGGCCAACCCTACACATACGGTATTTTTGGCAGCAAAACCACTACATATTTGGTCATATATGGTGTAGGTATACAGTTTATGGCCATCCCAGGGTGTGCCAAGTTATTGCTGTCCTATTACTGACACACTTCATTAAGTCTGCTGTGTTAAACATGAATAGTATTGCAAACAAAGTGTTTTTGTTCGGTGGATTGCAAACATTGTGTCACAGGCTGGCCTCTTCCGTGCGGTGGCTACAAAGTTTGGGGCCATCATGCAGCGAGGCCTGGCATCAGCTTTCAGGTACCTGGGTGTACACGTGCGTTTACACACACACACACATACCACACACATACCACACACACACGCACACACACGCACACACACACAAATACAAACACATGCTTACACACCCTCACGCAGACACACACACACACGCACACACACATAAATACACACACATGCATACACACCCTCACGCAGACACACACACATGCACACACACACGCACACACACTTACGCACACACACATAAACACACACACACAGGTCCTGGCATGACAGCGTCGTGGATGTGCGCGTGGCCAACAACCGTGCGTTGCAGCACTTCAGGGAATGTTGGCAGCAACGCTACTTCTACGCTTGGCAGGCAAAGGCGGTGGAGATGCGTGAGGTGTGGGATGCGTGTGTGTGTGTGTGAGTACGCACTGTGTGTGTGAGTACGCACTGTGTGTGTGAGTACGCACTCTGCGTACTGTGTGTGTATTGATGCAACCCTAGCTTGTGTGTGCAAGCGAAGATCTTAAATTTGGGTGATCATGATGAGTGCAGGTGCACGCTGCTTTTGTGTGTAGCAGGCAAAGCTGGAGAAAGGCCGTGGAGATGCTCATACTGAAAACATTAGTCAATATTTTGTGGCTCACATCTGTTTTTAAGAACAAGGTATTGCTCAAATGGCCTTTCCCGACAAAAGTTGTGGCATAATGGACATGTAAGCTTGCGAGGATTCACCTAACCCTAAAGTCTACAGCCCTTTTTTTACTTGGTTTGTTTTGAGGTTTACCTCGTTCTCATAGGTTGAGCAGCCATCCCAGGTTAAATGCCTTTGTAATCCAAACTAAACTAAACTAAACTAAGCACCTAATTTTATGGGTCTATGTTTGCGAGCGTGGATGATCGTAGCATAGCCACGCGTGCACACACTCACATACACACACACACACGCACACACACACACAGCTGCGGTGTTGACTTATTTCAATGGCTGTCCTTAATTTATTTGTTTGTGCAGGCAACCGCGGAGAACCAGGCCCTTTGTGAGAAGCACTGGTTCAGGGTGTGCGCAGGCAATGCCTTACAGGTGTGTGTGTGTGTAGGGGGGTGGGTGTGTGCGTGTGGGTACGTAAGAGTGTGCAGCATGTATTAGGGTGTGCTACTCAGGGTATGAGGTTCTAGTACTCTTGTTTGTGTGCATTTTATGAACTGCAAAGTAGCTTTCCATACTCGGTATGCGTGTTGTGTGCATGTCAGCAGCGTATGCCCTTGTCCATTTGTAATTTTGTGTGTTTATGTGCTCGCGCACATGTCAGGGACGGATGCAGTTGTTAATTTGTGATTGTGTGTGCATGAGAGTGTGTGTGCATGTGTGTCTGTGTGTATGAAAGTGTGTGTGTGTGCATGTGTGTCTGTGTGTATGTGCGTGCGCACACGTCAGGAACTGATGCATTTGCTCTTTTGTCCATTTGGATGTGTTTGTGTGTGTGTATGTGCAGAAATGGCTGAGCGAGCTTGACAAGGGCAGGCACAAGCGAGATGCCCTCCACAAAGTGCTCCAGATCATCCACAAGGTCGAGCGCAAGGTGAGGTTGCATGTGTGTGTGTTACACTTAATCCCAAACTTCTTCCTGCAGAAGCTCCTCCTTGTTCCTAACACCCTTTGGGTCATCATGGTCCAACAAAGCGTTCATTCCAAAGCGTTCATTCCAAAGCGTTTCCAAGCGTTTCCAAGCGTTCCAAGCGTTTCCAAGCGTTTCCAAGCGTTTCCAAGCGTTCAGTCCAACAAAGCGTTCATCATGGTCCAACAAAGCGCGGTTGGTCCAACGATGGTCCAACAAACGATGGTCCAACGATGGTCCAACAAAGCGCGGTTGGTCCAACAAAGCGCGGTTTTGGTCATCATGGTCCAACAAAGCGCGGTTCCAACAAAGCGCGGTTTTGGTCATCATGGTCCAACAAAGCGCGCTCCCCTTCCTTTCCTTTTCTTCCTACTCAAGCTCAGACATCCTTTTGGCAACCAAAATCAAACCAAGTTTGTCTTATTTCTTGTCGTTAGTCGTTCCTTCCTGCAAGCTGAGCGTTGTCATGGTGAAGCAATTATCAATAGGGATGGCCAGAACCATATTTATATACGGTGTATATACGGTGTATATACAATACTTTTGGCAGGGAAATTACAAAATGTGCGGTCATATACGGTGTATATATACGGTTCTGGCCAGCCCTAATCATCAATCTCGTCATCAAAGGTCACTACCAAAGGTCACGCCCTAATTATCAATCTCGTCACCAAAGGTCACGCCTTTCATCTTATCTTGCAGGAGCTCCTTCGCACAGGCTGGCAGTCCTGGCATAGATATTTATAGAAAGCAGGTTATTTTATTAACCTGCACAGTTGATCCGTTCACCTCTCAGTTATCATTAAACAAGGAAGTTATCTTTAATCCCATACTCTTGCCCACAGGAGCTCCTCCGCACAGGCTGGCAGTCCTGGCGCATGCTGCTGGACAGCCGGTTCTGCACCATTGATCCATTAATCTCTCATTAACCAATTAAAGTCCCATACCCTTGCCCACAGGAGCTCCTCCGCACAGGCTGGCAGTCCTGGCGCATGCTGCCGGACAACTGATTCTGCACCATTGATCCATTTATCTCTCACTGACCAATAAAATCCCATACTCTTGCCCCCAGGAGCTCCTCGCACAGGCTGGCAGTCCTGGCGCATAATGCCGGACAATCGGTTCTGCACCATTGATCCATTATTCTCTCACTGACCAATAAAGTCCCATACTCTTGCCCACAGGAGCTCCTCCGCACTGGCTGGCAGTCCTGGCGCACGCTGCTAGACAGCCGGTTTAGCCTCACAGCTGCTGCTGACTTCATGAGTGCCTCCAGGCGCACGCGCGTGATGCAGGAGGTGTTTGATGTGTGGCACCAGTATGCACAGGTGTGTGTATGTGTATGTGTGTGTGTGTGCATGCGTGTGTGTGGAGGGATGGTATGTGCCTCCAGGCGCACACGCGTGACGCAGGAGATGTTTCATGTGTGGCACCAGTATGCACAGGTATGTGTGCGTGTGTGTAATTATATGTGTGTGTGCATGTGTGTGTGTGTATGTGTGTGTGTGCGGGGAAAGTGTGAGTGTCTACTTGCTCGTACCCAGTAGGTGCCACGCTCAAAAATGATGAGGCACATTTGATGTGACTAATGCAGCCTGTCATGATTCATGTGAGGTTTGATAGATTCATGTGAGGGTTAGGCTTGCCCCAGGGTTTGATTTATTTTGCCAATGCGTTGACCTTGAGCCTCCACCTGTGTGTATGTGTGTGTGTGTGCGCGCGCATGTGTGTATGGGTGTTGACCTTGAGCCTCCAGCTTGACCCTTAGTCAAAAGCACATGAGCCAGCAACAGACACAAATTCGCTGCACACACACGCACACACACAAGCATACACACACGCACACGCACGCACGCGCACTCACACACATGCACACACGCACATGCACACACATACACACACACATACACACACGCATACACACACGCACACACACACACATACACACACATACACACACACACACAAAAACACACAAACACACACACGCGCACCTGCTCAGGCCATGTTGTCTCAGCTGGACCCGTCCTCTCCCTTTGTCTCCCCTCGCACCAAGCACGAAGACAGGCGCCTCATCCGACGCATGGCCGTGATGCTGGGCAACACTGACGTGCGTGCCTGTGTGTATGCATGCATGTGTGTGTGTGTCTCGCCTCATCCGACGCATGGCCGTCGTGCTGGGCAACACTGACGTGCGTGCCTGAGTGTGTATGCATGTGTGTGTGCATATGTGTGTGTGCATGCTTGTGTTTGGTGGGGCAGCATTTCCACCTCATCAACAAGGGACTTTAGACCGTCATGCCTGTGTGTAAGTGTGCATATGTGTGTGTGTGTAAGTTGGCAATGTGTATGTGCGTGTGTGTATGTGTGTGTGTGTGTGTGTGTTGGCAAATGCTGACCAGCTCAAGTTTAGGTGCTGGCTCAAAGTGCAACATCGTCATGCCTGCGTGTAAGTGTGCATTTGTACGTGCGCTGAAGGCACTTCAGGCCAATGTGTCTCCTTTTCCATGATTGATGCAGGGAGTGTTTTGCTGCCGGCGTAGTTTTTATATATATATGCGTATATACACAGCGTATATGACCGTATTTATGGTGATTTTCCTGCCAAAAATATCGTATACACACCGTATATATATGTATGGTATATACACCGTATATATGATGTACACACCGTATATATGTATATGGTTCTGGCCAACCCTACACAATATCAATGCCTGCATGGCATCAATACCATTGCCATGTACCAGTCTTGGTGAAAACCGCACACAAACACACATATAGACCCACAAACACGCACGTACATACAAAACAAGGGCACACACACACACACATACACACTAAACATTAAACAGGCGCACAAACACGTGCACACACACACGCACACATGCCAACACAATCACCCGCATGCAACACGCGCATGCTTAAAGGCTGGTGGTATGCAGCTCCAATACAGAACAGGCTCACACACACACGCACACACACACACACACACGCACACGCACACACACACACACACACACACACACACACACACACACACACGCACACGCACACGCAACAGGTTGATGCGGGGTCTGACAAGTCTGATGACCTGTATCAAGGAGTTCCTATGACTGAGCATATGGAGAGTGCACGTAAAGCTAACAAAGACCGCCAGGTGTGTGTGTATGCGTGTGTATGTGTGTGTATGTGTCCGTGTTTGTGTAATTGTATGTGTGTGTATGGGTATGTGTCATCTGCAGATTTGCGCTTGTGCAGATTTGTGCACGAAAAGCTAACAAGGACAGCCACGTGTGTGTCCAGTTGTGTGTGTTTGTGAATGTGTGAGTGTGTGTGCATGAGTGTGGGTGTATGTGTGTGTGTGTTTATGTTCGTGTACGAGTGTGGGTGTGTGCGTGTGTATGTGTCAGTGCATGTGTGTGAGTGTGTCCGTGTTTGTATATGTGCGTGTGCTATGGCTACAAGGGGGGGGGGGACTATGTAGGCAGTGAAAACCACTCCCCACATCGCAACCTAATTAATTGCACACTGAGTAGTTATTTGATTAGAAGGATACTCAGATAGTGCATGCAAGTTTAGGTAGATCGCCACCAAACCTGTGTCACGTTTTTGGGTAGCATACGTATGCTGTTGTAAACTGAGTGGTGTTTGGTGTTTCCCAACAAAGGTTGTGTGTGCGTGTGTGCGTGTGTGTGTACTTGCGTTGGAGGTTGTGCTGTCCTTGGAAAGCTGAGGCCCCACCCCAGCCCGTATAGTTAAAGACCTTGAGCATGTTTCACACCAAACGTTTGATATTTGCCATGAAATGCCTGTACAAAAATACGCTTACACGCAAACCCAAACACACACACACACATACAAGCACAGGCTGTGGCGGTAATGGACAAGGGGAGCCCTGGCCTCCTCGCCAATCTCATACACACACGCACACACTCGCACACACATACACACACACGCACACACACATACATACACACACACGCCACGCAAGAAAAAATCACACACACACGCGCTCTCAGGCTGTGCTGGCTATGGGCAGGAAGAGCCCCCGCCCCCAGCAGCCTCACTATGAGGCAGAGTATAAGGCAGGCAGCGACGATGGGTTGAGGGAGCAGGATACGTCTCCCAGCGAGCTGTCCTTCAATCGAGGTCCCCCCCAGGTGTGTGTGAGTGTTGTGTGGTGTGTGTATGTGTGTGTGTGTGTGTTTGTGTGTGTGAGCTGTGTATTTATGTGTGTGACAGAATTGGGCCTCCCGAGTTGCGTGTATTACGTGCCTCTGTGTGTGTTTGCCCGCGTGGTTGTCTGGGTGAGGTGTTGTGGTGTTGGCATTTCGATTGTGGTGTTGTCATTTCAAATTGACAAACAGGTGCTGTTTTTGGGTGCTGTCATTGGGTGTCGTCATTAGTGAGTAGGTGTGTCATTGGGTGTTGGCATTTCAAATTGGCAAACATGTGTTGTCATTGGGTGTCGTCATTAGTTAGTAATTGTGTCATCAGGTGTGTCATTGGGTGTTGTCATTGGGTGTGGGCATTTCGAACTGGCAAACTTGGGTGTTGTCGTTGGGTGTTGTCATTAGGTGTGTCGTTGAGTGTGTCACTAATTATTAGGTGTGTCATTATTAGGTGTTTTATTGGGTGTTGTCATTTTTTTATTGCCATTTTAACTCCTGTTTGGAACTCCTGTTTGGATTGCCATTTTAAATTGACAAACAGGTGTAAGAGGAGCTCCCCACTGGTCACTTTTGTTACACATAAAGATAACTCACACATGCATACCACTGCCCTCTGCAGCAACTTACATCATGACGCACATGTGTTCAGACACACAACCAAACACATGAATTGAGTCACACAAACACACACACATGCACTGAGATACATAAACACACACATGCACTAAGACACATGGCACGTAACCACGCACATTGTGCGCTCACAAAACAGACACTACACACACGCACACACACACGCACACACACACACAACACACACACACACACACAGACACACACACACACAGGTCCCCGCCACCCCCACCTTCCGCACACACCACCCCACCCCCCAAGCCCCCTCTGCAGCCAACCTCCAGCTCCTGCAGCAGCTCCACAACACACCCCACCCGCACGACACTGCCCATCCATACAACACACAGCAGCTGCGCACACGGCCCCAAATGCCCCCCACACCCTCCTCCTACTATGGAGGTGCACCCAGTCCTGTGCCGTTTCGTGGAGTCGGAGCGGCCACTGGGCCAGCTTCCACTTGGATGATGGATGATGGAATGCTAGCCACGCCCACTCCTGGCTCCCGTACTGCGCTGAACACGCCTACCAAGGTATGTAGTATGTAGTGTGTGTGCGATGCCTCTCAATGAGCTGGACATGCCTAGCAAGGTGTGTGGTGTGTGTGCGAAGCCTCATCACTTCCTGCTGGACTTTGCCTTACTGAGTATGTGTACGTGCAATCAGTGTCCAACAAATTTTGAGCACGCCTCGGAACGTTTGTGCGACGCCTCATCACTTCCTGCTGCACTTTGCCTTACTGAGTATGTGTACGTGCAATCAGTGCCTCACAAATTGTGAACATGTTTAGTAAGGTACTTGCATTGCCTTAAGCACGCCTACCAAGGTGTTTGAATCGTGCGATGCCTGACAGTGCCAATACCACAATCTGCTCCCACAATTATTGTGGGAACAGGGTTGATTCTTTTTTGCATCCACACATGGAACACAACTGTACGTTATCAAATCCCTATTCGTGAAGATAGACCATATACTTGGAGATGCTGCCAAGAAATACCGTATGTGCAATACGCTGTATGCGTATATATAGGTCATTAAACTTGACCAAACCTACGAATGTGTACAGCGTTTGGCGTTCCGTGTGCACTTGCATACAAAGTGACTAGAAACACATCTGTCAGAGTAACGTGTTGTGCGCGGAGGTAAACCCTGATATATCTTTTTGTGTGCAGGGAGGGGAGATACGGCAGATGGAGCGCGGTTCCTTCCATGTAACAACAAATTCAATCATTTCCCCGGAAATCACTTCTTGATTGTAAATGCTTGTTGCTTCTGTTGTGCAGGGAGGAGGCGTCAGTGGCACGGCAGGCGGAGTGCACTCCAGCATTTTGGAGCGCTCCGTGCTGAGGGGCGGGCGATTGGGGGCAGCAGGGAAGGGTGCTGCTGTTGAAAGCACAGCTCAGGCAGAGGGTGGTGCAGAGGGGAGCGATAGTGGGAGCAGTATGTGATGATTTGTTTGCGTGTGGGAGTGGGTTGGTTGGTGGCTGTGCTAGCAGTCGCACGCTTTGGCTGAAGGCCTTTTCTTGTAAACCTTGTCAATGGCTGTTTGTGTGTGTGTGTATGTGTGTGTGCATGTGTGTGTTCAGGCTGGATCACAAAGTTCTGCTCAGGCAAACGATGTTGTAGAGGGAAAGGGTGGCAGGAGCAGCACTTGATGATGTGCTTGCAAGCGTGTAGGTGTGGGTCTGCTCAAAGGGGTGGGAGCACACATTGTCAGGTACGGATCAGGTTGATGTACGGATCAGGTTGTTGTAACGTGTCTGGTTGTAGGACAAATTCATCTGTGAACGCAAGTCATTTGGCTGCAAGCTACTTGGCTGTGGCTATGGCCGCTACTCACGTGTCTGTGACAGCTACTCACTTGTCTGTGACAGCTACTCACTTGTCTGTGGCAGCTACTCACTTGTCTGTGACAGCTAGCCTGATGGTATGGAGGGAATGGTTGGACAAGAATGTTGCGCTGGTGACTTTTTCTAGGATGTTCTAACTGTTGCGTAAATCCAAATTAGCGATGTTGCGCTATTCCTTTCTTTAACATACTTTGACTGTGGGACAACTTTGAACTGTGTGTTGTTGTTGCTTACTCTAACCACATGGCATGCTCTGTGATGTCAGGGTTTAAATCGAATTTGCGCAAATGATCATTTTTGGTTTTTGGCTTTCCTCCGGGCTGCCACATTTTTATAATGTGCCGTGTAATTGAGTCGAGTGATTCCTGGGGGTCGGTGAGGTTTACAATGGTTTACAAGGAAAGGCCTTCAGTCAAACCGTGCGACTGCTAGCCTGCTAATAAAAAAACAATCAGTTTGTGCAGAAATTAATTTTGAGTTTGTTGTTCTAGTGCGAAGCGGTCCTGTGCTCTTGCCTCTGATAATAAGGACTCATATCTCCTGTGAAGAGACACTGAATTGCTGAATTTGGGTGTGTGCAGTGGAAAATAGCATTATGTTCATCCTGGACATCATCACCAGCCTCACACAAATCACAGGTACGGGAGGAGCTGGTTTCCATGTTGCGGCCTCAAAGCGAAGGGTGTGGACACGCAGTCTGAAACGAGCAACACTGCCAATGACATCTCGTGGGAGGTCTAGGAAGGCTGTAGGGAGAACAAGTAGCCAGAGCCTTTTTGGGGGGCAGTGCACACCATGTGTTATAAATGAGAATTTGCTGTTGTGCTCTCGTGGGCAGCCATCAGTTTAGAGTATCCAAAACTCCAAGTGTCTTTCACTGAGGTCCAAACAAAACGACTGAATTCAATGAGTTCACAGTTCCGCAGCTTTTCTTGGGACATGTACTCTTGTACCAGACCAGTCATGGCTGAAACTATATGCGAAGACCAGCAGTCATCAGACCTGGAGCTCAGTCGCATGTCAGCATGTAAAAATTGTTTGGCAGTAATGCTTGTTTAATGGGTCACTGGTTCACAGGATTGTAAAGACGCATTGTGGCACGAAACCAGTTGATATGTAGCTAGCGGCTCAAGGCCACACTCTCGCATAACGCACCAAGAAGGAGTAGTAGGAGTGTCCCTGACCCCAAGAAGTTTTTTTAACACTGTCAGAACTGGGTTGTCAATCTCTTTGCCCTGTTTTAAGAAAGGAGTTGACCAGATCTGGCTCGCGTACATGCTAGCAGGAATTGCGTAGGTTTAGAGGAGCCAGGTGTGAGCATGCAGCCTGTTGGTAAGGAAATTCTCTTGTACACACTTTTTGACTCTGAAAGTGCCAGCCGTGAAGAGTCTCAGCGCTGCATCAGCCGCAGTGGTCAGATTGATACTTTTGTCACACATCATGTCCAGGTATTTGAATGTGTCGGTGTAGGATAGTTGCGTGCCGTCATAATAGAGAGGAGGCAAGCGGTTATCAGACCTGGAGTTGAAGCACATCACCTCATACTTGTGTGTGTTCACCGTTAAAATAAGATTAAAAAATAATAGAGCCACTGTACTCGTTGCAGTGGCTCTCTCAATTTTTGTCGGGTCTGGCGACCTGTGTTGGTTATGCATGGTTATCAGGAGACCAGCTTCGCCGTCTCCTCTTCACGT